>Ga0209755_10001787_pt1 | contig 31857 bp, 28 predicted proteins | sample TergutCo191P1_FD_187301 | JGI IMG/M metagenome (GOLD analysis project Ga0209755, IMG submission 187301) | Cornitermes sp. P1 segment gut microbial communities from Petit-Saut dam, French Guiana - Co191P1 (SPAdes) (version 2) | ecosystem: Host-associated > Arthropoda: Insects > Digestive system... | reverse complement strand
GGGATTTCAACTACCCCCCTGTATATTCACTCAGCTTCATGAGCTTCGACCTTGATTTCGGCAATGACGATGTCATCCAGCATCTGTCCATTTCCAACGACGAGCACCCCCAAATCAGGTATGGCTACCTGAACATGGTGTTCGTGCGCCTGAGCCGATTCAAAAAGAGCCTTGACGAGTGCGAAACCTTGCAGGACAAGCTTATGTATTCGCTTTGCCATGCCCACAAGCTTAGGGGCATGCCTGAGCAGTTCAGGGAGGATGTTCTCGGCAAGATATTCTTCTTTGCTAAAATTGCTAACTTTAGTATGGATGAACGAGCAGCTTATGAGGCGGATATGATGAACAAGCGCGACCAGTATGCGATTAGGATGACCGCTATAAACGAAGGCATTGCAATTGGCGAAGCTCGTGGCGAAACACGTGGCCGCCAGGAAGGCATCGCTATCGGCGAGGCCAAAGGTCTTTTGCAAGCGGCACGGCAGATGAAAGCCGAGAAAATGAGTTCCGATTTAATATCAAGGATAACTGGCCTACCGAAAGAAGATGTTGAGCGGCTGTAACGCTTTTATTCGCATAAATGCAAATGTTTATTGCGCAATTCTGAAAATACATGTAATTCTGGCCACACCAAGCGAAGCGACTGAACAGCCGCAGGCTGGTAATTCTGATTCTGACAGAAAGGATGTCTGTTTACATAAGTGTGTGTAGAGTTGAGTGGATCCGTTGGCGATTACTGTCTTTTTGAGCCACTGTTTTTCAACTAGTAAATTTGCACACTTTTTGAACATAGGTTATAATATAGTAAAGTTTTTCCAAATATATGCCGAAAATAATATTGGCACAATTTTTGCAGAGGAGTTCTGTATGAACCGTAAATCCTTAATTTCCATAGTCTTAGCGCTTGTCGCTGTTTCTGCGTTTTCTGCTCCCGTTTCTCTTTATGGAACCAACCTCTATACCGACAAAAAAGGTAAGAAGGCCGGAGATGTTGTAACCGTTTTGGTGCTAGAAGCCGCAAAAGCCGGCAGTGATACCCGCACAGAAACCGAAAAAAAGAACGGCATGGGGATAGGCCAAGAAAAATCAAGCGGCAAGCTTTTCAGCTGGATGCCGACTTTTAGCGTTAACGGCAGTGCTAATGTTTCGCACAACGGCAAAGGCACAACCGCACGAAACGGCGAGCTAAAAGCCACCGTTACCGCACGCATAATAGAAGTTTTAGACAACGGCAACCTGCTTATAGAAGGCTCAAAATTGGTTGCCATAAACGATGAAGAAGAAATTTTAGAGGTTAGCGGCACTATAAGAGCCGATGATATTAACCCGGATAACACAGTTTATAGTTATAAAATAGCAGAAGCGGTTATTAGGTATTCCGGAAGCGGCACAAATGCAGATGCGGCAAAGCCCGGAGTATTAACCAGATTCTTCAATTGGATTTTCTAGCAAGGGCGCAAAGAATTGCACCGCAATAAAAGGAGTTGCTATGCGAATAGATGATAATGAAAAGAGTTACAAAGTGGGCTGGCTTGAACTGGCTGCGCTTGTTGGTGTTCTGTTGGCTATTCTGGCAGCAAACGCAAATGCCGCCAGAGTCAAGGACATGGCCACGCTGGAAGGAGTTTCCGAGCAGCAGTTGGTTGGCTATGGGCTTGTTGTTGGCCTTGCCGGCACAGGTGATGGAGCTCGCACGCAATTCACAGTTCAATCGGTTGCCAATATGCTGCAGAAAATGGGCATAGTGGTTAATCCGGCCGATTTACGGCTAAGAAACGTGGCTGCAGTTATGGTAACCGCAAACCTGCCGGCCTTCGTTAAGCCCGGCAAAAAAATAGATGTGAGCATCGCAAGTCTTGGCGATGCCCGTTCGCTTGAAGGCGGAACCCTCTTGGTTACTCCGCTCCAGGCATCGGATGGCGAGTATTATGCGCAGGCGCAAGGCGCAATCAGTATTGGCGGGTTTAGCGCAAATGCCGGCAAGCGCAATTCTGCGAAAAAAGGGCACACTTTAGCCGGCAACGTTCCGGATGGCGCAGTTGTCTATAAAGAAATTGAGAGCGCAAATTTAAAAACCGGAACCTTGCGCTGGATTCTTGCAAACCCCGATTTCACAAGCGCAGTAGCAATGGCTAACGCAATTAATCAGGTTTTCCCAAATTCTGCCATAGCAGAAGACGCTTCAACCGTTTTGGTAACTGTTCCGGAATCTATGAAAAGCGATTATATGTCATTCATCGCACGTGCAGAAGTTGCGGAATTTAACCCGAATACAAACTCCCGTGTTGTGCTAAACGAAAAAACGGGCACTATAGTTAGCGGCGCAAATGTTCAAATAGACGAAGTTGCAGTTTCTCACGGCAGCATTACCGTTCAAGTGGCAAACACGCAAACCGCACCGCCAACCTTTATAGGCCAGGCAACCTTAATTAACAATCAGCAGCTCTCCGTTCAGGAGCCTCGCACGGAAACCAGGGTTATGCCCGCAGTGAGCAACGCAGGCCAGTTGGCGCAAGCCTTGAACAGCCTTGGAGTTTCTCCCAGAGATATAATTTCTATATTCCAGGCAATTAAAAAAGCCGGGGCATTGCATGCGGAATTGGTTATTATGTAGAATTACAGCAGCAAGTATCGTATTGGCAAGCGTTTTAAGATTAACACAACAAGATTTTTGATGTTTTTATACACTAAAAATTGGTTGATATAAACTAATTTTTAGTCGATTGTGTTAATTTTATTTTCAATTCCAACTCTTTCAAAGCTTCAAGCATTTCCGAACCCTCCTTTTTACACCATTCCCGCAATTCATTCAAATTTACATTTTCAGCAATCGCAACCAAAACTGCTTGATCCAAACATTCTGCTGACTTAAAATAAACATAGCTGGCTAATCTATCTCGTACGCAATCCCGAGGATGCAAAATAAAAAGCTCTTGTTCATCTACCAATACTTTATTCGGCTTGATTTTATAATCATCGCCTATTGCTACAGGTGGTCTGATAAACTCTATAAAAAGGTGCTGGCAGTCTGCTCGCCTCCAGTGCCTGCCTTCTTTCTTAAAACCTATGTTTTGCATAACTTCTGCAATTAATTTATCATTTTGAACGTAACTATTAATTACAATATCCAAATCGCCTGAATGGTATGCGCCTCTTGAATAAACAGCAACTACCGCACCTCCCACAAGCACCGTCTTTACACCAGCTTTGCTCAACTCTGATGCTACATATTGCCACAGATCCAATTCCGTGCAGGTGCTAAACTCCATAAATTACAGGCTTCCCTTTCTGCCTTGGTCTCCGCCTTGTTTTGAAAATAATTTCTCTCTCCTTCAAAGGAATGGATTCATAGACTATTTTAAGCAACTCTTTAATTGGTTTTACAAACGGAGACTTTGAATTAAACGAAAATATCCTGGACCGGCCTATTGTTTTAGAGACTAAAATATTTGCCTTTTCAAAACGCTCTAACTGATTGGTAATTGGAGTTGCGCTAATTCCATAGTCTTCTGATATAGCAGCAGAATGTATGTTACCATAGTGATAAATATGAAGCAGAGCCTTCTCTGCTGTCGCATTTCCAAAAATATATTTCAACATATTAACACACCACTTTGTAAAACTTGCGCTTTCCCACTTGCACCACTATTTCTTTTTCCACAGTTAGTTGCGCATTAACATCCGCAACTACATTACCGCCAACCTTAACTCCGTTGTTCTGAATCATGCGGCGAGCTTCGCCCTTGCTTGCAAATGCGCCTATTGTAACCAGCAAATCCAAAATCCCGTAGCTGCCTGCGGCAAGCTTTATTTCCGGTGTATCGCTTGGAAGCTCATTGCCGCTGTGAATGGCTCGTTCCCTTTCTGCAGCCTCTTGTGCAGCAGATGCGCCATAGTATTGCGAAACTATATCCAGTGCCAATTCTCGCTTTGCATTTAAAATATCTTTTTTTATCAACTCCGCAAAGTCGCTTCTCACAGTCAAAAGCTCAAACCAGCTTTCAACCAAAGAGTCTGCTATATTATAAACTTTATGGTACATCACATCCGGGCTTTCGCTAACGCCAACATAATTCCCCAAAGATTTGCTCATCTTTTGCTCGCCGTCTGTGCCCAAAAGAATGGGCATAAACAAACCTATTTGCGGATCTTGGCCCTCTCTTATTTGCAATTCTCGCCCACGCAAAACATTGAATTTCTGGTCTGTGCCACCAAGCTCAACATCGCTTTTTATAACAATGCTATCATAAGCCTGCATCAACGGATACACAAATTCATGGAGGCTTATAGGCTGGCCTTCTGCATAGCGAGTTTGGAAATCTTTACGCTCGAGCATTTGCGCAATAGTTATGCTGCCCATAAGCTCGGTAACTTTATCAAAAGGCATTTTGCTAAACCAATCGCCATTGTAGCGAATTTCTGTTTGCTCCCTTTTCACGATTTTGAAAAACTGCTCCTGATATTCTTTTGCGTTTTCCATCACCTGCTCGTGGCTAAGGCGAGGCCGTGTTTTGTTGCGTCCGCTCGGATCGCCTATCATAGCGGTGTAATCGCCCACAATCAAAACAACCTGGTGCCCAAAGTCTTGAAACTGCCGCAATTTGCGCATAACCACCGTATGCCCGAAATGCACATCCGGAGCGGTTGGGTCAACGCCAAGCTTTATGCGCAGCGGAACACCTGTGTCTATGGATTTTTGAATTTTTTTCGCTAACTCTTCTTGCGGAACTATTTCAAGCACTCCGCGCATAAGCACGGAGAGTTGCTCCTCTAACGATGGAAACATTTTTACTCCTAAAAATAATGCACGCAGCGAAGGCCTGCCATATAAAAGCCTTTCTGCTGAAAGTTTACTTTAGCTTCCGTATCTGAAGAAATAATAGTTGTATAATATGCTTCGGATGATTTCTGCGTCTCATGCCACCATATAGCTCTACTGCCTAATTCACGGAATTCAGTAGGCATAAGATATGTATGGTAGCCGCTTGGCAAAGCATTAAACCCATAGCTATCGGTTCCATTACCGCCATTGTTCCAGCCCGTTTTAGATTTAAGCCTACCGCCTGCTTCAGCAACACCTCCGGCATATTCTATCAAAACTTCCCAATCTTCAGATCTGGCAACACCAAAGCTTGGAGGACATATACCACCCCAAATAGCATCACCGGATTTACTAGGACAATTTTGATTGGTACCATTACATGCAGACGGCAACCCCATTGCTGTTGCCCAATCGTACAAATTTCCAAAACTTTCGCAATTGTCTGGATTGTCTTCATAGCATTTGCTATCACCATTACTTGAACTTACCGAATATTTAACATTCTCTGCCAGCCACATTTGATTACCTATCTGAACTGTTTTATATTCTCTAGGAGTACCATTGACAAGATCAAAAATATCTAAAGTTACACCCGTAATTGTTCCATTAGCTTCACATACCATTCCCGGAATAGGCTTCACTATTTTATTCTCGCCTGCGCCTTCTTGCCTGCACCTAAGCAAACTTTCGTGAACGCAAAGACCACGTGTTTTATCAAGAATGCATTTTGAATACAACTCTTTTTCAAAACAACCTTTCTCATAAGGGTCGTATGTTTTATCATTGCATTTTGCATAAAGTTGATCATCTACGCAAAAGTTGATTTCAGTGTTATATTCCGCTCCATTGCAACAGTTCTTTCCTTGGCAAACAGATATTGCAGAGCCGCTGGATGTTTCACCATTACCAGAATTGGAAGAATTACCATTACTTTCTGAAGATGTAGGATTATCCGAGGAAGAATCTCCACCGACTTCTCCGCATGCAAACATAAGCAGGGACAAAATTGCTATAAATAGACTATATTTCATGATAGTAACATACAAAATTCTAAATTCTAAATATAATGAATAAAGCCTCACTTATAATAGCTGCCAGCTTGCTTGCAAGCCGAGTGCTTGGAATGCTTCGAGAAATACTACTTGCGCACATTGCAGGCGTAAATGAGCAAAAAAATGCGCTTGACCTTGCGTTTATGATTCCTGATATACTAAACCACCTTGTAGGCACAGGTTTCTTATCCATTGTTTTCATATCGCTTTTTACAACTCATTTGCTAAAGCAAAATGAAACAGAAGGCTGGCGCTCTTTTAGCAACATATTCAATTGCCTAGGGCTTGTGTTTATGGTGCTTGCTGTGCCGGCATTTATTTTTATGAAAGAACTCATTTTGCTTTTAACAATTGCAAACCCAAACGAAGAAATTCTGGAAATGGCAACACACTTCGGAAGAATAATTTTGCCGGCACAGCTTTTCTTTTTTGCCGGAAGTTTTTTAATAGCAGCACAACAGGCTCGCAAACAGTTTTTAATACCATCTTTGACAGGCATAATTTATAACGCAAGCATAGTAGGGTTTGGGTTTCTTTTCAGAGAAAGCGGAGTAGCAGGTTTTGCTTACGGAGTCCCAATAGGCTCATTCATAGGGTTCTTTATTTTGCAAATAATAGGCTCTTATAGAGGCGGAGTAAAATATTTCTTAACATTTGAACCTGCAAATCCGGAACTTATTAAAACCGTTAAGCTTTTGCTTCCAATGATTCTAGGCACAGGTTCAATGTTTGCGCTTGAATTTGTTATTCGCAGTTTTGGTTCAACTTTTGGAAGCTCCGGCATATCAAGCTTGAACTACAGCTACAGGCTCATGTACACTTTTGTTGCTGTTTTCGGATTCAGCGTTGGAGTTGCGAAATATCCGGATATGGTTAGAATGTTCAAGGAAAATCAACTTGCTGAATTAAATGAGAAAATATGGAGAACGCTTTCAAAAATATACATTGTTTTGGTTCCGGCAATTTGCGCAACAACAGCTTTCAGCCTGCCTGCAGTTCGAATTCTATTTGAAAGAGGAGCATTTACACAGGAAACCTCTGTGCTTGTGAGCAACTTGCTATTATGCTACTTGCCAGCAAGCATTGGATTATGCGCTCAGGCTGTTCTTGTGCGAGCATTTTATGCCTGCGAAAAAATGTGGCTTCCTACAATTATAAACACATTCACATTTGCCGCAAGCTTGTTTTTATATGTACCATTTGCAAAAATATACGGCATTTATTCTGTACCAATAGTCAGTTTTATTTGTTCTTTTGTTCAATTGATAATTTTAGTGTTCTTTTGGCAGAAAACTTGCAAAACAAAAGCTTATAAATCTTTCGTTAAAAAGCTTGTTCTTGCTACGCTTGCATTAGCTGTTTTTGCACCGCTAGGTCTTTACTTTGCAAAGCTAACTCATAATTATATACTTTCTTTTTAAAAAAGAAAATGATAATGAGCTATGCCAATAAGTGCGAAAAAGTTTGAAAAGTGCATATAATATACTGAAATTTATAAAGTTATATTTGCAAATCTATCAATTATTTTTTACAATATTTCGATATTTTATCAATAAAAAAAATAAAAAACTGCAAAACTTGCCACTTTTCCAATGATAATAGCATTTTATTCAACTAATTTTATGTTTTTCCCTTGATTTTTTTGCAAAACTTTTCTAAATTATTGCAAAACTTAATTCTATGGCGGTTTAGCTCAGCTGGTTAGAGCGACGGAATCATAATCCGCAGGTCCGGGGTTCAAATCCCTGAACCGCCATAGGGCTGAAAACTAAACCTTCCTTAAAAATATGTTATGCAATATTTCTAAATTAACCTTATGGAAAAGAAAATAGCAGTAATAGCAATAGCAATAATGCTAGTTGGTTGTGTAGGTAAGAAATCAGTTGCTGAAAAAACCGTTATTAACAGATGCGAAGCGATAGCATCTTCTGATGAATGGTTTAAAGAACTTATGAAAACAGCGGCAAAAGAAGGAATGGCTTCCACTGACGATACAACTTGTCCGTGCTATAAAACCATAACTTGCGAAGGCGAGACTTACTGCGATGCTCATAAATGTTCGGATGGACAGATTAAAGATCCATGGAAAATAGAACCCTAAATAGAGATTTACGTTAAATGCTATTAACTGCTATTATCATTGTTTTTGTGATTGGCTACCTTGCTATTGCTTTAGAGCACCCTCTCAGGATAAATAAGGCCGCAAGCGCATTGGTTTTAGGGACGGTGCTTTGGATGCTGTGGTTCATGGCTTCCGGGTCGCTTCACGGAGCAGAGGGTTTGCACACGGCAAGCGAGCAGTTATTTGAGAACATTGGAGAATTATCTCAAATAGTGCTGTTTTTAATGGGTGCAATGACCATAGTTGCCATTATAGACGCAAACGATGGGTTTTCGGTAATAGTTCAAAATATAAAAACAAAGAATGTACGCTCGCTAATTTGGATAATTTCCGGAATAACATTTCTTTTAAGTCCGGTTATAGATAATTTAACAACAACGGTTGTTATGGTAACGCTGGTGAGAAGAATGATTTTTGAGCGGAAAATTAGGCTTTATTTTACCGGTTTAATTATTATAGCGGCAAACACTGGCGGTGCATGGAGCCCTATTGGCGATGTGACCACAACAATGCTTTGGATGGGCGGCCAGGTTTCTGCCCCAATTCTTATAAGCACATTGATTTTGCCAAGCTTAGTGTCTTTGCTTGTTCCTGCAGCTGCTATGAGCTTTATGCTAAAAGGAGAAATTACCAAAGTAGATCAGGTTGTGAAAGCTGAGGAATTAAGTGCCGATGCAAAACCGCCTGCGTGGGAAAGAAACCTTATTCTTGCGCTTGGCATAGGCAGTCTTTTATCTGTTCCTGTTCTTAAAACATCGTTTCATGTTCCGCCATACATAGCCATACTTTTTGCATTAGGTGTTTTTTGGATTGTGGTTGAGCTTTTAGGAAGAAGATTCGGGCGACATAGCGTTCCGAAGCGACTTGTGGTTTATCATATTGCAAAAGGAATTGACGTGCCGAATATTATGTTTTTTGCCGGCATTTTGCTTGCGATAGGAGTTCTTGGCGTAACCGGGCAGTTGAGTGCTTTTGCAACTATGCTTGAGAATACATTCGGAGATATTCGTGTAGTGATGTTTGTGATTGGATTTTTGTCTGCTGTTGTTGACAATGTGCCTTTGGTTGCGGCAACTATGGGAATGTACAGTTTGCAAGTGTATCCTATGGACCACCTTATTTGGGAATTCATTGCGTTCAGTTGCGGCACCGGAGGCTCTATGCTGGTTATAGGTTCTGCGCCGGGCATTGTAGCAATGGGCATAGACAGAAACCTGACATTTGGCTGGTATTTAAAGCGTATAAGTCCGCTTGCTGTTTTGAGCTATTGCGCCGGTTCGTTTTCGTATTTGCTAATGCGCGGCGCAGTTTGAATTTCCGGAATTTTCTACATTCCAGCTCATGCAACATCTTTATCAAAATACCATCTCTATAATTTTGAAAATAGGATTTCTGTTGGCAATGCAAACATTTGCTTATGCCGAAGGTGTGGTAGCTGTTTTGGAGGTGAATCCCGGTGACGATGATGTTGAACTTACAATCTCGCAATATCGCCACCTTACCGACGGGTTGCGGAACAGGGCTAGAGAAGCTTTACCGGCAGAATTCACTGTTTTAACAAGAGACAATATTTTCTCGCTTATGCCATCGGATGAAGCAGAAGCGGAGTGCCTTGCCGAAAGCTGCGCTGTTGACATTGGAAGAGCAATAGGAGCAGAATATGTAACGCAGAGTAAAATACGCATGTTCGATGGAAAATTAACCCTGACGGTTGAGCTTTTCGCATCCATAAACGGAAACTTGATTAGCTCTTTTGTTACCGAAAGTGAAACCGCAACAGGGTTGCTAGGTGCGATAAGAGAAAGTGCCTCCCCGATGTTTGAGAAAATTCCCGGAGCGAAAAAAGAAGAACCCAAGCCTGTGGTTGTGGTGGAATTGGCAACTGCTAAGGCAGATGCTGTAGAAGTTAAGAATGTTTCGGATTTCAGAATTGGCGTTATAGCGAAAAGTGGGTTTACTGTAAGCGGAATTGATGGAGCGAAAAGTGGGTTTGCTTATTCGGTAGGATTGGTAACGGTTCTGGACATAGGCCTTCTGGATTTGGTTTCCGGAGTGTTGTTTTCAGGAGATGGCTTTGAGTTCGACGGAAAAGATGCAAGTATTTTGAAAGCAGAGGTTCCATTGACTGCGATGGCTGTTTATAGGGAAAGTTTTGGACTGTCTTTGGGTGCTGTGTTATCTTTGCCTATGTCTGCTAAGATTGATGGAGAAGCAGTTAAAGATCTTGCTAATTTTGGAGTTGCCGCTACGGGAGGCTTTACTTATTTAATAACAAAAGATATTTTTGTAAATGCTTTTTATGAGAAATATTTTACTAAGAGTATTTCTTCAATAAATTATTCAACTACGGATAGGGGAATGTTCGCAGCAGGTTATTTGTTTTAATCCATTAAGAAAGCTACATTTTTTGGCGCAATATTGTGCTCAATATAGCCTTTGAATGTATTGCCGCAAGATACCGCAAAAACTGCATCATCAGGAGGCAAATCTTGCAGATCGGTTACGTCTTCCGGATCTTCCAAATTGCAATTACCGTTTTTTGCGCCATTATTCAAATAACCAACGGATATTTCATTGCAAAAGATTTCAAAAGCTTTTTCGCCGCCGTGCGTTTCTCTAATTTCGCAATTCACGGATTCATTATCCAAAGAGATTTTATACGCAAACATTGCGCTTTTTTTATTATCGAAACATAAAAGGCTTGAAATGGTTGCCACTATAACAAGTGAAGTGGCTGCTACGAGTAAAACTTTCTTAAACATATTCTCTCCAAAAATCTGCATACAAATTTAGAATAACATTGTTAAAAAAGCGTTACGATGAAGTTAAAATTTAGTAAACAATTAAAATTATGCGTTTCCTACCGGCAGAGAAAACATAAATTCTAAGCCGCCTGCGCTTCTGTTGTTAACGGTTATAATGCCTTTGTGAAAATGGACAGCGTTTTTTACGATTGAAAGCCCCAGGCCGGAACCACCTGCTTCTCTTTGGCGGCCTTCTTCTACTCGATAAAAGCGCTCAAATAAACGCTCTAGCGGAATGTTTTCTTTTACGCCCTTTCCGTTGTCTGAAAAAATAAAATAAGCCATTGAGTTTCGAATTTCATATAACCTGATATTTATGCTTGCGTTTTCTCCGGCATAGCGAATTGCGTTGTCTGTTAAGTTGCGGAAAATGGAATACAGCAAACTCTTGTTGCCTTTGATAAACAGGTCGTCCGGGATGTCCGATTTAAAAATAGTGCCCTTTTTAAGCATAGCCGCAGATGTGTCTGTCAGCACCTGTTCAAGCAGCTGGTTTATATTTACTCTGTCAAAATTTAAGCCTTCCGCACGCTCGTCCATTTTGGTTAGGAGGCTCATATCTGCGATAAGTTCGGACAGCGTTTGGGTTTGCAAATATGCACGTTCCAAATAGTCTTTTCTTTTTTCTTTATCGAGATTGTTGTTTAAAATAATTTCCAAAAATCCCCGAATGCTTGTGACTGGAGTTCTGAGTTCGTGAGCTATGTTTCCGGTCATTTCCTGCTTTAAACGTTTGGTTTTTTCTCTCTTGGTAATGTCTATTAACATTATCTCAAAGCTTTCATCGGCAAAAGCGTTAACTCGCAAAAAGAACTCGCTGCCTTGCTTTGCGACTCGCATTTCAAAATAATCTTCATGCTTGCGGTTATCCAAAAAGTTCCGCACGGGAGCAAAGACTTCGTCTTTTAGCATTTCTCGTTCTATGTTTATTGAATCGTGAGATATTATATTGAAGTATTGCAAAAAAAGCCCATTGTAAAAATCCACCGTGCGGTTCGGCTTGAAAAAGCATACGCCTTCTGCGGAGGCTTGCATGTGCATCAAAAGTTTTTCTTTTTCCTGCGTTAAGCGCAATTCATTTTCTTTTACTTTGTAAATAATGCTTGAGCTTTGATTCTTAACCTTGTCTAAATTTTTGCTTAAATCTTTTAGTTGCTTGATATTGCCGAAATAGCTGTTCAAGAACCATACAAAAGCAAGAATAGCCGCAGAAATTACGGAAATTAAAACGCCATATTCAAAGTCCATCGAATTTGTACCCAAAGCCGGTTCGGCTGGAAATCTTTGAGCTTTTTGAACCCAGTTTTTTGCGCAGGCGAGTCATGTGCACATCAACAGTTCGCTCTGTTATGTAAAGCACGCCTTTCCAAATGTGGTTTATAATGTTTTGCCGTGAGAATACCCGTGTAGGATTTTTTGCAAGCAAGGTGAGAATTTCGTATTCCGTTTTTGTTAAATGAATTATTTCATTTTCGACTCTGACTTCTTTTGATTGAAAGTTTATTTGCAGGCCGTCTGAGTCAAGTATGTCTTCTGCTTCTGCGTTTGCGCCTGTTTCTGCAGCACCGCCGCTTCGCTTAATCACCGCTTTTATGCGGGCAGAAACCTCTTTCAGCGAGAAGGGTTTGGAGATGTAATCGTCTGCGCCAACAGAAAAGCCTGTGAGCATATCGTTTTCGCTGTCTTTGGCGGTTAAAAATATGATATTTGTTTTGTTGCCCTCTTTGCGCAGTTTTTCTGCCATTTGATAACCGGACATTCCACTCATCATAACATCGAGCAAAATCAACTTATGTTCGTGCGAAAGCATTTCCAGAGCTTCTTCGGCAGAAAAGGCAATATCCACATCGTAACCTTCGTGCTTCAAGTTAAAGGACAGGATTTCGCAAATATCACGGTCGTCATCTACAACCAGTATTTTCTTTTTCATAAACGATTTTGTATCAATCTCCAATAGGAAAATAGTAATTTAGCTATTCAGCGTTACGGAAAAGGCAAGTTTTTGTTAAGATTTGGTTAATCAAGCGTGAGGTATAGCACCCTGCGGCTGTCTGTCCAAACCACTGTCTAGACAGTGTCTAGACACCTTTTTGGACACTTGAAAACGGCGATTTTGAAGCAAAAACAGCGTTTTTTGAATGGCACGCTTTTTGCTTTATATATACGCATGGCAAGAAGCACTGCGCAACTGTTCGACATTATGTTCAAGAGCATAATTAAAGAGGCAAGCCCCTCCGCAATTGTGCACTTGATAAACGGGATTTACAAGAAGGATTACCCACTGCACACAACTTCTGTAAAAATTGAACCTACCGAGTTCATTAAAGAAAATCCAAAATCGGGGAAACTGGAAAAATATGTTTCGGACATAGTGATAACCTTGGAAAATGGAAACCAAAAGGACACTTACTTCATAGAAGCGCAGATAAACGATGATGCAGAAATTGCGCTTAGGATTTTCAACTACAGCGTTCTTATAGCTCTTGAAAGAAGAAACGTTTCCGAAGACGGCTCTAGCATGGAAATAGACATGCCATCTCCGGCAGTTATTTACTGGGAAACAAGCAAAACGAAAGACATAGTGTCCATAAAGATAAGATTTCCGAACGAGAAAAGCATAGAGTATAAAGTTCCTGCATTCAAAGTGCTGCAGCATTCCGTTTCCGAGCTAGAGGAAATGGCATTGCTATTACCTTTTTACATTTTGAAGATACGTGAGGAGTTGAAGAAAGAGAGCACGGATTCCGAGAGAAGGAAGGAGCTGTCCAAGGAGCTTGAATGTTACGTGATAGAGATATGCGAAGCACTTGATGAGTGTAAAAAAAATAACTATATTACGGAGAAAGATATGGTAAAGCTTCTTCGCAGACTGTCTAGAATGTACAAGGAGCTTTACGGAGAGTATGAAGAATTCTCGGAGGTAGATATGACATTGGAACCGTATGAAAGCTCAGGCGTAGACGAAGCTATTGACAAGGCTGTTGACAAGGCTGTTGACAAGGCTGTTGACAAGGCTGTTGGCGAAGCAGTTGCGAAAGCTGAAAAACGGAGCTTGAAGCAAGGGTTAAGCCAAGGTTTAATTAAAACCGCCAAGGCAATGAAAGCAGGCGGTGAGGCTGTTAGCAAAATCATGCGCTATACCGGGCTTTCACGCCGAGAAATTGCGGCTTTGTGAATGCACAAAGCATTTCTTTTTGTCAGAATCAGGATTACCAGCCTGCGGCTGTTCGGTCGCTAACGCTTGGCGTGGCCAGAAATTATCTTTTATCTAATATAGCATATAAAATTCCAGCAGATATTCCGCTAATGCATTGTTCTGTTGATTTATGCGTTCCGGAATGTTCACAGACTATTTTAAAAAGGGAGTTATAATCTATAAACTCATTGTCCACCTCAATAATTTTGCAGAATTTTTTAAGGTTAAAACTTTTAGGTTCATAACTATTTTCTAAAGATTCGCCATCTGAAGTATCAACGCATTTAACATTATTAACATAGTAAGAATTATCGCCGACATATTTAGATGCAATGATAACGAAACTAAGCGTTTTGAAAGTGAATGGAACTTTGCCAACCCACTCAAGCTCATTTTTAGAAGAACTTGAGAGTAGCCTTTCAAAAATTATAAAAAGCAAAACTACAAAAAAGCCAGACATATACTATTTTCAAATATAATCAATTTTGCCACTTAAGAAAAGCATCGCACCAAAGTAATTGAAAGTTAGGCACAGTTTTCTGTTCTCCAAGTATAGTAGTGTAAGTCTTTTTTCCTATATATTTTACATTACCACTAAAATGCGTTGGCGTACCTGGAGCCGTACACGCATTCAAGCCTCCTATGATATGTCCTGAAGTTTGTATCATAATGGTTTCATACATATAATAGCGATCACCGATATACTCTTGGAAAAATGAATTTAATAATATTATTCCACCTTTATTTTGAATAACATTACCTACAACTTTGCAATTATCATCTACAACTTCGCAATTATCTACACTATTATAATAAATATGAGCGATCTTTGGAGTTATTTTATTTTTAGGCGTTTTTTTTATCTTGTCTACAAGTTGCTTTTCACATAAATCTTTGATTTTTTTATCTGATTCATATTTACTTTCAAGCTTGATACAATTATCATAGCATTTTTCTAATTCATTTGCCTTTAGCAATGCTATTAATTGCTGGTATTTTAGCGAATCTTGACAAATTTGTCGCCCTTTATTTTCAAGTAAATATGGATAACCACAGTTTATCGTATTTTTTATGTTCCAAATTTTATTAAAATCCCAACCATCGAAGGCAACCTTCATTTCTTCCGTAGTTTTACCTTCGCCTTCGCCAGCATTGAAACCTATCTCTTTGTCATAATAACTGTCACTTATAGTACCACCATTGTTCCAACCTACGAACCCACCGAAAAACTTACCTAGACTATTTATTGCAGGCGCTACGGTGCTTCTGGAATAACTATTGCTTATAGTACCCAAGTTCTGCCCAACAAGCCCTCCAACGGCATTGATTCCTATAACAGAACCAAATGAATAGCTATTATTTATAGTACCGCCATTATTACTTCCTACTAACCCACCAACAGTGTTCTTTCCAATTACCTTGCTAGTGGAATAACTATTACTTATAGTACCGCCGTCACTGTCATTTATCTGTCCTACAAGCCCACCAACAAAATCCTCTCCTGATATTTCGCCACTAGAATAACTATTACTTATAGTACCGCCATTGTTACTTCCTAATAACCCACCAACTCCACTGCCACCTTTAATATAAAAAGCAGAAATTCCAACATTCATTATCGTTCCAACTATTGCTCTAAATAAGCCCTGAACATTGTTTGTCGTGTTTATATAAATGCCGCTCACGACAAAACCATTGCCATCAAAAGTTCCGCCAAATAAATTGCCTTGAACTCCTATTGGTGTCCAAGTGTTAGTTGGCGGCTCACTTGACCAAGGCGCATTTTTCCAATTTTGCCAACTTGTTGTATCATTTAGCCTAATATTTGCACCTAGTTTTATCATTTTATCATTAAAAGTATTTCCTTCATTTACCAATTTTGCAAATCCAGCTAGTTGTTCTGCTGTGGTTATTGTGAAAGTGCTTGCTGTAGCATTGTACCAAGCGGTATTAGCAGTTCCGTTCCAAACAGTTTGCGCAAACAAAGGCGCTAGGGCTATGGCGAGAATTAAAAGGGCTTTTTTCATTTTATACCTCTTTGATTTGGTTTAAAGAAAGATTCTTATTTACTTTGTAGATTACAATTTTCTTTGGTTCAACAGCAAAAAGAAAAATTTTGAATTCTGATTTATCTTTTTCTATTAATTTATCCTTCAAAGATTCTAAAGATTTCGTATACTTGTCTTTTATGCTTTTCAATAATTCATCGCCTAATTTTTCAACGATATGAATAAAATAATTCAGTTCTATTTTTGAATTATCAACTAGAAGTTTCAAAAAATCTTTTTCTATGTCTGCTTTTTCAGACGCTCCATATTTAAATTCAACAAGCGCAACTCTTTTGCCTTTGCGGTCATATAAAGTCACATCTATTGCGCCAGAACGTCCATCTTCTGATAACTCAGGATTTTTGCTCGCAAATCCTCTATATTTTTCTTCCGTAGGTGTCTCTACAGAGTAGTAGAATTCATCTTGATTTTCAAGTTCTCGCACAAACAAAAATCTTGCTTCTTGTTCGCTCATTCTATTTTTCTCAGCATTATCTCCGTGATAATATATCGGAAAAATAAGCCGAGACTCAGCATCTTGCCGAATAGCATTTTCTTCACCGATTTTCGAAAGTCCTTTTAAGGATTTTTCAATTAACTTTTCTATAGATGTATCATTTTCCATCTTCTACCTCCCCTTTCGGGTGTTATATCCAAGCGGAACTGCTTGAAATCTTTTTTGAAATTCTCTAAATTCTGAAAATAAATTAAATTCTGTAAATTGCCATCCTGCGGATGTCCAGTCGCTTTGCTTGGTGTCAGATTCAGACAAAAAGAATGTCTGTTTATATAATAGTATTGTGTGTGTGTGTGTGTGTGTGTGTGTGTGTGTGTGTGTGTGTAGAGTTGAGTGGGTTCGTTGGCGATGACATATTTTTGACAACGCCAAAATGAGCTTTACCCAAAGGCAAGCCAGCAAAAGAAAACTCTAAATTAGCCATACTCAACATAACTTTAATACTGTTTATAATATAGTAAACGCTGATTAACTCTCTAGGCTAGTGGCTAGTAGTGAATGGCTAGTGGGAAAATAACCACTAGCTACTAACCACTTACCACTAGCATAACGACTTTTTCAGCGTTTACTATATTGTTTTAAATAAACTCTTTTGCAAGGGAGCGCTTTATGAAAAAGTTTCAAATGAAAACAATGGCAACGGTTGTTATGGTTGTGATTATGTTAGCTACTGCGCTTTATGCACAGAGTTTCACAGTAACCCTTGACCAGAACTACGATGGAGCGCCTGGGAATATGGTCGTGCAAACGGACGATTACGGCAATCTGACCGGAGCAATGAAAGCCCCTTTGGTTCTGCCGTCCCCGATTAGGGACGATTACGATTTCGGCGGCTGGTCTATGTCGCAATCAGCAGTGACTGTCGCTACAAGGGTGCTATCAGGCGCAAACGGCACGAAATTCACAGCGGACACGACTATTTACGCAATATGGACTGCCAAAACAGTTCGCAATATAAGCCAGATACCAGAACTTGAAAAAGAACATTTTGATTGGGTTAAGAACGTCCGCAACGTATGCGAGCCTGTTATTACAGGTTCGGGCGGGAGCGCAGGAAACCTCGCTTTCCATCAAATTTTTGCAGGCAACGGTTCTATCAACTGGGCTGTAAGATGGGAATCCAGCGATACGGTATCGCTTCAGGAGCGCAGGCGCATAGCGGCTATGCTTTACGATGGGACTAATGCATGGCTTCGCCCTCTTATGGGATATGAAGATTGGCCTTTTGGAGAAATCCCTGTGGCTGTTGTCGGCTGGGCTGTTCAAAGCGCAGATTTAATACGTGACCAGCAACCTAACGAAACAATATGGGTCAATTCTACCGCTGCATCTCCAAATAGCGGATACAACACAGGCTATATGACTTCTGCGCCTAATGCAAGATCAAGATTCATTAATTACAACTCTATTAATAATACTTCGGGAGGGCACGGCAACTACAAATGGCCGGATTCCATTGGTGGGCTTAATGGCCGTTTCGACAAGTATTTATGGCTTACCAAAGACAAGGAAGGCGGCAATGGTTCAGCCGAAGGCGGTGACTGGGGTTTTCGTTGGGGGCAACAAGGAGCCGGAAGCGTCGGAGCCGGAACAAGTGCGGCAAATTCTCACGCCGCCACCACTGGTTCCTCTGCCGGTTTAATCCACGGCACTATGGTGCATGAAATAGGGCACAGCTTTGGCTTTTACGATTGGTATGGCACGGCAATAGCGAGTTGCGCAGAACAGGGCCGCAATCCGCCAGGGTATGGAAGTACCAGCAGAACAATGATGCATTATACTTATAATATTTATGCGCCGGGAAGTACAAATACCGCTACGCTCAACCAATATGACCAGTGGCAAATTCGCTACTACTGGAACTGGGTTAGGGACAGATCTCCGGCAGCTCGGTGGAATTATACTCCGGTTGCGTGGGAAGTTGCTCCAAGCTCCAGCAGTGCTGCGGAAACCCCAAGCAGCAGTTCTGGCGGCATAACCAACATTTTTGTTGGAGTGCCCATTGGAACGAAGTTCTTTGAGCTTAGCAATCGAGGCATTTTCAGTTACAATTTTGGTGAAGCAAAATTTGCTACCTTGAAAATTTTTGACTCTCGTGGCAAACTGCTTAAAACAATTTCCTTGAACGGAACTCAAGGGATTGTTGATACGCAGCTAGGTTCTTCCACTCGGCTTTTATTTTGGAGAGTAGAAGACAATGGCAGACTTATTAGCCAGTCGAAAAGAGTTATTTGGTAAGGTTTAATCCCTGTCTATTCCAAACACAGCATTGCCGTAGCCGCGCAAATGATCGCGCATTTTGCGGTAAGAGGCAAGCATATTTGAATACGAATCGTCAACCATTGGGTTTGTTACATTTTCGCCGGATGTGTTCCAGAATTTTGCTCTCATAGAGCGAATAAAGTCTTTCACCTCTCCGAATTTTTTCTCGTGCTCATCCGGGCGTGTGCAGTTCATAGCTTCGATAATAAGATCGTTTAGCTTGAACAAATCCTGTTTTTGAAAATCAAACAAATCTGTTTTGTTATCCAAAAGCCTTAGGCGAAGCTTCACAACCTGAGCCATATAATCCGAAACGCTTTCAAGGCTGTCAAAGATTTTTTCATAAGCGAATATTCTCTGCTGAACTGCTGAAGTTGTAGTCTCTTCGCTCCCTACAAAGCACACTAAAATCCCTTGGAGTTTCTCGGTTATCTTGTCGCAGTGTTGTTCCAATTCAAAAATCTGGTCTATTTCCGGAGAGTGTTTTTCCGTGCTTTCAATGCAACCCTTTAAATTGGTTAAGCCGGTTTTCATTTGGCCTTTTATATAGCCTAAAACTTTTTGTATGCGGGCATCTGTGTCCACAAAGCGAATATATGAAGATTCCTTGCTGTTGTTAAACATTGCAAGCAGCGATTCTATCTCGGAAATTTGCGGCTTCTCTTTGCGGAAGAACCTTATTTTGACAAACATTCTCTTTAAAAAAGCACTTTCCAGGAAACGCGCTACTTGTCTGCAAGGGCCTAAAAACACGAGCGTGTTGAAAATGTTAAATGTTGTGTGCAAGGCGGCAATGCCAAGCCCCACGTGGACAAAGCTTTTTCCGTCAAAGTGGCTTACATCTTTTATGCCGAATAAAAAATCCAATTCCCATTTTATAAAATCCAGAGCAGGATGGAATATAAGAGTCATGTAAAATACGCCTATTACATTGAACAGAGCGTGGAAAGATGCGGCTCGTCGAGCATTGTTGTTTCCGCTTAGAGAAGCGATTATGGCTGTTAGCGTTGTTCCGAGATTTTCGCCTAGCACAAGAGCGGCCGCCGATTCAAAACTAATTAGACCCTGGCTTGTAAGCACCATAGTTATGCCTATGGTAACGGTGCTGGATTGTATTATAACGGTTAAAAGGCAGCCGGCAAGAGCGCATTTTAAAATGCCAAGATAACTGTCTGCGTTGAATGTTTTGAAGGCTTCTACAAACTCAGGGTACTCCCTGATTGGCGATGCGGCGAATTTCATTATCATTAAGCCGAGAAATATGCAGCCAAGCCCCAAAACGCTTATGCCAACATATTTGACCATTTCTTTGCTGGAGAATACGTAAAAGATAGCGCCCAGACCCGCCAGCACAAGCCCGTATTGCTCAATTTTTATGGTTAGAATCCAAGCCGTTAGCGTGGTTCCTATGTTTGCGCCCATAATAACGCCAACTGCCTGCGCAAGAGTCATTAAGCCGCTATCCACAAAGCTTACAACCAGAACCGTTGTCACAGAGCTGGACTGTATTATAGCCGTAACTAAGAACCCGACTCCAACGCCAAATATCCGATTATTGGTAGCCACAGCTATAAGGGTTCTGATTTTATTGCCAGCAATTTTTTGCAAACCTTCGGAGAGAAATTTCATTCCCAAAAGAAAAAATCCGATACCACCGATAAGAGCGAATGCTATTTCCAAATAACTTGAAGGTTTTTCCATCGTAGCTTCCTTAACAAAACAAAAAGCAAGATAGAATATAGAAAAAGAACTATTCCCTGTTCTTGCTGTGCTTTAACACCTTTGCATCGATATAGAACACAATGTCCTCTATGGCGTTGCTGCAATGGTCGCCTATTCTTTCTATTCTGCGAAGAATAAGGACTATGCTTATAATGCTGGCTCCATGATCAGGGTTGTTTCGAACATATTCTGCGAGAATTTTTTTTCCGTCTTTATATATTTGGTCAACTTCATCGTCTTTTTGCAAAACTTTGCCGGCAAACTTGGTGTTCTCCGATTCCAAAGCCACGAGGCTGTCCGAGAGCATGGAAATAACGGCATCGAACATAACTTCAAGCTTCAATTCGGTTTTCAAAGCCTCTAGTACCTGCTGGCAATCGTCTTCTATAACGTGGAGAGCAATGCCTTCTGCAAAATCTGCTATGCGTTCCATAGTTTTGCTGATTTTCATAAGCGAAAGCACTAGGCGCAAATCCACGGCAACAGGCGCAAACAATGCTATATAGTTTTCGCAATCGCTGTCTATTTTTAATTCAAATGAATTCACGCGCTTTTCACGGCTTATAACCTCTCTTGCCAAATCCTTGTCGCCGTTGAGATAGGCTTGTTTGCATTTTTGTATTTGGGAAAGCGTTAGCCTCCACATTTGTCCCATTTCTTCTTTGAGAAGCTTTAACTCCATTTCATTATGTTTGAGCTGTTCCATTGAAATAACCTCCTTTTAGCCGAATCTTCCGGTTATGTAGTTTTGGGTTTGTTTTTTTTGAGGGCTTACGAACATCTTTTTCGTGTTGTCGAACTCAATCAGTTCTCCAAGCATAAAAAAGCCGGTTTGGTCGCTCACTCTGGCTGCCTGTTGCATATTGTGCGTAACAATCACAATGGTGTAGTCTTTTTTAAGAACGTGAATCAGCTCTTCTATTTTTGAAGTTGAAATTGGGTCTAAAGCACTTGCCGGTTCGTCCATCAACAAAATAGACGGCTTAATCGCAAGTGCTCTTGCAATGCAAAGCCGTTGTTGCTGGCCGCCGGATAATTCGTAGGCGGAGCGGTTCAGTTTGTCTTTGACTTCTTCCCACAGAGCCGCATCTTTGAGAGACTCTTCTACACGCCGGACAATAGCCGTTTTGTCTCGTATGCCGTTTACTCTAAGCCCGTAGGCAACATTTTCAAAAATTGATTTTGGAAACGGATTTGGTTTTTGGAAAACCATGCCGACTTTTTTGCGAAGCTCGTCTATATCGAGGCTTTTTTCGTATATGTCCTGGCCGTTTATAAGGCATTGGCCTGTTAGCCTTGTGCCGTCTATCAAATCGTTCATGCGATTCAGTAGCCGCAAGAACGTTGATTTGCCGCAACCGGACGGGCCTATAAAAGCTGTTACGCTGTTGGCTTCCATTTTCAGGGAAATGTTTTTGAGGGCGTGGAAGTCACCATAGTAGAAATCGACATTTTTGGCTTCTATCATAATCAATTTGCTCCGTGCTTTTTGCTGAAATACTTGCGTATAAATGATGCTGTGAAATTAATTACCAAAACGATGGTTATAAGAACCAAAGCCGTTCCGTAAGCAACCTCTCGCCCTGCCACCAAGTCTTTGCCGCTTGTTGACATCACATAGAGATGATATGGAAGCGCCATAACCTGATTGAAAATGCTTGAAGGTAGCTCGGAAAGAAAATAAGCGGCTACGGTGAATAAAATGGGCGCAGTCTCGCCCGAAACTCTTCCTACCGAGAGAATTAAACCGGTAACTATATTGGGAAATGCTGTTGGCAACACAACCCGCCTTATTGTTTGCAATTTCGTGGCTCCAAGAGCGTAGCTCCCTACTCGCAAAGAGTCAGGAACCATTCTAAGCGCCTCTTCTGTTGTGCGAATCACCAATGGAAGCGCAAGAAGCCCAAGCGTGAAAGAACCCGCCAAAATAGAGCGCCCCCATATAGACACGAAAAAAGCCATGCCGAACAAACCGAAAACGATTGAGGGAATACTCCCCAAGTTGTTTGTCATCATGCGTATGAATCTGGAAATTTTCCCGTCACGGACATATTCGTTGGTGTAAATCGCAGACATTACACCGAGCGGAAAAGCAACAGCCATGCTGCCTATGATTAAGCAGAAAGTTCCGACAATAGCCGGGAAAATTCCACCTTCCAACATACCTACTCCGCTCGGTTTTGCAAAGATAAATTCCAGGCTTATAACTCCAATTCCGTTGTAAATTATAAATCCGAGTATCCACACAAGAATTCCAACCACAGACCAACCGAGAATGCGAAAAATTATAAAAGCAATTGTTTGAGTTAATTTCTTGTTCATTACAACCCCTTATTGTGTTGCCGCTTTGATATAAGCTCTGCGGAAATGCTTATTGCAAGCGTGATTATGAATAAAACGCAACCGAGCACAAACAGAGCTTGGTAATGCACGCCGCCAAATGGCGCTTCTCCGAGTTCGGCCGCTATGGTTGCGGGGATTGTGCGCACGGAATCAAATAGCGTTGGCATTTTAGCCGCATTTCCTGTTACCATAAGCACAACCATAGTTTCTCCTATTGCTCTGCCTATTCCCATAACTATTGCCGCAGAAATTCCGGAAATTGCATAAGGAATAATCACTCTGTAAATTGTTTGCCAATGAGTTGCTCCGAGAGCCAGGCTCGCTTCTCGCATAGCTCTAGGCGTGCTGCGCATTGCATCTTCTGCAACTGTTATTATTGTGGGCAAAGCCATAATCGCAAGTATTATGCTGCCGGTGAATGCGGTTTCGCCTACGCTCAAGTCAAATGTTTTATGCACAATAGGAACCAAAACAACCAAACCGAAAAATCCGTAAACAACGGATGGTATTCCTGCGAGCAATTCAATAGTCGGTTTCAAAATATCACGCACTCTGCTTTGCGCAAGTTCGGATAAATAAATTGCAACGCCTATTCCGAGCGGAGTTGCAATTAAAATAGCTACTATGCTCACGAGCAATGTTCCAAGTATAAGCGGCAACACGCCGAACTGCGGTGCCGGTGTTGATGTGGGAATCCATTCTTTGCCAAAGAAAAAATCTTTAGGAACTATGGTGTTTTTGTTTAGTATTTTTACACCTTTAACATCTCTCGGTAAATATTCTTCGGGTATAAAGGCCAGTATTCTCGGCGTTTCGGCTATTATTTCGCCAAGTCTTTCGGCAAACTGCTCTTCTTCGTAATTCTCGCTGAGTTCGTCTCCGTCGAAACGGTATGGAACCCAATTTTCTATTTCGCCATTATAAATTTTTTTAATATCTGCTGCGCTTATGTAATCAATAGGGTTAGAGTCGTTAACGCATAAGGCATAGCCTTTTTCGACCACGGGGCTTTTGAATAAGCCAAAACCCTCTTTAAATAAAAATGCTACTATAAGCAAAATGACGACCGTAGTCATCATTCCGCTTGCGGCAAAAATTATCTCAATTCCTTTTTCAATCGCACGTCTCATAAGCAATGGCTACAATAAGGTTTACTTAACATTGATAAATCCTATTTTGCTCACTATCTCCTGGCCTTCTTTTGAAAGAGAGTAGTCTATGAAAGGTTTTACCGCAGCAAGTTTGTTTTCTGTGTAGTAATAGATTAAAGGGCGAACTATCGGGTAAGTTTCGTTTTTGGCATTTGCAACAGACGGCTCTACGAATGTTTTGCCCTGGTCGTAAGAAACTTTGACTGCTTTAACTCTTTTGTCAAGGTAGCCAAGTCCAATGTAACCGATTGCGCCCGGAGTTTGGCTGATTGACTGCACTATTGCGCCGGTTGCCGGAGCGCTGCTTATGCCTGCTACATAGTCTTTCTTTTTGAGCACTTCTTCTTTGAAAAATTCGTAGGTTCCAGATGATGTTTCTCTGGATATCGGAACTATTTTCATATCGGCTCCGCCGACTTCTTTCCAGTTTGTGATTTTGCCGGTGAAAATGCCTTCCAATTGCTCACGAGTGAGTTTATCGGCTTTATTGCTTGGGTGCACAATAACGGCTAAAGCATCGTAGGCTACTACAACTTCAGCAACTTTGCTTCCGGCATCTGTGATTTTCTTTTTCTCGTCGAATTTGATTTTGCGAGAAGATTGCGCTATGTCTGTGGTTCCCGATATAAGAGCGTTTATGCCAACGCCGCTACCGCCACCTGTAACTGTTATTTTCGCATTTTTATGGATTTTCATAAAGGCTTCTGCTTGTTGCTGGGAAAGCGGCAAAACAGTGTCTGAACCTATAATTGTTGTTGTTTGGGCCGTAAGCACGGAAGCGACTGCAAGCATTGCTGTGAGCAGAATCTTTTTCATGGTGTTCTCCTTTTTTGAACTCCTTGTAAATTTAAAATCCCATTATTAAAATAAATATGCAATATTGTTACAATTCGGTTAAGATTTTGCCCGTCTCGCCGACTTATAGTCGTTCATTTTTTCTACTTTACTTTTTTTCATAACTGAGAGGTAAAAAGTATGAAAAACATTAAAATGGGGCAAAAGCTTATTGCATCCTATCTGGCGATTACTCTTATGGCAATAGCTATTTCCGTGTTCCTGTTGATAGAGTTATCTGAAATTAATCACGGCACCACAAGACTTTATGAAGAGTCTGTGCTTCCAATCATCAACCTGCTCAATACCGAGCGTATGACGCAAGAAATTCGAATAGAGATGCGTAATGCGCTTAGAGCGCACAACCAAGCGGAATTCAATAGGATAATCGCCGTCAAGGATTCTCTTGTTAGAGAAATGCATGCCGTTTACGATGTAGAAGAAAAGCGAGGGGTTCCCGAAGAAGCCAAGCCGATAGTCAGCAACTTCAGAAAATCGCTCAATGAATTTTCAGCGATGTTCAATCAATCCGTAAAGGATATATCAACCATAAAAGAAGACCTCCGCGAAGTCCCGAAGGCTTTAACCGACAAAAGAATGGAGGTGTCAAAATATGACGGCGACTTTACCGCATTTATAGAAGAAATGTCATTGAAAATAAATCAGGACAGCGATAAAACCTATCACAGAGCAGAGAAATTAAGCATAATTATTTTGATTATTCTGGTTATTGCTTCTATTGGTATTGGCATATTCATGACAGTTTCCATCACAGGCCCTCTGAGCAAAGTTGTGGAAGTATTGAGAAAAGGCGAAAACGGCGATATGCGTGCTCGTTCTGATGTTAACCAGGAAGATGAGATTGGAATTGTAGCCCATTCTGTAGATGCTTTCTTCAAAAAAATACAAGGCATTCTCAAAAACTTGCTCACAAACTCCGACACACTTGCCGGTGCCTCCGAAGAACTTTCTTCCATAAGCAGGCAGCTCGCCAGCGGCGCAGAAGAAACGGTTGCCCAGAGCACAACCGTTGCCAGCACCACCGAGGAAATGTCCGTAAACATAAACGCCATGGCTAGCGGTGCAGAAGAAGCTAGCGTAAACGCAAACGAAGTAGCCGGTGCAGCAGAACAGATGAGCACCAACATGAACACCATAGCAAGCGCAGTAGAAGAAATGAGCGCAAGCATAAGCGAAATATCAAACAACACCGCCGAAGTTCGCAAAATAGCAACAGAAGCAACACACAAATCTGCCGACGCAACAGAAGTAATGAACAAGCTTGGCGCAGCGGCTAAAGAGATTGGCCAGGTAACCGACGTAATCAAAAAGATTGCCGACAAAACAAACCTGCTCGCTCTTAACGCGACCATCGAAGCGGCCAGCGCCGGCGAGGCCGGCAAAGGCTTCGCAGTTGTCGCAGGCGAAATCAAGGAGCTTGCCAACCAAAGCGCTCAAAGCGCCGATGACATCGCTCGCCGCATAGAAGGCATCCAGAACGGAACCAACGATGCAGTGACTGTTATTCAAGACGTTTCCGAAATCATTGTTCAAATCAATCAGTCGGTTGAGGTAATCTCCGGCCACGTTGAGCAGCAAACCAAGGCTAGCAACGAGATTGCAAACAATGTTTCTCAGGCGAACACTGGTTCAAAGCGAGTGGCAGGCGCCATAAGCGAAGTAGCCAAAGGCAGCAGCGACATCGCTCGCAACGCCGGCGAAGCCGCTAAAGGAGCCACTCATGTTAGCACCAATGTTGTTGGCATGAGCACAGCCGCCAAGGAAAGCTCTCAGGGCGCATCTCAGGTTAACCAGAGCGCAGCCGATTTGTCCAGAATTGCAGGTGATTTAAAAGCGACTGTCAATCAGTTTAAAGTGTAATAATGCCGCTGACTAATAGTCATTAGTAGTTATTTTTGTATATTTCCCCCCATAATTGTTTTTTCAACCGTGGGGGTTAATATGAAGAACATTAAAATGGGGCCAAAGCTAATTAGTTCATATTTGGCAATAACAATAATGTCCGTGCTTACATGCATATATTTGCTTGACAAATTATCGGATGTAAATGATGGAACTACTAAGCTTTATGAAGGAGCCGTGGTTCCAATCATAAACCTGCTAAATACCGAGCGAATGTCACAAGAGCTTAAAATAGAGATGCTCAATATTGTTCGGGCCGATACTCGTGAACGAGTGCAATCAATCGTGCGCACTAAAGACTCTATCATAGCTGAAATGCACAAGGTTTACGATACGGAATCATCTCGAACCTTGACCGAACAAGGTAAAGTTACAATAGCTAACTTTAAAAAAGCCTTGAACGAATACTCGGTAGAATTCACCAAATTCTCCGGCAGCATGGACATTAAAGCAGAACGGAATATTCCGTTTGAATTGGAAGCCTTGCTTAAAAACGTTTCCAAATATGATGGTGAGTTCACAGACCAAAAGGAAAAAGCCTCTGCGGAAATAAATGAATCCGGTAATGCAAGTTATCGCAACGCAGCAACAGTTAGCACAATCATTCTTGTAATTATGGTTATTATTTCCATCGTTATCGGCTTGTACATGACCTTCTCCATAACCGGGCCTTTAGGCAAGGTTGTGGAAGCCTTGAGAAAAGGCGAGGCTGGCGATATGCGTGTCCGTGCCGATGTAGATCAGAAAGATGAAATAGGAGTTGTTGCCGCATCTTTAAACCATTTCTTTGAAAAAATACAAGACATCCTCAAAGGCTTGCTCCAAAATTCCGACACACTTGCCGGTGCCTCCGAAGAGCTTTCTTCCATAAGCAGGCAGCTCGCCAGCGGCGCAGAAGAAACCGTTTCTCAGAGCACCACCGTAGCCAGCACCACCGAGGAAATGGCCGTTAACATAAACGCGATGGCGAGCGGCGCAGAAGAAGCCAGCGTAAACGCAAACGAAGTAGCCGGTGCAGCAGAGCAGATGAGCACCAACATGAACACCATAGCAAGCGCAGTGGAAGAAATGAGCGCAAGCATAAGCCAAATATCAAGCAACACCGCCGAAGTTCGCAAAGTAGCGACAGAAGCAACGCACAAATCTGCCGACGCAACAGAAGTAATGAACAAGCTTGGCGCAGCGGCTAAAGAGATTGGGCAGGTAACGGATGTGATTAAGAAAATCGCAGATAAAACGAACTTGCTCGCTCTTAACGCAACCATCGAAGCCGCTAGTGCCGGCGAGGCCGGCAAAGGCTTCGCAGTTGTCGCAGGCGAAATCAAGGAGCTTGCGAACCAAAGCGCACAAAGCGCCGATGACATCGCTCGCCGCATAGAAGGCATTCAGAACGGAACCAACGATGCGGTGACTGTTATTCAAGACGTTTCCGAAATCATTGTGAAAATCAACCAGAGCGTAGAAGCAATAGTAGGCCATGTTGACCAGCAAACCAAAGCTAGCAACGAGATTGCGAGCAACGTGTCTCAGGCGAACACAGGTTCAAAGCGAGTGGCCAGTGCCATAAGCGAAGTAGCCAAAGGCAGCAGCGACATCGCTCGCAACGCCGGCGAAGCCGCAAAAGGAGCCACTAATGTTAGCACCAATGTTATTGGCATGAGTTCTGCAGCAAAGGACAGCGCGCAGGGAGCGGCTCAGGTTAACCAGAGCGCAGGCGATTTGTCCAAGATAGCCGGTGATTTGAAAGCTACTGTCAATCAGTTTAAAGTGTAAAATATATCAATACAGTAGTAAAAACGTAATGAATTGCGTCTCTACTACTGCATTAATATCCAGTAAAATGCCTGTTTTTTTGAAAAAAAATGACCATATTTCAAAAAAAAGTCAAAAAAATGTGCCATTTTAGAAAAAATAATGTATATTATAAGTAATGCTTCTAGCTAACATAATTGTTAGTTGAGGCATTTATTTATTTTAATTTTTCATAACACAAAAACGGAGGGTAAATGTATGAAAAACATTAAAATGGGACCTAAATTAATTGTGTCCTACTTAGCGATCACAATCATGGCAGTAGCTACGTGCATCTTTTTGCTGCGTGAACTGTCTGAAGTAAACGACGGCACTACCAAGCTTTACGAAAGCGCAGTGCTGCCAATCATAAACCTAGCCAATACAGAGCGCATGACTCAAGAGCTTAAAATAGAAGCTCGTGATGCGCTCCGGGCCGACAATCCTGAAGAATTCCGAAGTATAATTGCGAAGAAAGATTCCCTAGTTAGGGAAATGCACGCAGTTTACAACACGGAGGAAAAGCGAATAATTAACGAAGCAAACAAGGTAGTAATTACCAACTTCAGAAAATCGCTTGACGAATTCTCCTCGATGTTCAATCAATTTATAAAGGATATCTCGGTTCTGCCGGAAGCTGAGCGTGAAATTTCCCAAGCTCTGTTTGTCAAAATAATGGAGGTATCAAAGTATGACAATCAATTTACGGAGTTTAAGGAGAAAGCATCTTCGGATATAAATACCGATAGCGATCTCGCTTATCGCTCCGCTAAAAGAATCAGCACAGTCATCCTTATAATTATGGTGATATTTTCTATAAGTATCGGCCTATACATGACTTTCTCCATAACCGGGCCTTTAGGCGAAGTTGTGGAAATACTGAGAAAAGGCGAAAGCGGTGATATGCGTGTCCGTGCAAATATCGATCAAAAAGATGAGCTTGGAGTTGTTGCTTATTCCGTTAATCATTTCTTTGAAAAAATCCAAGATATTCTCAAAGGCCTGCTAGTTAATTCCGATACTTTAGCAGGAGCCTCCGAGGAGCTTTCTTCCATAAGCCGGCAGCTTGCAAGCGGTGCAGAAGAAACGGTTGCCCAGAGCAACACCGTTGTCAGCACCACCGAGCAAATGTCTGTGAACATAAACGCCATGGCCAGCGGCGCAGAAGAAGCCAGCGTAAACGCAAACGAGGTTGCCGGTGCCGCCGAAGAGATGAGCACCAACATGAACACCATAGCAAGCGCAGTAGAAGAGATGAGCGCAAGCATAAGCCAAATAGCGAGCAACACCACCGAAGTTCGCAAAGTAGCTGCTAGTGCCACAAGCAAGTCTGCCAATGCAACAAACGTAATGAACAAGCTTGGTGTAGCGGCTAAAGAGATTGGTCAGGTAACCGACGTAATCAAAAAGATTGCCGACAAAACAAACCTGCTTGCACTTAACGCAACCATCGAAGCCGCTAGTGCCGGCGAGGCCGGCAAAGGCTTCGCAGTTGTCGCAGGCGAAATCAAGGAGCTTGCGAACCAAAGCGCTCAAAGCGCCGACGACATTGCTCGCCGCATAGAAGGCATCCAGAACGGAACCAGCGATGCGGTGACAGTTATTCAAGACGTTTCTGAAATCATTGTGAAAATCAACCAGAGCGTAGAAGCCATCTCCGGCCACGTTGAGCAGCAAACCAAGGCTAGCAACGAGATTGCGAGCAATGTGTCTCAGGCGAACACGGGTTCAAAGCGAGTGGCCAGTGCCATAAGCGAAGTGGCCAAAGGCAGCAGCGACATAGCCCGTAACGCAAGCGAGGCCGCAAGAGGAGCAAACCATGTTAGCACCAATGTTGGCGGCATGAGCCAAGCAGCAAAGGAAAGCGCACAGGGAGCGGCTCAGGTTAACCAGAGCGCAGGCGATTTGGCAAAAATCGCCGGTGATTTGAAAGCTACTGTCAATCAGTTTAAAGTATAGCAAATACGAGGTAAATTGGTAGCTAGAGGAGGTAGCTACCAACCTCTGACTGCAGGTCGTGTTATTTTAATATTTACTATATTACATAAAATTTCACTACCTAAATTTAGAGGTAAACTTATGAAGAACATCAAAATGGGTCCAAAACTAATTGCGTCCTACTTGGTAATCACCATCATGGCAGTTGCTACTTGCATTTTCTTGCTTGGAGAACTGTCCGACATCAATGACAGCACCACAGAACTCTACGAAAAAGCTGTGCTACCAATCATAAACCTGCTAAATTCCGAGCGAATGACGCAGGAAGTTCGAGTAGCGATGCGAGATGCGCTCCGGGCGCGTTCTCCAGAGGAATTCAGGAAGATACTTGCCACCAAGGATTCCTTGATTAGGGAGATGCATCGTGTTTACGACATAGAAGAAAAGCGAACTATGACCGAAGAAGGCCGAGCGGTAATAACTAACTTCAGAAAAGCACTCAATGAATATTCAAGCATGTTCGAACAATTTACAAAGGAACTTGCATTGATGAAACCAGAAGACCGCGAAATCCCGAAGGCTTTAACCGACAAAAGAGGTGAGGTATCAAAATATGCCGACGAATTCACTAAAATTAAGGAAAAAGCCTCATCGGAAATAAATGAAGGTGGCAATAATACTTATAAAACAGCCATGGCAGTCAGCACAATCATTCTTGTAATTATGGTTGTTATTTCCATCGTTATCGGCTTGTACATGACCTTCTCCATAACCGGCCCTCTGAGCAAAGTTGTGGAAGCCTTGAGAAAAGGCGAGAACGGCGATATGCGTGTCCGTGCCGATGTTGATCAGAAAGATGAAATAGGAGTTGTTGCCGCATCTTTAAACCATTTCTTTGAAAAAATTCAAAGCATTCTCAAAGGCTTGCTCCAAAATTCCGACACGCTTGCCGGCGCCTCCGAAGAACTTTCTTCCATAAGCAGGCAGCTCGCCAGCGGCGCAGAAGAAACCGTTTCTCAGAGCACCACCGTAGCCAGCACCACCGAGGAAATGGCCGTTAACATAAACGCGATGGCCAGCGGCGCAGAAGAAGCCAGCGTAAACGCAAACGAAGTAGCCGGCGCCGCCGAAGAGATGAGCACCAACATGAACACCATAGCAAGCGCAGTGGAAGAGATGAGCGCAAGCATAAGCCAAATATCAAGCAACACCGCCGAAGTTCGCAAAATAGCAACAGAAGCAACGCACAAATCTGCCGACGCAACAGAAGTAATGAACAAGCTTGGCGCAGCGGCTAAAGAGATTGGCCAGGTAACGGACGTAATCAAAAAG
>Ga0209755_10001786_pt1 | contig 31870 bp, 28 predicted proteins | sample TergutCo191P1_FD_187301 | JGI IMG/M metagenome (GOLD analysis project Ga0209755, IMG submission 187301) | Cornitermes sp. P1 segment gut microbial communities from Petit-Saut dam, French Guiana - Co191P1 (SPAdes) (version 2) | ecosystem: Host-associated > Arthropoda: Insects > Digestive system... | reverse complement strand
CCCGGGCTTGACCCGGGGTCCCATCAAGTTCGCCGAATGACTATAAGGCTAAGAAGCAATCGGCTAAACCGATGGGACCCCGGGTCAAGCCCGGGGTGACGGTGCTTGGGAGCTCCCGACCAAATTAAGACTGGCGTGAGTGCGGGGTGACAGTCCGCAAACAAGGCTTCGACCATAAAGGTGAAGCCTTGCAATGACCATTTTGAACCCAGCCATTTATATGCCGCTATCGGAGAGCGGACAACATTTTCAGAAAAAAATGCAAGAAGAAATTATAACAACCCGTCTAACCATTCATATCCATCAGGATATGTAGTTTTAATGGCATCAATAAGCCAATTCTTGCTTTCTTCGGACAAAAGGGGCATTACCTCTTTGAAGTCCGCCTCGGTTTTGGGCTTAACGCCGGGGTGTTCAGAGGAGAATTTGTCGGATTTGTAGTAGAGTATGATTTCTGGGGCGAGGTAGGGGATGCCGTCACGGTGGAGGATTGCCTTGTCCAGCGGGCGGGTTATCCTTGGGTTCTCCCGAGCTATGTAGTCGCTGCCCTCTTTCGCGTCAAACTCAAATTCGATAAATTCGATGTCCTCTTTAACCAGCCATTTGCGGGTTTGGTAGGTGTATATCTCTCCTTCTCCCCCTTGCAGGCGGTCAAGCTTGTGGAGCACATCCGGCAGGCAGCCGGGCTTAATTGCCCAAAAATTCTTGCAATCATCCCAATAACTGTCAGTGATATTCTCAACTTTGTAAAATATGTGCTGAGTGATTATCCTGCCTTCCTCCATAAACCTGCCAAAAACCGTCCAGCCGCGCTCCATGATGAATTGCAAGGCGCGCACTTTGTCATCTGTAAACACCAGAATGTCAAAGTCTCCATGGTCGCGAAGCTTCTTGCCGGCAAACATGTCAAAGGCGTAGCCGCCGCAAATAGCGTAGTCAAAGCCAGCCGTCTTAAACAGCTCATGCCCGTCATAAATCACTTTAGTCATGCTAACGCTCCTTAATCCACTGCCCAACCTTTGGACCAATTTCTTTTTGGGCGGCAGAACTAACAAACATGCCAATATGCCCAAGGTTAAACTCCCACAGAGTTTTGTCCTTTGAGCCAACAGCGTCCACAAAAGGACGAGTTGAAGCAGGGGGCACAAGATGGTCTTTTTCCCCAAGCATGCACAGCACAGGCATTTTGATGTTTTTCAAATCCACCTTGCGCCCGCCTAAGGTCATTTTGTTTTTCATAAGTAAATTGTCTTGGTAAAGGTCTTTTACAAACTTAGAAAGCATGGGCCCAGCCTGTGACGGGCTGTCGTAAATCCACGTTTCCATCCGCAAAAAATCAATCAGAGCGTCTTTGTTATCCAGCCTGTCAACAAAGAAAATGTATTTGTCAAAAGACAGCTCAAAAGGCTTTAGCATATTGTAGCCAAAGTTCATGCTCTCGCCGCTCAAAAGTCCGCGGGCAGCACCAATCATGGCATCAATGTCCATCCCCGCCGCAAAGCGGTTCAAAAGCCCGTCTGCCACATCAAAGTCGAAAGGCATAACCATAGTGATAAGATTTTTGACTTTTTCTGGATATAAAGCAGAGTAAATGACGCTCATTGTAGCACCTTGACAAATGCCAAGAAGGTTGATTGCAGGCTTTTTGCTGGCTTCGCACACAAAGTCCACAGCACTGCCTATATAGCCATCAATATAGTCCTCCATTGTCAAATGCTTGTCAACCTGTCCTGGGTAGCCCCAGTCGATTATATACACATCAAGCCCTTCATCAAGCCATTTTTTGATGGTCGAGCGGTTTTCTTGAATGTCAAGCATATAATGACGGTTAACAAGGGCATAAACCACCAAAACAGGCACCCCATGGGGATTTTTCACCGTGGGCTTATAGCGGTAAACCTTCATATTGTCTTGTTTGAAAACAAGCTCCTTGGGAGTTGTTGCCATTTCAATGTCTTCAATCTCCATCATATTGCGAAGCCCGCTCATTAGCTTGTTTGTGGTGCCAAGTATCTCATGCACATTTTTATGGGGGCTGTAATTGTTAAAGTTCAAGCTTCTCACCGTCCTAGTCTATTTTTTCGCCTTTGTATCAGCGGGCTCACCCGTTTCTAGAGCCTTCATTTTCTTTTCAAGAGCATTCATTCTTTTTCTAAGCTCATAAACTTCAATGCCCACTTCATCAAGCTCGCGGTTGCTTGCGATTGGAAAATGCGCCAGCATGTCCTGAACAAAATCGTCAACCATAATTTGAAGCTTGGAGCTTGTGGCGACCGTGTCGTTCATAACCCGCACAAAGCCGTCTGCTGAGTACATTTCAGCAAAGGATTGCTCGTTAAAACTAGACCAAAGCTTGTAAAATTCCATAAAAGTTTGAGGCTGCTTGCCCTCGGCATGAAGCTCCGCAAGGCGCGCCATCAAACGCTCCATTGAGCCCTGCATAACGCCGGAAAGCTCGGAATTAAGCTCAGAAACAAGCACAACAAGGCTTACATAAGCGTCAAGCATTTTCATCATTTTCTCGACAGACGCGCGGTTGGAGCCCACTGCAGGCACATTTAGCATTTTGCCAACTGAGTCTTTGTAAACATTAGCCCACTCTTTCAAAAACTCCTGATAAGCGTCCCTGTCGCCTTGCAAAGCGCGGACAAGTTGGGGCATCAAGGTGGCAGAATCCTCCGCCCACGGCTTGAAAAACGCCATTAAGGATTGGTTGATTGCGGTCAGGTTTTCCATAGGCATTGCAAACATGTCCTTTAGCTGGTCAGGCATAAACCAAGAAGAAAAGCCCTTTGCAAAGTCTTGATATTGACCCAGCACGTTTTCTTGAAACGCATCCCAATTTTTCATGTCAGTAGGAATAAGGCTTTGCATTTTTTCCCAATAATTTTGCAAGCCATTGTACACAGCCATCGAGTTCATCATACGGTTAAAGCCGTCTTTTACGGCAGGATTAGGAATAAGGGATGCCATGTTTTTCATCCCGTCAATCCAAGGCTTGTAAAACATTTCCATGGGATTGCTGTCAGCTGACATCTGCATCCACGGAAACTCAGCCCCAGGAAAATTGAAAGTGAAATTTGGCATGCCAGCCACACTCGGCATGCCAGCCATAGACTTCTCGGCAAACTCGCTCCAAGAATCCATCATGTTTTTTGTCAGTTGCGTCCACAGCCCAAAGGGATTTTGTTGATTCTGCACCATAATAACCTCCTTAAAATTAAACAGCTCCTAAAAAGTGAATGGGTATTCATATTTGTATCTACCATTATACACCACAAAAAATTCTTTTGCAACCCTTTTTTTCAAAAAAAATAAAAAAACTTTTCCAACAAAAAAACCCGCCCTGATGCCTATCAAAACGAGCCTTTTTCCTCTATGAAATATACTTCCTCATATTCTTAAGTGCATTTTTTTCAAGCCGACTAACCTGTGCCTGAGAAATACCTATTTCGTCAGCCACCTCCATCTGGGTTTTGCCCTCAAAAAAGCGCAGGTTTAAGATGTGCTTTTCCCGGTCGCCGAGGCGTTTCATGGCTTCGGATAAGGAGATGTTTTCAAGCCACATGGCGTCTGTGTTTTTGTCATCACTCACTTGGTCCATGACAAAAAGGGCGTCTGTGCCGTCGTGGTAGACGGGCTCAAACAGCGAGACGGGCTCTTGGATGGCGTCAAGGGCGAACACTATGTCTCTTTGGTCTATTTCAAGTTCTTTTGCAATTTCTTCTATTGTGGGCTCTTTTGAGTGCAGGTTAATCAGCTTTTCCTTAGCCTGTAATGCCTTATATGCAATGTCCCTGAGGGAGCGGCTTACCCTAATGGAATTGTTGTCACGCAAATACCGTCGTATTTCACCTATAATCATTGGAATGAATGTCATTAGGTGAGATAGAGTTTTAATAACTTTTTGCAAGCTTCGCTTAGAAAGTCAACATTGCTCCACTGGCTGTTTTTTATTAGGTCGTGTACAGCATAGGCATCATCAACATCTTCTTTTGAAACAATCCCTTTGTCAAATGCTTCTTGCAACTCATCTTCATCAAGCGTGACTTTTTCTCCATTTGGAGTAATCACTAAATCCAAAAAAACATCATCTATACAAGGCATGCCATGCTCATCAATAAAATTTCTTCGGCTAATATCGAAATACCAGAAATTCAATTCATCATCTGGTGAATAGTAAGCAGACAAGCACCATTTTTCACTAACAGGCAGGTACATAAGCATTTTATAATCTGTACCCGCCCATTGAATCCGCTTGCCATTATGTTCAACGAATTTGTCCTTGCAACCATGCAAAAATGTGATAAGTGCCGAATATTCATCTGTCTTTCCTGATAATTTCTTCATAGAATGTGCGAACACTATATCGGGACTTTCTGAAAAGTTGCATAATATATCTTTTTTCCTCATGCGCCATTACCCCTTTGCCAAATCAAATTTGTAATCAACTCCTACTTGCTCGTCGGTAATGGTGATTTTGCTAATACAGTCATTCACCAGCACCTTTTTCTCCTTTGGCGTCATATATTCCCAAGCTTCAGCCAGCGTGGAAAGGGCTTTTTGCAGCCCCACAAAGCTGTCCGCAATCTTACTTTTTTCCGTTTCGTTTTCAATTTGCAGTTGAATGTTTTTGAGTTCTTTTTTTGTATCGTTTATGGAATCAAGCAGAATGTCGTCATCGCTGTCGGCATAAAGGCTGTACAGGCGGCGCAGTTTTTGGGCAACGGCATTGTACTGGTCGTGGAGAATTTCTAAAAGGCTCATGTTGGATATTTTTGGCATGTCAGAGCTGCCAAGTGCTATGGAATATTTTAGCAGGTCGTTAATAATCAAGTCCTCAACCTCAGTAGCCCAAACCTTGCCATTATCGCAATTAGCATCCTTAACCAAATGCGCCTTGCTTTTGTCCTGCGAATAGCAAACAAGCTTGCAATCCCTCTTGCCCCACTTTTGATAACGCATTTTCGCCCCACATTTGCCGCACACCAAAAGCCCCGTAAACAAATAATTAGACTCAGAAACTCTTTTAACAGACCGCTCCTTCATATAGCGCATGGCGGCGTCATAAGTTTCAAGGCTGATTATAGGCTCATGATTTCCAAGATATTCCTCGCCATTATACTGGATATATCCTGCATTTGACTTACGTGTAAGTATCTGATACGCAAGTTTATCATATTTAAGCCCAAGCGTTTGAGCTATATGCGCTGTCGAATGTCCCTTCAAATAAAGCTCATAAACCTGCCGAACCCGCTCGGCATCCTTATTAGGCACAAGCGACCCAGAAGCTTCATCATAATCATACCCAAAAGGCGTGCGCCCGCCGCCCATCCATTTGCCCGACTTCACCCGCTCCCGCATGCCCATGCGCGTGCGCTCGCGGATATTCTCCCGCTCAAGCTGGGCAAAAGCCGACAAAATCCCAAGCATCAGCCTTCCGAGCGGCGTGGACGTATCCATGCTCTCATTCATGGAAATAAAATCCACCCCATGAGGATTAAACACGTCCTCAATCAAATAAAGCGTGTCCTTTTGGCTCCTTGATAGCCTGTCAAGCTTATAAACCACCACATGAGAGACCTTGCCCTGCTTAACATCACTAATAAGCCGCTGCATTTGGGGACGCTCAATATTGCTGCCCGTAAAACCTCCATCTATGTAATACTCAAAATCCTTAATCCCCTTAGAAACCAAGTGGGCAGCCAACATCTCCTTTTGCGCATCAATAGAATACCCCTCATCCCGCTGGGCATCCGTAGAAACACGAATATATATAGCTGCAATTTTTTGATTACCCAAATCCAACACCCCCACTTCATTCTATCATACAAAACTAAAAATTTCAACTAATTTTTTTAACTTTGTCATTAAGCGCAACATCCAATTTCAACCTGTTATTAACCTCATGAAGTATCCTCTCAAACACTTCACTATAAAAAACCTGTCCCCTCATCTCATCGCCAGAAATAGGTCGTCCGTTAAGTGTTCTGACCAGCACCAAACCTTCATTCAAAAAATCACCTCGCGTTAGTTATTCCCAATATTTGGATATAAAATTCACCCTAAAAACTGTCCAAATCCGACCTAATTTTACACAGACACCTTTGGACGTTGATAAAATCACTAAAAACCCTGAATTCTCGCATTTAGCAAGACCGTCAGAATATCCAATTAGACTTTACTCTAGTGACCATACGGTCCAAAGACCCTACTTATCAGCAAATTTGCGGACCGCACACAGCCAGCATTAATTTAGTTGGAAGTAAATGGAAAATGAGTCTCACTTTTGAGTGATTGTGTTAAAAAATCGAGAACTTTTATAAAATGTGTTGACGAAAATTGTGTTATGTGTTACAATCTTCAAAGCAGGGAGGTAGCATTAAATGGTAGATTTTGAGAGTATATCATCAGGCGAGACTTCGGTTTCCGTCATTGGGCTTGGGTATGTTGGCTTGCCCGTGGCGGTGGCGTTTGCTCGTAAGGTTTCGGTTGTTGGTTTTGATATTGATATTGATAAGATTGAGACATATAAAAAAGGCATTGACCCCATGGGCGAGGTTTGCCCTGACGAAATGGCGCAAACTTCAGTGAAATTCACAAGCGACCCTGCCGACTTGGCGAATGCCGCATTTCATATCGTGGCGGTGCCAACTCCTGTCCGCACCGACAATGTGCCAGATTTAAGCTATTTAGAAGGTGCGAGTGAAATTTTAGGTGCACACCTTTCAAAAGGTGCAGTTGTTGTGTACGAATCCACCGTTTTTCCAGGTGCTACCGAAGAGGTCTGTGTGCCTATTTTGGAGCAGGTTTCGGGGCTTAAATGCGGTGTGGATTTTTTTGTGGGCTATTCGCCTGAGCGCATAAATCCTGGTGACAAGGTGCGTCGTTTGGAAAATATTGTAAAAGTTGTATCAGGCATGGACGAGCCTACCTTGGAATTAATCGCCAAAGTGTATGAAATGGTGATTGATGCGGGGATTTACCGCGCAAGCTCCATCAAGGTTGCCGAGGCCGCAAAGGTTATTGAAAACAGCCAGCGTGACCTTAATATTGCCTTTGTAAACGAGCTTTCTGTCCTTTTTAAGCGCATGGATATTGACACTCTTGAGGTATTAAAAGCGGCTGGCACAAAATGGAATTTCCTGAATTTCACCCCTGGGCTTGTGGGCGGGCATTGCATTGGCGTTGACCCTTATTACCTCACATACCGCGCGGGGCAGCTGGGCTACCACCCGCAGGTGATTCTGGCAGGAAGGCGCATAAATGACGACATGGGACGTTTTGTGGCGGAATCTGCCATTAAACACCTTATAAAAAGTGGTCGCAACATCAGCTTAGCTAAAGTTGCCATTTTAGGGTTGACCTTTAAGGAAAACTGCCCAGATGTGCGCAATACCCGCGTTATCGACATTGTGCAGGAGTTTGGTGAGTACGGAATTGACCCGAAAATCTGCGACCCTGTGGCTGACGTGGGCGCAGCACAGAAATATTATGGTATTGAATTTGTAAATTTGAATGAAATTAACAATATGGACTGTGTGGTAGTGGCAGTCAAGCATGATGAGTTTTTGGACTTGGATTTTAGTCAGATTTTATCGCCAGGCGGGCTGGTTGTTGATGTTAAGGGGCTTTTTGAGCCCAAAACCATCACCGCTTTAGAATATGGATATTGGAGGTTATGATTTTGGAATTTGCAAAAGGTACAAAATTTTTAGTGACAGGCGGGGCGGGCTTTATTGGCTCCAATCTTTGTGAGGCTATACTCGAAATGGGGCATGCTGTGCGCTGTTTGGATGATTTTTCCACAGGCTATCGCGAAAATATTAAGACTTTTCAGGACAACCCTGATTTTGAGCTTGTAGAAGGGGATATACGTGATTTCGACGCCTGTCTGAGTGCCTGCGAGGGCATTGATTTTGTTCTCCACCAAGCCGCATGGGGCAGCGTGCCCAGAAGCGTCGAAATGCCCCTAATCTATAACGAAATCAACATTACAGGCACACTAAATATGCTTGAGGCCGCAAGGCGAAAAGGCGTGAAAAAATTCGTCTATGCCTCCAGCTCCTCCGTCTATGGCGACAGCCCCGAACTGCCCAAAAAAGAGGGCAATGAGGGCAATTTGCTGTCCCCTTACGCCTTCACAAAGCTGGCCAACGAACACTATGCAGCCCTATACACTAAGCTTTACGGACTTGACACCTACGGTCTGCGCTATTTCAACGTTTTTGGCCGCCGCCAAGACCCCGAAGGCGACTATGCCGCCGTAATCCCAAAATTCATTAAAACCCTGCTAAACGGTCAAGCTCCAACAATTCACGGCGACGGCACACAATCCCGCGACTTTACCCATATCGACAACGTAGTCCAAGCAAACCTAGCCGCCTGCCACGCCCCGCCAGAAGCCGCAGGGCGCGCCTACAACATAGCCTGCGCCACCCAAACCACTTTGTTAGAACTATTCGACACCCTACAAAACGCCCTAAACACCACAATTACCCCCACCTTCGCTCCGCTTCGCCCAGGCGACATCAAGCACTCAAACGCCGACATTACAAATGCTCAAAATTCCTTTGGATACGCGCCTTATGTGGATTTTGTACAAGGCATCAAAAAAAGTATTCAGTGGTACAAAGAGGAGTTACAATAAGGAGGCAACATGTTAGAAAAGATTGATTTTGTGCTAACATGGGTAGACGGCAGCGACCCTGCGTGGCTCGCAAAAAAAAACGAATACGCAGGCACCCAAAGCGCGTCTAGAGTGCACGAATACAGGGAATTGCAGAACCTGCACTACTGGTTTAGGGGTGTGGAGCAGTTCGCGCCCTGGGTCAACAAAATTCATTTTGTGACATGGGGGCACCTGCCACCTTGGTTGAATACTAAGCATCCAAAGCTTAATATTGTAAACCATAAGGATTATATCCCTGAAAATTACCTGCCGACCTTTAGCGCAAACCCGATTGAGCTTAATTTCCACAGAATTGAAGGCTTGCAGGAGCAATTTGTGTATTTTAATGACGATACATTTATTATCAGGCCTATGCAAAAAGAGGATTTTTTTGTAAATGGGCTGCCATGCGACCAAGGGGGGCTGGATTATATTTCCTCCCAGGGCAGGGATATTTTCCCTCATTTGCTAATTAATGCCATAGGCATAACAAACAAACACTTTCACAAGAAGTTGCAGATGAAAAAGCATCGCAAAAAGTGGTATAATAAAAAATATGGCTTGCAAAATAACCTAAAAACTCTGCTGTTGTCGTGGACGCGGAATTTTTCGGGTATAAATGTGGCGCATTTGCCCAACGCCTTTTTGAAATCAACACTTGAAAGGGTTTGGGAGTTGGAATTTAGGGAGCTAGACGAAACATCAGCCAGAAAATTCAGAAATTTTCATGATGTAAACCAATATGTGTTTAAGTTTTGGCAGATAGCATCTGGCGGATTTAATCCTGTGAATGTGCAAAAAAAAGGACGCTCCTTTATGCTTTTTAACCACTCACAGCAGTTATTTAATGCCATAAAAAACCAAACATACGCAATGATATGTGCAAACGATGCCGAAAGCGGTGATAACTTTGAACAGTTGCGGGACGAGCTTAATAGTTGTTTTGAAAGAATTTTGCCAGAAAAATCAAGTTTTGAAATTTAGAGGAGCGTGCCTATTTTGATTAGGGTTTTGAATTATCTTACGACGCTTGATTTGGGCGGCAAAGAGGCAACCATAATGAACTTTTACAGAAATATGGACAGGTCTAAAGTTCAGTTTGACTTTGTATTAACAAACAATGAAAAAAACGAATCGCCAAATAAGCACTACTTTGAAGACGAAGCAATTTCTATGGGTGCGCGCATTTTCCGAGTGCCTATAAAATCGTTTAGCCCCATGAAAGACAGAAATTTCATTAAAGCATTTACAAAAATTTTTAAAGAAAATAAGGACATTAAAATATTTCACATCCATACAGAGCAGCCGCTGCCTGCCCTTATTTTGGTACTTGTTGCCATGAAGTGCGGGGTCAAAGCGCGCATTGTCCACAGCCGCAGCACAGGCTTTGCTGATGGATTTAAACAAAAGCTTTCCCATCCTTTTTTAAGGATATTTACAACCCATTTGAGGGCTTGCTCGAGGGAAGCCGGTCATGTGATGTTTGGCAAAAAAGCTTGGGACAGGAGTAAAAAATCTCTTGTTTTGCATAACGCAAGAGATATTGACCTGTTTAGATTTAACCCAGTCACTAGGGCGCGGGTTAGGGATGAACTAGGTCTTAACGATGAATTTACAATAATTACCGTTGCACGTCTAGCAGAAGTTAAAAATATTTCTTTTGCTATCGAGGCTTTTAACCTGCTTTTAGAAAAAAAACCTAACTGCGCCTTTGTTATTGTAGGTGACGGGGAATTGAGAGGTAATTTGCAACAACAGGCCGTTGAGCTTGGCATTGAAAAATCCGTATTGTTTTTAGGCATGAGGATGGACGTTGCAAATCTTTTACAAGCAGGGGATGTTTGTGTGATGCCGTCGCTTTACGAAGGTCTGCCAGGCGTGGCAATCGAAGGGCAGGCGGCTGGCTTGCCTTGCCTGTTGTCCGACACAATTTCTGCCGAAACAAAAATTACCGACAACGTGAAGTTTCTGCCCATCAACCAAGGTGCTGGCATATGGGCTGATGCGATGTTTGAACTTACAAATTTTAACAGAGAAGACACTTTTGAAGCTGTACAAAAAGCAGGCTACGAAATTAATGAAGCCGCAAAAAAGCTCGAGGATTTTTATTTGAAAGTGCTGAAATAAAGACTTGATGAGGTGTTTTTATGCTTAGGGTTTTGCATATACTTGGTCATTTGCAAAATGCTGGTGCTGAGATGAGCATTATGAACTATTATCGTCATCTGGACAATACACAAGTTCAGTTTGACTTCTTTTTGTATGCTAGCAAAAAAAAGCACGGTGTGGACAAATACTTTTTTGAAGATGAGGCCACTCAATTGGGTGCAAACATATATCACCACCCTGTTCATGGTGGTTTTAACCCCATAACAAATCCTGGTTTTGCAAAAAAAATGTTTGAAATATTCAAGGAAGATAAAAATATAAAAATTGTGCATATTCACATAGCTACACCTAGGGCAGCGGCAGTTGTTGCTATGGTGGCTAGGGTTGCTGGTATAAAAGTACGTATTGTGCAGTGTCATAGCGTTGTGACAGACCTGCCCTTTTCAACCTCTGTTTTCAAGCCTTTATTAAGAAGGGCTGCATCCCATTGGATGGCTTGCTCTACCGAGGCTGGCAGGGCGTTGTTTGGAGAAAAAGCTTGGGATAAAAGCAAAAGAACATATCTTATGCTAAATGCACGAAAATTAGAAGAGTTCAGGCTTGACCAAGAAAAAAGGAGTGCTAAAAGGCGCGAGCTCTCCATTGACACAAAGTTGGTTGCTATAAGCGTTGCACGCCTAAGTCTTGTGAAAAACATCACATTTCTTTTGGATGTTTTCTCTCACCTTCTTAGGAAACATTCAAATGCGGTTTTGTTGATTGCAGGGGAAGGGCATATTGAAGGCGAATTGAAAAATAAAGCAAAAGAACTTGGAATTGAAAACTCTGTGAATTTTTTAGGCCTTAGAAGCGATGTGCCTGAACTTTTATTTGCAGCTGATGTGTACGCCATGCCCTCTATTCGCGAAGGGTTGCCGGGGGCTGCCATCGAGGCCCAGGCCGCGGGGCTTCCCTGTCTGCTTTCTGACACAATCTCCAAAGAAACAAAAGTGACTGAGAATGTACAGTTTTTGCCCATAAACCAAGGGGTGGATGAGTGGGCGGAGGCAATTATTAAACTTAAAGACTTCAAAAGGCGTGACACATACGAGGATGTGCGTCAGGCAGGGTATGAAATTGCGGATGCTGCAAAAAAATTACAAGAGTTTTATTTGCAAGCCGTTAAAAAATAATTATGGAAGTGCTAAAATGAATTTGTTGCAAAAAATAAAAAAGATACTGGATACAAAAACAAAAAAAAGGCTGATTATATTGCTTATTGCAATCATTATCGGTGCTTTTGTTGAAACCTTGACCCTTGCAATGATTTCGCCTTTGATATCTGTTTTAATGGATGAGACTGTCATATATACAAACTCGATTATAAACTGGGTGTATAACTTTTTTGGTTTCACAAGCACCAATTCTTTTTTAGCTTTTTTGGCATTTTTGCTGGCTTTTGTTAATATTTTCAGAGGGATTTACTTTTTTGCTTTAACGCGCATCAAAAACCTTATATTTGCGCGCAGTCAAGCTAAAATGTCCAAAAAAATGCTTGATAAAATTTTAGGATTTTCCTATATTTACCACACAAAAAAGAACATAGCTCAGTTACAGCGGATTGTTTTGCATGATGTAGGCGGTATGTTTAGATTAATTATGACCTTCTTCAGTCTGCTTACGGACTTTTTTATGTCTGTTTTTATTATTTCATTTTTGCTTGTAACATCGCCAACCATAACTATGCTAGTTGCCTTGGTTGCTATTTTAAGCGGGCTTTTGTTTCTCAAAGTTTTTAGAAAAAAACTTCGTGAGGCGGGGATTGAGCAGAGGGAGGCCAACATCAGCATGGTAAAGTCTGTAAATCAATCATTGGGCGGCATAAAAGAAGTGAAAATCTTAAATAAGGAAAAATATTTCCAAAAGGTTTTTCAAAAATACAGTAGGGTTTATATAGCAGCCTTTACTAGGCTACGTCTTTTGAACTCCTTACCTAAAGCAGGCATAGAAACTATATTTTTTGGCAGTGCTTTTATCGGTCTGGGTATTTTTATTTTAAGCGGTGCTGATGTTGCTGGATATATTCCGCAGCTGGGTATTTTTGTCATGGCGGCTTTTAGGCTGTTGCCGGCTGTCTCGCGCCAGGTTGGGCATATAGGCTCTATTATTGCCGAAAGAGTAGCTATAGATTCGGTGTATGCAAATATGTTTGAAGAAGTCGATGTAACAATCGCCCAATTGCAAGAACAAGTGCATGATAATGAAAACTTTGAAGGCATTAACGTTATAGAACTAAAATTTCAATACCCCGACACTGCCGAATCCGTTTTTGACGGCGTTTCTTTGAAAATTCCTGATAAAACTTCTGTAGCATTAGTTGGGCCTTCAGGTTCTGGCAAAACCACTTTAGCGGATTTGATACTTGGTGTTTTGTTGCCTGATGGGGGTAGCGTGTTGTACAACGGAATGTCAATCCACCATAATTTTGATAAATGGAGCAAAAATGTGGGCTACATTCCTCAGCAGATTTATCTACTTGATGAGAGTATTAGGGAAAACATTGCCTTTGGAATTGAGCCAAATGAAATTGATGATGAAAAAATTTGGAAAGCCTTAGAGCAGGCACAGCTTAAAGATTTTGTGATAAGCCTGCCTGATGGCATAGAAACCATAGTTGGCGACAGAGGTGTTCGCCTATCGGGTGGGCAAAGACAGCGAATCGGCATTGCCCGCGCCATGTACAACGACCCGCAAGTGCTTGTGCTAGACGAGGCCACGTCAGCTCTTGACAATGAAACTGAAACCGCAGTGATGGAGGCCGTTATGGGTTTTAAGGGTGACAAAACCATGATAATTATTGCCCACAGATTGAGCACTATTGAAAATTGTGATATAGTTTATCGTGTAGAGGGCAAAGCCATAACTAAAGAGGTGAACAATTTATGAAAATTTTGCTTGTAGGTGAGATTTATTCTGCCAATTTAGGCGACCCTCTGATTCATCAATGTGTCGAGGGTATATGTAAAGAGGTTTTTAAAGGCTGTGAAATACTCAGTCTTGATATATCGGGTGGTAGCGATATTCAAAAAAGAAGCCGTAAAGCTTCTCTCATAAGCAAGATTAGAGGCAAGCTTAGAAGCAGCCTTAGAAAAAAGCTGCCTTTTTTGCTTAGCAATTACGAATACGCTAAGAAAAATCGCATACTGCAAAACATGGACAAGATGAACCTTGGAGAGATAGATTTAGTTATATTTGTAGGCGGACAGCTTTTTATGGATTATTTTGCAATTTCAATCCATACAATAGTCAAAAAGCTCAGTAAGCACTCTATTCCGATAGTATTTAATAGTTGTGGCGTAGGTAGAAATAGCACGAAAATAACCCAAAACCTTTTAAGAAAGAGCGTAAACTCCAAGAATGTTATCGCCATTTCTTTGCGAGATAATTTGAACAACTTTAAGAACGATTATTACAGCACAAAAGATACTGAAATTAAATTGACCCTTGACTCAGCTTTTGAGCTTGAATATTTTTTTGATGTAAAGAATAATAAAACTAATAAAGTTGGTGTGGGTGTGATGGGTTTTGATTCTATAAAAAACAACAAAAATAGCATCAACGAAGCTGATTATATAGGTATTTATGAACATATTTTAGCTGAACTTGAGACTTCCGGAACTACATGGGAATTTTTTACCAATGGTTCACCTGGAGACCATGAGTATGCAAAATTATTGAGTGAAAGGTTTGAGGTCTCTGAAAAAATCAAAGAAAGACCGGGTACCACTAGGGAGCTAGTTGATACTATAGCTTGCTACGACAAAATCATATCCTTTCGCCTTCATTCCCATATAGTGGCAAACGCATTGGGTATACCCTCTGTTGGTTATGTGTGGGATAAAAAAGTGAGGGAATTTGCAGACAGCATAGGCAACAATCATTTTATCGATTTTGATGATAAAGCGATAGAAAATACCAAGCATGCTATAAAATGGCTTTTGAGTGAGCATGCTTTTGCCCGCCCGCCAGAGGGCATAAAAACTAGTGAGTTTCTAAAATCAATAAAAATTCCCAAAAGGAGATGATGGCTTGATACCGAAGGTAATACATTACTGCTGGTTTGGAGGTAACCCCAAATCAAAGCTCATTGAAAAATGTATTAAAAGCTGGAAAAAGTATTGTCCAGATTATGAGATTATAGAATGGAATGAAGAAAATTTCGATATAAACTTTAACCAATATACAAAAGAAGCTTATGAAGCTAAAAAGTGGGCTTTTGTTAGTGACGTAGCAAGACTTTGGGTTTTGGTGGAGCATGGCGGGGTTTATATGGACACGGACTGCGAGCTGGTAAAGCCCATTGACAAATTTTTGGCGCATGAGGCGTTTTCTGGGTTTGAATCACCTGAAGTTGTGCCGACCGCAATTATGGCATCCAAAAAAGGCTACCCCTTGTTTCAAGAATTTTTGAACGAATACGAAGATAAGTCTTTTAAGATGCCAGATGGCACATATAACGAAACACCCAATGTAACCTATATGACAAACACCATGACAGGATACGGACTAAGGCTTGACGATAGCGAGCAAACAATCAAAGGCTTCACTCTTTATCCAGCAGAATATTTTTGCCCCTGGGGCTGCCCTGTTTTATCCAAAGAGTTAAGACCGTCTAAAAATACCTATGCAATACACCACTTCAATGCTTCTTGGGTTGACGAAGAAACCAGGAAAAGACGAAAAAAAAGGCATTTTTTGACAAAATGGCTTGGTGTCAGATTTGGCACAAAAGTCTTTAACACTTCGGAGGTTTTTAGAGAGTCAGGTGCTAAGGGTGTATTAAAAAAACTAAGAAAAAGTGAGTGATGTGCTTTGGTGCGTGTATTGCAGGTATTTTATAATATAAATTTAGGCGGCGCAGAAACAACTATTATGAACTATTACCGAAACATTGACCGTTCAAAGGTTCAGTTTGATTTTTTGTTAATAGCAGGCGGGCAAAATAAAAATTATTATGAAGATGAGGTCATTTCGCTTGGAGCAAGGGTGTTTCGTATAGTCAAAAAATCAATTAACCCTTTGCGAGACCGTAACTTCCCTAAAGCTTTCGCGAGACTAATCGAAGAAAATCCTGAAATAAAGGTCGTGCATATCCATATATCAGACCCGATAACGGCTGGAGTTATCGCTTTTTGGGCTATGCGAAACGGGATTGAAGTACGTATTCATCACATCCACACAAAAGTCAGGAAATTGACTCTTGCACAAAAAAAGTCCTTACCTTTTGTACGTGCAGTATGCACCAATATTCTTGGATGCTCTAATGAAGTTGGCGAGGCAATGTTTGGTGTTAAAAAGTGGCAAAGTAGCAAAAAAGCCGGGGTTTTGTTAAACTCTCGAGAACTTGAATTATTTAGATATGACCCCAAAAAAAGACAAAGTACCCGAAAAGAGCTTGGCATAGATGATGAGATGGCGATTATCAGCGTGGCAAGTCTCTATCCTGTTAAAAACCACTTTTTTTTACTTGATGTGTTTTACGAAGTTTTGAAAGAAAGTCCTGATGCCGTGCTTTTGCTAGCTGGGGACGGCATACTAAGAGAAGAATTGGAAAGTAAGGTTGCAGAGCTTGGCATAGAGGATTCTGTTTTATTTTTGGGGTTTAGAGACAATATCGCAGAGCTGCTTCAGGCGGCGGATGTGTTTGTTTTACCTTCGTTATTTGAGGGACTTCCAGGCGCGGCTATAGAAGCCCAGGCCGCAGGCCTTTTGTGCCTGCTTTCAAACAATATATCAAGTGAAGCAAAAATAATTGATTCAGCTAAATTTTTGCCTATTGACCAAGGTGTGAAGCCTTGGAAGGAGGCTCTGCTATCTTGCAAAAACTTTAACCGTTTCGATACATTGCAAATCGTGCAAGATGCAGGATATGAAATAGATGATGCTGCAAAGAAATTAGCAGACTTATATTTATGCGGAGGTGAATATGCAAAAAATTAGAATTATAATTGCCAAGCTTGCCTATAGGTTAATTTTCAAAAAAATGCCCCCGTCTAGCAATAGGGGTTTTGGTAAAATTGGTAAAAAATGGCGGTATAAGACTGCACGGCGGTTTGTTGCTAGTTGCGGCACAAATGTTAATTTTGAAAAAAATGCTACTTTTGGGACGGATTTGGTTATCGGCAGCGGCTCGGGTGTGGGCATAAATGCTAGTTTAGCAGGTGGTGTCACCATCGGTGAAAACGTGATGATGGGGCCTGATGTTATAATCTATACCCGCAATCATGAGTTTGGTGATGTATCAAAACCCATGAACACCCAGGGTTTTTCCGCGCCTAAGCCTGTTGTTATCGAGGATGATGTGTGGATTGGCGGAAGGGTTATTATTTTGCCTGGTGTGCGGGTCGGAATGGGCAGCATTATAGGAGCCGGCAGTGTTGTCACCAAAGATGTAGAAAAATACTGTATCATAGGCGGCAACCCCGCCAAATTTATCAAAAAAAGAAGCGGTTATAATGATGAGTTATAGCGGTTCCGGTTAAAGCCAGTCGAGGCAATTTTTTCTTTCGCCAGATTTTCGAGTGAATTTGGCGAAATGGAATTATCGAACACGCCCTAGTTAAAAATGGGGGGCTCGATGCAAAACCAGAATCAAACCTCAAAGACTCAAAGCAGGGCAAACGCGTGAAAAGTTTAGCTAACGTGATGTTTTCGCTTCATCACGAATTTTGGTCAATGAGCTAAGAGTCTGTTTAATATCTCGCTTTCAGCAGATTTTTGAGCACGATTTGCTCAACATTGCCTTTTGGAGAAAATGCTCGCACCCAAAGGTACGGGCATTTTTCAAGAAAAGTGATATTGGGCAAATTTGCTAAAAAGATGCTGGAATGGAGATGCTAAACAGGCTCTAAGAACGCTTTAAGATTTTTGGCAACGAAAACGTCAGCTTTGCAAGGATTAGACTTTTCATCCGTTTACCCTGCGGTTCAAAGGCTTTACTCTTGACAAAGTGAGTTTTATCTGGTATAATTTTGTTGCAAAAACACCACGAGGAGTCGGTTAATATGTTTGAAAAAATAATTACAAAACCTAAGAGTATAAACATATTGCATTATACAGCGGCAGCTTTGCTGCCCAACATAGCGTTGTTTTTTCTCTATGCGGCCAATGTACAGGAGACTTTTATGCGGCTGGACCATGTGCTGATTTTGGCTGCAATGCTCTCTGCGGTCGGGGTTGTAGCTTTTATAATCCTTCGGCTTTTAAGCAAAAGCATTTACATATCCTTGATACTTTCTGTAATAGCGTGGGTGTTCTTTTGGTCTTTTGTGAATATTTCAAATTTGCTTGGAATTATATACGGCAGAAACAGGCTTGTGTTTTTGATAGCCTTTTTGTTAATTATACTTGCTATCGCTTTTATAGCGCGCTTTATCAAGTTTAACCTGGAGAGGTTTAGTGTTATTTTTGCAGGGGTGGCTGGGGTGATTTGCCTGCTTTTTGCTTTTAACTTTGCAAATAGCCTCAGACTTGGAGGCATTAGCCTTGCAAACCCTGCCGGGGAAGGTGCTCGCACCTTTTATCATGTTAAACAGGATTTTAATGTTGACTACGGACTGCCGAGGCCTGATATTTACTGGCTGTGGATGGACGGCAAACTCAGCTTTGACACAGTAGAGAGATTTTTTGGCGACGAGCAGGATGATTTACGAAATCAGCTTGCCTTGAGAGGTTTTGTAATCGATGATGGTGCAATGCTAAATGCGGGGCGTTCGTGGATAGCTACTTTAGCCTTGTTTTTTCCGAGTTTTTATGATAATTACTTTGGAGAGATTTTGGAAAGCACTGCACGTGATATAATATATACTGAGCGGCGCAGCTACATGTACGCTCGAACTGATGCAGATATTGGTCATTTGCCTGTACGTGTTCATCCTTATACCGAGCTTTTTCATGCACTTAAAGCTGCGGGATACACCACAGTACAGCAGGCTCATCCGTCTCATTGCTTCACGCCCCATGCAACGAATATTTTTTACGACATAAGATATAATGCAGGCTTGGTTGGTGAAAATTTACATTCATCTCCTAGATTTCCATTTCTTACAGGCGTTGAGGATTTGATGGATTTGATGACCACAACCACCCCATTTGCGGTTGCTTGGCGTGCATTAATGCACTTTAATTCCACAATAGACTGGCGACCAATCCCTGCACATACTGACAGGGTGAGGCCATATTTTGCCAACCATAATTATCCAGAAGCATTTGCGCACGAAGATATGCTGCTTAGAGCCTTAGTGGACACTTTTGAAATTCCTTCGCCAAAATTTGTTATTACCACACCTTTTTTTACCCACCGCACCAGCTGGAATTGGTTTCATCCACAAGGCGGCGCGCCCTCAAACCCGTTTGCAGATGACGGCTACATCACATCTCATAGATATTCCGCTGCCGCAATGCTTAACATGATAGACATTATATTAGCCAACAACCCCTATGCTGTTATAATACTACAATCCGACCACGGCTTTCACACAGAGGATGTGCATACTGCTCTGCGTCAAATAGGCACAAATGACTATGACCTGTTTGAGCTTGTTCACTCAACTCTTAGTGCTGTACGGATTCCTGAAAGATATGGTGGACTTGATACCCCAATTGCCCCCTCAAATATCGCAAGGGAGCTTGTGAACCGCTTTGTTGGGCACAATTATGAAATGACTGCCCCGCATACAAATCCATTTGCGAGGTAGTTAAAGATTACTACAAGACTACAAATCCCATATTATGTGGATGTCTATTATTGCGTAGGCAACACATCACAAAAAGGTGGCTAGAGCATGCTTAAAAATATAAACAAAAAGAATTTGTCATATTATGGGGCTGCATCTGTCTTGCCTAATATATTTTTACTTTTTCTTTATGCGCAAAATTTAGAAGAAAACTTTATACGCTTTCAGCACGTGCTAATTCTTGTCGGTGCTTTTCTTCTTGTTGGTATCATTGCCTTTTTGGTCTTCAAGCTTGTAGTTAAGAGCAGCGAGGCTGCCTTGTTACTTTGTATTGTTTCATGGGTGCTTTTTTGGTTTTTTGGAAGCATTTTTAGCTTGCTTCCAACTAACAGACCCATAACTTTGGGTATTGTCCTGATACTTATTAGTGGCATAGCTATTTTATTAAGGTTTTTAAAGGTGACTTTTGAAAAATTGGATTTTGTTTTTTCTTCTGTGGCAGTCGTTGTTTGTTTGATGTTTGTCTTTAATTTAGCCAACGCACTCAGGCTTGGCGGAGGCTTAGATTTGTCGGCCGTCCAAGGGGAAGGAGAATATGTAAAGAGGGAATTTAACATAGATAAAAGCCTGCCCAACCCTGATATATATTGGCTTTGGGTGGATGGCATGCTCAGCTTTGCTACCGTAGAAAGATTTTTTGAAGACCCTCAAGATGACTTGAGGCAAGAGCTTGTTTCGCGTGGTTTTGTTATAAAAGATGATGCTATGCTTCACGCAGGTCTTTCTTGGGTTGCTTTGCCTGCCCTTTTCTCTCCTTATTTTTACGATAACTACTTTGGAAGACTTCTGCAAGAAACTAACCACCTGACCACAAGCTTTGAGCGGAGCAGGAGCGGTGTTTTAAGTTCAAACATCAGGCAAGATATAGGTATATTTGAAATTCATATAGCACCATATTTGGAGCTTCACCATGCTCTTGCAGCAGCCGGATACACCTTGATTCAGCAATCGAGTCCTACAACTGGCTTCACCCCTTTTACGTCACACTACTTTTACAATATAGGTTCAAGTGAAGTTTTACTTGGCAGGAATCCCGAGTTGCAGAGTGTGAGCTCTCCTTTCTTAGCCGGATTTGAAAACTTAATGGACTTGATATTTGCGACCACTCCTTTATACATGGCTAGGCACGCAATATGGAGATTATTGCCCGATGTCAATTGGGAGCCGACGCCTAGCCACGGGCATTTAGTTGAGCCGCTGCTGGTAACACATCCCCACACCGAAGCATTGGTTAAGGAGCGCATGCACCTAAATAGCCTGATTGATTCTTTTGCCATACCATCTCCAAAGTTCGTGCTTTCAACACCTTCTTTCACTCACCGACTAGCATGGAGTTCACTTGTCCAAGGACACCCCGAAATTTTGAATCCTCTCGCTGAATATGCCTATATAAACGCCCATAAATATGCCGTAAGAATGATGCTGACTATGATAGATTTAATACTAGAAGAAAATCCTTACGCGGTGATAGTCCTGCAATCTGACCACGGTTTTCACTATATCGAACATCAGCGGTTTTTATACGAAAACGGTATGAATGACTATGACTTGTTTGAGCTAATAAACTCAACAATGAGCGCGGTGCGTATTCCTGCACGCTATGGCGGACTTGACGAGCCAATAGCCCCGATAAATATAAGTCGCGAACTGATAAACCGCTTTGCAGGGCAAAACTTTGAAATGACAGCACCTCATACTAACCCGCACCAATAAAACTCCAAAGCAATATGGCACGCAGTTACAAAATGCTTTCAGGATTTTTTAATGCTTTTTTATGCTAAAAAGGGTAATTTTGATTATTGAAAAAAAGTTTTAAGATGTTATAATTATATTGCAGTCATGACCTGTTACTAAAATGCTTAGGGGGCGGAGTATGTATAGATTCTTTCTGAAGAGGGTTTTGGATTTTGTGATTGCCTTGGTTGCTTTGATTGTGCTTTTGCCGTTTTTTTTGATTCTGGCGGTGGTGATTAAGATTGACTCGCCTGGGCCTGTGATTTTTAAGCAGCAGCGGTTCAAAAAAGACAGGAAGCTTTTTAATATGTGGAAATTTAGGACTATGCGTACGGATGCGCCAAAGGATATGCCCACGCATTTGCTTCAAAATCCTGAAATGTACATAAGTCGTGTAGGTAGGGTGTTGCGCAAATTTTCCATTGATGAAACGATTCAAGTTGTACATATTTTAACTGGCTCAATGTCTATAATTGGACCGCGGCCTGCACTTTATAATCAGGATGATTTGATGGAGGCGCGGGATAAGTGCGGTGCAAATGGATTAAGGCCTGGGCTTACGGGATGGGCGCAGGTGAATGGGCGAGACGAGCTTCCTATTGAAGTAAAGGCTGCCTTGGACGGTGAATATGTTGAAAAAATGGGTTTTATCATGGATGCAAAATGCCTATTTTTGACTGTCTTTGCAATGCTTAAAAGTGACGGGGTTGTTGAGGGCGGCACGGGAACCTTGATACAGTCTGAAGATGTGGAAGTCTTTGATGCAATCGAGGTTCAAGCGACTGAAGTTGAAGCCCCTGATTCTGCCGAAGCTTATGAGATTGAAGAAGATGCCGTCATTGAAGGTGAAAAAGAGGGTGAAGAGGTAAATGTCTAAAAAAATACTGGTTTTGGCAAATCATGGTTTGTCTGTACATAACTTTAGAAAAGAGATGTTTGAGGAACTTATAGAGGCGGGGCATGAGGTACATATTTCTTTGCCGTATGACAAAAACCTTGAATATGTGATAAGTTTGGGCTGCAAGTTTATTGAAACCCAGGTTGTGCGGCGTAGCACAAACCCTTTAACCAACCTTAAACTTTTGCTTAATTACCGCCGTATTGTCAAGAAGGTTAAACCTGATATTGTGCTTACTTTTACTGTAAAACCCAATATTTACGGGGGTTTGGTCTGTCGTTTGCTTAGGGTGCCGTATGTTGCTAATGTGACGGGGCTTGGGACGGCTGTGGAAAATGGCGGTGTTATGAAAACATTTGTTATGACTTTGTACAAGCTTGCATTTAAGAAGGCGCGGGTGGTATTTTTTCAAAATAGCCATAATATGGAATTATTTTTAGAAGAAAAGGCTGTGCGGGGCAAAACCGCGCTGCTGCCCGGTTCTGGGGTTAATTTGGATGACTTTTCAGCTCTTGAATATCCTGAAGGTGATGTGGTAAATTTTGTATTTATAGGTCGCTTAATGCGCGCTAAGGGCATTGAGGAGTATTTTGATGCTGCTGAAATTATACGGGCGGAGCTCGAAAATACGCGCTTTCATATTTGTGGATTTGCTGAGGAGGACTATCAAGAAAGGCTAAAAGACCTGCAAGAGCGCGGCATTGTGCAGTTTCATGGGAATGTTGACGACATGCACGCTTTTTTGGAGGACATGCACTGCATTGTGCAGCCCTCCCACCACGAGGGTATGTCAAACACGGTTTTGGAGGCTGCGTCCTCTGCCCGCCCAGTTATTGCCACCAACATACCGGGCTGCTGTGAGGCGGTGGAGGACGGGGTGAGCGGGCTTTTATACACCGTCAAAGACACAACTGATTTAACAGAAAAAATCAGGTATTTTATGAGCTTAGGTTCAGAGCAAAGGTACAAAATGGGCAACGCGGCAAGGGCAAAAATGCAGGCAGAATTTGACAGAAAAATTGTTACACAGGCATATTTAGATGAAATTCAAGCTATTTTGAGTTGATAAATCACAAAAATTATATTTTTCCCTTGACATCTTCTGATAAATATGGTATAGTCTTTAGTGGCAGTTTTCTGGAGGTAGCTATGAAGCGTAAAGGGTTGTATTTTGATAAAGATGATGTTGTTGGCAAAAAAACTGAGGGCAAGGATGATTCTTCAAGCACTTCTTCTATTGATGCTGAAAAATTCAATGAAGAGCTATCTGAGGTTTTGGATTTGATTTCTTACGAGGATGAAAACGAGGAATCAGGTTCTGCAAGGGAAATAAAAATCACTTTAGCTGTGCCTAAAGATGAGAATGAAAAGGATAGTAAATTTACAGAGGCCATAAACATTGTACGTCTAGGCATTTCATCTATTTTGCGCCGCTGGTTTTTTATTCTTGCAATTTTTATTGTATTTTTTGGTGCAAGCATTTTGGTCGCTTTTTATGTAACCGACCGTAACCGCCCTCACACAGGCTTTGTGCGAGCTATAATCCGCTTTGACTTCATTGAGGCCGAAGAAGGGCTAGACCCCCTTGGTATGCCGCTTAATTTTCAAATGATGCGTTCTCCTTATGTTATCGGAAGAGCAATGGATGTGGCGGAAATACGGCATTTGGGCATAGCACCAGAAACCATTCGTTCTAACTTTCATGTGCGTCCCGTCACACCCCATGATGTCATAAACCGCTTTTTGATTGTAGACCAGCTGCGACCGGCACAACGCTTAGGTGAGCTTGAGGAGCTTGTCCTCCACCCGACCGAGTTTTACCTGCGAATGTACAGACGCGGTGCACTTGATGCTTTAACCGACCAAGATATGACCAACCTGTTAAACGCCATTATAAGTGAGTATCAGGCTTATTTTGCACGCGCTTACAACGATATAGCTTTTTTGGATGTCATAGTTGGATATGTCGACCACAGCAGGCGTGATTTTTCTGATTTAATAAGTATTTCCAGAACAGCTATTAACGACATGGTCTCTTATGTCGAGTATTTAAGAGGGCTTTCACCTAATTTCCGCTCCCCAAGCACAGGGCGAACTTTTGGCGACGTGAGCCGCACTTTGGATTTAATAATGGATGTAGATATTAATAGACTCGCTGCGTTAATACATGTTGAAAACATAAGTCGTGACCATAATATGGAAGCCGCTATGTTGGAGTATGAGGTGCACAGACTCCGCTTTGACTATCTAGTTTTGCGCATGAATGAAGATGATGCAATTTTCCTAATAAGGGACGTATACACCCAAGAACAATGGTTTATGGGGCACATGGCGGAATATATTTTTAGACACAGACAAGTGCATGACGAATTAATAAGATATGCTTATTATTATACAAGGTTAGCCAACGAGCTTTATGGTATCATACTTTATAACGAAGCTCGAATAGAAGCTCTGAGAAGAGGGGAAACAAACCCGGTGTACCAAGCGCACCAGAGCACGCCAGAACAAATCGCCTTTATAGAAAGTGGACTTGAAGGTGTTTTTGTCACTTTAGAGATGCTCGAAAACGAAATAAATGTTATGGTAAATGACTTCTTTGAAATGGAGCTATTTAGGGACGCAATCAGAGTGCAGACGCCTGGTGGCTTTGTAACCGTGCCTGCAAACAACATCCAGCAAATCACACAAATTGTCTTGGCAGGTAGTGCTGTTGGTCTGTTTTTTGGCATAATAATCTCTCTATATAGAGGAATGATATATGACAGAACCAAAATTGTGCGCAAGTAGCAAAGGAGTTTTTGATAGATGGGCATGTTAGAGAGAGTTTACGAAAAATCACCTATATTTTTCCAAAACATTATGGTTAGTGTTAAGGGTTATAGAAATAATTCTACTAGGTACGGCAAAACCTACTGGGAACATAGGAGTTTTTTGGAAGATTTTGATACATGGGATATTGATGAAAAGCATAAATATCAACTTAATGAGCTGTATAGGTTTTTGCAATATGCTGCAACCAAAAGCCCTTATTACAAAAAACTTTATGAAGGTATCGATATAAATTCCCTAAAAAGTTTTGGGGATTTGAAGAAGCTGCCTGTTCTTGACAAAGAAATGATAAGAACAAACATAGACGATATGATAACGATTTCAAAAGATGCTGCTATAGTTAGCAAAACTGGCGGCACAACAGGCACTTCACTTACAGTCTTTGGAAGCAATAGTGATATGATGAAGCGCATGGCAATGCTTGACCATTTCAAGGCGCGTGTGGGTTTTGAGCATCGCAAAATGCGCAGGGCTACCTTTAATTCCAACTATATTGTACCGCCTAAGCAAAAGGCAAAGGTCTTTTGGCGTTATAACAGAGCTTGCAAGCAGATGATATATTCTGCCTATCATCTTTCAGAGGAGAATTTGCGCCATTATGTAGATTCTCTAAACAAGTTTAAGCCTCATGCCATTGACGGATTTTTGATGCCTATGGTGGATATAGCCAAATACATTAAACGGCACAGTTTGCGGGTTGATTTTGTGCCTGTTGCCATATTTCCCACATCCGAAACCTTAACTCAAGCTAATAGGGAGCTGCTGCAAGAAGTCTTTAATTGCAAAGTTTACGACCAATACGCATCAGCCGAGGGTGCGCCATTTGTAGTTGAATGTGAGCATCAGAAGCTGCATATCGAGATGGCTTCAGGTGTTTTTGAGCATTTTGGGGATGTGGATGAGGAGATTTTGGTAACGAGCTTTACAACCCACGGCACCCCTCTTATTCGCTACCGCATTGGAGATGCCATGAAATTTTCCGATGAAACAAGCTGCGCATGCGGCATGCAAAGCCTTATGGTAAAAGAGATATATGGCAGAAAAGACGATTTTCTTTACACGGCAGATGGAGCTAAAATACGAAGTGTTAGCATTGCGAACCTTATAAAAAACGTGCCAAATGCCATCATCCGTATACAAATGCAGCAGGATAAGCTGGGCGAAATTTTAATCCTTATGGAAATTGATAAGGAAAAATACAAACCTGAGTATGACGAAATTGTTAAAAGAGACTTCTTGCATAGATTTGGCGAGGGCACAGTGGTTGACATTAAGCATGTGGATGAAATACCTAGAGAAAAAAGCGGTAAATTTAGGCTGATAAAAAATAATGTGGGGTAAACTTGTCATGAGCAAAGAGACGGATAAAAAGATAGTTAAAATTTTTTTTACAGGGGGATTAGACTCCTCTTTTCGGGTTACTCAGCTTTCAAAAATGCCCGTTGTTATACTGCCTTATTATATATCAGACAGCAGAGAAAGTGAAAAATTTGAACTGTCAGCAATAAAAAATATAACAAAGGCTTTGCAGCTTAAACCTGATACTATGGCTACATTTGAACCTCTTATAATCTTTCATAAAAAAGACAGACCGAAAGATGCCGAGATAACCCAAGCCTTTCTCGAACTATACAATAAAGGTTATGTAAAAAAACGCGGACAGCATGAGTGGCTTGCCCTTGTGGCACAAGGTCTTGGCGGCGAAATCGAACGTTCTTCTCATAGTGATGATAAAATAACTGGATTGATGTATAAATTGGGTGGTGTAAATGAATTGACAGACCCTGTGACTGGCACCTATTTCGCCATTGATGAAAGCAAAACTGACAAAAACCTTTTTAAACTAACTAAGCACTTTCGCTTTCCTTTATTGAAGATGACCAAGCTTGAAATGGCCAAAGAGTATGAAAAAATGGGCTGTGCAGACGTGATGGCTATGACTTGGTTTTGTCATCGCCCGACAAAAAAAGACGAAGCTTGCGGGTTTTGCGGTCCTTGTATATATACAATAGAAGAGGGTATGCCTGAAAGATTTACATCTAAAGCACTCAGGAGGTACAAATACAAAAATTTTCATAAGATACTGTATCGTTTGAGAAGGATGTTGAAACTTTAACCTGATTTGGTGGTGAATGAATTTGAAATCTTTATATAGAAAATTAATATCTTTTTTTGAAAACATCCCATCTCGTATGCGAAGAACGAAAAATTATATTTCAGAGATGGTTGCGATATATAAAAAGCGCAGCATGTATAAAGATATTAAATGGACAAAAGAGCAGCAACAAGAATTTGACATTTTTTGGAAAACTCACTATGGCAAAAAAATATCAAATAAGTGGCATAGGCAGTATGAGGGCATAAGCGGGGTTTTTGATGTAAGATATATTCCTGAAATGCTTTATACAGTTAAGTTTACGCCAAAGGTGAATAGTTACATGAAAAGCCGCACTTTCGCTGATAAGTCTATGGTTGAGGTGCTCTTTGGTGGTGAGGTTAAGGGGCTCTCCATTGGATATAGAGTCCCGGACACGTATATTTTAAATAGTGGCGGTATTTTTTATGATGGTGAAAGGTGCGTTATAGACCCAGATGCGGCAGCTAAAATAGTCGAAAACATCGGTGAATGCGTTATAAAGCCCACCTTTGGCAGTAATTCGGGAGATGGGGTGCGTATAGCCGACATCAAAGGCGGCGTGGAGCGAAGGCGGAATCAGCCTGTGGCAGATTTGATAAAGTCATACGGCAAGGACTTTATTATACAGGAAAAAATAGTGCCCCACGAGAGCTTTGCTGCTGTTTTTGGCAATTCAATAAACAGTATAAGAGTTATGACCTATATTTGCAATCATCGTGTTTTTCATTGTCCTCTCTCTTTTAGGATTGGTGTTGGTGATAGCGAGGTTGATAATATACACGCTGGCGGACTGTGTGTAGGGCTGCATGACGACGGCAGCCTGAAAAAATACGCCTATAAGCTGGGCTGGGGCGACAAGAGCGAAAAGTATGAGTCACATCCAACAAGCGGTCTTGTTTTTGATGAGCATGTGCTTTTTGGTGTTCCTGACATTTTAAAGGCAGCGTACAAGCTGCATGGCAGGGTGCCTCACATTAACTCAGTTGGGTGGGATTTCACTATAGATGCTGACGGAAATATTGTTTTAATTGAAGTCGGGTTTTTAGGACAAAGCGCATGGTTTCCGCAAATGGTAAACGGACAGTCATTGTTTGGTGAAAATACACCAGAAATGTTAAAACTCATACGCAAAAAGAGGTGATGAAATGAGCGAAAAATGTGAGCCTATGCGTATTTTGCATGTTTTTGCTAGCCTTGACAGGGGCGGGGCTGAAACTTTAATTATGAACGTTTACCGTAAAATTGATAGAGAAAAGTTTCAGTTTGATTTTATAGTGAATGACAGAACTAAGGAGTATGCCTTTGAAGCTGAGGTTTTGAGCATGGGTGGGCGCGTGTTTCGTATGCCTAGGTATTTGATGTACAATATGTTTTCTTACAAGAGGGCATGGGAAGAGCTGTTGAAGGCTCATCCTGAATGGCGGATTATTCATGGGCATCACTTATCACCTGCGTTTATCTACTTTAAGGTTGCAAAAAAGATGGGCTTAAAGACTATTGCTCACAGCCATTGTGCAGGTGGAGCTAAAAACTTCAAGGAATTGATAAGAAAGCCCTTTAGGTATTTGTTCCGCAAGCATACTGATGTTTTTTTGGCCTGTTCGGTTGCGGCGGCCGAGTTCATTTTCGGCGGCAGCGCGCATAAATCCATGGTTGTGAATAATGCTATTGATATGGATATATTTGGTTTTGACAGTGCTCTTAGAGAAAGCGCGCAAGATGAGTTTGGCATTAAAAACCAGCTAGTTGTTGGGCATGTAAGTAATTTTTCCGCAGTTAAAAACCAAAGTTTTTTGATAGATGTTTTTGCTGAAATTAGAAAAATTAAACCTGATGCTGTTTTGCTTTTGGTGGGCAATGGCGCAATGCGTGGTGATATTGAGGAGAAGGTTAAAAGGCTTAATTTGAGTGAAAATGTTATTTTTGCAGGTGTTAGGGGGGATGTTGCAAATCTTATGCAGGCTATGGATGTGTTTATTTTGCCTTCGTTTTTTGAAGGACTTCCCACGGTATGTATAGAGGCTCAGGCAACAGGGTTGCCCTGCCTGATTTCTGATAAAATAACCGCAGAAACTAAAATTACAGACAGTTTAAGCTTTATGCCTCTTGAGGAAGATGTGAAAAATTGGGCCAAGACGGCTGTGAAGATTAGTGAATTGCCCCGATTAGATGGGATTACTCAGGTTAAGTCCGCTGGATATGATATTGTGGATGTGGTAAAACAACTGGAACAGGTATGGAGGAGTGCATGAACCCGCTAATTACAGTCATTGTGCCTATTTATAACGTAGAAGCCTATTTGCGCCGTTGTGTTGACAGCATCATAAACCAAACCCATCAGAATCTAGAAATTATTTTGGTTAATGACGGCTCGCCTGACGGGTGCGGGGTTATTTGTGATGAATATGCCGCTCAAGATGAGCGCGTGAGGGTTATTCACAAAGAAAATGGAGGAGTTGGCACTGCGCGCAATGCTGGGCTTGAGGCTGCCTCGGGGGATTGGATTGGGTTTGTTGACCCTGATGATTGGATTGCCCTTGATATGTATGCAAAATTACTTGCAGCCGCGGTTTCAGACGACACTTCGATAGCTGCCTGTGGCTATACGCGCAATTATCTAGATGACAAAAAAGTTGAAGTGCGCTTAAATAATGAAGTTTGCACAATCAGCAACGAAAAGGCGATTGGGTTTGCAATCAGCGGTAACGCCTTTTCTCAATCAGCTGGCAATAAGCTTTTTCGCCGCGATGTTGTTGGGTTGTTTGATGAGGATTTGCACAACTATGAGGATGCCTTGTTTGTCATTAATGCTTTGATGAAGTGCAAGGGTAGCATTGCCTATACATCTGAGTGCCTATATCATATCTGTGTCAGAAAAGACGGTGCGTCGTCAGATTTTTCCAAAAAACGTCTGACAGCACTAGATGCTTGGGATAAGATTGTTGCAGTCGCAAGTGGCAAAAATAAAAACTTGGCAAAGGGATATGCGGCTTTATGTGCAACTAGTATGGCTATGAGAGCTATAAATAGAGATAAAAAGGAGTATTTGCCTATTGTTGTAAAATGGGGTAGAGGTTATTTTTGGGATTTATTGTTTAGAGGTGCGGGAGTGCCTGTTAAATTAAGGATGCTTGGTGTTTTTGCTTTAATTTTGCCCAAGTTGTCGTATGTATTTTGGAGAAGAATGTATAGAAGATGATAATAACTTGGTTGATGTTATTGCTTCTTGGGATTGTTAGTTTTGGTCTTAAAAATGAAGCATGGTTTATATATCATGGAATTACAATTTCTTGGCTTATTATTACTATAACAAGCCTTGTTTTTGTTATTTATATCGTCACTAAATACGCCAAAGACATTGTAGTGGCCACAATTATGCTAGGCGGCTATTTTATGCGCATCGCAATGCTTTTTATTGACAGACATTTTTACAATCATCTTGGTTTTATTTTGCTTCATAGAGGTGGTGGAGATACTGAAGCTTTTTATTCACGGGGGTGGCACCTTTATCACGGCAACATTGCTCCAGAAAGGGCAGGCAGCTACGGAAGGTTGATTGCTAACATTTTTGAGTTTTTTGGACCTTCGCGCATTATTGTCCAGTACGCAAACCTATTATTTGGAGTGACAGCAGTTTTTTTGGGATATGCTATTTTGCGCAAATTTACTGAAAACAGGACAGCGTTGATTATTTTTTTATCAACCGCCATGTTCGTTCCTCATTTTGCTTCGGTAAATGTAATAATGCTACGTGAGGCAATTATAGCTATGTTTATAGCCATGTCGCTGTATTTTTTTGCAGACTGGTTCAAAAAAGGTAATCCTGTAAACCTTGTTTTGTCCCTAGCCGCGATTATCATTGCGTCCACTTATCATTCGGCTTCTATCGCCCCCGCTCTTGGCTATGCTTTATGTGTAATTTTTTACGACAGAAAAAGCAATTCTTTTAGATTCAAGGCTGATACCGTATTATGGGTATTGATTGTCGGAATAACTGTTTTTACAATAGATTGGCTGTTTGGCGAGGCGGTTTTTGGGCGTTTTTCGGGAATCGAAACTTTAGAGGATGTTATGGATGCGGGACCAAGTCCCATGGGTGCGGCAGCGTATTCTGTTTCTATAGAAACCGGAGTTGTTTTTCTTGACTTTTTGATAAACACGCCTATACGCATGATTTACTTGATAATGTCTCCTATGCCGTGGTATTGGCGTGGACCTATGGATGTGGTCGCTTTTGCGCTAAGCTCCATGTTCTTTGGATTTGCATACTTTAAAGTCATACAAACCCTGCGAAAACCTGATGGCCAAGACACGGCTTTTATAACGTTTCTTCTTTTAACCTCTCTCACGTCTGTTTTCTTGTTTGGGTGGGGTGTTAGCAATGCGGGAACTGCCATGCGCCATAGGGACAAGTTTTTTATACAGCATATGCTTATGCTGGCGGCGTGTTATGCCAAGGACGCACCGGGCCTGCTTGGCATGTTGCCCAAGGGCTTGATTTCTGATAAGAATATGAAAAAGATACTGTCGCTTATGCGCGGTAAAAATTAATTCTCCCTTGACACCGCCTAGAAACCCACAGGCACATGGAAAACCCAAACCACCACAACCCAAGACAGGAGGAATCATATGTACATCGACCCTGCTTTTGCGGGCTTATTGCTTCAAGTGTTAATCGGCATTGCCGCTGTCGCTGGCATTGTCTGGTTTTCCAT
>Ga0209755_10001784_pt1 | contig 31913 bp, 23 predicted proteins | sample TergutCo191P1_FD_187301 | JGI IMG/M metagenome (GOLD analysis project Ga0209755, IMG submission 187301) | Cornitermes sp. P1 segment gut microbial communities from Petit-Saut dam, French Guiana - Co191P1 (SPAdes) (version 2) | ecosystem: Host-associated > Arthropoda: Insects > Digestive system... | reverse complement strand
GCTGTACGCGCCCGCTTCTTTTAACATTTCACTTCTCAGTCCGGGGAAAGAGCCGCCGCCGCTTTCAATCGATATATTACTAAAGAGCGGAACAGGCTCCGAGTTTTTGTAAAGCGTGAACATAAATACCGCGCCTGCGCTGTTGTTATTCTCGCCCGTTGTAAACGATATTCCGCCGTTGCTGTTAAACGAAACTCCTGTTGGCGCATCAAGCGGAATCAAGTCTGTGTGTATCGACACCGCTCTTATCGTTATTATTCCGGCTGCCGCGTCGGCGGTTTTAACAACATAATCGAATACGCTTGATCCCGGCTGATCTGCCGTAAATATTTTATTATCTGAAATGTAAAATATAAGTTCGCTTATTACATCGTCGGTCTCTGTCAAAGTGTAATTGATGGAAACCGTACTACCGTTAAAAGCGCCGGTTTCGAGAGAAGCGGAATCAACGAATGAAACAGAATCACGGCTGTCTAATCCCTCAGTATCAAGAATCAAGGTATAGAAGATCGACGCGGCGGCTTCCCATTTCGCGTGTAAGGTCATGTCTCCTGTCGGAAAAATGTTAAAATCCCATTCGTATTCAAATGCTTCGTTATCCTCGTACCAGCCGATGAAAATATACCCTTCTTTTTCAGGATCACCGGGTCTTGAAATCTTCTCGCCTTTGATCAACACCTGTTTAGGAATTGAAGTCCCGCCGTCAGTGTTAAAAGTAATTGTTTTAATGCCATAAACCTGTTCTATCAGCGGATTTTCGCAGGAATATATTAAAAACGCGAACAGGCAGAAAACCGCCAAAACGCAAAAAGTGAGGTTTTTGGCAATATACTGTCTTGGACGGGCATTTTTATATCCCATACTTTATTGTATGGGATATTATTAATTAATTCTATACATATTTTAGAATAATGTGATAAAAATAAAAATTTTTTTACAATTTTAACAGGTGACCTGCTTGACACAGGGAGTTAATAACCTGTTTGCCGGGCAAATATATCAAGAATAATAACTGTATCGGCTGTAACATCAAAAAGGATACGGTAGTCTCCTGAGCGGAGCCGATACAATCCCTTGTAGTCGCCTTGCAAAGCTTTTATGTTACTCGTTGAAGATGAGAATTGGACTAAGCGATCAATGGCATTCTTTACTTGTGTTTTATGCGGTTCAGGTATTTTTTTAAGCGACTTAATAGCTCTTTCCTGAATATTTATAGTATACACCATCAAATAATTGCTTTTACCGCTTCCCAATCCATAACGGCGTCAGGGTCTTTACGGTATTTATCAATGACTTTTTGTTCATCAGGATATGGAAACGCGCAATCAAGATTCTGCATATAATTAAGGTAACTCACAAAGGCTACAACTTGCTCCGCAGCGGAATCCGGCAATGACATGAGGTAATTTTCTATTGTTCTAATATTTGCCTGTTTCATAACTATAATATAACCATAAAAATATCTAATAACAAGCCTTGATGATAAAAATGGCTCACCTCTCCCTCTACGGCAACGGATCCGCCAGCTCAATCCACACCTTACGCGTTAACATCTCGCAGGAGCTATCCTTAAAAAGAACTCTAAAACCTGACACCGGCGGATACTGTCGCTCCGAAAAGGTAGGGATACCCGCCGCGAATCATGGGTTCTATAAACCATCTGTTCGCAAAAATAAAACGCCAGCCAAAACATAATCCTGCCGAAACCGCGCCTATGTTCGAAGGAAGGGAAAAACTGCCTGAACGATTGTATAGTGACGGTCCGCCTAAAAATTGAAGGAAGGGACCTGAGTATGCGTTTCTGCCGAATAAATAAAATCTTAATAAGAGGCAAATCTCCAGCGTTTCTATTTTTTCCTCGTTAAAAAAATATGCCGCTTTTATTCCGATTGATGAGCCTGAACCGTATCCAAAAGTAAAACTGCCGCCGTAAGCCGGTCCCACATAACTGTACAAGCTTAACTCGCCGCCGATACTTATCCATATATCTTTTTCACTGCGTAAAACAGCATTGCTTTTGTCTTTATTCTCCTCTTCCTGCGAAAAAGCGGCAGCAGGCGTAAAAAAGAGGAAAGTACACAACAACGCAAAAATGAAAGCAGACGGTAATTTATGCATATTCCAATTATAGTATGAAAGCGTTTAAATACTCAACTAAAAATAGGGTATCAGGAACACCTGTCCGGGATAAATTAAATCGGGATTCGATATATTATTCGCGCTTACAATTCGTATCCATTGCATAGGATCGTTGTAATACCGGTTGGAAACGCGTCCGAGCGTATCACCCGGCTGAATTGTATGATATCTCGGCGGTCTTACAGGCTCGGGTTTTACGGCAACCGCAGGCTCGGAAACGGAACTGCGTATTGCATGAGCTCTGCTTGCGGCGGCTTGTTCAGCCGGTATTACAGGTATCTCAACCTCAGGCGCCGCGCCGCCTGAGGTCTTTTCAATTTTAAAAGAAGCGACATCAGAGAAAGAGGATTCTCCTTCATACATGGAAGGAAAAACCGGTTTTACGCGCCAATACCAAACGCCTTCGCTCAGTTCCGAATAAATCAAAGATGATGTTGTAGTTTGTTTTATTTTTTTATCTTCTGAAAATGATGAAAAATCACGCGTGTCATTAATTTCGACTATATATCCCGACGCTCCCTGCTTATCCGCCCATTGAAAACGAAGCTGAGAAGACATTATATCCGCATATCGAATAACGCTGCCTGACACCGGGCTTAAAAGCGCGGGTCCTGTGGAATCAACAATTATAAATTGTCCCTTATTAAGCGCGGAGCCGCGATACAACAGCCGCCAGTGCCACCTGCCCGCGTTCAGGAATAACTGCGCGGAATTATCAGGAATGTTTAACATTCGATAATTATATTTAAAGTACATGTCTCCCGCGATTTCAAGGCGGAGAGTTTCACCTTCATCAAGATTCAATCTGCTCCATGAAAAATTTACAGGAAAGGGCTGTGAATCATTTTTCAGATAGCGAGCGTTGGACGCTGGTTTCATTACAACAACGGCGGGAATTATTCTTTCGGTTCCCTGCGTGTCAAAGGCAACCATAGAACCCTGTGAAATTTCCCGCGTCTGAGTCTGCCCGCCGGCTTCGGTTAATAATTCCGCTTTGCCTTCGTTCACCTGCACAGAGATTCCTTCTTCTGTCGCGGACGCGCTCAGCACGGTTCCCGACGAAGTTTGAACATGGGTTCCCTTCAGATCGAGAACAATACCGGAACTTTCAAGCGCGCTTGTTACGCTGATATTTCCTTCCTGCAATTCAATGCGGAACTTTCCGTAACCGCCCATAAAACGCTGAATTCGAATTAATGAAAATTCGTTTAAATCGATTTCATTTCTTTCTATATCGATTGTTGCGGATGACAGCTCGGCTGAGCGTATTAGATCGCCGGGATATACCGGAGAATCTTTAAAAATTCTGTCCCATACCACGCGATCTTCATGGCGGCGCTGAACAATATTGTTTCTGAGTATAATAATGCCGGCAGGCTCAACGTCTCGAGCCTCAAATGTCCGCATTAAATCCTTGCGAAAAAGATAAAGACCCAAAAACGCCGTAGAAATAAAAACGATAAGAACGAGAACATCGATAAATCTGAACTTGGTTTTAAAAGACTGAGATTTAATTTGAACAATGTCCGCGTTATCGCTCATATAATCCTTCTACTTCTTGCCGACAATTTTATATTTAATTTCTGACGCGTTTGTGTCTATTTTAAGATTTTCAGGCGGTTTGATGCCGAGCATTCTCCGCAGGCGGATAAGCGATTTCGGTCCTTTAGGATTTTTCGCGTAATTGATAACGGCGAATATCCTTAACGCTTTTTCCTTTCCTTTTACTTTAACAGACGGCATTTCCACCGTTAGGAATTTTTTTCTAACAAGCCGCCATGTATCTTCGGCGATGAGTATATCCGTTCCCAAAGGTTTGTTTAACGCCTCAACGCGGGAAGCAAGATTAACAGGATCACCTATAACCGTATATTCCATTCTGACATCGGAACCGAGCTGTCCCGCGGTAACAATTCCGGTGTTAATTCCGCAGCCGAATTGAATGCGCGGGTTACTTGGGTCATCTTTCTTGCGCCCCTGATTCATACGATAAAGAGCTCTGCGCATCATCAAAGCCGCGGAAATGCAGTTATACGCGTCCTTTCTTGTGCTGCCTGTCGTGTAAGCGGTTCCCCAATGCGCCATAAGCGCGTCACCTATAAATTTATCCACAACGCCGCCTGTGCGCTCAACGCAGTCTATCATTTTTGTAAAGTAGGCGTTTAACCATGAAACAATTTTATCTGACGCTTCATCACCGAATTGATTCGTAAAGTTTTCGGAAATCGCCGTGAATCCGCGGATATCCGAGAAAAAAACAGTAGCGTTTTTCGGGAAACCGCCGGGTTTAATTTCACCGCGCATGGCGCGTACCGCGATATCCCTATTTGTAAATCTGCCGAAAACATTAAGAGCTTTGCACATCCTCTGAAAACTCGATGTTAAAACGCCGATTTCATCATGACCTTTAGGCGTAAGAGAGATTTCAAATTTTCCGCTTTCTATGTCATGCGCGGCTTCGGCAAGAGCTTTCAGCGGAATGGAAATGCTTTTCGCGAAGAACCAAATAAAAATAATGGAAATACTCAAAACGGTTATGGTCAGATAAATATTGCGCCGCGTGGTCGCGTTTATTCCCTCGAAAACCTTGTTATATTCTATGCTTGTAATCAAAACGGCGCCTGCGGTATTAAGTTTCGCGAAAGCGCCGAAGTAACGTCTGCCGTCTTCGCCTGTGTACAGAATCTGTGATTCGCGCTCAGGTCTGTTCCACGCGTGCTTTGTAAAAGCGCGATCCGCCACATTTACAACATCGCGCACCATTTCAAAATCGGCATGAATTAAAATATCGCCCGCGTCATTAATTAAATAAGACTGATTTACTCCGTACCCGAATGAATCGTTTAAATCCATAGGTGAAAATAAAACGCCCGCGCCTCCGTTCTGCCACGGGAAAAACATCGCGAGAATTGGAGCGCCGAAATCGCGCGCGGCATTTAAAAGAATCGTTTCACCCGCAGCAGCGCGGCTTAGGGCGATATTTTGTTTAGCGCGGTAAGTTTCAGTTAAAGCGGGGTCTATGTCGCGTGTTTCAAAAAAATCCGCGTTTATTAGAATTTCAGGCTGTCTTACCTGATCCGCGACTGTGAAAAAAACGGATGCCGCCTGCGGATTGCGCTCAAAAAAGAAAGCGGCAGTTTCGCTCGCGATATAACCTGAGGTTCCCGCCATTGTAATTGTACGGATAAGAATCAAAGAATTTGTGTGAATATACTCAAAAGCGGAATCCGCCGCCATTGCCGTTCTTCTGTTTGTCTCAAAATTATTCTCTTCAGCAAGAATTTGCAAGTCCGCGCGGACAAGAAGCGAAACAAAGGCGATAATGGAACCAAGTGATATCAGTACAATAAATGTTATGATTGTTATTAATTTCGCGCCTATAGAGAACCTGATCTTCATCAGGCTGTTTTCTTTTTGTGTCATGAACCATTATAACTAAGAATTATATACTTTTCAACTGCCTGTAAGCCTGTTCAGCAAGTCCGAAATTCGCGTTTTTCGTAAAGTCTTTGGCATATTCGTCATACAGCATATCTTCATACATCTTACCGGCAAATCCTTCTTCCACAAGCCCGGATTTTTGTACGGTGTTCCTCATACTGGTTAAAAGATTTTTAACTAAAAATGTTTCAAGCTCAAGACAGAGCTGGTATAATTTATCTTCTTTGTCGATTAACTCCTGCCCGGGTCTTGTCTGAACAGGAGCGTTTGCGGCAGACGCTCTTTTCAAAGCGTCTGTGAATTTTTCCGGGTTATTAACGGATGATTGAGAGGAAAGACGATAATCGTCCATGTTAATTAGATTAAATCCGCTGATTTCCAAAGCCTAATTACCTCTTTAATGTTGTAGCGGTTCCAAGCATATTGTCGCTTGTTTGGATGGTACGCGAATTAAACTCATAAGCGCGCTGGGCAACAATTAAATTAACCATTTCCTGAACAACAGCCACGTTAGACATTTCAAGGAATCTATGTTCGAGCTGTCCCATTCCTTCATAACCGGGAATGCCGGGAATAGCGTCGCCTGAAGCTTGACTTGTTTTATAAAGATTTTCACCTATCGCGGTAAGACCGACAGGATTCGGGAAACGGTACAATTCGATTCTTCCTACGTCAACCTCGGCAATTTCACCGTCTCTGGGCACTTTTACGCTGACTCTTCCGTCTTTCGTTATATTTATCTCTTCCGGCAGGAAATTTTCAGGCATAATGATATCGGGAACAAGCCAGTAACCGTTACTCGTCACCATGCGCCCTGTTGAATCTACCTTAAAATTTCCGTTACGCGTATAAGCCATAGAGCCGTCATACATTTGTATTCTGAAAAATCCTTCACCCGTTATGGCGACATCCGTAGGCACGCTTGTCTGCTGCAAAGACCCCTGCGAGAAAACTCTCTGCGTATCCTGAACTTTTACGCCGTGACCGAGCTGAATGCCGACAGGAACAACAGTGTCTTCCGTTGCGGGAGTTCCGGCTGTTTTTACAGTTTGATAAATAAGGTCTTCAAAATCTACGCGCTGCTTTTTGAACCCGTGCGTATTTACGTTCGCGAGATTGTTTGAAATTGTATCGATATTAGACTGCTGACCAATCATGCCGGCTGCGCCGGTCCACAAACTTCTTACCATAATTTACTCCTGTTAATATCAGCCGAATTTGGCTACTTGATTGATTAAAGTACCCAGAATAGCGTCTTCGGTCTGGATTACTTTCTGATTTGCTTCATAAGCGCGGTTTACTTCGATCATTTGAACCATTTCAACTACAGGATCAACATTCGCGGCTTCAAGAAAACCCTGTATTACCTTGGGACGGCTCAGCACATCCATGGTCATAGCCTGACCCGATGTCTCGCTGTCGCGGTAAAGACTCACACCTTGTTTTTCAAGGTAGCGATCTAAATCAAATTCCACTATTTTAAGGGTATCAAGCAGCACCGTCTCTTCCCATTGATTGCTTTCCCTTCCAACTATAACATCAGGGTCATCAGGATATCTCGCATTTATCCAAATTCTGCCTTCATTATCAACTTGAAAATTATTAGCTTTAACCCTGATGGGACCGTTTTCGCCTAATACGGGAAAACCTTCGTTTGTAACAAGATAGCCTTCTTTACCGAGGATGAATGAGCCGTTTCTTGTGTAGCGCTCGCCGTAAGGGGTTGCGACAGAGAAAAAACCCTTGCCTTCAAGCATCATATCAAAATCGCTGCCTGTCTCTTTCGGCGCGCCCTGAGAAAAATTCGTGTATAATTCGTTTAATTCCACGCCTGTTCCGAGTTTTCCGACTATCGGAGCGGCATCGGCTGAGCCGAAGGGATGCTTATAAACGCCGTCATCGTCCTGACGCCTGAGAAGTAATTCGGGAAAAGCCTTAAATGAAGTGACATCTTTTTTATATCCGTTTGTATCTACGTTCGCCAAATTGTTGGCTACAGCGTCAAGCCGCCATTGCTGCGCCCTCATTCCGCTGGCGCCGGTATACCATCCTCTAATCATATTTCTATATCGGCATATAATTGGAAGGGTTTAACATGGGTTTTAGCCGTTTTTCAAGCGCAGTTTAGAGTTTCGGGGTCAGGTATTTCATCAAACAGCGCCATAGTTCCTGTGAAGTAAAAGGTTTTCCCACACAGTCATTCATGCCGTTTTTCTTGTAAATTTCTTTATCATTGTAAATTACATTCGCTGTCATGGCGACAACAGGAACGCCGATCTTTAATTCCATTATATGCATAGCGGCTTCAAGACCATCCATTACAGGCATATGCATATCCATAAAAATAAGGTCAAACAGCTTTTCGCCTTTTTCTATGCGTTTTTTAATTATATCGAGCCCTATTTTGCCGTTGTCGGCGACTACTGTAGTTATGCCAACCCTCTTTAAATGTTCGCTTATCGCCTGTTGATTCATGTAGTTGTCTTCGCATAACAGAATTTCAGCGTCAAATTCCGGTTTTTCAAGCTCGTTGAATATTATCTTTTCATGCATGAGATCGTCGTCTTTATTATCGATGGCATCAAACTTGATTTCAAAACTGAATTTACTACCGATACCGGGCGCGCTGTCTACATGGAGTTTTCCGCCCATCATTTCCACAAGATTTTTTGTAATGGCAAGTCCAAGCCCCGTACCGCCGAACCTGTGAGTTTTTCCTATATCATCAGGCGCATAAGGATCAAAAATCCTGTTCACCTGTTCGGGAGACATTCCAATACCGGAATCTTTTACTTCAAAGCGCATGGTGATTGATTTTTCGCCGACTTCTCTTACGACAGCATGAAGCTTTACCATGCCGGTATTGGTGAATTTAATAGCGTTGGATAAAAGATTTACCAATACCTGCCTCAGCCTCGCAGGATCGCCGAGAGGCTTTCTTCCTATGCTCGGTTCGACGTAAAAATACAGGGTAAGCCCCTTTTCTTCCGCCTTAGGCATAAGTAAAGAGCGGCAGCTCGATAATAAATCGTGCATATCAAAAGGAATATTTTCCAGCGCTAAATTGCCGTATTCGGCTCTGGATATATCGAGTATATCGTTGATTATCTGCATGAGCCATTCGGAATTATTCTTAATTTTATTCAAATAATCTTTAACTTTGTAATTATTTTCTTCCGTTATGGCAAGTTCGGAAAAGCCTACAATGTTGCTCATGGGAGTGCGAATTTCATGGCTGATTGTCGCTATAAATTTTGATTTTAACTCTGACATCGACTCTGCGGATTCGCGCAGACGTTCGATTTTTTCGTAAAAACGCTTTACGACAGCGTAAATTATCAATGCCGCCAATGCGCTGACAATTAAAGTAATGGAACCAATAATTATTAAATTTGCAACGCTGTCTTTAAGAAATAAAACGCCCACAGCAAGACTCAAACCGCTGATGATAACCATAGCTGAGATAATAATTATCAGTATTTTTCCACGAATTGACATATTCGCTCCGTATGACATTAATTATAGGTTATTTTACTATAAGATGTCTATCCTTGGCTATCTCCTTTCGACATAAAAAAAAGAACCCGATCCGCGACCGGGTCCTTCTCAAAATAGCTATTTTTCTATGACCAAAAAACCTCTTGATTAAAGAGCGGGTTTCTTGGCGGCTGCTTTCTTAGCTGCCGGTTTCTTGGCGGCTGTTTTCTTCGCAGCGGGTTTTTTTGCAGCGGTTTTCTTCTTCGCCGCAGGTTTCTTCGCTGTGGCTTTTTTAGCCGCAGGTTTCTTCGCAGCGGTTTTTTTCTTTGCCGCTGGCTTCTTCGCGGTGGTCTTCTTCGCACCGGTTTTCTTTGCGGCTGTCTTCTTTGCCGCAGGTTTCTTCGCAGATGTTACTGCCATCTTCGTGTCCCCCTTTGCAGGATTTTTACTGCCTTTCACCGAGGCAGCGGCAGGTTTAGTCTTTCCTGACCCCCCTCCCATTATGATCTTTCCTGAGTTGCTGATAACAGCTTGCGCTCCCGCAAGACGTGCTAACGGCACCCGGAATGGTGAACATGATACGTAGCTTAGCCCGGCTCTATAACAAAAGTCAATAGTTGCCGGATCTCCGCCGTGTTCTCCGCAGATTCCAATCTTGAGATCTGCTTTTTTATTTCTTCCTTCTCTGATCGCGAGCTCAATCAATCCGCCTACGCCGTCCTCATCAATTGTTTTAAAAGGATCAACGTCTAAAACATTCTTGGATAAATAAACAGGCAGGAATGACGCGACATCGTCGCGGCTGAAAGCGAAGGTCATTTGAGTAAGATCGTTTGTTCCGAAACTGAAAAAGTCCGCGTATTCCGCGATGTGACCCGAGCGGATAGCCGCGCGAGGCACTTCTATCATTGTTCCGATGTGTATGGGAACCTTTACGCCTGCCGCGGTAAATATTTTATTGAGGACTTTTTCAGCATTGGGGCGTAATAATTTAAGTTCTCTCGCTGTAACAACGATTGGAATCATTATTTCGGGATTTACAGGTATCTTCTGCTTTGCGCATTCAACAGCGGCGCGGGCGATAGCTTCCACCTGCATATCATAAATTTCGGGATATGTTACCGCCAAACGGCAGCCGCGATGTCCCAACATAGGATTACTTTCTATAAGAGAATCAATTTTTGATGTTAATTTGTCTTTATCGATGTTTAAATGACCCGCAAGTTCGGCGATTTCTTCTTTCGTGTGAGGTACAAATTCATGGAGAGGCGGATCTAAAAGCCTTATTACTACAGGTCTGCCTTCCATTGCTTTGAAAATACCGAAGAAATCTTTTTGTTGAAGCGGAAGAATCTTCTTTAACTCTTCTTTTCTTTGAGCTTCGGTATCGGCGACAATCATTGCGCGGAAATGAACAAGTTTGTCTTTATCAAAGAACATGTGCTCTGTTCTGCAAAGACCTATGCCCTGCGCGCCGAAATCAAACGCGCGTTTCGCGTCATCCGGCTGATCCGCGTTTGTTCTGACATCAAAACCTTTAATATTGCCGCGAACCGACTTTGCGCGCACATCATCGCACCATTTAAGGAAGGTATTCATATCTTTGGAGATTGCGGCTGCAACCAATGGAAGTTTTCCTTCGTATACTTCACCCGAAGAACCGTCGATTGTGATCCAATCGCCTTCCTTATACATTTTTCCGCCGATATCGACTGTATTACCTTGAACTAAAACGCTTTTTGCGCCTGCAACACAGGGAGTGCCCATACCGCGCGCGACAACAGCCGCGTGGCTTGTCATTCCGCCTGTTGATGTAAGAATACCCTGTGATACAACCATGCCGCCGATATCTTCGGGGCTGGTTTCTTTGCGCACTAACATTACCTTTTCGCCTCTTCCGTACCAGGCTTCGGCGTCTTTCGCGTTGAAAACAATTCTTCCTGTCGCGGCTCCCGGAGACGCGTTTAAGCCTCTGGTGAGCGGTTTTGCTTCTTTCTGAGCTTTCGGTTCGATCATCGGGTGCAAAAGCTGGTCGAGATGACCCGGCGTTACACGCATAATAGCGGTATTTTTGTCGATTAAACCTTCAGCTACCATATCTACAGCGCATTTTACAGCGGCAGTGCCGGCACGTTTGCCGTTACGTGTCTGTAAAATGAATAATTCACCTTGCTGAACGGTAAATTCCATATCCTGCATGTCTTTAAAATATTTTTCCAGTCTGTTTTTGATGCCGACAAGCTGTTTGTATATAGCAGGATTTTTTCTTTCTAATGTAGAGATTCTTTCCGGTGTTCTGATACCGGCGACAACGTCTTCGCCCTGAGCGTTCATTAAATATTCACCGTAGAATTCGTTAATACCGGTTGAAGGATCGCGGCTGAAACAAACGCCTGTGCCTGAATCATCGCCGAAATTGCCGAATACCATAGATTGAATATTAACCGCTGTTCCTTTTAAACCTTTAATATCTTCGATCTGGCGGTATTTAATCGCTCTTTCGCACATCCATGAGCCGAAAACCGCGTTAATTGCGCCCCAAAGCTGATCCAAAGGATTCTGAGGAAAGTCTTTGCCTGCATATTTTTTTACGATTTTTTTGTACTCTTCTACGAGTCTTTCAAGGTCTGCCGCTTCAAGTTCGGTATCAAGCTCTATTTTTTTATTTTTCTTAACTAATTCAAGCACTTCTTCGAAATGATCATGATCTACGCCCATTACAACATCGCCGTACATCTGAATAAGACGCCTGTAGGCATCCCATGCAAAACGCGGGTTTCCGGTCTTATTTGCAAGACCTTTAACCGATTTATCGCTCATTCCAAGGTTAAGTATCGTATCCATCATACCGGGCATGGATACTGCCGCTCCCGAACGAACAGAAACCAAAAGCGGATCATTCGGATCGCCAAGTTTCTTTTTCATTACCGCTTCAAGTCTTCTAAGACCCGCTTCTACTTCTTCTTTTACGCCTTTAGGGTATTTGTTTTTATTTTCATAGTATGCAGCGCATACATCAGTTGAAACAGTAAATCCCGGCGGAACCGGAATACCAAGGTTTGTCATCTCGGCTAGATTCGCTCCTTTACCGCCTAAAACAAATTTCATTTTTGCATCTCCCTCAGCTTTACCTTTGCCGAAGAAGTAAACATTCTTTTGAACTGCCATCAACATCCTCCGTATATATTATCATCGTGATAATAATTTATCCTATCACATCAATAATATAATAGCAACTATTTTTTTTTTTTGCAAGATGCTATATTCATATTATGAACTATATTGAACTTCCTGTCTATAAAAATCAAAAAAAAATTTTATCAATGTTAGAAAATAATCAAGCGCTGGTTGTTGAGAGTCCGACAGGATCGGGAAAGACAACTCAGCTTCCTGTAATACTTCATGAAGCAGGTTATTCGCGGAACGGAATCATCGGAGTGACGCAGCCGAGACGAATTGCGGCAGTATCGGTGAGTGAATTCATCGCGCGGCAAACAGAAACAGTCATTCCGGGTCTTATCGGATACAAAATGAGGTTCGCAGATCGCACTAATCACGAAACAAAGATCAAAATAATGACTGACGGCATTCTCTTGCAGGAGATGAAACTTGATCCGTGGCTGTCCAAATACAGCGTTTTAGTCGTTGATGAAGCCCATGAACGCAGTTTAAACATCGATTTTATACTCGGATTGCTGAAAAGAGTGCTGGAAAGCAGACGTGACTTCAAAGTGATTATATCTTCCGCAACTATCAACGCGGAAATTTTTTCCGAATACTTCGGAAACTGTCCGATTGTAAAGATCGAAGCGCAAAGATTCCCTGTTACAATGGTTTATGATCCTGTAAACAGCGAGCAGGATGAAGCGATTTTATTAAAAATAGAGGCTATTATTACCCGTTTTATCAATGAAAAACGCGAAGGAGATATTTTAACGTTTCTTCCCGGCGAAAAAATGATTAAAGAGTGCATGAATCGTCTCGCTTTTTCTTCTGTCGGAAAATTTTTACATTTAATTCCTCTGTACGGCAGACTCGGCAAAGAAGAACAGGAAAAAGTCTTTGAAGATGCTCCAAAAGGTAAAACAAAAGCAGTTATATCAACAAATATCGCTGAAACATCGGTAACAATAGACGGAATAACCGCTGTAATCGACTCCGGGCTGGCGAAATTAAACTGGTATAATCCGCGCACATTTACATCAAGCTTGATTGAATCGCCGATTTCCATCGCTTCAGCGAATCAACGCAAGGGAAGAGCGGGAAGAACGCGCGAAGGAACTTGTTACAGACTGTTCTCACGAAAAGATTTTGAACAGAGAGCGCTCTACACCACGGAAGAAATCTTCAGAACAGACTTATCTGAAGTAATTTTACGCATGGCAGACCTCGGCATATCCAATTTTGAAGAATTCGATTTTATTTCCGCGCCGGACAGAGAAGGAATAATAGGAGGAATAGAAACATTAAAACTGCTTGACGCGCTTGAAAACGACCGCAGTTTATCAAATATAGGCAAATTAATGACTGAATTCCCTCTCGCGCCGCGTCAATCACGCATTATTGTAGAAGCGATAATGCAATATCCTGATGTTATACGCGAAACAATAATCGCGGCGGCATTTTTATCAACGCAAAGCCCGTATATCCTTCCTCCCGGCGAAGAAACCGACGCAAGACAAGCGCATCATCGTTTCCGAGACGATCACGGCGATTTTGTTTCGTATTTAAAACTTTTTAAATCATACAATGATTCAACAAACAGAGCGAATTTCTGCGAAAAAAATTATCTTGACGACAGAGCAATGGCGGAAATACTGAATGTTACCGCTCAGCTGGAAGAAATTCTCGCAAAGATGAAAATTCCGGTGCATTACCGCTCTCAGTTTTTGGAAAATAATGAAATAAATGATTATTTATGCTGCATAGGACGAGGAATGATTCAATTTGTATGCGTGCGCGATAATACACGCGGTGCGCGTGAAGGATCGCAGCGCTCATCCGCGCCGGGAAAAATCGGCACTTACAGCAGTTTAACTGAAAATAAAATAATAATTCATCCGGGATCGGTGATGTTCAGAGCGGATCCTCAATTTATAGTCGCAGGAGAGATAGTCCGCACATCGAGAATGTACGCAATGTCTGTTTCTCCTTTATCAAGAGCGCTGTTAAATCGAATTCGCCCCGGACTTTTCGCGGAATCGGCGCAGAGAGATGATTCGCGCACGGCGAACATTTCAAGACATGAGAAACATAAAAAATCACGCTTCGCGGAGCAAAACGTGCGCGATTTCACGAATAATATAAAAATCGCAGGTGAAATTTTTGAAATAACTGCCGTAAAAGGAAAGAAAACTGTTGTTCTTCCGTGGGAGAAGCTGGAACGAATCAAAGATAATCTGACAGAAGAAAATATACATAGGAATATAAAAGGAAAAATAATAGTTAATAATCAATATATTCTTCTTGCGGGCGAAAAATTGGAGCTGATTTTATCTCTTGTGCCGTCTTTGGACGCAGGCAGCGCATTTTCCCGCGCTTGGCCGCGAAAAGAGAACTTCAATTCGCATGAAAACCTCAACGCTCTTATAAAACACCTTGATAATCTTGCAAAACCAGTTATATGGAAAAAGAATTCCAAAGATTTGGGATTTTTAGGTCTCTTTACAGACAACGAAGGCAATTATTGGCTTCGCGCCTCCCGCGGCTTTCACACATGCATTAATGAGAGCATTTCCAGCCTTGAATCGCTGATTGACGAGCTTGGAGAAGATGTCGATATCGAAAAAAAACACATTGTAAACCAATGCTATCGCAGGTTATCGGACTATCTTAGTTAAATGAAAGAAGAGCTCATACAAAGGCGCCAAAGACACAAAGGATATAAAAAACGCCGCTGTATTGGTATACAACGGCGTTGGAATTGGTTAGAAAGCAGAAAAACTAATTTGTAAACCTGTAGACTCTTATATGTTCAATATGGAATGTACGTCCCGGATCTTTAGCTCTAATTCTGATAGATGGAGGCTGATCTTCGGTATTAGTTAATAATGTATCAATGTCATGCTGCAATATTGCTACAGAAGTTTCAAAATCCCAATAATTTCCTAAATTGTAACCGTTATGCCAGAGCAGAGCTTCGCCCATGTGGTACATGTTCATACACATTTCTCCTTCAACTCCGTCACCGGATCTGTATTTACCTCTAATATCGATTATATCACCCGGTTGGAAACTAAATAAATTATGATTAAGGTCAATACCTGCGCTCCAGTTTGTAGGCAATGAGGTAACTTTTAATCGTTTTAAACCATCTTCGATTACAATTTCAAAAATAACATGATTACCTACTCCGCCTCCCGGTTGTAAGGGAGAACCGGCAAACACAGCATTAAATTTAGTCTGGGTATCTATTACCTGTGTTGCTTGATCCTTAAGCACCTCGGAAAGATCAAACAATTTTTGTCCGGAACGGACATTAACATTAAATGTTTTTGTATAATTACCATCAACGGCAGTGCAAGTAATTACTGCATCCCCGTTGCTTATTGCAGTAATAGTACCGTCACTTGAGACGCTTGCTACACTGGAGTTACTGGAAGAAAATGTAATATTTCTATTTACCGTGCTATTCATCCATGAAATAAATTTATATGTATCACCGACAATGAAATTAAATTCTGCCCATTCTGGTCTTGAAACCCCCCACCCACCTTCTTGAAGCGCGGGATTTACCGTTACAATACAAGTTGCGATCTTATTGCCATCTGCTGTTGTAGCGGTAATTGTCGCTTTGGTAGCGCTGTTTCCGCCGTTAACAGCGGCTATAGCTGTTACATTTCCGTTTTGGTCAACAGTTGCTGCCTGCGGGTTATTGGAACTCCATGTTACAGTTTTATATGTCGCATTTGGAGGCGAAACAGTTGCTGTAAGCTTTTCACTGTTTCCTGTAGTTAAATTCATAGTTTGTTTATTAAGACCTACGCTTTGTACGTTAGTAATGGGCGTCGTGGAGCTGTAATTCGCAGTTATTTCGGCATTTAAGGCTGTTAAAGTAACGGTAATAGTTTTAGTGCCGTTGCCGCTTGTTATAATGCCTCCCGTAACCGTCCAATTCTCAAATGCATAACCGCTTATATCATTTGTTGTTACTGTAATGGAACCGTTTTGAAAATACTGCCCTGTCCATGTTCCGCCTGAAACAGTTGGTGAAACTGTATTAATTTTCATGGATAAATTATTCATCACTATATTGCTATGTTTTGCAGACAGGGTAACATTGGTTATATCCCCAGCTTGAGCGTATTCTTTTAAATATCCAGGCATCGCATATCTTATACTCTGCATATAAGACTTCATTTGCCCAACATTACCACTAATATTCGGATCATACCCCCACCTGGTTTTAGCGCCATCCAATAAAGAGCTGTAAATATTTGCAATTTCATCCAGTTTTGGGAATGCGATGTCCGGATTAAAGTTTACATTGTACAAATCCATCATAGTATTAACAAAATCTTTGCAGAAATCGGTATTAGTTAATAAATTCTTAAATAATCTGCTGTTTACATGATCTTTATTCTTTCCGTTAATAATTCTATCAAATGTATTTGCAAGAGAATCATTTTGCTGGCTGGTTAGAAGGCTGCCGCTATCATATATTCCCATGGAAAGCTCTGTATCCAATAACTGATACCGCCATTTACCGTCATTATAAGGGTTTGAATTCGTTGTTCTTGTTTTCCACATTCTAAAGTTATTTTGCGGCCAGTCTGCGTTGTAGATGTATATTTCCGTTGCCCAGTAATCGAGATAGTTCTGATAATCAAATTTGGTTTTGAATTCAGTTAATTTAGAAGCGTCCATTACACCTGTAGCAAAAGAATCCATTTCAGATTCCCATTCACTTTTTGAATAAAAACTTACGCCATCGTCTACTTCGTTGTTTTCGACAGAAATAACGTCGTTTCTGCTTACGCCGAATACATACTCAGTGTGGTTATCGCTGTATCTTTCCTGCAAGTTGTAAGGACCCCAGTATTCGCCGTTAAGATACACAACGCATGGAACGGCGGATTGTGTGGTAAAATTACGATCGTTGACCAAACGCTGTATATAAACATCGCGGAATTTTGTTGATTCGCAGTCATTTCCGCCATTCCTTACCATAAAACTTTTAGTAGTTTTTAAAGGATTTCCGTCAGCCTTTTTCGCGCCGGGAATTAATTCATAATTATCCAATCTATTAATGCCGCCGTACTCGCCCCGGAAATAAATGTTCATGCTTTTTTGCCCCTGCGCTCTTGACCATCCGCCGCGAACGCGAATAGCTACATTATCTGCAATCACAGGATTTTTGCTGCTGTCAAAGAACGTAAAAGCCGTTTCCCTTTCCCACTCAGCGCCGCGCTGGCGGAAATTGTACATCATTGGATTGCTTTCACCTCCTCCGCTGCCTGACCAGGTTTTATCATTTGATCCGCGTACCATAATGCCAATAGTTTCATCCACCAGATTTTTTGGATCTGTTACCAAAGAAATAATCGGATGACTTCCGTAACCGCTAAGGTTATCTCCAATAAAATAGGTTAAAGTAGCGACAGCGCTTTCATCGCCGCTTGAACTAATAGATATAGCGCGAATAACTGTGGCTTTCGGCACTTGCTCGTCAGTTGGAAAATAAGCAGCCGGCATGTTCCCGCGCGGATCATTCGGAAACCCATAAAATCGTTCGGAATTATATTGTGTTGCCAGTAAATTGGATTCCCCATTACGATTTTTAACCGTAATAGGCGCAGTGTATTGAAAGGTACGACCTGCGACCAGATTATCAGGATCGGGAATACTGCCGTCTATTGAATAGTAGATCGTCGCTCCTGTTCCTGCGGTTAATGTAAGATTGAACGAACTTGAATAAAGTCCGCTTTTATGTGAAAAGCTAAGCCCTTTTACCGCTCCGGGATTGTTTTCAACGGAATCATCCGGAAGAGTGCCATTGTCTGAGTCAGTGTCCGGGTTAATGCAGGAAGCAAACAGGAAGCAGAACGTAAATAATACTGCGATTAATAGTTTTATTATCAAAATTTTTATCATAATTTTCTCCTTATTATTTATTAATTCAAACTGCTGCCTAACCGCAAGTTAGCGATCAGACAGCAGTTTTTTAAAATATTTGTTATCAATTTATTTTTTCACCAGTGATTGGGTTCCATGCACCGAACAATTGGTTTTTGGGTCTTTTTATCTCGTACTCATTTGAATACGCTGTTATTACACCACCCAATTTTGTAACAAGCTGTGAATATGTGATTGCTATAAAATCGACTGAGTTATCATCGGTATCTACCAGACTAATACGCCGTAATCCCACCTGTTTAGATATACGGTATACGTTACTAATATATGTTGTTTCTCCCTCAGAACCAAGAATTTTATCTGTGGCATCGTTAATAATGCCAATCATATCTATATAACCTGCCGCTTTTGTACCGGAGCCGTCAGTATTAAAAGGATTTTGAACAGTAAGTAATGTTTGATTGTTCATAACAACGACTTTTACAGCGCGATTGCTCAATTCAAAAGTTTCTAAATAAAAATCTGCGGAATCATTATTATCAAATTGCAATGCTGCAGGTGAATCACCGCCTGCGGTTGTCTTTTGAGGACCTAAAATTAAATACGAGCTATACGGTAGAATTGTTCCTGATAAATTTATTTTTTTCCATTCACCATCTTCAGTTTCGTTAGCAGCAACTTTCGTTCCTGTAGCATATTGCAATGAATAAGCGTCATCTAATGTTATTGTAAGATTAGTATTATTGTATAGCTCAACGAAACTGCGCTGGATGTTTCCATCTGTGGCGGCGCCGATTTGTAAAATCATAAGGCTTGCTGTTCCCTGTACCACAGTAACGTCAATAGTGCCGGTGATTCCGTCTGGACCTATACCGGGTCCTTTGACATTAAGATTTACTTTCGCTGTTCCTTCTTCAGCCGCTGTGATTAATATAGTTGCGCTGTTTACTGATGACGGCAATGTAATAACACCGGATGGTGATTCATCTGATACAGACCATGCGTAGGTAACGCCTGTTAAATCCGCGTCTGACGGCACAATTCCCGCTGACAATGTAACTTGACCAGCCACATTAATATTTAACGCGCCGTTTTTAACGCCGTTTCCATTAATTGTGACGTTTTCAATAGCTAAATCTGTTTTTTCGCCGGTAAGAGGATTCCATGCGCCGTACTCCGCATTTCTTGGTTTATAACGCTCAAGCTGTTCATCTGTCATTCTGTCAGGATTACCTGTACTCCATGGACGATAATCCAGCGACGCAAAATCCGTACCATTGTCATCTGTATCGTTAAGATTTTTTCTGCGGACAGCTACTGAACCTGAATTACGTGCCGGAGAAATTTCGTAGCCGTTTATAGAATCTTCCGCAGGGTATGTATTTGCAGCGCCTACCATATCAATATAACCTGCAACTTTTGTTCCTGCGCCGTCAGTGTTAAAAGGATTCTGTACAGTTAATTCCGCGTTTCCTTCAATGAGAGCGACTTTAAATGCTCTATTGGAAAGCGTAAAAGAGCTATCGTTAATATCGTAATAATCATCAGGTATCTGATAACGCGCTGCTGTTGCGCTTTGTTTTTGACCCAAAATAAGAAAAGAACATTTGGCTGGTATCGATTTCCCGTCTAAAGATATCCTCTTCCATTGCCCATCTGTTGTAACGTTAGGCTGATTTGTCCCATCGGCATAATAAATACTCAACCCGCTTAAATCAATCGCAGTATTTGTGACGTTATACAGTTCCACAAATGAATGCGATATCCCTGCCGCGTCAGCCGATGACCCATACGCCTGCAAAATTAAGATTTTTCCCATTAACTGGCTTACATCATCCTGATCAAGCTCATCATCATTACTGCCATCACCGGGGGTGCAGCCCAGTACAAACAAGCTAGTCAATAGAATAGCTATCATTGTAAAAAACATTGTTTTTTTCAAAATATTCTCCATGGTTGTGTTTAGAAAAAACGGCTTTTTTTTATACACATTTAGATATTAAAACAGCAAACTGCTGTTCGATAAAATTATATCAAATAATATTATATCTTAATACCAGTATATCACAAAAAATAAAAAAAACGACTTTTTTTTTAAACACATTTATATATTAAAATAATAAACTGCTATTTGGTAAAATTATATCCAATAATAATATGTCTTAATACCAATATATCACAAAAAAAAGTGGGTTTTCGGGTAAAAAACGGAGTATGTTGATTTTTTTTCGATATGACACTAATCTATCAGCATGTCGTTTGTTTTTTACAACACTCTGGGCAGAGAAAAACAGCCGTTCAAACCGCTTCAGGAAGGAAAAATCGGCTTTTACGGCTGCGGACCTACCGTTTACAACTACGCGCATATAGGAAACTTACGCGCCTATGTGCATCATGATATTTTAGTCCGATCCCTCCGCCGCGCCGGTTTTGATGTTAATCATGTTATGAATATAACCGATGTCGGGCATTTAACCGACGATGCCGACAGCGGCGACGATAAATTGGTAAAATCCGCCGAAGAACGCGGAAAAAGCGTCCTTGAAATAGCGGAATTTTATACAAAAGCGTTTTTTAATGACACGGAAAGAATGAATATCATCCGTCCTTCGGTAATCTGCAAAGCAACGGATCATATCGCGGAAATGATTGAATTAATAAAAAAAATCGAGAAAAACGGCTTTACTTATTTTGCCGGCGGCAATTTATACTTTGATATCTCTAAATTTCCCTCCTACGGCGACCTTGCGCTTCTCAGACTTGACGATCAAAAAGCCGGCGCGCGCATAGAACAGGACGAAAACAAGCGTAATGCCTTTGATTTCGTTCTGTGGTTTACAAAAAGCAAATTTGAAAATCAAACGCTTGTCTGGGACAGTCCCTGGGGAAAAGGCTATCCCGGCTGGCATATTGAATGTTCCGCGATGAGTATGAAATACCTCGGCGAACAATTTGATATTCACTGCGGCGGCATCGATCATATTCCGATTCATCATACAAACGAGATTGCTCAAAGCGAAGCCGCCACAGGTAAAAAACCATGGGTAAATTACTGGCTTCACAATGAATTTCTCGTTTTAGACAAAGGAAAAATGTCAAAATCGTCGGGCAGCTTTCTTACTTTGCAATCCCTTGTGGATGACGGCTTCGATCCTCTTGATTACCGCTATTTCCTGCTTGGCGGTCATTACCGCAGCCAGCTTCAATTTTCAAACGAAAGCCTGATAGGGGCGAAAAACTCCCGAAAATCGCTTACAGACAAGGTTCGCGCTTTGGCTGAAAAGGCAGGCGGTCAGAGTGCGGAAAATACGGGAAAAATGACAAATTATATAGAAGATTTTGACAAAGCGATTGAAGATGACCTTAATACGCCCCGCGCCTTGGCGGTTTTATGGGGGCTTTTAAAGGATGCGCCTTCTACGGCAGAAACGCTTGCGGCTGTTTATGATATGGACGAGGTTTTAGGGCTTGGATTAAAGGAAGCCGCTGATAAAAAGCCTGAAAATGAGGCGGAAAACACAGAGCTGGCGCAGGAAATTGAAGAACTCATTAAAAAACGCGCCGAAGCGAAAAAAGCCAAGGATTTTGCCACAGCCGATAGTATAAGACAAAATCTTAAAAATAGAGGTATAATACTGGAAGATGGCGCTAACGGCACCGTCTGGCGGCAGGCTTAGCCGGGATCACTGTAACAAAAAAGGAAAAAACTTGTTTAAAGATATAGAAGAACAATTGGATGGCGGCTCGGAACCTGCAGGTGATAAAACCGACGCCCCAAGTGTTTGGAGCGGGATTGAATTCAAACGCCTTTACGACTCAACCTTTCAAATCCTGTTCAGAGTGGCTTTCCGTGTAACAAACAACAGGGAAGCTGCCGAAGATCTTTGTCAGGAAAGTTTTTTCCGTTTATACGAAAGAAATATGATCTTTCCGAATCCTGAGGAAGCGAAATACTGGCTGATTCGGGTAGTTAAAAACGCCGCGTTAAATTACGCAAAACGGAAAGACAGAGAACGCAAGGCGTATCAAAAAGCTTTCCGTGAAGACAACAGGCAGGAAGAGACAGGAGAAGGCATACTTGTTAAAAAAGAGACAAGCGAGGAAGTACAGGAAGCTTTGGAAAAACTGCCGGAAAACCTGCGTATGGTTCTGATTTTAAAAGAGTATGCCGAGATGAATTACAAGGAAATAGGCAGAGTGCTTGGCATCAGTGAAGGAAATGTAAAAGTCCGGGTTTTCAGAGCCCGTGAACGGCTTGCCGCGCTTTTGGCAGGCAATATCGGTTTAAATACCGAACAAGGTGGTAAAAATGTGTCCTGATCAACAGCTAATTTCAATTTATATTGACGGTGAACTGCCTTCACCCTGGAAGGAAAAGCTGGAAAGTCATTTAAAAAGCTGTTCTCTTTGCAGGGAAAAACTCGAATCATTCAAGCAGCTTCACGAGCTGTTTAAAAAGGATACAACAGAAAAACGCACCTATATAGAACGCATTGTCGATGAACCGGAGTATGAACGCACATATACGGAAGAAGAGATGCGTAAATCTAAAGATAAGGTCTGGAATAATCTGGAATCAAAAAGACATTTCAGACCTCAAAACAGGATATGGCGGCGAAGAGTTTCATTTTCAGTGCCTGCGCTTGCCTCGGCTGCGGCTGCAGCGATTGTCATTGTGGCGCTTGTCGCCGCGCTTTGGCTGAGAGGCGAACAAGTTTCAACTAACGCTATTGCGGGCAGCCGGTCCGATGACAGGGTGGATTTTATTCTCGCGGTAGAAGACGAAATACCGGGCATTATGCCCGTCTCTTCGGATTTAAGCGGCGTTCTTCAATATTTGGGCGCTGACGGCTCGAATATATTAATCGTATTGCCGAAAGACAAGAACTTCTCAAGAAATGGAGAACCTTCTATTATAAGAGCCGCTGATATAAGAGCCGCTGATTATCAGCGCACAGGCGGGAGATAAGCGAGAATGATCCGTTCCCTTTGCCTAATCAGCGTTTTATTATTTTTCACGGCAGGATATTCCGGAGCGCAGGAGGAACAGCATATATCAGGTCCCGGAATAAGACAGGGATTAAGAGGAAGGTCTCTCATACTGGATATTAACGCGAGAGTTCTTGAAAACAAACAGGAAGTGGTGTGGGATCAGTCACACAGAAAAATCACAATAGCGGGAAGCCCCGTAGGCATACAGCTCGCAGGATCCAATGTCGTGGTATCGGCGCAGTTTACTCCTTTTATTCGCCGTAATGATAGCGTACTGGTCATTCAGGGGCAGATTTGGGTTGAAGATCCAAAAAAAGGAATCAGTTACTATACATCAATACAGACAGTTCCGTTGGAATTCAACGAACCCATATATTATTTTCCGCTCGGAAAAGATAGTCAATCCAGCTCATCCATAGAAATTATATTAACAGTCAGACCATACAGAGAATCCAGAGACAATCCGGAAGAAAAGGTCTCTAATACAGATGGCGAATAAAAAAATACCGATATTTCTGCTTACAATAACGATTCTTTTTGTTTCATGCTCAAATAAAACGCCTGTTATATCTTCAATAGACCCGAAAATCGGCAATATGGGAGAAATTATTACCTTATCGGGAAGCCATTTCGGCTCGTCACGCGAAGAATCCTTTGTTTCAATCGCGGGAACAACACCTACGAGTTCATCGTATTATCTGTGGGAAGATAATCTGATTATTTTAAGAGTTCCCGAATTGGGCGAATCAGGGCTTGTCTACGTTCACGCAAGAGGAAAAAAAAGCAACGGCGTTCTTTTTTCCAATTCAGCGTCAGTGCCAAGACCAATAGAAGGCAATGATATGGGTTTGGAGCCGAAAATTGCGGCGATTATCCCGCAGATCGGATCTCCCGGCACGCTCATTAATATTACGGGCAATAATTTTGGCATAACGCGTGAAAACGCAGGCGTTTTCTTTTCGTGGGATTACGATTCGGGAACGGTCAATCCGTATATGATAAGAGAGCCCGAGTTTATCGAAGTTTCGGAAATCGAACTTGGATATGAATTCTGGAGCGCGCGTGAACTGCGAGTCCGCCTGCCCGACGGAGCTGTCAGCGGCAATCTGGAAATACGAACGCCTCACGGAAGTTCGCGCAGCGTTTTCTTTGAAGTAAGCGGAAGACCGGGAATAAAAAATTTAAAAGAAAAACGAATCTACACTGTGACATATTCCGTTGATATAAAAGTATTGGATGCGACAAGACCGAATATTCTATATTTATGGATACCGAAACCTATCACATCTCCTTCCCAGAGAAACGTAAGCCTTGTTTCCCGCACTGCGGAGCCTTTTGTGGAAAATCACAGGGGCGTAAGCCTTTTCAAACTGGATAATTTGGGAGCGGGTTCGAATCAAACCATCAATCTTTCGTACCGCGTTGAAGTATACGCCGTGGAAACGGGAATAAGACCTCTTTCGCTCAGGCGGGAAACAACCGCGCTTTCTGCGGCTCATACGCAAAACACGGCTTTAATTCCGGCAGGCAGTCAAAAAATAAAAACCCTTGTCAATTCGATAGCCAGAAACGAACAGAACCCCTACACGAAGGCGAAGGCAATATATGACTGGATACTGGCGAATATGCATATTTCTCCGACTCCGCTTTCCTTTGATAATATTGAAGACGCTCTCGATAAAAGGCAGTCGGACTCCTGCTCTGCCGCTCTGCTTTATACGGCAATGATGCGCGCCGCGAACATACCTTGCATTCCAATCGCAGGCGTTTTTGTTGACAGAAGCGGACAGACATTCCGCCACTATTGGGCGGAGTTCTGGATAGACGGTTTCGGCTGGGTGCCCGCTGACCCCGCGATGGGTTCAGGCGCGATTGAAACCTCTGATAATACGAATGAAAATAATACGAATGAAAAGGACTTAGCGAATTTTTATTTCGGCAACATAGATAATCAGCGCATTGCTTTTTCCAGAGGCGAACTTGTACTGTCGCAGATGGAAAGCAAAGGCAGGCTTGTTTCGCATCCTCAGTCATATTCACTCCAGAATATCTGGGAAGAGTCCGCAGGAGGGCTTGAATCATATTCCAGCCTTTGGGGAGATATTACAATCAGCGGTATTTATCAATAAGGAGTTTATTATGGTAACGGTAATTTCATTAGGCGGATCGATTGTCGCTCCGAGCAATGTTGACGCGGAATTTTTAAAAAACTTTGTAAACCTCATTCGTTCTTTCATAGAAGAAGACGTGAACCGAAGATTTATTTTTGTTGTGGGGGGCGGAGGACCTGCGCGCAGTTATCAGAACGCATACAGAGAAATAACGCAGGGTGATAAATTCAAGGATGATGACGCCGACTGGATAGGAATAATGGCGACAAGGCTTAACGCCCAGTTAATAAAAGCCGTAATGGGAGAATGGTGCAATCAGGAAGTTGTGACAAATCCGGGCGAAGTCGCTCCTCTCACTGGTCATGTTCTTGTCGCCGCAGGATGGAAACCGGGTTTTTCAACGGATTATGACGCGGTGCTTCTTGCGGAACGTTTCGGAGCTGATATGCTGATAAATCTTTCCAATATAGAAAAAGTGTATACAGCGGATCCGAAGATTGACCCTAACGCGAAGCCTATAGACAAAATCACATGGGTTGATTTTCGCGCCATGGTCGGCGACGAATGGGTTCCCGGAAAAAATGTTCCCTTCGATCCTATCGCAAGCCGTCACGCGCAAAAAATCGGATTAAAAGTGATCTGCGCCGCAGGAAAAAATCTTGAAAACCTTAAAAATATTCTTAACAATAATGATTTTACAGGGACGATGATTTACTCAGACTAGAAATCTTTTTATTAAGAATCTTAATCATAATAATATTAACCGCAAGTATTACGCCTAAAAAAACAGGAAATATTTTAAAGCCTAAAAACGAAGTAACCCAGCCGAAAATCGGCGGCATTATTGTCGATCCTATGTACGCGCACCCCATTTGCACTCCCATAATCGCCTGAGAAAAATCCTTTCCGAAATTTCGCGGCGTTTCATGCAGCATACTCGGATATACGGGAGCGCATCCAAGACCGATTAAAAAAAGCCCCGGAAGAGAGCTGTTTTCAAAGGGTAAGACAAGCGTTAAAATTCCACAGCCTATAATTATCTGCCCAAGACGGATCATCTGCCTGTTATTCAGCGCCATTGTAATAAAACCGGATATAAATCTCCCTGCCGTTATTCCGATGTAGAATAACGCAATCCATCTTGCGGCGGTTTCAGGCTGCATTTCTTTTTCCATTACAAGATAGCTGGCGCCCCACAAGCCGCAGGTTGTTTCCAATGCGCAGTAGCAAAAAAAGGCAACGAGAGCGGGTTTTACGCCAATAACGGAAAAAATCTTTTTAAATGACATCGGCTCATTCTTTTGAGAGTCTTTTTCGATCTTATCTTTTTTCCATAAGGGTAATGATAATATCAGAATAATAACAAGGCTTATTTGAATAATACCTATCGTTCTGTAACCTGAGTTCCACGAGCTGCCGCCTGCAAGATGAAAAGACATAATCAAAGGACCGACAGAAGCGCCTACGCCCCAAAAACAATGAAGCCAGCTCATGTGCCTTGCTTTAAAATGAAGCGCGACATAATTATTAAGCGCGGCGTCAACAGAGCCCGCGCCTAAACCAAGAGGAACAGCGCAAATAATTACAAGAACAGCCGAAGTTGTAAACGAAATGCACAATAAAGCGGCGGCTGTCATAAATACGCTTACAAGCGTAACAAGACCGGTGCCAAAGCGCTTTATAATCCTTTCGCTGAAAACACTGGAGATAACAGTCCCGCCTGCCGCAATCATTGAAATAACTCCCGCAAATGAAAGCGGAACATTCAATGTTTCGTACATGACAGGCCATGCCGAACCAAGCAGAGAATCAGGCAGTCCAAGACTAATAAAAGAAATGTATATGACTATCAGTAATAACGTATTAGATTAATCCTTTTGATAAAATGAAATATGAGACGCGTCGAACCACCCGCAGTCACCCGCGGCTTCAACCAGGAATTTACACTCGTACATATTAGAACCGAGTTTCAAACCAATTCTTTCCCATTCCTTGAAATGCTCTGTAACCGAGATTGTTCCGCTTTGACGGCGGCTCTGACGTATGCTGAAAAACTGCGGGAAGGGATCGGGGCTTCCGCAGATATTGCCTGAACCCGCAGGGCGCGTTGCCTCATAAATGAAGTAAACATCTCCGTCCATGGAAAATTCGCCTTTTTTTTGCGCGCCGCCGCCCATTACGGAGGGTAAAATTATTCCGTCTCCAAACCAGTCATCAACTACATACCATTCTATCATCGGTTTTTTAGACCAGCCGTAGATTCCTATATATGAATATTTCCCGCCTGTGCCGTTTTCCGAGCGGGAAAAATTAAAATCGCAGAATACATTTTTATATTCGCTGTATGTTTTCTCTTTGTTCCAGTAATAGCCGACTCTGCCAAGGAAATCATCGGGATTGTTCCATTCAGCTCTGAAAGCGGCTCCTCCGCGCTGTTCCGCTCCGTACCATTTCAATTTATTATCATTTCCGCCTGCGCTCCACATTTCATAGCCGTATGGTGATTCGGGCAATTGCTTATTTCCGCCGCTGTTGCAAAAAAACTCCATTTCCATTTTTAAACTCCTCTAAAATAATATAACATATTTACAAAACAAAATTAACATTTTTAACCAAAAAAAAACTGCCCGGGATACCTCCCGGACAGTTCCTTTAAAGCGCTAATTAATTAGTTCGCTTTAATTTCCAGATAGTCAAGATTTGCGTCCTGATTACTGTCATTTACGAAGATGAGTTCGATAGTCGCATTGCCGCCGCCCTTGTTATGAGTGGCTGTAATGGTCTGATTGGAAACACTGCTTCCAAACTTGAATGAACCATAGGATGTTCCGCCGATTTTCAACTGTACTTCAGCAGTTGTGCTGTTGGTTGATGATCCGCGAAGAGTGAAAGTGTGTTTGTTGTTGGAGAAATACTGGCTGTAGGATACTTTGTCGTTGTTGGCATATAGACGAACGCCGTTAAACGGTGAAGAAATATTGCCTGTGTACTGTCCGCCCTTGGTCATGCTTTCGCATTGAACTGTGGTAACGCCGTTTGATGTTGTGCCCGTTGTTGTTGTGCTGCTTGAGCTGCTGCTTGAACTGCTGCTCGATGAGCTGCTGCTGCTCGAACTTGAGCTTGAACTGCTGCTTGAGCTGCCGAGAGTGCTGTTGCCGTATTTAAGCGTATAGCTGGAAATACTGCCGCTGCCGTTGCTCTGCCAGCCTTCGAGGCAAAGTGATACTTCATACATGTTGCCAAGGCTCATGCCGTTGTCATACCATGCATTGAAAATACCGGTTACATCAATAGTGCCGCTTGTGCGTTTTGACTGACGAACCGCCCAATACTGTTTAAATGTTTTTGTGCCTTCAATTGAGGGCTGATTTGTTCTTGTTGTTTCGAAAAGATCGTATCCATTCCATGATTTCTTCTTGGTAGCTCCTGATGCTGAACGGGGATCGTATGTACCATAGTTTTCTACGATATAGTATTCAACTAATGGGTTTTTTGACCAGCCGTACACGCAAAGATAGGAGTTTCCGCCCGGAGTGAATGAAGCGCTGTAGTTAATGGAAATGTTTCCAATTGAATTGTGAGTCTGGGATGAATTAAACTTTTTGCCTGTGCGGAACAGGATATTGCCAATGTTACTCCAACTTGCGTTGAATGTTCCATTGTCATTAACAGTCATACTGCCTGTGCCTTTATCTTTCCAATACTCATAATCCCAGCCGTTTTTGGTTCCTGTTTTGTTATTTGTAAATGTCTCTGCGGCTCTGGATGCGTTAATAGCTCCGTCAGAATCGGCTTCAACTTCGCATCCGAGGAACACGAAAGCGCCGGCGGTCAGTAAACTGACCATCAAAATCATCATCAAACTTTTTTTCATAATTTTTATCTCCCCTTAAAATTTTATTAAGGCATCCATACGGCGCCCCCTATTAAACGGCATAAGCCGGTTAAAAGACTCAAAAAAGCGCTGCACACAAATGAAAAGTCACTTTCACCCTTAAAACACCCAGCCGTTGAAAAAAAAGAAAGACTAACCCATTATGAAAATAAACTTAATAACTACTGTTAAGTTTATAGCTATTTTTAAAATTTGTAAAGAAAAATTTGCAGGAAATAAATGCTTTTTACGTTCCGGAAAGATACCGTCAAGCGTAAATGACCTCAAAAACACCGATTTGAATGCCCCGGATATCGCTTTTAACTACGATCCCGGCTAAAAATGGTCATATATCGGGGCTTTTATGCGGAAATTCGAGCTTACACCAAAATATGGCATTTTAAACGTATTTACTTGCCTGCGCCTTCCACATTTCATTGTACTTCCCGTTCATCTTTAAAAGCTGCTCGTGAGTTCCCTCTTCTATGATCTTTCCGCTATCCAGCATAAAGATTTTATCCGCGTGTCTTGTTGTCGATAAACGGTGAGAAATAAAAACCACCGATTTTTCATACGCCGCCATATTCATGGATTTATTCATCTGATATTCCGCGATAGGGTCTAAAGCGCTTGAAGGTTCATCAAGTATAATTAAATTCGACGGTTTATAAAAAACTCTGGCGGTTGCCAATTTCTGGCTTTCGCCGCCCGATAAAGCCGTTCCTGTTTCATCGAATTCCCTTGTTAAAGGCGTTGAATAGCCGTCGCTCATTTCGTGAAGGCGTTTTTCGAAACCGCTTAATTTAACAGACCTTTCTATAATGTCTTCATCCGCAAGCTGTAAATCCATTACGATATTTTCTTCCACGCTCGCGGCGTAAATGCGGAAATCCTGAAAAATGGTTCCTATCGATTCGCGGTATTCCGTTATATTAAATTTTCGAATATCAATGCCTCCGAGGGTGATTACTCCTTCGCTCGGATCATACAAGCGCATTAACAGTTTAATTAAAGTTGTTTTACCCGCGCCGTTATAACCTACAAGCGCGATTTTATCCATAGGATTTATAGTTAAATTGATATTCTTAAGAATATAATCCTGTTTATCGGAATATTTAAACGAAACATTTTCAAACTTGATTGTTTGAATAAGTTCGGGAACGGAAATATTTTCATCGCTTTTAATTTTTGTCTCATAGTTTAAAAAGCCGCGTATTTTATCTATATAGAGAGCGTTTTCAATTGCCTGAGGCAAAAGCTCCGAAAGAAGGATCATGCCTCGGCGCATGGAACCCGCAACGCCCCACAGAATGAAAAGAGAGCTGAACGCCATTGTTTTGCGCACGACTGTTTTAAATAACAGATACGAAAGATATATTCCGTCAAAAATAAAGTCGTTAAAAAAATATTCGGAAAAGAAATTTAAAGCCCATTTCTTTTTCGCTACGCCTTTTCTGATATTAAAAATATTATTGTTAGTGTTTTCAAAATCGGAAAACAATCCGCGCGAGACATTTTTATTTAAACGCAGCTCTTTCGCGTAATCATTCAAATAAAAAGCGCGGTGAATATAAGCTCTTTTCTTTATAAAAGGAGTCTCCGCCAATTTTACTTTAAAATCAAGTTTGCTTATTATCTTTCCGAATATAAACCTTGCTGTAAATGAAACAATTACGAATATTACAGAGACAGGATCATGCAATAAAAAATAGGTTCCGTACGCAAAAACGCCTATCAGACCTGTAATTGTCTTGTCTATTAACTGGGTAGTGCGAGTAATTGCGTTTTTCGATTCTGAGACTGAAAGCACAAATTCATTGTAATAATCGGGATCATCATAACATGATAAATCCATTGCATTCGCCTTGTTGTAAAGCATGAGCTTTAATTTTTTTTCCGCTTTAACGGCGAAAACAGGCATTACATAGCCGTGAACCAGCGCCGAATAAAGCCCGGAGAAAACCTGTAAACTCAGTAAAAAAACCACAACGCGAAATACTTCGGAAAACTCGCGCCCGAATTCAACCGAACTTAAAACAAAACTTACTCCGAGCGTCCACAGTATGAATGACATTCCGTGCCATCTGACAGAATCAAAACAGACAAGGAAAAAAAGGAAAGGAGACGCGGATGAAATGTTTTTTATCATAAACCAGTTATGTTTAATTGTTTTTAGAAGAGGCATTTTTACTTTTTCGTTTTGATTTTTCATGCTACCTCCTCCGATTCTTCGGCATCATCATCGCCGCTTTGATAATTTTTAGCCTGTTTATTATACATATCCGCGTATTTTCCATTATGAGCCATCAACTGCATATGCGTTCCGCGCTCGATAATTTCACCGTTTTCCAGCATAAATACATCATTCGCATTCTTAACTGAAGACAAACGATGGGAAATAAAAATCATAAAGTTATCTTTGCTTTCTTCCAGAATACTTTCGAACAATTCATATTCGGCAATCGGATCAAGAGCGCTGGAAGGTTCATCAAAAACTTTTATCGGCGCCGTGTTCGCGAAAGCTCTTGCGACAACAATTTTTTGAAACTCGCCGCCTGATAAAACCTGCCCTTCTTCGCTGAATTCTTTTGTAAGCAAGGAATCTATCCCAAACGGAAGACTCATAACCTTATCAAGCACGCAGGCGCGTTCAAGGGAATTTTTTATAACATCGTCCTCGTTTTCACATTCCCTTCCCATCATTACATTATCGCGCACAGAGCCTGCGAAAATTTTAAAATCCTGAAACGCGGCGGCGAACAATTTTCTGAATGCCTTTAAATTATAATCTTTAATATTTATGT
>Ga0209755_10001783_pt1 | contig 31923 bp, 29 predicted proteins | sample TergutCo191P1_FD_187301 | JGI IMG/M metagenome (GOLD analysis project Ga0209755, IMG submission 187301) | Cornitermes sp. P1 segment gut microbial communities from Petit-Saut dam, French Guiana - Co191P1 (SPAdes) (version 2) | ecosystem: Host-associated > Arthropoda: Insects > Digestive system... | reverse complement strand
CCGGGTCGGGGGTTCAAGTCCCTCCTGACCAGCCATAATCAAACCTCCGTAAGCCCATAAATATCAACGGCTTGCGGGGGTTTCTTATTTTTGAGGCAAGCCTGCGACAATTCTCTTTTGCCGTCTTATAATACCCAAGCGCCCCCTAACCCCCCTGCCGCCACCCCGGATGCCCCGCGCTCGTGGAACGCCCCGGCTACTGCCCCCAACACCAACGGGACGCTCCATCACAGCCGTCGAGGGCAGGGTTCGAGCGGCTCGATGGTCGTAAGACCAGCGAGCAACGGGCCTTCTACGCATCCCGGAAATGGACGGAAACCTCCATGCGCCACCGCCAGCAGGAGCCGCTCTGCCGAAGGTGCAGGGAGCAGAGGCGCGTCGTACCGCCACAGACGCCACAGCGCAACCCGACCGGCAAAGACGCCTGCTACCTCGGGGCGCGAGCCTCAAAGAGTTGGGCAGAAAGTGGTTCGCGTTTTCCCGCCTCCTGTGAGGGTCTCTTTTTGACAGCGATGTTTCGGTTGGATTTAATTTGATGCAATTCGTTGGCAAAATTTTTTAAAACACTATGGGATTATGTTTTGTCGTCTCAATGTACCGTCGCCGAGCTGGATATACGCGCATTGGAACGGTGTGGCACCGGCGGGAGCATGCAATCACCGGCTGTCACAACTCGGCCGCAGAAGCATCAGCACCAATAGAACTACCCGCCGCCCGGCATCGGTAGAGTTCGCTTCACAGGTATGCGGGTGAGTCAAACCCCCATGCCCTAAGGGTGTGGGCCTTGTCGCGTACCGGGTGTTCCAAACTTCACTATACGAACCGGGTTCTGCAACCGTGAGCGAATGGTTCGGCGGCCGAGATGTTAATGTAAGGGTTTTGAAGAGTCGCCTGCGCCGCTGGCTGCCTCTTTTCCCCCATAAACGGTACTACGTCTGCTCAATGCATCGACAAAACATAATCCCATAGTCTTTTAAAATCAAAATCAAAATCAACGTCAACGTCAAAGTCAACGTCACCGCTAACCCCCCATTTCCGTACCGTATTGGCCGTATCACCCGATAATTCGCTAATAACCCCATAAATTATTTACTTTTTCGCCCGGATTATCGTATATTTATATAGTATCATTAGTCGTCGTAACCGGGGGGATTATGACTAAAGACCTTTTAAGCCCATGTGAGCTGTCGGGGCGCCGCGCCGCTATTGTTGACGCACTGAACCGGAGCGTTGAGACCTTTACCGCGTTTGGCGAGAGCTCTTTTGAGGAGATTATGTCCAACGGTCTGCGGCCCGTGGCGGAGGTTTTGGGCATAGACCGGATTGCCGTCTACTCCTATAAGGATATGGACGGCGGGCGCCGTGCGATGGGGCAGATTTACCGTTGGGACAGGGCCGAGGGGTGCATGATTTCGCTCAACGAGGCGCTGCTTATTCTGCCCGATACCCCGGTGGTGATGGGCCTGGCGGCGGCAATGCAGCGCAACGAGGTTGTGATGAAGCGCCATGAGTGCGTTTCCGATGCGGAGCGGGAGTTTTTGGACGTCTTCGGCGTAAAATCGATCATGCTGGTGCCGATTTTCACGCATGGCGAGTCCTGGGGGGCGGTCTCTTTCCAGAACCATAGCGACGGGGCTGATTTCAGCGATGGGTGCGCCGACCTCATCGGCTCGGCGGCGCGCCTGTGCGCAGGGGCGATTTTGCGGGAGAGCGCGCACCGGAAGCTGCAGAGCTCTTTTGAGGAGCTGGAGATGAGCAAGAAGATGACCGACACGCTCAACAGGGCTGCCGTGACCTTCCTTGCCGGCGCCGAGCAGACATACGAGGAGATGATGACCGCCGGCATGGCCTCCATAGTAGACGCGGCGCGGTTAGACCGGATGTCGGTGTGGCGCAACTTCAAGGGGCGCGACGGGCTGCTGCACTCCTCGCAGATATACCGCTGGGACAGGGCCTCCGGCGGCACTACGAAGCCCACGCCGGAGCTCGCCGACCTCACCTACAGCGTCATGGCCCCGCGCTGGGAGGAGATCCTGAAGAGCGACGGCTTCATAAACAGCCCGGTATCGCTCCTGCCCGAGTCGGAGGCCGCTATTTTCAAGCGGTTCGGCGTCATCTCGGCCTTAGTCACGCCCGTATTCATCGCCGGGGAGTTCTGGGGGTTCGCGCTCTTCGAAGACCGCTGCCGTGAGCGCGTTTTCGAGAGCCACTACGTAAAGATGATGCGCTCGGCCGCGTTTCTTTGCGCCAACACCGTAATGCGGGCCGAGATGGACCGCGCCGTCGCCGAGGGCAGCGAGAGGCTGACCGAGGCGCTCAAACGCGCCACCGCCGCGTCGGAGGCCAAGGGGACTTTCCTCTCGAACATGTCGCACGAGATGCGCACGCCGCTCAACACCATCATCGGCATGTCGTCTATAGGCAAAAACGCGCACAGTATGGAGCGCAAGGACTACGCCCTCGGCAAAATAGAGGAGGCGTCGGCGCATCTTCTTGGGGTCATAAACGATGTTTTGGATATGTCGAAGATCGAGGCCGGGAAGCTTGATATCGTGCCGTCCGAGATGTCGTTCGAGAAGATGGTGAACAGGGCGGTAAACGCTGTCGGCTTCCGCATGGAGCAGAAGCAGCAGAAGTTTGCCCTCGCGCTCGACGGCAAAATCCCGCCCTCCATAGTGGGCGACGAGCAGCGGCTGGCGCAGGTTGTGATAAACCTGCTCTCAAACGCGGTGAAGTTCACGCCGGAGGGCGGGAGCATCAGCCTCAGCGCGAAGCTTACGGCGGAGGAGGGCGGCGTGTGCACCATCTCGGTAGAGATCCGCGACACCGGCATAGGCATCACCGACGAGATGCGCTCAAGGATCTTCTGCGCGTTCGAGCAGGCCGACTCCACCATGACCCGCAAGTTCGGCGGCTCGGGCCTGGGCCTCGCGATATCCAAGCGCATCGTAGAGATGATGGCGGGCGAGATCGGCGTAACGTCCGAGTTCGGCAGCGGCTCCGCGTTCAGCTTCACGTTCAAGGCGCCCCGCGGCAAGCAGGCAGACGGCGCAAACGCCGGAAACACGCACGGCCAGGCCATAATGGCCGGGGAACTGAGCGGGTGCCGCATACTGCTCGCCGAAGACGTGGAGATAAACCGCGAAATTCTCATCGCGACAATGGATGGCACCGGAGTGGAGTTCGACTGCGCGGAAAACGGCGCGCAGGCCCTGCGCTTGCTCGGAGAGAATCCAGACAAGTACGGCCTGATCTTCATGGACGTGCAGATGCCGGAAATGGACGGGCTTGAGGCAACGCGCCGCATACGCGAAAGCGGCAACAAAATCCCGATTATAGCGATGACCGCCAACGTGTTCAGGGAGGATATCGAAAAATGCCTCGAAGCCGGCATGAACGACCACATCGGCAAGCCGCTCGACATGGGCAACGTCATGGAGAAGATACGCAGGTACCGGGCGTAACCGGTGAATCTATAAATATTATCGGCAAGATGTGGCGGAAAACAGTTATATTACTCCATCGGGACGGGATATTTTATTAAGATTAGTTGGGGAGCAGATGAGGGCAGAAGCGGAGCGAATAAACACTCAGTTTGACTGCGACTTGCGATTGCAGATTGACGGGAGCCTGCCGATAGGGTACGTTTATCAGCTGGGCCGTCCGGGCGCGGTGCTGTTGGCGTCGGGGCTGGACGATCTGCCGATGGAATTGGAATCAGCACTGTTGGGCGCTAAATCCGATACCGGCTATAGACGTCCACACCCATTTGATCTCTCGGGGATAAAAGGTTTGCCGATGGCCGTAAATGGCCCTATTGCCGTTTTCAGGAGCACAAAGAACGATGGCGCAAAGGTAATTCTTACCGATTTGAAACACGGTAACCATAATTTTGTGGCGGTAATGAGGGTTCGCAAAGGCAAAGGCCGAATAAACGCGGCGGTGAATAACGTAGTAAGCCTTTACCCCAAAGACAGAGTCACCGATATGTTGACATGGTTCAAAAGCGGGGACAGGCTTATCATGTGGATAGATAAAGAGAAGGCCCTCCGGTATGTCTCGACCCAATCGCCGACTAATATTGTAAGTGGAGACCCGGAGGGCTTTATCAAGTCTGTACAAGAGACGATTCAGAGCTTTTCGAACCCGTCCTAATTAATAAAATACCACATTTTTTGCCAAAAGTCAATACCCACGACGAAAAAGTTTGAGGCGTAGTGCGAAAATAATTTTGAAAAGTTGACATTCCGAGGGCGGTGATGTAGATTTATTGTATGGACAAGCGGGCTGTGGGGGACGCTTTTGGTGGGTTCTGTTGACCGGATTGGGTTGGAGGGATTATATTATGGTGTTGGACATAATGACAATTACGCCCGCGATGCCGGGATTGCGGCAAAATTACCATTTGCCCTACACATCAACATTACCGGTATTGTACAAAAACGCTCGTAGGGGCGACCGTCCCCGGTCGCCCGCAACGTGCGGGTTGCGATATACGTTTAATCATGCGCAATTCCGCAATTCCAGCGGGCGATCGAGGGCGATCGCCCCTACAAAATCGTTCTGTTTTTATCATACGTTGCAACAACAAATTGCCATTTTACATATCACCAAATACGAAAAATCTTGTTTTTTTACATATCAACAATTTAAATCAAAGGAGTGTGCGGTATGAAAGTATCTGTTCCTAAGGCTGCGGGATTGGTTGCGGCGCTGGTGTTGTCGGCGGTGGTTATGGTTGGGTGCGGGGATGATAATCCGGGCGGCAGCGGTCACACGCACAGTTGGGGTAACTGGAGCGTAACAACGCAGGCTACTTGTAATGCGCCCGGCTTGGAAATAAGATACTGTATACTTGATAACACCCATAGCCAAACCAAGACGACTGCGCAGTTGACTGGTACGCAGTGCGTAACCGGATGTACCCAATGGAGTGAATGGGCGCAAACATCCCCCGCAACCTGCACTGGTCCGGGCCTGCAAACAAGAACGTGTATTGCGGGAGCAAGCGATACCGAGACACGGAATCTGCCGGCGCAGTTGAGCGAGGCGGAGTGTAATTACACGTACACTGGCAGAACAGTAGAAATCGGCGGATTGACGTGGATGGCTGAAAACCTTAACCGCGCAACAAGTGGCAGTTGGTGCTATGGCGAAGGTGCACCGGTTAGTGTTAGGAACGACGGTGGTGGTTTTATGAATATTACACTATCCAATGCGGAAGTACAAGCTAATTGTGCTAAGTATGGCCGATTGTATACTTGGGATGCTGCAATGACGGCTTGTCCGTCCGGGTGGCGATTGCCAGATACGGCAGATTGGAACAAGTTGGATACGGCAGGCGGTGGTTGGGAAGTTGCGGGGGGGAAACTGAAATCAACAAGCGGTTGGGACGATCGGGGATTTGGAAATAGTGGCAACGGTACGGACGACTTCGGCTTTTCGGCCCTGCCGGGCGGCGGTCGCAGCCCCGACGGCAGCTTCAGCAGCATCGCCGGCGAATGGGGTTTCTGGTGGAGCGCCACGGAGCGCGGGAGCGGCAGCGCGTGGGTTCGGAGCATGCGCAATGACAATGTTCACCTGAATTATCACAGCAACGACAAGGGCTTCGGTTTTTCGGCGCGTTGCGTTCGTTAGGCCTGTCCTGGGGAGGCCATCAACCGGCCTCCCCTTTATTTTTGCAGTCCCTTGTCCGCCGCCCGGTTGTCCCTGTAGCAGTGTGGGTTCTTTGTTACGATAGAAAATTAGTACATCTGTTCACGCCATTGCAAAATTGCCCGCTGCCTTCACGTGTTTCTCGGCGTCCCCTATTGATGCCGATACATCTTCCGGGTAGAGTTTTCCTAACTCTTGCAGCAGCAATGGCGATCCGCGTTCGTCTCTAAAGAAGACGGCAAGCTCAAGTGCACTCATGAAGCTAATGCGGTTGTCAAAATAAAGAACGCCGGGTTCAGGCTCCCAATTGGGGGGTATAACCCTGTTTTTGAGGTTTTCAACATCATCTGGTCCGTAAATCATATAAAATCCTCCTTAAACAAACAGTTGTATTTTGCTGCGTTTACGCGAAACCATTCGTTTATAATATTTTCGGCTTCCTTTTTTATCTGCAAGTTTGTTATCTTGCCACCGTGTTTTATCCGCGCCGCTCGTTCTGCTCTTTCAAAAAACTTGAGCCCGCTGCCGCAGCAATACGCATTATTGAGTCCGATCAAAATATTGTCATCCCAAGTTTCGGCGTTCTTTTTCAGGCTTACGAAACGTCCGTTGGAGACAACAACCCTCACTTCATAAGCATCGCCTTTAACGGTGCTTTCCACGTCTTTATAGCTAAGCATACAATCGTCGGCTGGGTGATTATGGGTGACGATTCTATTTTTGACACATCCAGATGATATACCGACCGAATTTTCCCAACCATCAACCCGATATATCTCCCTGCCGCTACGGTCGATAACCACCCCTATTTCGTGACTTCTGACCTCTTTTATTTCCGATTCTACTCTGTGGAGTGTTTCGGCGATTTTTTCATTGTCCGGTACCACAATTTCACTATACAAAATTTTATATCTCTTTCTTGCCTGTCCGGTGTAACCAGTCCGTCTAGTTATTCTGCCGAGCCATCTTTCTATATTAAATATACGTCTTTCCCTGTCAAAAATCAAATATTTCTATTCCACCCGTCTCCTGCCTCAAAACTTCCCAAGCAGCCAATCGACGATATCGATCTGCCGTATCCCGTTGCGCAGGCCGTTTTCCCGGTCGGCGGTGATTAGGATTTTTTCGTTGTGGTCGGGGATTTTGTCGAAGGGGGCGAGCTCGCGGGCGAGGGTGGCCCCGTCGCGCACGGAGAGGGCGACCTGTACGTAGGTTGTGCGCCCGGTCAGGCCGCGGGCGACGAAGTCGATCCCGCTTGAGCCTACTTTGCCGGCCCATACCTGGTTTCCGCGGCGGAGCAGTTCAAAAAAGACGGCGTTTTCCATCAGGTGGCCCTGGTCGCTAAGCAGTTCTTTGCCTAAAAGCGCGTTTCTCAGGCCGGTGTCTACGATGTAGTACTTCCCGAGCGTGTTCAGGGCCTGTTTGCCTTTTATATCGTACCGGCCGGCACGGTAAAACAGGTAGGAGTCCGTGAGCGTGGAGATGTACTTCGCTGCGGACTTGTTATCTATCTTTTTCCCGGCGTTTGTCAGGATTTTGGCGATATTCCCCGGCGAAACCGGCGAGCCTGCGCTGCCGGCCAGAAAATTTACTACTTCCCGGTACGATATATCGGAGTGGATTTTGTAGCGCGGTTTTATGTCCCTTTCGTATATGCTCCTGTAGAGGGCCCGCAGGTACCTGAACGAATGGCCCACCTCCGTCCGTACCGCTTCCGGGAAGCCGCCGGAGAGAAGGTAGTCGCCGAATGCCTTGTCGAGGCTGTCTACGTAAAGCCTGGCTTTTATGTACTCCGCGAACGAAAACGGTAAGACGTGCACCTCTTCCGTCCGCCCGGTCAAAAAGGCTGCCAGCTCGCTTGAGAGCAGGCAGGCGTTCGACCCGGTCACGTAGAGGTCAACCTTGGGGTGGACGAAGAGGCCTACCAGCAATTTTTCGAATTGCGGGACGTTTTGGACCTCGTCCAGAAAGACGTAGTTCATCCGCTCCGGGTTGAGCGACTGTAAGATGCTGTCGAATACCTCCTTCCACCCCCCCTCTTCGGCCAGGGCACGGTGCACGGGCTCGTCAAAGTTTATAGACAGGGTAGGGGTTTGCGGGTCGTTAGCCAGGAGCGTTTCCTGAAACTGCGCCAGTAGCGTTGACTTCCCGACTCGCCGGGCGCCGGTGACTACTTTTATAATATTCCTGTCCCGCAGGCAGGCAAGGGTTTCTAAATAGCCGCTTCGTATGACTTTGGACATTTTCCCTCCGTTTTCAGGGCCTTTATTCCTAAAACTTTGTATTTTTGTTGATTTTTAGGGATATTTACACTGTATTATTCCCAAAACTGCGTAAACTTTCAAAGTTTTGGGAATAGGTTGTATATTATATCCCTAAAACTCCTTATGAGTTGATTTTTGGCGTCCTATATTCCTAAAACTTGTGATTTTTGCTAAATCTTAGGGATATAGACCATATTCTATTCCCTAAACTGGCATGTTTCACGTAATTTTAGGAATAGATGCCATAATTAATTCCCAAAACATATAATTAATATAGTATGCGGAATCTGCGGGAATCAAGATTTTTTGAAATTTTTTTCAGGCGTAGACCCGGAAATCGATATTCGGGAAGATGTCGTTATGCGATTCAAGGAGGGCTACGAACCCTTCGTCTATCCGCCGCTCCTTTAGCATTTCGTACAGTTTGATGAAGCTCGCTATGTGTTCCTTGACCCGGCGTGTCGCGTACTCGACGGTCGTCCCGGTCTTCATTATAAAGGCCCAGTCGCTGGACTGGGCGAGGAGCAGTTCCCGCGCCATTTGGTTCAGCGTGCGGATTTCTAACCGTTCCGCGGAGCGGCTGTGCTCCCGGGCGCACTCGGCCATCCTGTCTTCCATGCGGTGGAGGTGGGGGTATATCCACTCGTTGGTTTCGTTGAGCCACATGTGGGAGTACCCGCCGTCGCCCCAGCTTGAGAAGGCCGGCGCGCAGGTGTGGGTTGCGGGGTAGCGGCCCAGATATTCCGACGGGGTGATGAGTTCGAAGGTGTCCTGCTCAAAGGCGCACTTACGGATCAGGTAGTTGAGCCATTCCGGGCCCTCGAACCACCAGTGGCCGAAGAGTTCGGCGTCGTAGGGGGCCACTACGACCGGCGGGCTGCCGTTTTGGGGCGTTTGGATGCCGTTTATCTGGTTTATCCGCTTCAGCATGAAGTCGGAGGCGTGGGCGACGGCCCGCGAGAGCGCCTTTTCCCGGTCGTAGAGCTGTTTTTCGGGGTTGCGCTTGTCGGTCACGCTGTAGTATTTTATGCCGGTGTTGATGCGTATGCCCGCCGGGTCTATGTATGGCGCTACGTGGCGCATGTCGAGGTCGAAGCCTATGTCCTTGTGGAATTCCCGGTAGTGGGGGTCGCCGGGGTATCCCTCGTCGGCGCTCCAGACCGAGTGGGAGGACTCCGCGTCCCGCGCGAAAGCCGCAATCGGCGCTTCCCGGCACCTTATGGGGGCGAATACGCCGGTTGGCGGGGGCGGATCGGCGTTGAGAAGCCCGTGCGTCTCCGTAAACATATACTTTATTCCGCAGCTGTCGAGTATTTTTTCCAGTCCGCGGTAGTACCCGCACTCCGGCAGCCAGATACCTCTTGGCGGACGTCCGAAAAATCCGTTGTATGATTGTACCGCGACCTCTATTTGCGCCCTAACGGCGCTGTAGTTCGACTGCATGTTGGGCAGGTAGCCGTGCGTGGCCGCGCATGTAATTATCTCCAAGTGCCCCGCGTCCTGCAGTTTCTTAAATCCGGTGATGATATTGCGGCTGTAGACATCGTTAAATATATATTTACAAAATGAGAATCTTTCTAAATACAGGTGAGCGGTGCGGTTCATAACCCTGTCGCTCCTCGTCCGCCAGACCTCTTTTCCGGCGAGCTCCGTCAGCCTGTCTATATAGTTGACATAACGGTCCTGCAAGAGCCTGTTGTCAAGCATCGAGCAGAGCGTAGGCGTCAGCGACATCGTTACTCTGAACTTCACGCCGTCTGCGGCCAAGTTATTGAAATAGGCCAAGATAGGGATGTATGTCTCCGTTACCGCCTCGTATAGCCAGTTCTCTTCCATCATGTAGCTGACTTCGGGGTGGCGTACGTAGGGGAGATGTGCGTGGAGGACTATGCAGAGGCAGCCTTTGGGCGGGTTGGTGGTGTTATCGGCCGCCATTGTTTAGCCCTGCGCCCCTTCGTTGACTTTGTAGATCTCGCCCGAGCTTGGGGCCGGGGAGTACTTATGGTGTTTATGGTCTTCGATAAATTGTTTGCATTGACCGATGAGGTTATCTATCATCGCGGTAAAATTGCCGAAGGCGGCGTGATTGTTGCCGCCGCTGCCGTGATCATTACCGCCGTGCAGCGATTGGCCGCCGCTGTGCCACTGTTTAGTATTGTTGAGCCAATGGCCGTTGTCGCTTAGCCATTGGCTGTTATTGCCGTTGTGCCGGTTATTATACCAGTCCTGCCCCAATTGCTGCTGTACCCTGTCTACCTCATGATTTCCGACATGCGCGGTCCCCTTATCGGGGAAGACGCACTCTCTTGTTACCTCGCGGGGCCTTTCCCAGTAGAGGAAGGTGTTTTGTGGGTCTTTGGGTATGGCGCGCGCGTATGTGTCGTCGTAGCTCTTTGGTATATCCGACGGCAGCGTGTAAGCCGGCGCGTTGTTCACGGCGCGGTTTGCCGCGCATGCCGGAGAGGGCGTGACGGTTATGTCTGCGCCGGAGGTATCCGTTCGCAGTATGCTGCGCAGCACCCGCGAGCGGGCCCCGTTTCTTCTATGAATTATTGCCATAGTGCCGGTCTTTTACTCCCGTTGAAACCAATTGCGGCCGCCGTTTATCCCCAATTGAAACTTTACCGTATTTTCGCTGTATTTTTCGTACCGCGTATCGGTTCTTCTGCCAATGTCGATTACGATGTCAACCATCCCGCCGTTATTCGGTATGGGCAGCCCTGCGCCGAGTGAAAGGCCGATATCCTGCGCCCCGTCGCCGCTGTTGTGCGGCAGCGTGGAGTAGCGCAGTCCGGCGCTGTAGCTTATCTTCTGCCAGTAGTCGGCGGTGAGCCTGTTCGGCGCGGGGATGAAGCGTGCACCCGCCGTGATGCCGTATGTCTGTTGGGGATGCCCGCCGCGCTCGCTTATGTCATTTTCGTACTGGTCCCAGAGCGTGGATTGCGCGTCGGCAGCGAAGAGCCAATTGTCGTTTGCCGCGTAGGCCGCGCCGAAGTTGATGGACGGCGGCAGGGTGACGGAGTATTCGCGTTCCGAGGTACGGAGCGTATCTGGGATTAATCGTCCCGACTGATTGTAGACGGAGCCGGTGTTGTAGTATTCATGCGCAGCGTGGCCGTTACCGTCTCCCTTAAATATGTACTCGACCGTCGCTCCCAATGTAACTTTTGGATGGGCGGGGATTTGTATCCCTAAGCGGATGCCGTTGCTTGCGAACTGCGAGAGCGCGGTCTCTATAGTGCTTTCGCGGTACAGTACGGTTTCGTGGCTGTAGTTAAACACCGACTCGAAAGTTTCGCGGGTATCGAGGTTGAAGTAGAGCCGCTCGTAGAGTATGCCTAAGCTAAGGCCGTTGAAAAACGCGGCTTTTGAGTTGCGTATGCGGTATGCCCACCCGGCCTGCCACGCGGTGAGGCTGCCCTTGCGGCTGAGTTCGATGGTGTTCTCCTTGTAGCCGTACTCGCCTATATCCTGTATCGAAGTGTAGAAGTTAAGATTGGCGTCGTAGCGTTTTTGCATGGAGAAGCCCAAGTTTCCCGCTTTACCCAAAGGAACGGAGAGCGACAGCAGCTTGGGCGTGTAGCCCGACACCGTGCCGGAGTTGTCGTTGTCGTAGACGGTTGTTATATCGAGGGAGACCAGCGCCGAGAACGCCGACCGTTCGCCGATGGCAACATTGGCCGGGTTGAGGCTTGCCCCCCAAAACTCGTCGGTTACTGCGGTTCCGCTGCCGCCCATGGCCGCCGCTGCGCCGGTGACGGCGAGGTCGGGGACGCCCAGCGGGTATTGCAGGCCTAAGGGCGACTGGGCGCTTGCGAGCGCACAGAACGACAGTACGGCGGTGGCAAGCGCCCTCTTCACGATACCGTACCGCCATACACGGCATCGTGAAGGAACCGCGCCGTCAACGCCTGTGAAGCGTCTGCCGCCGGTTCCGCTATTGATATCAGCATCAAGTGTACAAACCTTGTTCATTGTTTATATAGCTTTCTTTATTGTGAACGTAACGGTGTAAAAACGGTTTCGACCCGGGGCAGCTTTTCCTTGTCGTTCTTGTCCCACAGTATCATACCGTCGGCCGCCGCACGCAGATAGACAAATATATACGGCCCCTTGCCGCTGCCGTCTTGACTTCCGGTTACACTCCTGAGCAGGGGCTTGATACCGTGCGTGTTAAACGGCTCCCGCGGTTCCGTTGACGAAGCTGAGAGGAACCGCCAGCGCAGCGAGTTCTGGTATGCCGCCGTGTCGGCCGGATGCTCGTTTTGCAGCAGAGTGTCGAGGATCAAGATCCTGTAGTAGCCGATGGCGCTGTCGGAGGCCAGGGCCGGCCCGCCGCTGTCGGCCTCTGCGGCGCTGTTGCGGTTGGGGCTTATCGCCAGCACCGCGTTGACAAGCTCGCTCTTTGCGCCGCCGTATCTAATCTCCAAATCGCTGATTATTTTGCTGATGTCTATCTTGAACACCGCCGTACGCAGGGCGTGCTGGGACGAGTATGGGTGTCTGCTTTTCACGCCGGCGTTGCTTTCGAAGGCGGTGAAGCGCGTGTACCCCAATATGGAGTCCCTCACCACCGGCGAGTTCTTCTTGGTTACGTGGAGGACGACGTACGGATTTTGTATTTTGCGGAACTCCCCTTTATAGTCCACGATGCTGAAGGCGAAGGCGAACGCGGCGGTGGTGTCGCCGGATGTGCGCGTGTTAAATATCTGTTCCGCTATGGCGCTTGGCAGACGGATTGAGTCGAGGCGGTTCTCGCTGTCCTTCCAGTCGAACGCATCAATTCTGTTGTCTGTGGTTACGGCGCTGCCGAGTTCGTCCGCAGTAATCACCTTGTCCCCTCTGTTGACCGGGGTCAGCCCGATAAGCGTGTCGCTGGGGAATACGGTTATGGGTACGTCCGAGGCTCCCTTGGAATCCGCCGCCCGGAAGTATAGGTAGGCGGTCGTCGAGTGGTTGTCCGCCTCCGTGTAGATGGGATCCGCCCCAAAAGGGGTAACCCTGTACTGCATGTGCGCGGCCAACGTGTCCCCGTCCCGGTTGATGCCGATGAGCAGGTACTCCAGCGACTGCGTGCTGAAGGCCGGGTCCGCCGCCCTGGGCAGGCTGAACGCCTCCGCTACCGCATCCGGCCCCAGGTTCAGCATGGCGAAGCCCCCGTGCATGTCCGTCAGCGTGCTGTCCGTACCGGCGACGACGCTCTCGCCGGCCCCGGAAAGGAGGTCGGAACGCTCGCAAGCCGGGAAAAAAACGCAAAAAACCGTCAAAATGCCGCAAAACAGTCTATTTAAGCGCATTATATGCCTCTTCAATGTGTCCGTAAACCAGCCGGCTGGGCACCCCCATCCGTCCCTATAAATATAGAATATAGATTAACCAATACTATGATGTCAAATTTTATGTAAAAATTGACAGATCTCCGGGTTCCAATACCCTCCGCGCCCGGGCGGCCCCATATTGTAAAAAAAAACCTGCGTACTGTACGGTGACATATAATATATTATGAGGTGAAGGATCATCTACACCTTCCAGATTGATAGGATATGCGATGGAAACGACCGGCAATACTGCTTCCGGGCAGCCAAAAGTCCTCGTTGTAGACGATGACGAGTCGATCTGCGATCTTCTTAAGGCCGCACTATCGGCGCGGTACGATGTCACGTCCTGCCTCAACGGCAGGGACGCCGTGGCCCTTATCGGTGAACGGGACTTCGACGCCATTATCACCGACCTCATACTCCCCGACATTTCGGGCATAGACATCCTGGCGTATGCCAAGAACCGCGATGAGTTCGCTGAGGTGCTCATGATAACCGGAAACGCCACGGTAGACTCCGCCGCCTCGGCGATTAATCAGGGCGTGGCATCCTACATGCTCAAGCCGTTCTCGATCCCGGAACTGCGCGGGCGGGTGGAGAAGATGGTCGCCTCGCGCGAATTCCACCGCAAAAGCCTGCAGCTCATAAAACGCGACGATATCTCCGACCCGGAGGTGAAGGGGCACATAAACGACGTCAACTCGCTCTACCACTTCACGCGTAAGCTCATGCTGACGCTGGAGATAGCTGAGGTAATGCGTATCATTCTTGAGGAGGCTAACCAGAAGGCCGGCGCGTTGTTCTGCTCGCTGGAGGTAGACCTGCTTGAGTACCGGGAGGTCTACTCGATGCCCATAACCGGCGAGGCCGGCAGGGAGACGCTCGACAAGGTATTCGCGGATAGCTGGGCCAGTGCGTTCACGCACATAGACAGGGAGAGCTTCCAGAAAGGCGGCATACAGCACTATATATACAAGGGGAGGCAGGGGACATTCACCCCGTTGCCGGAATACAAGTGCTTAAACTACCCGCTTATAGTCACGGGCAAGTCTATAGGCTCGCTCTCGGTGTGGACGGTGCCAGGCCGCGAGATCGGGCATCGCCTCGACCAGTACCTGCACATCCTTACCTCCATCACGTCTCCGGTCATAGAGCACGTCTACACCGACCTGCAGGCGCGCTTTCAGGCCAAGACCGACAGCCTGACCGGTATTGCCAACCACCGCCACTTCTACGAGGTGCTGGAGCGGGAGATAGCGCGCGCCAACCGCAAAAAGACAACTTTCGCGCTGGTGCTGGCCGACATAGACAACTTCAAGCTGATAAACGACACGTTCGGCCACCCGGTGGGCGACGCGGTGATCATAGAGCTGACAAGGCGCCTCAACGCAAACGTGCGCACGGGCGACGTAGTGGCCCGCTACGGCGGCGAGGAGTTCGGCGTCATACTCACCGACACCGACCTCGAAGGGGCGGCGGTGCTGGCAAACAGGGTCTGCGAGTCTGTGGCCGCAACGCCCTTTACTGGCGCGAAGCACGAGCTCACCTGCACGGCAAGTTTCGGCCTCGCCGCGTACGACGGCACCAAGCCGGTCAGCAAGGGAGAGCTTATATTCAGGGCCGACCAGGCGCTGTACAGGTCGAAGCGGGAAGGAAAAAACAGGGTTACCGTCGCCGATTGACAGGCGGTATTGGTTAAACACTACGCAGTATTTATGATTTAGTGGGACATGATTGCCAATGGATAAACAAAATATTCCGCGCCTTATGATAGTCAGCGGCGACGATAATTTCGCGATGGAGCTGTCGCGCGATAAGTATATTAAGCGGATAAAGGCGCATCACGGCCATTGCACGGTTGAGATGTTCGACTCTATGAACGAGCGCGTAGATGAGTTCATGGCGCGGGCCATGACGGCGTCGCTTTTTCAGGAGATACGCGTGTACTGCGTCCTGCACGCGCAGAGCTTACCGGAAAAAGATTTATTGGCGCTCGACAAGTCGCTCAATTATGAGATTCCTGACGTATATATATTCATCTCCGCCGAGACAGAGAAGAAAAACGCCGCCGCCGCGAAGATCAGCAAGGCTCTGCAGTTTAAGAAGCGCGCCGACGATGTATCAGTATCCATAAAAGACTGTTCAAAACCCCCCGACTACAAGGTTGCGGAGTGGATAGTCGAACAGGTGCCGCTGATGTTCGACAGGTACATAGGTACGGCGGAGGCCGAGTATCTGGCGGCGACGGTCGAGTACGACCTGCTCTATTCGGAACTGCAGAAGATAGACCTCGCGCTTGAGCGGGGCGCTAAGATCGACAAAAAGATAATTCAGGAGATTGTGGGCACCACGAAGACGATGACCGTCTACGATCTTGCCAGAGCGCTGTGCAAACGGGACCTGCCGGCCACCCTAAATGTGCTCGATTCGTTGTTCAACTCCTCCGCTTCAGCCTTCCCTGCGCAGCTCGCCGTATCGGCGGTGTTCAGGGACTTTTGGGCAATGCTCAAAATTAAGAGATACATAGAGAGGAACCCGCACATACTCAGGCAGTACAACACACGCGGATTCGGCAAGGATTCCCCCCAGTCAATGGCGGCGTTTGAGATTGGTGTAGCGGCAGGGCTCCTCTCCGATAAGAACAGGGGCGCGGTGTTCCCGGTGATCATAAAATCGGGGATCGTGGAGCAGGCGCAGGGTTTTAGCGAAAAAGGGCTCACAGAGGTCATAAGGATGCTGCAGCGGTTCGATGTAGACGTTAAAACGGGGAAGACGGAAACCACCCCCTGCAACCTGCAAATGCTATGCTACAGGATAGCGCGGGCGGCATAATGAGGTATTTCTTTCGCGTTGAATACGACGGCACGCGCTTTGGCGGATGGCAGTACCAGCCCAACGCCATTAGTGTGCAGCAGTTAATAAACGAGGCATTGACGGTCATCCTGCGTGCGCCCTGCGAGGCGACAGGGGCGGGGCGTACCGACGCCGGCGTGCACGCGAGGGGGCAGGGGGTCCACTTTGATACAGCATCCGATATAGATACGGAGCGCGTTACGGCGTCCTTAAACGCGCTTTTGCCGCACGATATTGCCGTCTACGGTATGCAAGCCGTCGATCCCGGCTTCCACGCACGCTATTCCGCAACGGAGCGCATGTACAAATATTATTTTTACGACAGGAAGAGTCCGCTTAACCACAAAAGGGCATGGATGATATACTATCCTGTAGATTGGGACAGAGTGAATCACGAAATAAAATGCCTTTTGGGCCCGCGCGACTTCACGGCGTTCTGCTCATCCGGGGCCGATTCCAAAAGCATGGTGTGCGATATATCGTTTGCGGATGTATCAATGCACGGTGACGGGCAGCGGATCTTCACGATACAGGCAAACCGGTTCATATACAAGATGGTGCGCTCATTAGTGGGGACGCTTGTAGACATCGGCCGCGGGAGGCTTAACGACTCGATGGATTCGATCATCAACTCCAAAGACCGCAATAGGGCGGGGGAGACCGCCCCCGCCTGCGGCCTTGTCCTTGAGTGGGTCGGCTACCCGGAGGGCCTGCTGTGAAAGATATCCGCCCCCTCACACCGGCCTTCCTGATCCTGACCGTCCTCGCGATGGCCGCCGGTTTTTTCACCGGCGGCGAGGTGATCCACCTCATATACACCAAAAAGCTGCGCGAGGTTATAGACGTGGGGGCCTCCTACCAGCACGGCCTGTCTCCTGCGATAGCCTCCGATACGCTGGGCAGGCAGCGGCGCCAAGGCGGCTATAATGCCCTCGACGACCAGCGCGCCAACGCCATAGTGAAGGCTACGCGCAAGGCTGCGCCGAGCGTCGTGGGCATCGTGGTCACGCAGATACAGGTTGTCCGCAACCCCTACGCGGGGGAGGACAACTTCGTCGATTTCTTCTTCGGCCCCAACATGCGCCCGCCGCGCTACCGCAAAATCGAGAACATAGGCTCCGGGTTTATTATAAGCGAAGGCGGGATGATCCTCACGAACTACCACGTGGTGAAGAACGCTTCCCGCCTCTACGTCAACTTCCCCGACGGCAACAGGGTGGAGGGGCGGATAGTGGGGACCGACGAGCGGTCGGACCTGGCGGTCATCTCGGCGCCGGTGTCCGGCGTGAACTACCAGACCGCGCAGTTCGGCAACTCCGACAATTGCCTGATAGGGGAGTGGAGCATAGCGCTCGGAAACCCCTTCCTCAACTTCATAAACGACGCGCACCCCACGGCCACGGTGGGGGTGATAAGCGCGCTCAACCGCAACTTCGCGCCGTCTGAGGGGGTTTACTACCAGGGGATGATCCAGACCGATGCGTCGATAAACCAGGGCAACTCCGGGGGGCCGCTCGTCAACGCGCTGGGCGAGGTTATAGGCATAAACTCCTTCATCTACACCGGCAGCGCGGGGAACACGGGGTCGGTCGGGATAGGGTTCGCCATACCCATCAACCGGGCGCGGCGCGTGGCCGGCGAGCTGATAACGCACGGCCGGCGCCGGCAGGTGTGGACCGGGATTACCGTCCAGAACATCAACCGCTCCGTGGCGGCCGCGCTTGGCCGCAGCAGCGCCGAAGGGGTGGTAATAGTGGGGGTAAAGCCCGGCAGCCCGGGGGAGGCGGCGGATTTGCGGCCGGGCGATATCATCTACAAAATGGGCGACCTCGACATCCAGAGCCACGCCGACTTAGACGGCTTTTTCTTAGACTATTTTGTAGACGACACCGTGGACATCGACGTAACGCGCAGCGGTAAACAGTCGTCTGTGAGGCTCACGCTCAAGGAGTTCCCGGGCAAAATATAATGATAATTGGATTTTTTCCGGTGACATAATATATATTTGTAGATTCAACCTCAAGAAAGGGATCTGAACTATGGCAGTCCAAAGGAAAGACAAAAAAGTCGGCACGCTGATTCTGGTGGTCCTTTTAGGCATCATCATAGGCGCATACCTGAATGCCCTGGTTCTGATGATCCCGGGCGACAACGTCTTCAAGACATTCTTTACCTACACGATCCCGTTTGGCCTAAACGGCATCGACATAGACCTCTACGCCATAAAGTTCCAGTTTGGCCTCCAGTTCCGGTTCAGCCTGATGTCCATCATCGGCGTGTTCCTGAGCCTGTACTTCTTCCGCTGGTACAAGTAAGTTTGGAGCGTGGGGTGTGGAGTTATGAAATTTTTTGACCGGCCAATATCCGAGATTGCCGCCGATATCCAAAGCGGCAAAACGTCCGCCCGCGACGTGGCCGTCCGCGCCCTGAACCTCATAGAAGAGGGAAATGCCGGCCTCAACGCCTTCATAACCGTCTGCCGGGAATCCGCCCTCAAAAGGGCCGAAGAGATCGACGCCCTGCCGCCGGAGGAGAAGAAATCCATGCCCCTGTGCGGCATCCCCCTGGCCGTAAAAGACAATATCTGCACCAAAGGGGTGCGGATGACCTGCGCCTCGCGCATGCTCGAAAACTTCATACCCCCCTACGACGCAACGGTCATCGAATTCCTCGAAAAAGCCGGAGCGGTCATCGTAGGCAAGACAAATTTGGACGAATTTGCCATGGGTTCCGCGAACGAGAACTCATACTTCGGCCCGGCGCGCAACCCGCACAACCCGGCAAAAATCACCGGCGGCTCGAGCGGCGGCAGCGCGGCGGCCGTGGGCGCGGGGATCGTCCCCATGGCCTTAGGCACCGATACCGGCGGGTCCATCCGCCAGCCGTGCAGCCACTGCGGCGCAGCCGGTTTAAAGCCCACCTACGGCAGGGTGTCGCGCTACGGAGCCGTGGCCTTTGCCTCATCCTTAGACCAGATAGGCCCAATGGCAAGCGATGTCCGCGACATTGGCCTGATGCTCTCCGTCATGGCCGGCCCCGACATCCACGACTCGACCTGCGCCGGCAAGCCTTTTGCCGACAGCGCCGGCAACTACAGCGGCAACATCTCCGGCTTCCGCGTAGGCATGCCGGCCGAGTACTTCGGCGGCGGCCTCTCCGAAGAGGTGCGCGGCGCTATCGCCCCCGTCATCGAAAATCTGAAAAGCAGGGGCGCCAAGATCGTAGACATCTCCCTGCCGAACGTAAAATACGCGGTGGCAACGTACTATATAATAAGTTCCGCAGAGGCTTCCGCCAACCTCGCGCGCTACGACGGCGTAAGGTACGGCTTCCGGGCCGAGGGCGCGAAATCAATCCTCGAAATGTACTCAAGAACCCGCGCGCAGGGCTTCGGCCCCGAGTGCAAGCGGCGCATAATGCTCGGCACCTACGCGCTCTCATCCGGCTACTACGATGCCTACTACCTCAAGGCCGCTAGGGTACGCACGCTAATAACGCAGGACTTCACAAACGCGTTCAACTCCTGCGACGTCATCATCTCCCCGGCCTCCCCGATCCCGGCGGGCAACATAGGGGAGAGGGCCGGCGACCCCGTCCAAACCTATTTGATGGACATCTACACCGTCTCCGCGAACCTCGCCGGCATCCCGGGCCTCAGCGTCCCCTCACCGGCAGCGGGCGGAATGCCGGTGGGCGTGCAGTTCATGGCCCCGCAGTGGCGCGAAGACCTGCTCCTCAAGGCCGGGTACGCCGTACAAACCATGGGCCGCCTCTGAGATGCGCCGATACGTCAGGGTGCCGATTGCCGCGCTATCCTTAATCCTGCTAACGCTGTCAACGGCAAGCTGCACTCCGTTCGTCCGCTTCACCCGTCCGGAGCATCAGGCCCAGGCCCAGGCGCAGGCCCAAGTGCGAATCACCAAGAAAGAGCTCGAAAAAAATGCCCATAAGCCGTCAAAACAGCCTCCCATCCGCCGAAAAGGCAAAAAAGGGACGCAAACGCTGCTCGAAGAGGTGGTCAGATCCTACATCGGCACCCCCTACAAATGGGGCGGAACAACACCGGCAGGCTTCGACTGCTCCGGCTTCGTAACCACGGTTTTTAACGAGGTCTACGGAACCCCTCTCCCGCGCTCATCTGCCAAAATGTGGAAAGTGGGCCGCCAAATCCCCCAACCGTCGGCACGACCCGGCGACCTCGTCTTCTTTAAGGGAAGCAACTTCAGCGACATCGGCCACGTGGGCATCTACATGGGCAACAACCGCTTCGCCCACGCCTCAACGAATTCAGGGGTGATCTACACGAATCTGAACGAAAACTACTACGCAAGGCGGTTAGTGGGATTCAGAAGGGTACAATAATAGTTTGGAGTGTGGAGTTTGGAGTTTTTTGCGTCGATTTTGACGTTTAACCCCACACTCCAAACTTCAACCTCCACACTAAACTAACATTTAGCCGTGGCCTTCAGGCACTTCATGCAGATCTTGATCCGCTTCGTCGTCCCGTTCACCAGCGCCTTGATGGTCCGCAGGTTCGGGTAGAAGATACGGTTGCTCACGTTGTGCGCGTGCGAAATGGTGTGCCCGGAAACCGGGTGCTTGCCGCAAATTTCACATGTTTTTGACATAAATTCCTCCGAATTACAGTAAATCTAATTGGTTTCAAAACTTGGTACAGATCATTAATATAAGTGATGGCGGGCCAAAAGTCAAAGAAAAAAGTAAAAATTTTCAGCCCGCCACAAGCATTTGCTTAGAAAAGATACCTCACACCCGCCGAAATCCCCCATAAAAAGTCGGTGCCGCCGTCCTTCATGTCCAAAAAGCTGATTATCGGGCGGGCATCGAGAGATATGACCATGGGGATCGAGTTTGTGGTCTGCAAATCGTAATCGACGCCGATTTGCGCGCCCACGCCGGCATTTTGCCGCGGATTGTGGTTGCCCCAGTTGCAAATGAACGTGAAAGCCGAGGCGGCCGGGCCCACGTACCAGGCGAATCCGGCAGGATTCTCAAAGGGGACATGCCACTGATACGCCACGGCTATGCCGTATATGGTACCGTTGCAGCCCTTATAATCGCGCTCACCGTAGAGCAAACCCAGCTCTAACCTGTTTGTCTCCCCCAGAGCTTTCTGATAACTGAGCTCCGCGCCCCACAGCTTAGCCTCGCCGGAGAAACGCAGGCCGATGGTCTGCGGATGGAGCTCCGCATTCGCCGAAGCGGTAAAACACACGACAACCGCCGCAGCGGCGCATATTACAGACTTTAACCTCATGGTACTGCCTCCTGTTAAAAATGTTAATGTTTAAACTGCCAAAAATAAGTTGCCGTGCTGCCTCCTGTGGTCACGCCAATGAGGAACAGCAATCCATAACATCTGAATATACATTACGCCGCCCTCCAAACATATTTTTTATGTAAATTATATCTGTCAATACCCTGCCCTACGGGGCAATGTACACCACTTCGTCGAAACCGGGGGAGTTCGGCACGGCTTCCGGCAGCACAATCGGCTTGCCGGCCCACTGCGGGTGCGCAGTTTCCGGGACGTACCCGGGCGCGATATGCATTATGACGGCGTACAACAGCTCAGTACAGTAGATCTTCGACTCGTCGGCCAGATCGAAGTCCCAGTCGAACGGGCGCCCCAGATACTCCACCGCCTTGTCCGAGAGTGCCGCCCCGTCTGTAAAATTTGCCCTGTAAACGCCAACTTTCCTGGCGAGCGCCAAAAAGTCCGGCAGCCGGGTCTCGTTTACGCTCTCGCTGCGCCCCTGCGTCAGACACTCGGCGTTGATTACGCTTGTACCGCCGTCCCTTATCCTGACTATGCCAAGGTGTGAGAAACGCCTTTCGCCCGGCGACAAACTACCTATGAGCGAAGACCAAACCCTGTCACCCATGCGGCATATAACGTCGCCGTCCATGAGGTACGGCGCGACATCGGCCGCCCCAATCGCGGTCTCCGCAGACTGCTGCCGCGGGGTGATTACGAAATACGCGCAAATCAACGCGGCGGCAGCCAAAAGCAAGCCGATGGCCGCGATAACGCGCCGCCTGGGTTCGCCGGTCATTTACCGCCGCTGCTGCTTTGCATGCTGACTTTCCACTTACCGTCGATTTTTACCAAATCGACATTATCTGTCTTGCCATTCTCAAAAGTCAGCGTGACGGTAGCGGTGTTGCCGTTAATCTCCTCAGTCGCGCTTTTAACCTTGCCGTACATCTTGGCAGCCTCCGTCATCTTGGGGCCAAACGAGGCCAGTATGTCGGCAGTCTCAGCAGTAACCAGCGTCCCCACCGTCTTAGAGTCGCCCTTCTCCAAGGCAGTGTAAAACTGTGTCGCCACCTTCTTAGGCGGCGGCGAACCGCAGCCAACTACAAAAAGACCAAGCAGGCCAACACCGAAAAGCACAAAAAGACGCATCATAAAACCATCCTCTACAAAGAGTTAAAAGTTGTAATAACAAAACCGGCGGCACATACCCGCCCTGCTATAGTATAATTAAAGGGTGGGTGATGTTGCAAGAAAAATAATGCTTTTTTAAGGCACCGGACAGACCCGCGCCAGATCCGCCCGGATACCGCCGCTAAATGTCAATGCGCGCCCGGATAAGCTCCAAAACGCATCCACGGTGGGCCGCCGCCTGCTTGCCGGGCGGGGGCCGGTTATGTTTACCATTCGCCGTTAAGGTACAGGCCAATCAAAAAAGGCGCTTTGACAGAGTCGTATGTTCCCCATTTTGTCAGATAGTAAGTAAATCTGAGCCCCGCGTTGCCGCTTGAACGTGTTGGTTTGTCAACGAGGCGCGTGCCGATTCCAAAGATGAGCGCGTTGTCTTCTTTCACTTTGAAGCCGGAGAACTGGCCTTGTCTATAATAGCCGAATAGATTGTTTGATATTTGTAACTCGTTGAATTATAATTGGTTATGTTTGTTGAGAGGCCGGTTGCCCCCCAATTGGATGGCCCAGGATGGGCAGGCCCGCTTGCGGGATTGAGTCCGCAGTCTGCTCTCTGCCGGCCGGGACACAGTTACGGAATACGGAAGTATAACGCCGCAGAATGGCTGGCGGAGGCAACTGGTAGGAGATGGGGGGGAGGCGAGGGAGGTAAGAATTTGTTTTTGTATGGGGTAGCTACCCACTGGTTACCCGCAATGCGGGGATTACGACAGACGGGGAATACCAGTAATTTGTGAATAGAGAAACGATATCGAATTTTTAGCGTATCCTTAAAATTTACAAGGTCTGTTTAACCGATGCGAGCAAAACGCTGTTCGTCCATTTTTGGCAGATCGAATTCTGGTATATCAAAAAGAGATATTTCGGTGCATACCCCGATGCGCTTGCTGCTGCCATTGACGCATTCTGTTAGCCTGTCGGTTGCAATTTTTGCATAGGTTTCGTCAATTTCCATGCCGATATAATGTCTTTCAAGTTGTTTTGCAGCAACGCAGGTCGTACCGGAACCGGCGAATGGGTCTAAAATTATGGCGTCTTTTTTTGTAACGAGCGAGATTAAGAGTTCCATAAGTTTTAACGGTTTTTGTGTTTCATGGAGTCCACGGTCGTCTTTGTTCGCAGAAATACGAATTATGTTCGATTGCGTTGCTCCGTCAGAATATCCAAGTATCTGGTTGTAATCAGATAACGCCTGTTCATTCCAAGCGCCAACATCAAATTCAAGAAGATTGTCGGCTAATGTACCGCCGGTTTTATATGGTTTTTGAAACCAAAGTATTGGTTCAAAAAGCGGGCGGAGATTTGCGACGCGCCATCCACTCCACTTTTCAGCAGATTTACTGTCGCCTCTACGCTTATATACTTCAGAGATACGTTGGGCGCGGTGGGGTGCGGCAGACTTTTCCCAGGCAAGCATATCTTTGAATGTAAAACCGGCATCTTCCAAAGCGGAAATACACCTGTGCGCATAACGGCGGCCGGCAAATATGAAACATGACCCGCCGGATTTCAACACCCGAAGCCAGTCTGGGGCCCAAGAAGAACACCAATTTTGATATTCTTTTGCTATATTTTTGTCTGCGCTACTCCACCCGTTTAGCGGTTTACCGCGTCGCTTAAACAAGTCCCCTGCATCTTTTTGCGCAAAAGACGCACCTCCCAGGGCGGAGTTAGTATTGTTATGAAGAACATCCCATTCTTCGTAGCAAATGCCATATGGAATGTCGGATATAATAGCATGAACAAAATTGTCGGGCAGTGCCTTGATCTTTTTTGTTGAATCACCTATAATAATTGTGTCAATCATTGCAAAGTCCTCCTACATAGTGTTCTATTTGTTGAATTTTTTCTTCGATTTTTTTCGTGTGAATAAGTTCTTCAATAGCTTGTTTTTTTGAATAGTTTAAAATACTGGTCTTTTCATTTTCCCAAAATGTTTTTTCTGCAATTCCACGTTCGGTAATAACAGAAATCTGTTTTGTTAACATCTTTATATAATCCTTATGTTGACATTCAATTGTAGATAAAAACATCTTATTGTATTCTTCAAGAAAACGTTTTTTCTTATCTGCTACCACTACAGTATACGAACACTTTTCACCATAATTCCAAAGAGGAGATAAATTTAGCGTTAGGCATTCCTTTATATCGTGTATAATCATGAATATAATATGTTCCCAACTAAGTAAGCACACATTATTTTCGATTGATTGTGCAAAAATCTGACTTTGCAATTTAGGATACTGGAAGTATGGTGCGCAGAGCACGGCATAATTCGCGTCTTTTCGCCAGCCAGATAGTGCGCCAACTTTAAAATCTTTTTGGTTTTTTGCGGTTCTGCTCATGCGAAATGCTTTTGCGTCGGCAACAAGAGTGTATCCGTATAATAGTGATTCTGCCTGTACATCGGCAGAATCGGCACGCTCGTTTATTACGATAGATTTCAGGCCGATTTCGCGAAATGCACGGGAGAGTACTATATCGGATGCTTTTGCGAATAATTTTTCTTCTGTTGAATCGTGGGCTATAGCTTCAGGAATAGTACCGATTTGCTCTAATATGGTAACAAAATCTTTTGTCCCGTTAATGAATTTTACAAGACTCTCTGTTGCCTCACTAAAATTCTTGTTGGCAACTCTAAAGATGTGCGCTACTAATTTTTCAAACATTCTAATGTTCCTCTGTCCGGTTATTATTTTATAGCAATATAATACATGCTGGCCCGTGTGTCAATGGGTATTCTTATTTTTGTTCCAGTTAGGTGTTAATTATGGGCAGTAAAATACTATTTCTACTCATAATCTTATCAAGAAAATATATATTATATCATCGTAGTAGTTTTGTCAGAGATTGAAAGTGATGTAGAGCATCTACCACACACTCGCTAAATCATTTCCACAGTACTCACTTCTACAACTCACTAAAACTAATTACCGGGCAGACTGTTCTTAGTTGTAACTTATTGATATAAAAGCTGTTACTGCTTTTGATAGGTCTGTTGTTCAGCAGTTTGTGGGTAGCGGTTTCCCAATAGTAGAACAATATAATTCACGCCCCCCTTTCAAGACGCCATCGCCATAAATTATATTATGGATACAGATACCAATCCCATCATACCGGCGGCAGGCGCGGCGAGGAGGCGCAAAAAATGTCTGAAAAGGTGATAATCATCGGGTCCGGCCCCGCGGGGCTTACGGCGGCGATATATGCGGCCAGGGCTAATCTTGGCCCCCTGCTGTTCGAGGGGTTCGTGGAGGGCGGGATACCCGGCGGGCAGCTTATGATTACGGGCGAGGTCGAGAACTTCCCCGGGTTCCCCGGCGGCATAGGGGGGCCTAAGCTCATGGCGAACATGCGGGAGCAGGCGGAGAAACTGGGGGCGCGGATGGTTATGGAGGACGTGCTCTCCGTCGACCTGTCCGCCGGCCCGTTCACCCTCGCATCGTCGAGCGGGGAGGAGTATCAGGCCAGGGCGCTGATAGTCGCCACCGGGGCCACGGCCAACCGGCTGCCGTTAGACTCGGAGAAGAGGCTGTGGGGTAAGGGGTTGTCGGCTTGCGCGGTTTGCGACGGCGCGCTGCCCATCTTCAGGAATAAGGAATTGGCGGTGATAGGCGGCGGCGACACGGCGGTCGAGGAGGCGGTCCACCTTACGCAGTTTGCGTCTAAGGTGTACCTGATACACCGCAGGGATGAGCTTAGGGCAAGCAAGGTCATGCGGGCGCGGGCGGCGTCGCATCCCAAGATTGAGATATTGTGGAACAAGGTTGTGGACGAGTTTCTTGGGGAGGATAGGGTTAGCGGGCTGAAGTTGCGCGATACCGTTACCGGGGAGGTTTCTGAATTGGCTGTAGCCGGCGCGTTTGAGGCTATCGGCCACAAGCCCAATACTGGGTTTCTGAACGGGCAGTTAGAGACGGACGGGCAGGGGTACATCGTAACGGCGCCCGGCGGGGCGTCAACATCGGTTCCCGGCGTATTCGCGGCGGGCGACGTTCAGGACCCGACATACCGCCAGGCCATAACCGCCGCGGCGAGCGGGTGCATGGCGGCGATCGAGGTTGAACGGTATTTGCAGCACTAATCGCGCCCGTAACGTGCGTTTATGTTAATTGGGCGGAAATCTCCTGCCGGATCATATCTTGGACGATCTCGGAAGGGGTTTTATGCGTTGCGAACGCTTTGCTTTTAAGGTATTTTGCGGAAGATATAAAATTTTCATTTTAGCCACCGGAAAATATCGGGCATCCTCTGCAAGTCGTTGAACGTGACGTAGAGGAACAGGGCGATGAACAGGGCCAGGAAGACCTTGTTTATCGCCGCCTGCGACTCCTCGGAGAGCGGTTTCTTCCTTATTGCCTCTATCAGCAGGAACATCAGCAGCCCGCCGTCGGTGATGACGAGCGGCAGCAGGTTCAGCACCGCGAGGTTGACGCTTATGAGCGCCATGAAGTTGAGGATGTTCGACAGCCCCTGGAACGCCATGAACCCCGATACCGGTATGATGTTGAGCGGCCCGGCGAGCTGCTTCGTTGATACCTCGCCGCTTATCAGCTTGCCAAGCACGTCGAAGATCATAGTGGTGTACTCCCACGTTTTGCTCCATGTGGGCCCGAGCGCGGCGACGGGGCCGTAGCGCACGGTTTTCATTGCCTCCTTCGCGGGCTCTAAGCCTATAAGGTACCTGTTCTGCGTCGAATCGTAGGTGGGGATGACTAATACGTTCATCGCCGCGCCGCGCCGCTTTATGTCTACAGATACCGGCCCGCTCTCGGCGTTGTACTCACGCATGAGCATTGCGAACTGGTCGAACGAGTTCACCGCCGTCCCGTTTATCGCCACAAGCGTGTCGCCCTCCTCGAGTATCCTCTCCGCGCTGCTCTTGGGCATGATCCGGCCCACCACCGGCGGGTAGCGCGCGGGGTGGAGGCCGCCGGTCGGGTTTTTGGGCAGGCGTGCGCCGGTGCGTTCTAATTTCAGCGTGAGTCCGATTTGCTCGCCGCCGCGCAGGACCGTGAAATCGTAGCTCGGGAGCTGGTGCGCCAGGCGCAGTTCAAGCTGCTCCCACGAGACGACCGGCTCGCTGTTGATCGCCACTACGCTGTCGCCGGCGAGGAACCCGGCGGAGTCGGCGGGGGAGTTTTTCATGACGATGCCGATCTTCGAGCTGTCCATGAAGGTAGGCCGTTCGATGCCGTAGATGAACGCGCACCAGAGCGCCAGTATAGCGAAGACGAAGTTGGCGAGCGGGCCGGCGATCGCTACGAGAGCGCGCTGCCAGATGGGGTAGGATGCATCGCCCGCGCCCACGATGTCTTCCTTAGGCTTGACGGGGTTGCCTTTTTCGTCTACCTCGGTCTCGCTGCCGGCCATGGCCACGTATCCGCCGAAGGGGATAGCGTTGATGCGGTACTCGGTTTCGCCCCGCGTCCACTTGAAGAGGGGTTTGCCGAAGCCGATGGCGAAGGCCAGGACCTTGAATTTACAGGCTTTTGCCAGGATGAAGTGACCGAGCTCGTGGACGAAGACTAAGAGGCTCAGGACTAAGAGGCCTATTACGATTGAGAGTACGAAAGTCATGTTTGTGTTACTGTCCTTATGTTAGAGTCAAAAAATAAAATCAAAATCAACTGCGATATTTATTGAGGATTTTTTTGCGGGTCTCCCGGTCCGCATCCTCAATTACCTCAACAGAGTCAGCTTTAAGCGGGGTGTGCTCGTTTAAGGCCGATTCTACTATTTCCGATATTCCTGTATAGCCTATTCGTTTATTCAGGAACAGGTCTACGGCTACTTCGTTTGCCGCGTTGACGGCTGCCGGGGCGGTTCCTCCCGTTTTCCCCGCGTCAATACATAACCGCATACAGGGAAAACGGTCCATGTCAGGGTCGGAGAAGTCAAGGCTTTTTATATCCGGCAGATTTAAGCGCTTGCCGGGAATGGGAAGCCTGTTCGGCCACGACAGGGCGTACTGTATCGGCAGCTCCATGTCCGGCAGGCCCAGCTGCGCCAGGACTGCGCCGTCGTGGAACTCCACCATAGAGTGTACTATCGACTGCGGGTGTACGCAGACCCGTAGCTTGTCGTAGGGGGTGGCGAACAGGTGGTGCGCCTCTATCACCTCGAACCCCTTGTTCATTAATGTTGACGAATCGATAGTGATTTTCTTGCCCATCGACCATGTAGGGTGGTTGAGCGCCTGTTCCGGGGTGATCGACGCGAACTTGTCCTTCGGTAAGCTGCGGAACGGGCCGCCGGAGGCCGTAAGGATTATTGATTCTATCGTGTTGTGGTGACCGGGGGAGGACGGGAGGCATTGCAGTATCGCGCTGTGCTCGCTGTCAACAGGCAGTAAACGCCGCTCGTTATCCTGCCCGATGATTGCCCTTATGTAATCCCCGCCTATTACGAGGCTCTCTTTGTTTGCGAGCGCGACACGCTTGCCGCGTTTTAATGCCGCGACTGTCGGGCGGAATCCCACCGCGCCTACGAGCGCGTTCAGTAGAATGTCGTAATCGGCCTCGTTCACGATTTGCTCAAGCCCGCCATCCCCGGAATAGACGCTGAGGTTTTTGAACCGGTCCTTGATGAGATCCGCGTTTTGGGAACCGGTGATGTAGATTGACGCGGGGGAAAATTCGCGTATTTGCCCGGTCAGCAGGTCAACATTACTGCCGGCAGTCAGCCCGGCTACGGAAAACCGGTACTTGAAACGCCTTACGCAGTTGCAGGCGCTTTTGCCGATTGAGCCGGTCGATCCCAGAATTAATATCTTCGTATGATTATTGACCATGCCCGGATTACCTCGTCAGCAGCCAGGCGAACAGGTACAGCACCGGCGCCGCGAAGAAGAGGCTGTCGAACCTGTCGAGTATCCCGCCGTGGCCGGGGATGATGTGGGACGCGTCCTTCACCTGGAAGTAGCGCTTGACGAGCGACATTAAGAGGTCGCCGATCTGCGCCGTTACGCCTACGAGCGTGCCCATTATTACACCTGTGATTATCGGGTACTCGGGGTTTCTCAGGAATATCCAGCAGATTGACACTGTTAGTATAGACGCGGCCAGGCCGGCGAGGCTGCCCTCTACCGTTTTGTTGGGGCTTATAGACGTGAGTTTGCGCTTGCCTATCGTAGATCCCACGAAGTACGCCGCGGAGTCGCATAAGAATACCGCCGTTATTACCGCCACAAGGTCTAAGCGGCCTACCATCGGGATAGCGGGCGGGCTGAACAGGCCGGCGAAAGGCTCGCGGAAGAGGCTCAGCATGCTTATGGAGGCAATGCTTAAGAACATGGTCCCGAGAAAGAAGAGGCTCGCCCGCTTCCACCGTCCGCGCGGCGCCTCTTTGCCCCACACGAACGCCTCAAAGACCACTATCAGCAAAAGCACGGCATTCGAGATGGTGGAGGGGATGGAGTAATCTATCAGGTACGCAGCGCTCATGACAAGTATCCAGATGTGGCCGAGCCAGAAGGCGTTTTTCTTGTTGAAGATGCTCATCATCTTCGTGTATTCGTACGTACCGAGCATTACTATAGCCAGCGTGAGGAGCTGCCCGGGGTAGATTATAGGCGGCAGGTTTTCCTTGCCGTATATAATGTCTATCAGATCTTTCGGAAACCAGTCTGCCCCCATACCGAAAAGCCTGAGCATAGGCTCTAAGAGATCAATCCTGGAGTTGATGATGAAGAACCCTATCGGCACCGCGACAGCTACGAACAGCAGGCGTTTCTTCAAATTGGCGGTGTTTATCATTCCTTTACCTTCCCGAAGCGCCGGTCGCGCGTGTTGAAGTTTTCGATTGCCTTAACGAGCGCCGCCTTGTCGAAATCCGGCCACAGCGTATCGGTGATGTAAAGCTCCGAATAGGCGGCCTGCCACAGGAGGAAGTTGCTGATACGGCAGTCCCCGCCGGTGCGTATGATTAGCTCAGGGTCGGGGATGTCCGCCGTGTAAAGGTACTTGCTGAAAGCCTCTTCGTCAAGCCTGTCGATAAGGGCCGGGCCGGCTGCGGCGTCTTTTGCGAACTGCTTTGCCGCGCTCACGATCTCCGCCCGCCCGCCGTAGCTTATGGCGAGGATCAGTGTGAGCCCAGTGTTGCCGGCCGTCTCTTCGATACCTTTTTGCAGCTCCGCCCGCGTCTTCTTTGGCAGCCGGTCCATGTCGCCGATAGCCCGCAGCCGCACGTTGCTCTCGTTCAGGTTCTTAATCTCGCGCCGCGTCATCTCGACCAGAAGGTCCATCAGCATGGAGACCTCTATGGTAGGCCGCCCCCAGTTCTCGGCGGAGAAGACGTAGACGGTGAGGTAGGAGACGCCCAGCTCCCCGCACGCCCGCACGATCTCGCGGGTGGCGTCGGTTCCGGCGCGGTGCCCGGCGGTGCGCATGAGCCCCTGACCCCGCGCCCACCTGCCGTTGCCGTCCATGATCACGCCGATGTGCTTTGGGACGTTCATAATTAACCGGGAACCCGATACTTTCTTTAAACTATTAAAAGTGTGGAGTGTGGAGTTTGGAGTGCGGAGCCTGCACCAAAAAACTCCACACTCCAAACCCCACACTCAAAAAAGCACCCTCGACAGGGCTCGAACCTGTGACCCTCTGCTTAGAAGGCAGATGCTCTAATCCGGCTGAGCTACGAGGGCGTTTACCGTATATATCAATTATACTGCCGGTACCGCGAACAAGCAAACGGAGGACGAGGGATTCGAACCCCCAAGGCCGTGAGGCCGGCGGTTTTCAAGACCGCTGCATTACCGTTATGCTAGTCCTCCAAAGTATATCGGGGTGGCCGGATTCGAACCAGCGACACCCTGGTCCCAAACCAGGTGCGCTACCTGACTGCGCTACACCCCGAAAAATACGCTATAACTACCTAAAATACATCATGGTATACCCAAAATGCAAATTTTTTATATTTTTGGCGTTGACAAATCCACGGAAAGAAGTTTCCGGCGGCACCCCCGCAGAAAAATATACCGACCCACACGGCCCCGGCATCCCCCGGTATGAGGAACTGCGGCAAAATAAGGGGGGACGGAAAACTCTAATGGGGGCGTTTTTGCGTGCAAGGGGGCGGCCGGGTGGAACCGGCAAAAATCTATCGCCCCGCCTTGATTTCCCGAATACCCGAATCCTATAATAGGATATGTCCCTGTACCCGTCCCCCAAGGTCGGTATAAGCGGGGGGAACTTTTGACGGGGAGATGGATCGTGGTTTTGGGTGTCGCGGCAGCCTTGGCGGTAATGTTGGTGTCCCTGTCTGTGGGTACGGTTTGGGCGCGTGGCCGTATTGCAGCATTACTGTTATGTAAATCATACAAGTTAGGCTCCATAACTCCTTATAAATCAATAGGTTACCGCCC
>Ga0209755_10001782_pt1 | contig 31940 bp, 16 predicted proteins | sample TergutCo191P1_FD_187301 | JGI IMG/M metagenome (GOLD analysis project Ga0209755, IMG submission 187301) | Cornitermes sp. P1 segment gut microbial communities from Petit-Saut dam, French Guiana - Co191P1 (SPAdes) (version 2) | ecosystem: Host-associated > Arthropoda: Insects > Digestive system... | reverse complement strand
CAATAACTCCTGCTTCACGGTAGAGCTGTAATTTTAGCTGCATTTCGATTGCGGAATTTGACGGGGATAAAATCTCGATTACAAGATCGGGAGCGCCCCGGCAGCCTTCCGGTCCGATTTTCTTTTTGTCACAAATGACGGAAATATCCGGTTGAACTACGGTATCGTCTCTTCCGTCAGCCCTGTAAAAAAGCCGGACATTATAGGAGGCAGGAAAGACCTTGCATGGTTTTCCTCGTAAAAAAACATGTATTTGACTTGATATTTCCATAAGAATGGCTTGATGGTTTGTACTTGGAGCTGACATTGCGTAGACTTCGCCGTTGAGAAGCTCGAAGCGTTCTCCTTCGTCAAGTTCCCATTCCTTGTAATCGGCATAGGTGTAATACGGATCTTCTTTTGGCAAGGCGCTCATGATTTTCTCCTTGAATCAATTTTAACCGGGTTTATGTAAAAAAACAATCGCGTTATTACTTTTCCTCATCTTTATTTTCCAACAGCGCGATAGCTTCGTCCAGTGCTTCACGGCCGATGGTTAGCGGGATGCTCGGGTACAATTGAATCAATCCGTCCGGATCGGCGTAGTCTTGACTTTCTACGGAAATTAATTTGCATGAGGAGAGGCGGCGCAATACGTTGATGAGAGCGGTCTTTTTTATTTCATCGCCTGTAACGGCGTTGTATTTTTGCTGGAAGCCTGAGATTGTAATAACCGGAAAGGTTGTGAGCGATACTTCAAATTTTGTTTCTTCAACCGCGTAACCGAAGTTGTTTCGGGAGTCTCTGTATAATAGATTGACGGACGCGTAATGCCGTCGGTTAGGCGTTGCCAGCGGCGAGAAAAAATTTTCCGGTAAAATTGAAAAAACGCCTGAAGACATTGTTTTTATTCTTTATATTGATCGATTAGCGCGGTTATTTCATCGAATTCGCTGTGCAGTAAATGTTCGGAAATCTTATCCAGAAATATTTTATTTTTAGATGACCATGTTTTTTCTCTTAATTCGGCTAACATTGTTTTTACCGCCTTTTTGTCATATTCAACGCATGATTCCTTAATGATACCCAGTTTGTTGCTTAAGTATATCAGATTTTCTTCAGTATCTTCCGTTGCTTCATTATTTTTATTTTTTAGATTTATTTCATTAACAACCATGTTAATTTTATCAATAAATCCCTGAGTTTCAGATAATATTACATTAATATCTTTTTCTCTGCCGGCTTGTTCAAGTCTTAATGCGATGGCGGACATTTCAGTTTCACCGATATTTGCAAGCGCGCTTTTCATCGCATGAACGTTGATTATATACATTTGAATGTCAGCTTCGTTATTTAGTTCATTTTCTATACAAAAATTAATTGCTTTTACGGCTCTTTCGGCGTCACGCGCGAATATTTTCGCCAGTTGTATATCTATCTGTTGATATCCATGAGAATTCTCCTGTTTTTTATCCAGTTCCGCTTTTTCTTTATGCGCTGCTTCAATAACTTCCTGAGGCTGCTTGTCGCGAATCAATCTGTTAAGTGAAACATTTAATTGCCGTACATCAATTGGTTTGGAAATAAAATCGTCAAAACCGTTTTTAAGGAACATTTCCGCTTGTCCCGCAAGAGCATTGGCTGTTAAAGCTACGATTGAATTTGTATACCCCATATTACGAAGCCGTCTTGTCGCTTCGATACCGTCCATTTTCGGCATCATGTGATCCATAAACACAATGTCATATATATTTCCTGATTTTATTTTATCAATTGCTTCAAAACCGCTTGTCGCGAGATCGATTTTCAGGCTGTAAGGCATCATAAGACCTTTTGCGACGTATAGATTTGTTTCTACATCATCTACAATTAAAACATGCCCGTATGGCATGTATTCATGCGCAATTTGCGTTTTTTTGAATTGTACTGCGTTGCCGAGTTTAAAATGACGTAAATTATCGGCGACTTGTTTGCCGATAATGCCGCGAATACCGATGCCGACTGTCTTTTGAGGCAAACGAATATTAACAGTCGTTCCTTCCTCGACAACGCTTTTTACGTTTATTTTTCCGTACATTAAGTTTACCAGATTTCGCGTAATAGTCATACCAAGACCGGCGCCTTCTGTTGTGCGATTGGCTTCCAGATTAAAACGGGTATATTCGTCAAACAATTTGCTTATTTGTTCCGCTGTCATTCCCTGACCTGTGTCTTTTACCTGGAAAATAAGCGTAACAATGACAGCTCCGCCGCCGCGCCCTATGCATTCGGCGTTAACCGAAAGAGTAACCGAGCCTTTAGCGGTATATTTAAACGCATTAGAAAGTAAGTTATTAAGTATTTGTTTAATTCGAAGTTCGTCACCTATCAATGTAGACGGAATGTTTTCATCTATTTCTATTTTAAATTCAATTGGTTTACTTTCATAACGTATATAATTTAATTGTATAATATCATTGATAAGGCTGGAAACATCGTATTTTACCGGAACCAATTCAAGCTTTCCGGCTTCGATTTTGGAAAGATCGAGAATGTCGTTGATTATATTCAGAAGTAAATTCCCGGAATTATTTATTTTGATAAACGCTTCGCTTGTTGACGGCGGATGAGAATAATTTTGCATTTGAATTTCCGTCATTCCAAGAATTGCGTTTAAAGGCGTGCGTATTTCATGACTCATTGTCGCGAGGAAGTTACTCTTTTGCTGGGTTCTCATGTCAGATTTTAATTTAGCCTGAGCAATGTAATACAACATGGTACATAACAGGGCTGATAATACCAAACCAATCACAATAAGAAATACCGCCATATTGTTTACGCTTTTGTAATATTCCTGTACAGGTATTATGATACCCAGATACCAATCATACTTCATTTTTACAAAGTATACGATGGCATCTTCATACATATTTTTTATTCTGCGTTCGTAAATATTTTTGCCCATTCTGAGTTCTTCGGCAAGGCTTGCTATACCGCTGTCTAAATATTGTATATTTTCCCCTATTAAATAGGTTTGAGGATGAGCTAAAACTTCCAGCTTGTTATTTATTAATATTTCATAACTGCCTCTTGTATAATTAGTGATAATAGTCTGATTATTTATTCTATTAAGTTCTATATCAATACATATTACAGCGAATAGATTATTATATTCATCAGTAATAATACGGGATAATGTAAGTATATTTTCTCCTGTAATTTTATCCTTATACGGCTCGGTAATTGCTATATTTCCTTCCGCTTCAACGGCTAACTTGTACCATGAATTATTTTGCGGTATAAAATTTTCAGGCTGATTCCATTCTCTCCCTGTCAGATACTTTCCGCCCCAATTATTAAAATAACCGTGTGTTGATTTTAATCCTGTCATTCGTTCTTTGTCCATGACGAAAAAATCCGTTAAATTTCTCATATATGTTAATACCGTAGCTTCATCAACATTTCCTCTTACAAGCATACTGCGGAGAGTTTCTGAAAAGGCAATAAGAAATGTTTCCGGTTCAAGCAGATTAGCCAATATTTTTGATTCTGTGTAGGCAATGGCGTTTTCGGCGTCTTTAGCTAAATGTTTTTGCTCAATATTTGTCGCAAATTTGAAGCTTGATATGCCCATTATAACAAATGCGATAACAATTATGAACATTTGCGCGTATATTGAATTAAATGATTTAATCTTTTCAAAGAATGACCGCACAAACATCCTCCATATAGAAAGAGTATAAACTAATTATTGAAAAAATGCATTAAATTTGTGAATTTATACGATCAATCAGCACGGATTGTAAAAATGGCTTTGTAATAATATCAACGGCTCCTAATTTTGCGCATTGTTGTTCGATGGAAGCATTAATAGTACCTGTAAGAAAAATTACAGGGATATCTGTATGAGCATTATTGGCTTTTAACCTTTCGATTGCTTCATAACCGTTCATTTCCGGCATTTCTATATCTAATAATATCAAATCCGGCTTAATTTTCTCCATAAGTAAAAACATTTTTGCTGCCGAAGGAATTGTCAGTACACGAAAATAGTCTTCCAGAGCTTCTTCTGCCAAAGTCAGATTAGTGTCGTTGTCATCTACAATAAAAATCGTTTTCAATATGCTTATTTTTCCTGTTTTTCGTAGTGTATTATATCGCTTTTTATGAGATTTGTCAATTTTTAGGTGCTCACAATGTGAGAAAATGGAAAAGCAGCAATTTTGTATGAAGAATTTCCTTTTACAAAATTGCCGCTTCCTTTTTATATATTATACACATTTTTCATTGATATTTACTTTATTCACAATAACTTTGTACAATCATATCTGTATACGTTTTCCAGGCAAAATAGGTTGAAAATCGTAATAAAACATCTTTTGAAGAATTAGGAAATTCACGTTGAAGATATTTATACATAAAAAATATTTGACTATGACTTACAGTAACATTATTTTTGTCCGTACCGCTAAATCCACTCATATATTTCGCATAATCTGTTGAAGTATAATTATTTTCATTAAAAAACAATGATGGATTTTTCATAACATTATTCACTTTATAAATTATATCTACATGAGGATCTTGGGAAAGAGTTCCTGTATTACCCATTATTCCTATAACCATATTTTGCTGAATACCTGTTAATTGGTTTGCATTGTTTAAATTCACGCCATTATAAGAATATAAGTCTATAAAGTTTTTTATTGATAAGCCTGAGGCATGTGAGTAAGTAATAGACTCATTTTGTCCTCCGGAAGTTATTAGTCGAAGTCCGTATTTTTGGGTAAATTCAAAAGCCAGTGTGCCATCCATGGGAGCTACTAATCTGGTATCTTCATTATTACGCGTATTATTTGGTCCTCGCGCGCCTACATCCCATGCTGTATGTAATTGAAATTCACCAAAATTATCGCCCCATGTTACGGCTCTCAATCCTGAAAAACTGGTAATCTCCCCTTGTCCATTGGCAAAAATATTTGGACCTCCGCCAAGCGGCATAATTATCGCATCTTTCTTTGCAAATAATCCGGATGAGCCTGCATTTAGTAACGCGTTGGTAAATGTAGTCCAATATTCGTTATATTCACCTTGACTAATTGTAAATTTAGGCTCTACTTTTAAGGCAGTCTCAAAAGCAATTGAGGCGTTATTCAAAGTATAAAATAATCCAACTGTTGTTGCAAAATCATCAAATGATTTATCAGTATGTCCTAATTTCCACATTGTATTCAATGCATCATCATCTAAACTATTTACTCTGCCTGCTATTCCAATTGCTGATAAATCAAACGTATACTCGCCATCCCACATAAAACGACCTATATTATCTCCGCCTATTACCAGCTTCCAATAATCTGCACTGGAATCATAGTTATTATCAATATAAGTATTAAAAGAAGACATATTATTTGTGGAAGTAGCATTTAAATAATTAGAGATATCATTTGCTAAATTTTGATTATAAGCAACAGTCTCTCCGCCATAAATCATTCTTAATGCCATTTCTGTATGCCCTACTGTTGCCGTTCTTGTTTCTTGATAATTGTTATCAGTTACATACCCGTCCCTATACGACTCATGTCCTAATATCACGGCAAGAAGAAATTGCTCTTTTACATTTAATTCCTGTTGATTATTTGTTAAATAAATTATCTTTCTTCCATTTTCATCTCTTGTAGTTTGAGCGGCAAATTCTCCTTCGGTATCGGTTTTTATGATCGTTTTTCCATCAAGTATTTCGTATAACATTTTTTTCTGTTCATCTCCTCCGTAACCGTATTGAGCGCGCAGTGCTATTGCTTTTTTGAATTCATTATTTTCATCATTTATGTATTTACCAATACGTGAATTTACATTCCAGACCAGAGTGCCGTTAAAAGAGGCTATTAAATTGTCGAAGCTTATGTTCGCTCCGCTCATGCCGAAATTCATTGATGTGCCGTCGCGGCCAAGGTGTAATTCGAGTAAACCGCCTTTTACTTCTCCATTAGTTAATAAACTCATATTGAGCAAATTCAAGGTAAAATCATTACCCATTGCATAATTTACTCCCTGCCCCGCAAGTGATCCCGCAAGGTTATTTAGTCTGCTAAGGTCCTCCTTATTTAAATTGTTAAATCCTTTTAATTTACTTAAGTCAAGACCGCTGTTTATCGCTGTCAGACCGGTGGAGACAAATGTACCTGTCATTGATGTCAATGTACTTGCGAGTAATCCATTCCAGTAATCATCATTAAATACATTCGTATTATATTTCAATTCCCCTTCATGATAATAAATTCCGCTGATTGCGGTGCTTGCTAATGTTGTGGTAGTTGTTTGTACTCCTGTCATAACGGTTTGCGCTGCTACCTGATAAATGGGGTTTGTCGATAATCCCACTACATTTTGCGTAAGTCCCTGACTTAAAATACTGCTACCTCCAAAACCGCTGAATACTCCTCCTATAAGGCTGGTTGCGGAATTTATTAAAATTGTTTTTCCGACATTGACAGAAACTTCTTCAATGCTTTTAAAATTGAAACTCAAATCAAGAGCTCCAAGCGCAACTTCGCTGAAAGAACTTATAGCAACAATCAACGCTGCTCCCGCTATAAAGCCGGCTCCTCCTGTGAATATGCCGGATGCGCTGGCTACAACCGATGCGGCGATTGAACCGGCGATTGTTCCAACTGTGCGAAGAGACGGAGATTGAAACCAGCTTCCGTCATCGTTCCATATGCGTTTGTCCCAGGGTGCTGTGGCAATTTCTTCGTTTCCTTTTCCTTCAATAACTGACCAGTAAATATAATCAGTCATCATGCGGCCAAGTTCTCCGGCGCCTTTATCATGAAACATTGACGCTTTAGTTTCGCCTATTTTATCCGCTTTCATGTCAGGACTGAACCCGATGTGAGCGCCGAATTTCCCCGGGGATTGTTTGCGCTCATTTTTTTTATTCTTTACTTTTATTTCCTTCGCAGTCTCATTATCTTTTCCGAATATATCCTTTGCGAACGTGTCTATTTCTAAAATAGCGTTATCCAATAAACCTCTTATGGTTAAAGTATCTAAAGAAGCAAGGTAAGTTTCGTCTAAATTTGTTTTTAATGTGATTGGTTCCATAATATAATCAATGTAACCTTTAATTATTGCTGTTTCGGTTATTAAGGGTGAAATGAGCGTTGAGCCTTTTACAACTTCTTTTACATAATTGCTTCCTTTCTTTGTCCAAAGTCCGGTTGAAATAAATTGATTATCCATGCTTGATTTGAAATTTTTATTTGCAATATCTACTTGAGCTGTTAACCCTTTTATTGCTTCATCTGCATCTAAACGTACTTTGTTCGCTAATCTTCTTGCTTCCATATTTGCAAGTTCTTCGTTTGTTTTCCGCGCTAAATCAGATGCAGCCGTTTTTACAATAGCAGCGTCCCATGTCGAAGTGCCTCCCATCCCGCGTTTTATATTTATTGATACGCTGCCGGTTGTGCTGTTTAATGAGTTAAAAGCATTTGACATATTAATTATTCCCGAAGACATTAAAAGTTCTGACATTAACTTCTGCGCTTCCGGAGCTTCATAGGAAATGCCTAACGGTTCTCTTGTATCCATAACACGGGATAAACGTTCTCCTTCTGTGCCAATCAGCGATAAAAATGATGTTGAGGAGGCATTGTTTGCCGCATCTGCAGCCTGTTGAATCCATTTTTTTTTGTCTTCAAGGCTTGCAAGATACGCTATGTTCCATTCATTTTCTATTCGGTTGTACTCGCTGATGAAATTTATATTCCATTGTTCGTAGGCTTTTTCCATTTTTTCTTTGCTTTTAATCCAGTCTGTTCTTCCTGCTTCTATTATCAGGTTGGCGGATTTCTGCCATTCTGCTTTTTTTTCGGTTATGTCTTTCCATTGTTGTTTCCATTCTGTTTCTCTTGCTGTCAGTTCCGCTAAATATTTGTTTTTTAATGTCTGAGATGTTAATAATGTTATTTCTTCTCCCAGCGAACTAAAGACATAATAAAAATTGGCGTCAATTTCCAGATATGTTGATAAATTATTCAGTATTACGGTATGCATGTTATTTAGATGACTTTTTACTGAAGCAGCGTTTTCCCCGTATGCTTTTTCTGCAGAAGTTTTTAGTTTTTCTATATTGATGGTTCCATTAATATAAGAATCTACTTCTGAGAAAAAAATATTTTCGTTTGTTATTTGATTATTTTCAGCAATTAACCATAAGGATTTGAGACTCATTTTTATATAATCTTCTTCATTTATTACATGTTGTTTCATTGCCAAAACTGCCTGTTCAACGCTTTTATATGTATCAGTTGAATTTTTTTTCATTGTATTCCAATATTTTTTTAGTTCGTCTATATCTTCATCTTTCATTTCATATTTTAGCGCTGAATTTATATCATCCCATTCTATGTCTTTACTGTTATTTCCGATTCCTTCCATGGTGTTTAGAATATTGCAAGATGTTTTATATTCTGAAGCGATGGCTTCTATATTTGATAAATACGCTGTTAAGTTTTTTTCCCAATCATTTATTTGATTTTTTAAATCAATTATTCCTGAATTAATTATATTTAACGCGTTTTTACTTATATCTCGCATTTCTTTACAGGCGAAATGAATTAATGCAAAAAACCAATTATTTAACTTCTCATTTGCTGTATTATAATAACTTTTAACTTCAGAATAAGCTATTTGATAAGTATCAAGTGTATGATATTTATTAAAACCTCTTGAGTAAGTATTATCCTGTAAAGTAATAATTACATAAAATTCCAGATCCGCTCTTTCTGCATCTGATAAACTATTCCATGCTGCGGTATAATATTTCTTATTATTTTTTATTTTATCATAATCACTTATCAAAGAATTTATATCGGATGTAAAAATAAGCGGAGAAGTTTTTATATTTTTTCTTCCAATTGTACCATCACCGCTTAATTCTCCTATACCATTGTAATAACCTTTTAGGTCTTTAATATCTTTATTTGCGTTGATCAATGAATATAGCAGATAATCTCTTGCTAAACTCCATTGCTTGAATTTTTTCTTATCCTTAAAATATTCTGACATTCTTTCGCTCAAGCCTCTTAGAGCTTCTTCATAAGCGCTTATCTTAACTCTTTCGTCTTCAAGTTGAATTGAACGGGTAAAATAAGCGTTAAGCTCATCTGCTTTGGTTTTATCTATTCCTGTAAGTTTTAATGAGTCTTGGTCTGCGGAAAAAACCAAACGTCCGTCTTTAACCATAATAATATCTTTAACTGTCCATTTTGATTGAACTGTGCCGGATGTATAATTTAAATAATTTTGATCTAAATACCCAAGCTGATTTAGAGAATTGTAGTAGTTGTAATAAAAATTTTCATTATTTAAATATTCATTCGCTGTATTTGTTGCTGTTATATCAACGGCTTCAAGAATAATCAGTTTTGTTTTAAATATTTGTTTATATGCGGTATATAATTCTTCATATTGAGGATCATTATAAGTTCGATTATTCTCTTCGTTGTAAAGGCAGGAAAGAACGTTTAAAACTGTTTCCGCTCTTGATAACTTTGCTTTACAATCATCAATATCTGTATTATTAATATTTAAATATGAAGTACTTGCCCATCTTTTTACAGCATCCTGTTTTTCGTACTCAAAACATTTTTGATCTGTATTTTCATATGCTTTTTTTAAGATGCTATATTGTTTGTCGTAAAGAGAACCGATATAAATAAAATGCTCTGCTTCCTGAAAATATTCCGCTCTTTGTTTATTATAAATTTCTTCCTGTGTTTTTAATGTTATTTCCTGCGCAAGCAATTGTTCTTCAACTTCTTTAATTGATAATTTTGAATAATCATGTGCCTTTCCCGCATATGTAATTTCTTTAAATTGATTTTCCAATGAGTTTAATCGCTGTAAAATATTGATGGACGCATCTGAGTAATAATTGTTATAAAGTTCGGCAGTGCTATATTGTAAAGTTATATTTTTATCAGAAAACATAATAAACGCTTCATTTGTTCTGTTTGTGTAAAAAACAGCTTTAAATAAAGCGTCTTCCAACGCGCCTTTTTCCCATGTTTTTACCAATGTAAATACAGGATCAACATCTTTAATATATTCGTCCGATAAATATTCTCGCCAGTGTTTTTCATTTTCTTCAGATAAGGCGAAATAATTTTCCAATAATTTAATAATTTGCAGCTGAAAATCCAGCAAAAAGGTATTTTTATGAATTTCCGTTAAATATTCAATATTCTCAGTATAATTTTCAGAATTAGTATTTTCATATATAAATAGTAATTTATCAATTAATTCCTTATGTTCTAATTCCAGTGCATCTGAATCTTTTTCCGCTTTAAAATTTATATTTATGGCGTAAATTGCCGTATATTCTATTATTGCCTGTTTCCAATTATTTATTTCTGAAATTATCCAATAGGGAGCGGATGAAAAACAACTATCAAAATCCAATAAAAATTGAGAGGTATTTTGTATAAAATCACCTGACTTGTTTTTAATTGCTTCTATTAAAATTTGCACATCCGGTAAAAATGTTATTGAAGAATTAATATTATAATCATTTAATAAAATTGATAATTCTGATAAGGAATTTTGCCAGTTTTCTTTTTGCATAAATGAACTATATTGTGCATTATTATTAAATATTTCTAATAAACTATAACAATAATAAACATCATTATGATAATTAATTAAATATTGATCATTTTCGGTAAACCATGATAGTCCGGAAATAAATTCATCTATTATATAATTCTCGAAATTATTATCAACATATAATGATTCTCCTTTATTATATCTTTCCTGAAGAGCTAAAAGAATTTCGTATAGGATTTCCGCGCTTTCCAATTCTGCTATAAAATCTTCAGACAGAGTTGCCCCGGCTTCTTCAGTATTTATGGTTTCATTTATAAAAACAAATAAAGCATTCAGTTCAATATCAAGTCGTTTTTCAAATAATAAATTTAAACTTTTTTCATAATCCTGATAGAGTTGCGCGTATAATTTATCTCCAAAGATAGCCGCCTTTTCTTTTTCTGAAAGGCTAATACCTTTAGCTTTGGAATACCAGTCAGCGCCGCTGTACTCTGAATCCAACGAGCGTAAGCTGCCAAAGTCGTCTGCGAACAGGTCGATTGCAGCAAGACGAATTTTTATGTCAATTTCCGAATCTGATAATAATAATTCAGGCAGGGATATTATATCAGCGCCATCTCCGTTTATCAGAATGTTCATGAATATTTCTGCGGATTCTCTAATCTCTGAAATGCTCCAGGCTAATCCATTTTCAAGCGCGTGTTTATATATAGAATCATTTTCTGTTTTTTGGAAGATTAAATATTCCTTTATAAATATTTTATATATTGAATTTAAATATGATTTGTAATAATCCTCCCGGTTTATAATTGAAACAGAAACAAGCGCGCTATAATCGGAGTATAACTTGTTTAACTTTTCTTCTTCTTCCTGCAGTTTTATTGTCAAAGTTTTCAATATTTCCTGTTGTTTTTGAAGATCCTCTCCTATTTTATTAAGTTTGTTTAATTCTGTTTCATATTCTGCTAAAGAATTGTTATATGATGTTTTTGCTTCTTCCCATGCGCGTAAACTTTCCGCTTCTGTCATTCTTCCTGCGGATAGTTCTCCGGCATAAGCAAAGACTGCTTCCGCAATAGAGGTTTTTTTCTCCCAATATAGGACTAACGCCTTTGCTCTGATAAGAGCAAGTTGGTATTCATCAAGAAAGAAATCTTCACTTGATGCGTCAGGAGAAAGAATGTCCTTTAATGCTCCCGAACCCAGAAGAGCCGCATAATCCGCAAGGATTCTGTCTCGCGCTTCCAGGGCTTTTTCTCTGTATGATGTATACATATCGTAAGCTTTTTTTATTTCTATTAATATTGGGTTGTTTGTTTTTTTTATTTCTTCAATAAGCCAGGTATTATATTCTGTATCTTTAGGATTTATTGTATTTGATTCAAAATAACGGTAATGTAAAAATTCCACATTTTCAAATGATGATATTGAGGTAGAAGCGCTAATTAAATACATATCTACTAAAGCTTTTACCTTTGTTTCTCCTTCTCTGATACGCATATTCATATTTAATTCAAATTCATTTCTTGCATCTTCAATATTTTTTTTAAAATCGAAAGATATTTTTTCGAATAATTTTGCTCCTGTATTAAATAATTCTTTTGCGTCCAGCTCCCATTTGTTTCTTTGCTCTTCAAATTGATTAAATGCATCCTGCCAGATTTTATTTCCTTCGGAAAATAATCTGATAGATTCTTGTTCCCATTCAATACGTCTTATGAAGAATCTTTCTTCAGCTTCTTCCCATGCTTTTAACCCTCTGTCAAATTGCTCTTTATACAATTGCAGCCATTCTTTGCCTAATAACGCAAGATCTCCTGTGCCGGCTTCAGCTTGTTCGATTCTGCTTTTTATTTCATTAATTCCGTTTTTACATGCTTCTTCCGCTTCGGCAATGAGATATTCTGTAAATTTCTTTGCTGCTTCATCTTCGCTTTTCTTGCGCAGACTCAAAATATCTCTTGTTCGGCGGCTTGTAAATTTTCTTTCTTCTCTGGCAGTTATGTTTTCAAATTCTGTTTTAATAGATGTATTAATGGATATTGAAGTATCTTCAATAATTAGTTTAATATTTTCACGTAATTCATCAGGAAGATATGCCAGAAGTTCCGGATAAAGATGAATTAAAATATTATTAAACGACGTACTTGTTGTTTTAATGCTTTCATTTGCTTCATTACGCCATTTAATTAAATCCTGAGAAAATTCTCTGCCGATATCGTCAGGACGAATTATTAAAGGATTTCCCGTATTGTCATCATAGATAATATTTCCTTTATCATCTAAATGCCATAAATAATTTGTTTGGATTCCGACTAATAATTGAATTAAATTATTAATTGTGGATTCCGTCGCACTACCGAAAAAGCGTCCTTTTAGCCACTGCGAAAAACGTTTTTCAAGCTCTTCGTTAGACCAGTTTAATAATTGATTTTTTGCTTCATAAAAATGTAAAGGATTTTCGTATAAATTACCGGAAACCAATTCCCATACATTTATTGCCTGTGTTATACCCAATTTTGCTTCACTCAGCCATCGTTCTGGGTTTATTTCCCTGTCCGCTCTGCTGAAGTGGTTGTCAAATACCGCTCTGTTAAAACCTTTTATTTCTCCGAATGGTGACGAAATATTTGACGTTCCCGAATTAGGAACAACTGGGTATGGCTGCGAAAATACTATCGGCGGAAATAATCCGAAAATAAAAATTATTGCTAGAAAAATAGCTAATGTTTTATTAAAATATTTATAAATCATGTGTTTCTCCTAAAAAGTTTTATACTCCGCACAAGCGGAATAGTATGTTTTATTTGTTTAAAAGTATTTATGTTAATAGATAAAAGTGACGGAATAACTGTTATTGAACAAATTAATGAACCTGTTACTCCAAGAGCGCCGACAAGAGATAATGTTCTGATCAGTATATTTGCATTTTCTGTAAGGAATAAAAACGGAATTGCTCCCGCGATTGTTGTTCCCGTAGTTGCAAGAAGCGCTGGTATTTTCCGGCGTATAGCAAGATAAACCGTTAAAATTGTTTTTTTTCTTCCATTTCTTAAAACCGATCGAATACTGTCAACGCAAAGAACCGAGGCATTTACTGTCATGCCGCTGACGGCTATAAAAGCGCATGCAATTGCGGTGTTGTATGCGTTGCCTGATAAGAACAAACAAATTGCGGGAATTGCAAGTGACGGCGGAATCGCGGATAGAACAACAAGAGGAATTGTAAAAGACTCGTTAATAACAGCTAATATTATATAACAAAAAATTATTGCCATTATTAGTGATAATACGGTTGCGGATAAATTATCACTTTCTCTTATGGCTTCAGGATCAAATTCAATTGAGTATCCCGGAGGTAAATCTAATTTTTTAAATATAGCGGATAATTCATGCTTGACGCGCCGCGGATCCATTGGCTTTGTTAAAATAGTTATTGACGCATATCTGCGTCTATTTTCTCTTTTTATACTTGACGGCTCAGCATCTTCCTCTGTTCTTATAAGAGAATTTAATTGCAATGGAGTAATATTCTTTTCATTGATTGTAGGTACTAATGTACCCATTACATCTTCTCTGGTTTGACGTATAATACTATTTTGCAGTGAATAATTATTTATTACTTCTATATTACCTGTTTTTATCCTTACATCTGTTTCGCTATTCGAATCGGCGTTTATTGCATTAATTCTTTTGTAAGCAACAGGACTGTATACTCCGATACGTACCATGTTGGATGCTATAGAAAAACTAATTTTTGATTTTGCTAAAATCTCTCTGTTTGGATATAAAATCATTTTATTGCTGCCTTGTTTAAAATTAAGCACTCTTTCTTTAATAAATGAATGATCTGCGTATCCGGAAGGTACAGCGCATATATGTGCCAATTGCTCAGCGAGCTCTCTGCATTTTTTATCCTCATCGCCATAAATAAAAATCTCCCAATATCGATCTTTCTGTGAATTTTCAAGAAAGAAAACAAATCCGCCCGGTATTTGAATTTGTTTTGCCATTTCTCTGACTTGCTGTGTTTTTAAAATTCCTGGATCAAAAGATATAAGAAGCGAACCTGATCCGACACGTGCGCCTGTTTCGATATTATTAATCCCTGCATTGTTCAAAAGCTGTATGCTGTAGATTGAAAGAATTCGATCAACTTCTTCCGCAAGCAAACCTCCTTCAAATTCAACTTGCGCATATACCGAATCTTCCGATCCGGAACTGCCGGTGTCATATCCTTTTGCGCATAACATTAATATTGCTGATATAGTTATAACAATACTAATTAATATTATTACGAGCGGATAATGAAAGCAAAATCTAACAGAAGCAGCAAGATATTTAAATGCTTTTTTTGAAATATATTTTCCGGCGTTTGTAATAAATTGAAGTTTAAAAATATTATTGTTGTTTTTGGGAGAATTAATACCCCAAAGAAGCAATGGCGGCAATAACGTAAGACTTAATATAAAAGCTGTGATTGTGACAACAGCGATTGTATTTGCTATAATCCTTGCGCTGCTGTCTTCGATCAGTGTTAGCGGAATGAGAGCGGCTACGGTTGTCGCCGCGCCTGCCAATAACGGTCCTGTCAGTGAAGTCAAAGCTGCCGAAGCAGAATTAAAATTGTTACATTTACGTAATTTTTCCGAACAGAGAATAACCGCATCAATAGCTGCGGCTATTCCGGCAGCAATCCCGGCAAGAAGGAGCTTGTCCGGCGAAAAACCGATAACCAATAGAATTGCCGTTGATATAAGGCAAATCAGCGGAACAGCCAGAGCGCAGAAAAATCCTGATATTTTTACATTATTTTTATTACTTAATAAAAAACTGATTATTGCCACCATGATTGCGCCTGACAATGCAGCGTATAAAACAGACTGAAAAGCCGAGGCTTCTTCAGCTCCAAGATCAGATAATACGATAAATTCAAGAGGTAAAGTTTGATCTTTATTAAGAGATGATAATTCTCTCTTTATTCCGGAAGATAATTTGCGTAAATCAGCGCCGTCCCGTCCCATAATGGCAATACTTACCGTTTTTCTGCCGTTCAAGCGTGAAAGTATGTCCGGTTCCCTTTCCTGTTCAATTATTAAAGCGATTTCAGATAATTCAGTAAATTTTCCGTTATCTAATGGAATCAAGGCTTTATTAAGCGCACTGTAATGACCGTATCGCCCGTCTACAGAAATTATAATTTCTCTGTCGTGTTGCATAACAGTGTCGGATACTTCTTTGTAAGTACCGCCTGAAAAAATTGAATCATTCATAGCGAGAACAGAGGAAACAGCCGAGGGTTCCAATCCAAGAAGATTAATTTTCTCCTGATCCAGAATTATATATATTTCTTTTATTCCTATTCCGGAAACAATCACTTCTCCGGCTCCTTCAAGGCTTTCCAGTACGGGTTTTACGTTTTTTTCCAGCAAAAACATGGTTTGCATCTGCGATGTTAAAACATTTTCTTTTAACTCTTCAGAAGGTGAATTATCAAAATCGGCTGTTGAATTATTTGTTAAAACAGCGGCGGACCAAACCGGAATCATCGAATTATTTGAGCTTAAAATCTCGGGTCTTTGAGCAGATGGCGGAAGTGTTTCATATACTCTTTGCGCTGCGTCGCGCACGGCCTCATAACGGCCGTGTTTGGAAAAATTTGCCGCAAGATGCGTTCCTGATTTAAAACGTATAATAACGCTTGATTGGCTGTTTTCGCTGGAACTGAGTACAGACATGATGCCGGGGATGGAAAAAAGCGCGTCTTCCAAAGGAATGGTTATGCTTCTTTCTATTTCTGCGGCGTCAATACCGTAATGTTTAATTCTTACTGCATAGGAACCTCCTGAATTTAATTTTATTTTTTCTTGTGAGGTTATAACGGCAAATAACGATATTGCGCATATTCCCGCCAGTATACATAGAGCGGCTTTTTTTCTTTTTAACCATGATGATAATTTCATTCCGTTATCTCCTTATTTATTTTCCATTTAAAAAATTTGATGAGGACAGACGGAATTGCAAACAAACTAAGTAACGTTGACGCTGCAAGTCCTCCAAGCATTGCGGCAGCCATGGATTTTTGCGAGTTTGCTAATGGACTTAGTATTAATGGAAGAAGAGCAAAGATAGTTGTTGTCATTGTAATTATTATTGCCTGCAACCGTTCGCGCGCTCCGTGTAAAACTGCGGTTGCCGGTTTTAGACCTGCGCGGATTTTTTGATCGCTTATTTCATAAAGTATAAGGCTGTTGTTCACAACAAGACCGAAAAGAGCTGTTAATCCAAGAACCGCGCCGGAGTCAATTTTTGCGCCTGTAAGCAGAAGCGCAGGGCCTGCTCCTGCAAGCGACAGTGGAATTGTCATCATTAAAATCAACGGGAGTAAAAACGATTCAAATTGAGCGCCCATTGTTATGTAGAGTAAAATAAATACGAGTAAAACGTATATTATAAGTGAATTGCGGTAACGGCTAAATACAGAATCATCCGCGCGTTCTGTGATTTTTTTGATCGGTGCGGGAATTTCTTTTGTTGATGAAATATCAGCATAAATAACATCGGAGCGATCAAGTCGCGCAAGAGACGCTTCCGCCTCTGTTCGTTCTATTCTGCCTAGAGAGCCAAGAAAAACTGTTTTGCCCTGTGCTGTTTTTATTGGAATTTGTTCAAACTGCTGAATGGGATCTTTATATTCATTTTTATTTTGAGTTTCTCTCACGCAGGAATCTTCGTTATAAGAAACGCCAGTTACGCGCACATCAAGTGGTCTGCCTTCAACTTCCAATTGTGTGACAATAACACCTTCATTCAGAATATAAAGTGTTTCCGCTATCTGCGCCGATGAAATTGAAAGGTATGCAGCCGCTTCCCTGTTCGGGTACAGTCTCAATTCAGGTCTTTGTCCCAAAGGTTTAAATTTTACCGCGATAGAAGCGGAATCGAACGTATTTTTAGCAATTTTTATTCGTTCAAGCAGTTCTTCCCTGTTTTTGCCTTTGATTACAAATGTTTGTGAAGATGACAATCCGAGTAGAATTTCCGTTCTGTCTTTGGGAAAATATACCGAATAAGGAATTTGCCAGGACAGTTGCTCAAAAAGATGCGAACAAGCCTGATTAATTTCATCTAATGCTTTTTCTGTTTTTACGTTTTTTCTCAGCACACAACGCAGAATTAATTCTTCTCTTCTGTAATCAATATCCGCCCGCCGGTTTATATCTTCTTCTTCGGCACCTGCTCTTCCGTAGACGGTTATTACAGATGGCAGCCCTGAAATATTTTTTGAAATATTTGATGCAAACTTACCTGTGGTTTCAAGTAATGTTCCGGGAGGAAAAACAAATGAAATCCAAATCTCTTCGGAATCATCCGGGTTTATGAAAACCATTGGCTGTATAAATATTGTGAGGATGCCCAGCACAACTACCAATACGGCAACAATGTAAAATTTGTCCGGACGGCGAAGCAGATTGACAAGATAATGAGAATATTTTTTTTCAAGGCTGCCATCTCTAAAAACAGAAATAAACTTTTTTATTGTTTTTTTTGTCACTAATAAGTTGTTATTTGTAATCAATGAACTAAAGAAAAAACGATATAAAGACGGAAGACAGAATTGCGCATAAAACCATCCGGCTGTTACAGAAGCTACAAGAGCGATTGCAATATCGCCGAAGAGACTTCCAAGAGCTCCCGGCAACATTATAATAGGAATAAAAACAAGAGCAGTTGTTAATGTTGACGCGATACTTGATCCGGCAATAGAAAACGCTTTGTTTCCGACTTCTTCCGCTTCCGGTACACTTTCTCTTTTTCCAAACGCGCGATGAAGAAGATCCAAAACAATAACACTTATATCCGAAACAAGGCCGATGCCCATTGCAAGACCGCCGAGGCTCATGCTATTAAGGGATTTCCCCGTAATTAAAAGCATACAAATACCTGCTGATGCGGAAAAAGGAATGGATATTGACGCAAGTATGCTGTACTTAAGGCGGCGGATAAAGATTAAAAGCACTATTACTACTGCCAAAGCGCCAAAAGCAGCCGAGATTAAAAGGTTTGTAATTCCGTTTATCAATGAGGGAGTTGTATCTGTTACCAGTTCAATTTGCACATCACGGGAAAACATGGGAATTGCTTCGTTAAGAGTGTTTCTTATATCACGTGATAACCGTATCGGATCTGCTCCCGGTCTGCGGTAAATCTCCAGCGCGGATGCTTCCTTTCCGTTGAAGACAAAAATACTTTTCATCCTTGCCGTGGAAGAAACAAGCTCGCCCGCGTCTTCAACCTTGAAAGTTCCGTCTCCGACAGGAAGAATAATCTGAGAAAGAGATGATGTTGAATCAGGCTTGCCGGATCCAACGACTACGAGTTCTTTATTTCCTTCGCGTGCGTTTCCGGCCGGAATATCGGCGGTTTCCTGCGTGAGAATTTGCGTAAACTCGGAAGGAGTAATACCAAGAGCGGCAAGACGCGGAACATCAAGATACAACCGCTCTTCCGCAACATCTCCGCCAACCAGCACAACAGAGCCGACTCCGTCGATTCTTCGCAGACGCGCTGTTATTTCGTAATCGGCAAGTTTTCGCGCAAACTCAGTATTTCCGTTGCGGGAGCTGACCGCTATTACGGCGTGAGCTTCGCTTCCGGCGTTGCCTGATGTAACTGCCGGTTTACGAACACCTTCCGGAAGGCTGGGATATACCGTGTCAATTGCTTCTCGCACAAGAACCGATGCCGACATTGGATCGGTACCCCAACGAAAGTCAAGGCTTATAAATGATCGATTATCGCGTGAAACACTTCGTATTCTTTCAAGTCCCTTAATCGGTGAGATGCCGTCTTCCAATGGAATAGTAATCATGTTTCTGATTTCATTAGCTGTCATCCCCGGATAAATTGTTTCAACTGTAACTCTCGGAATTGAAAATTCAGGCAGTCTGTTAACAGACATATTAAACAGTGAAAAAATTGCCGCAATGATCATTGCCGCTAAAATCATAATAACTGTTACATGACGTCTGGCAAAAAGATTTATTAGTCCTCTCATGGCATTCCTACTTTATAAACGGTATATTAAACGTTTTTTCATTCCTGTTACCCAAATTGTCTTTGAGCCCGGATGAAATTTGAAAATTAATAATCCCATAATTTGTTGTGTTCATGAGATTTCCGGCAATTTCTATTCTTTGCAATTTATCTGTTCCCGGATGCGGCTCCGAAATAGTGTAATTATTTGTTTTAATCTGACCCGGAGAAAAAGTAATTACATTATTGGATGAATCAATGCGGAAATGTTCCATTAAAGAAAATATGTCTATTGAAGCTCCTTCCGCAGCAGCAAAATAAACTTCAATCCAAGTGCCGATAATTTTGCTTGATGGATAATTTGCATCTGAGATTGGAATAATTTGAAAAAGTGAATCTGCGCCGATAAAAACCGGTTCACAATCATTTTCATTTTGCGGTGCCATTGGAATTCTAATTCCCGCAAGCTCAGGTGGTTTCGAATATTTTCCATTAAAAAAAATCTTAAAGATATATTCTTCTTTTGTTGCATTTCTCGCTTTGTCTGATATTCCCGGTTTTATTCTTAATGTAAATCTGCTTTCATAAACAGGTATATTTTCAAATTTAAAAAGAACCTCTGTTTCATACCCGGGAAAAGATTCCAGTACAAGGTTTGGACAGTTTTCTGCGCTTATATAATTTTTTACCGATAAATTATCAACCGGTTTGGAAAAAACCAGCAAAATTTTATCTTCTTTTTCCCAATTAATATTTTCTACAGGCAATTCTGCCGCGCTGGAAAAACCTTTATCAGGCGTTAATTGAATATAATCGTTATTCTTTGTTACGCGATTTGCGTATACTAAATACGGCGGCTCATTATCTGTTCCTGTTGTGAATACGCTTTTAAAATCATTTCTGATATTCATGCCGTTTGTATCTGTCAGTAAAGAAGAAATAATTATCTCGTAACGGTTATTTTGTATCCATGGTTCTAAAGGCGTAAAGATCGCGAGTTTGCTGTCATTCCCGAGAAGCCAATATCCTTGCATTGAAGGGGTAAAAGAAATGTTTTCATATAAAGTATTCAATGGTACAGGTAAAGAAAATTCCAGCAAAATCGGTATTCTTGGCTCGTTTACCTCCGCATTCATAGAAGGATAACACGATATTATTACCGGATGATCAAACCCGGCTCTTGTAGTAAAATCACGGTTAAACGCATCGTCCATTGAAAGTCCTTCTGTATTACGGGCATCTGCTGAAAGATTTAAGGAATAGTCTGCGTTTTTTTCAAGTGGCGTTAGCGGAAAAAATGTTAATTTATTTTTTTCCCAGTGAAAATTTCCTTTTATACGATTCCCGTTTCCTGTTAGAGAAAAACTACGCTCAACGCTTGACGCGTGAGGTTCATGAGAAAAATTTATTGATACGGTAATATTTTCCGGTTCTGCGTGATATCCTTCTCCAGGAGTCCAGGAAATAACTTCAAATGAAGAAGTTCGCAGAATATCGCAGGAATTAAAATAGCAGATATTGAAAATAATTATTAAAAATAAAATCTTTTTCATTTTACTGCCTCCAGATAAAGAATGATATTTTCTTTCATATAAATTCCGTTTTCCGAAACAATTCCGCTCTTCCCTCCGGGAATAGTAATTTTGTAATAATGAGGAATTTCGTTATTTCCGTTTTCCAATCCTTCCCATCGCGCTAACAAACGGTCGTCGGAAACCCAATTAACAAATTCAAGCGCTACGGGAGTGAGTGTTCTTGGAAAAAACGGAGTTAATGTTATTTTCTGGGGTGTTTTTTGTTTTTCCTCTGTTTTAAATGGCAGGGAAAACCTGATTGAAACAGACAATTCACCTGTAGCGGGAGCAACTGTTACCGGAATCGCGTTAGTTACCGACAATTTGTCTATGCCAATATCGTCATTAAAAGTTATAGAAAGTATTTTTAAAAAAGGTATATCAACAGAGAAATTGATTCTGTAATCGGAGCCTATTTTTAATCCCTGACAGTCTTTTGTTTCGCCGGAAATAATTAATGTATATGTAGTTTCCGGTTCCGGATCTTTTGATAAAATAAAGACAATTGATTTTTCCGAAAGAAATTCAGTTCTTCCGGAAAGAGAAGGTTCAAAACGCAAAGAACGAAGCGCGTTTTCTTCCATTGGTTTGTTAAACGAAACGGCTATTCCTTGTCCTGAGTTCAATCCTGTTTCTATATCAGCGCCTGTCGGGTACCAGCTGCCGTCTGAAAATAAAACCGGATATACGCATGTTATTTCCGGCAATATTTGATCTATATCGGTTTTAAAATGGCCTGAATAAGTTTTTGGGAGCGGAACACCGTCAGTGCTTTTTGCCGTATCTTTTAAATTCCATCGATAATAATTCCAGGGAGACAAAGCTTTATCAGTTTTTATTTTTAGAATTCTATCGTTATCTGACCATTCATATATTTTTTTTACAATTCCGTCTAATGTTAACGCGGATTCTACCGAAAGCCTGTTCATTGTTTTTGAAAAATGAAATTCATAAACTACATTATTTGTTCCTGTAGATTCTCCGTTTAAAGGACTGTAATGCACCAGTAACGGCGGATCATTTTTGTTAAGTGCGTAGAATGACACACTGTGTTCAATTCTCATTTCTCTTCCGTCAATAGAACGAATTGTTCCCGAAAGGTTTAAATTATAGCGTATTCCAGCTGTCCATCCTGATTCCGGAATAAAATAAAGAGTGTTACCTTCCCATTTTTTTTCTCCGCTCATTGTTCCCAAATTTGAACTAATCTGCATGATATCTTCTGTGTCTCTTTTTTTCATTTCTGTGTCAAATTTGATTGATACAGGGCTATATATATCGGGTAAAATGGAATCGTTTATTTTAGGTTTTATTGTAAATCCAATCGGGCGCAGATCGATATAGTTAAAAATGCTAAAATCACATGAAACTGAAGCAATGGCGCATAACAGAACCGGAATTAATTTATTCAAAAAGCGTAACATTTGTTCCCTCCTTTAAATCAGTTTCAGGTCTTTGCACTATAATTTCCCCCGCTTTTAATCCGGCTTTTATTTCACGATCATCTCCGAGAGCGAAACCAAGAGTAATTTTTCTTTCCGTTAAATTACTGCCGTTGACAACGAATACGCTTCCTTCATTATTGTTGCGGTTAAAAACAGAGGATTCGGGAATAAAAACGCAAGTTTTGGAAGGTCCGAGATTCACTGTTACGCGCGCGAACATGCCGGGTTTTAATTTATTGATATTATTTGAGTCTTCGGTATTCCTAAGCAAAATACGTACCATGAAACTTAAACTTTGACTGTCAGCCTGAGGATAGATTAAATCGACAATGCCGTCCCTCGTTTCACCTGTTCCGTCAATTAAAACAGAAGCAGGCATTCCTTTCTCAATTCGCAAGGCGTCTTTCTCGCGCACCGGAATAATCGCGTATAATGAAGTTGTATCTAAAAGGCAGATGATTTTATCCTGAGTGCGGACTCTTTCTCCCTCTTCAAGATAACGCGCTCCGACAATGCCTGAGGCCGGACTCCTTATCGTAAGCTCTTTAAGCGAGATATTTATCGAATCAAGTTCTTTACCGCTTGCGTCAAGCCTTGCTTTAGCCGCTTCAAGTTCCGCTCTAAGGCTTGATGTCATAAGACGCACGAGAGCTGCCTGTCTCTTAGTTGCATCTAACGGTACTTTTATGCCTGCTTTGACCAGATCCTGATTGCGGCAGCCAATCTTGCGGATTTCAAGTTCTCTTTCTATCAATTTAATCTGTTCCAATTCCGTATCAAGATTAAAACGGCTGATAAGAATTGCCTCAGTGTGAATTCCTCCGGCCTCAAAAAGAGTTTCCTGATTTTGATGTTTTCGGTTATTTTCTTCCCATTTGCGTTTGGCGAGCGAAAGTTCAAATTCGGCTTTTTCAAGAGCAAGAAGCTGCGCCTCCGCCTGAAAAGTTCCTTCAAGAAGTCTTGAGCTTGCTAAATTGCAAGCAGCCATTGCCTGTGAATGATTATTTTTCGCTCTTTCAACAGCAAGATTAATTTGAGGATTTTCAAGCTGTAAAATAACTTGTCCCTGATCGATATAATCTCCTTCGCGAAAATAAAGTTTTTTTATTACGGCATCCTGCGGAGAAGTAATATCCACTTTAGTCAGGAATGACAGGCTGCCGAAACCGGACGCTTCATCCGGCTGTTCCCATTCAATTACGGCAATTCCTCTTACGCTTCTTGCCTCTTCGCCATTGTTAATTAAATTCCTGTCACAGGAAAAAACCAGCAATAGTGTTATGTGAATAAATAAAATAATATTTGTTTTCATTTATTTCTCCTTTAAAATAATTTATTGATAAAAGATTCAAATTCCGCCGGAAAATTCGCGGCAAAATATTTCAATTCTCCGGGTTTAATATCCAGAAACCGTTCCAATTCACGTTCTGCCTCAAGTAAAAAAGTTGCCGCTTCCACAACTGCTATTTCACGTTGAGTTTGCTCAATTAAAACTTCCATCAGCCTTACCCGCGTTATCTGACCAAGGTTAAGCCTAATTTCTTCAATTCGGCAGCGTTCGGCGCCGTGCATCGCAGCTTCGGCAGCCAATTTTCGTTTCTGTCCCGCAAGAGCGCATTTTTCGACAGCATTGGTTGCAATTCTTCCGATTCGTTCAAGAGCGGTATTATATTTATCCTGTTCAAGAGCGAGGGCAAGCTTTGCCTGTCTCCTTCCATACCTTGATGCCGGATCGTGAAAAGGAGTAAAAGTATTTTGAGCCATTGCTGTTCTGTCGTGCGGAGGTTCAAATCCGAACTGAGCGCCGAAGCGATTTTGAATATATGGGTTTGATAGTTCGATATTAACTCCGACAGACCAGTTATAACGGGTTAACGGATAATCCTGTCCGCTTAATCCAAAATTACCGATAAGCCGTAAAGTCGGAATCCATGATATAGAAAGATATTTTAGCTCTGTCTTTTTTTTGGATATTGAGTAACGGGCTTCGATAAGGTCGGGATTTTGCTCTTTCGCGAGAGCTGATGCGGCAGCGGCGTTGAGCAGTAAACCTTCGCGGTTTATATCAACGCTTTCCGTCAGAACAGGCAAAGACTCCAGACCAAGAAGTTCCGCAAATTGTCTTTCCATTTCGGTTAAATCAAGCAGGAGAGAATACACGTCAATTTTCGCGTCGGCAAGATTAATTTTCGCGCTTGCAAGATCGACCGGAAGCGCAAGTCCCAGTTTGACTTCATGATCCATAACTTCAAGCTGTTCTTCGAGAATAACCAGAGCAGACCTTTTTATTTCGAGTATTGCCCTTGATGAAAGCACATTTCGGTATGCTGAAATCGCCGATTCCGCAACTTCAGATGTTAATCTGTCCGCCTTGTAAGATGAAATTTTAAGTTCCGTCCGTTCAATGTTGCGTGACATAGTTGTTCTGCCGCCGTCAAAAACAAGCTGATCAAGGCTTATTCCGTAATTTTTCATAAACGAATCCGAACCCAGCATCTGTAAACGGTCGTTTTCCGATACACTAATGCTGATGCGCGGAAAATATTCCCGAATTCCCGACAACCATGCCTTTTCCGCGACAGCCTGCGAAGCGTGAGCATGTCTTAAATCCGCGGATGCCGCGACGGCAAGATCCGCGGCCTGTATAAAAGTCAGCGTTTCCAAATCGTTGTTAGTTGCGTATAACGCAATTGTAAGTAGAAAGTAAATACCGCAATAAAACAATTTGATTTGTTTATTTCGCATTTTTTTGTACCTCCATGATGATTTTTTCCAAATTTGATATTGAACGTAAAAGCGGCGTTTCCCACGGGAGCATCGCTTTTGCGCGGCTTAAATCTTCCAAAGCGTCATTCCCTCTTCCGGCTATCCATCGAAGCCTTGCCCTGTCCAGCAGAACCATTGCGCTTTCGGCTGAATACTCCGCGGCTCTGTCCAGCAGAGCAGACGCCTCGTCAATTTTTCCCGCTTCCGCGGCAATATCCGCCGCAAGTCTCAGGGCGCGGATATCCTGCGGATTATCGGTTAGCAGCAACTCTGTGATTCTTACCGCTTCCGCAAGATCGCCTTTTTCTCTGAGGATTCTCGCAAGATACAGATTAGCCTCCGCCGATGAAGGCCGCAGTTTAATTGCGCTGTGGCAGGTTTTTTCGGCTTTTTCAATATCTCCCTCAAAATATTCCGCCTTGGCGCGCAGTATCAGCGCGGGAGGAAATTTTTTCTGCCCTGATAAAATCTTTGAAACATCGTTAAACCGCCCCTGAGAATACGCGTCCGAAGCGCGCGCGTAAATACGGATTGTTTCGGTATCCGGCGCCGCCGGACGCGGTTTAGCGCAGGAAACGGTTGTAATGGCAGCCGCAAAAACAACCGCGCAAAGCATGACTGTTGTTATGTGCAATGAATATTGTTTCATCATCAACCTCTAACTTCTGCAAATATATATAAGCCGTTCCGACAAACGCCCTGAGGAAGTCCCGGCTTTTTCATTGAAATAATCCCTGAATACTGGAATACCTGTTAATGCCCGTAACGCGCCGACTGTATAAACCGTAAACGGGTTATCGGGAAGGCCGATCAGCGGCAGTAAAGAATTCAAAATATGAGGATTACCGGAATTAATCGAAGCGGCAATTATCGTTTCAATTTCTCTTTTTGTTTTGATTGCCGGACCGTCTTCGATTTTTAAACCTGTGAATGAGGCAAGAATCTTTCTGCATTCATCGGCAAACGGCCCCTGCGGAGACGTGTTGATGCAGGTTTCCGCGTAATCCGCCGCGATGGCTCCGGAAAAAGCTCTAGCTCCCCTGTACCAGTACTCAGGAAATGGCGTATAACGGGCACGAATAGACTTATATGCCGCCGCTGTGCGCCTGTTTTCTCCTTCCAAAGCCGCCTCTGTTAAAGTCGTTTCTAACGAATCGGCTTTGTTTTTTTCCAGAGAGCAGACAAGCATCATCCATCTGCCAAAACCGTCAGGCTCGTCAAACTCATTAAAGAGCGGCGCAAGACCGGCGGCGGCTTCGTTCCATTGCCCTTTTGAGAATGCGATAATCGCGTTTACTGAGGCAGTAACGGTACTATCATTCATTGAAGTAAGAGCGTTCAATAGACCGTTTTCAATATCGATCTTTTGCAGCTGTCCCATCCCGTATGCCCATGACAGCCCTTTGTAAGCCGCCGCTACCGCCCCCGCGTAATCTCCTGAGTTTTCTCTCAGCCCTGACTCTGTAAATGCCATGCCCCTTATCCAGGCACCGGATCTTTCAAGTTCAGCCATGCCGTCCAGCGAACTTAAAAAAGCGGCCATATCGCCTTCTACCGGTAAATGGGACATAGGGGAATCCGGCATTCCGGAAGATGAAGGCATTCTTTCCAATCGGGAAGGTTCCGTATGCCCCGAAGTAATTCCCGCGCTGCAGGCTATACCGCCGGCTGAAAAGATCAAACACAGAAGCATCAAAGTAAAGAAATAAAGTTTAGTTTCCATAAGCAACTCCATAAAAAAAATTTGTTTCCCTTATATGGGTGCGCAGCTGCGCGGCGCTTTACCGAAAATGAAAAATTTTTGAAAAATGTTAAATTTTTTTTCGAAATGATAAACTTCGCCAGAATAAAGGAAAAATATACTAAAAAAATGACACAAAAAAATAGAAAATATTGACATTGTAACTATTTGTCGATATATTGTTTTTATAAAATATAGAAGGAGTTAATTTTGAAAAAGAAAATTTTGTTAGTTTTAGCGGTTTTTTGCGTAATAGCAATTTCTCAGGTTCATGCTCTGGGATTAGGGTTCCAGGCAAATTTTTATCTTACTGACGCAGATGGTCAGTCTGGTCAAATGAATGATAAACTACAGGAAGAAGGCATGGCAGCTTCTACAGAGCAGTATCCTGTTCTCGGTTTCTCTTTTCTGTTAAGCCCATCCAGACAATTAAATTTTGCCGGAAGCTATTATTTTAGCGAGACGACACATATCATCGGTTTAACCGCTGATTTCTGCCCGGAAGCGTTTAATTTCAGACTTGTAGGATCCAGGATGACACTTTTATCCAATCCAAGAGCATGGTCGCTCAGATTTGGCGTTGGGATCGGCGGTTATGCCAATTTTTGGTTAATCGATAGTGATAATAACGACAAATTTAACAGAATGGATTTTACCGGCGGGCTTAGGATTCCTGTAGGTTTAAGTCTTAATCTTGCGAATGGTCGTTTTGAAGTCTTTGGTCACGTTGCCCCTTCAATAGGAGTAAGGGTTGCCGAAGTATCGCCGTTTATGGACTGGTTCTTTCCGGTAGCTGTTGGCGCGAGGATTTGGTTATAATCTGACAAAGTCGGCCGTTGATTTAGTAGTTTGTAATTTTGATACCGCTGTCGCTCTGTGCGCGGTAGGCGCCGAGAAGGTCGTGTCAAATGAGTTACGAAAGCTCGATATCAAGGTTGATGATTCCCTTTATGGCAGGGTGCGGTTCAGAGCTGGTACGAAAGAACTCTATCAGGCTTTGATAGGACTGCGTGCTGCAGACCGTGTGCTTCTGGAAATCGCGAATTATGAAGCGGCGGATTTTGACTCCCTGTTTGAGGGAGCCGCCGCCGCGCCTTGGGAGCGCCTTGTGCCAAAAGGCATGGGTTTAAAAGTCGCGAAAGTCCGTTCCAACCGCTCACAGTTAAAAGCGGAAACCAGTGTTCAGGCTGTTGTTCACAAAGCGGCGGCGCAGCGTCTCTGCGGTAAATACAAAGTGAACCGTCTTCCTGAACCTGAAATGATTCCACGAAGCGCAAAAGGTTCCAATGAAGCAACACCTGTAAAAGTAGCGGAAGTCCGTGTTTATATCGAAAAAGACGTTGTTTCCCTCCTCGTTGACTTGAGCGGGGATCCGCTTTTCAAAAGAGGTTACCGAAGCGAAGGCGGCGTCGCTCCTCTCCGGGAGACAACAGCCGCATCCATCCTGTTACTATCCGGCTGGAAGCGCAAATTCCCCCTTTACGACCCTTTCTGCGGTTCAGGCACCATCCTTATTGAGGCGGCAATGTACGCATGGGATATTGCGCCCGGTCTTGGCAGATGTTTCGCTCTTGATGACATGCTCATCGCGGACGCTAGAATCGGGCAGGCTGTTCGTGAAGAGTTCCATTCTAAAATCGATTTTAGCCGTCTTGTCAGAATTTCAGGCAGCGATGAAGATATACGTTCAGTGTCTATCGCGGCGTCCAATGCCGCCCGCTTGCGCGATATAGCAGAGGGGAAAACCCCGCAGCGCGGAATTCGCTCGCCGGACAACAAGGCATTGGGTATCGACATTAAGGCTCTTCCCATGTCGGAAGCGCGCTCCCCTTTCAATGATTCCGATGCTATGAGCCGGCGTCATCAATCTTCAATCTCAAAATTAGATGATAACTTAAAAAGCGGCCCTCAGGGGTTTTTAATCACCAATCCGCCTTACGGTAAACGTCTTGGAGACCAGTCAATTGCGGAGCAAATCTACAAGGAGATGGGCGGTCTTGAGCAACGGTTTCCCGGCTGGAAACTCGCGATTATTACCGACCACAGCGGTTTTGAGACCTTTTTCGGAAAAAAAGCGGATTCTTGCCGTGAAATAAGTAATGGCGCGCTTTCTTCCTATTTTTTTCAATATGAGGTATAATATTAATAATTAAGGAGGATAAGTTGGCAGTTGCGGTTGAGCACGATCAAAGGCGAAAAAAGATTCTGGAAAAAGCCCTTGCGGTTTTTATGGATGACGGATTCGAAGACGCGACTTTTCAAAAGATTGCGGATCGTTGCGGTATTACAAGAACAATTTTATATCTTTATTTTAAAAATAAAAGAGAAATATTTACCTACAGCATAAAACAGCTTTTAATAAGCGTAGAAGAAAAAATAAATCATATTATCGCTGATAAATCATTGAGCAGCGCAGCTAAAATAACAAAAGTGCTTTTAGCAATTTTTAAATTGATGGAACAAAACCAGCAGCTTCTATGCGTTGTTCTTGATTATCTTTTACATATTTCAAAAGGCGATGTTGATCCCGAATCAAAGGTACGCCGAAGAACCCTGAAATTCCGCCGCATTTTATCATCATTATTAATCGAAGGCATAAAATTAAAAGAAATAAAAAAGGTTGATATTAAAGTCGCCTCCGCTTACCTTTACAGTTTTATTGAATCCGCCATTTTCCAACTGGTTGTTTTAAAACGAAAAACCCTAACCGAATTAATTGAAGCGGCCGCTTTTGCCGTTAAGCAGTTTGAAAATGTTGAGGGTTGAGAAAGTTATTTTAAGAATTGGCTTGGGCTTTTAGCGTATATAAATAATAATCGAAAAAGAAAATTTCAGAAACTGATTTTCAATTATTAAATAGTTGGAAAAAACGGTTGTTCAAAAAATATACTGTTTTTTTAGATGAAAAGAAAAAACTTTTGTATGGACTCATTGGCATAACTAATCCATTATCAGATATTATAAAAGAACTATATTCAGAGATTAAAGCAAAAAAAGGAATTATTTGCTCGTTCTGATGCAAGAGAATTGATTGAGACGTAATATCTTTCGCCCAGAGGAATTTCTCAAAATATAAAGAATATATATTGAGTTATGCGAAATAAACCATAAAGCAATTAATTTTGAGTATTTTTCAAAAAATATTTGATATCAAAGGCTTGACAATATAAGAAAATTGGTATAAATTAATAAAATAGGGAGATATATTATGGATTATTATGATAATAGAAGGCTATTAAAAGACAAATTAATTGAATTTCCATTTTTGCCTTATTCTGAATTAAAATTAAAAGATATTACGCCAGGTGAAATAAAAAAAATGTTAGATAATCTTAATGAAGACGAAATTAAGGAAATAAAAAATGCTTCAGAAGAAAATAAGTATTTTTTCGATATGCTAGATCAGATATATGAAGATCCAAATTTGATACTTAATATTCCAAGAATTTCCAAGAATATAATTCTCAATCCACCTGTTTATCCTTCAATAGTTGAATTTCATTTAGGAAATTCATGTCAATTTAACTGTAAATTTTGCTTTTCGCGCGGAGAATTAAAAAAGAAAGATATGTATCCTAAATTTAATCAATATCAACCATTAGATAGTTATTCAATAATGCGGTGTATTAATGAAATAAAAGAACTTGGTTGTAATAGAGTTTATTTTTCAGGTGGTCTTGAAACATTTAATTCGAACTTAGTAACAGATATTATTGAAAAATTAAATAATATGCTAATTTATGTTTATTCAAATGGAGAATCTATAAATGAAAGGACAATTGATGTCTTAATAAAAAAAGTGAAAAGAGTTAGAATTTCATTACATGCATTCAAAGAAGATACTTTTAAAAATATACAATGTCCATCTTTTGATACTGATAAAGCAAAAAAAATGTTTGATAAAGTGAAAGATAATATTAAATCGTTATTAAATTTAAAAAAACATGAAAAAAGTGATATTCGAATAGGTTTATCATTTTTATTAATGCCAGAGAATAAAGATGAATTATTTCAATTTATTGATTATTGGCAAAGTGAAGGTATAGATTTTATAGATATTGCAAGGAATATTTTGGAAGACAGTAAATCAACAAATTCAATTATATTTCCAGATGAATGGGAGGCAATTGCAAAAGAATTATCATCAAATAATTACAAAAATAAAAATGGAAAAGAATTATTGGCTGTTAATAGATTTAAGATACAGAAAAAAATAACAAAATCCAAAGTTTGTTATGCGTTTCTGAAAAAGATTGTTATAGACCCATATGGTGATGTATGGACATGTTGTTTACAAGCACATCCTGGTTACCAAAGACATAACTTATATCTTGGTAATATAAAAGAAGAATCTATTATTTACATTATTCAAAAATGGGAAAGAATATTTTCTCCAGGCGATAAAATGATTGAAATTGAACATTGTGCTGATTGTACAGATTGGGAATATAATTTCAATGTTGCATTATCAAAAATTATTGAAGATCAAAAACAAGGTTTTAATGTATTTGATCATTACTTTCTTAAAGATAAGATAAACATAAAGGAAGAAACCATTAATAAATTAATTGCAAATAGAATAGGAATTGATAAACCAGATCCAAGATATTAATGATGGTTTACTTCGCCTAACGAATATGTCGAATTTATATAAATATCACATAACAAAAAGAAAAAGACGTGATGTCTCACGTAAAAACCTAACCATTGACCAAAAAAATCCCAAGATAAATTCTAACCATAGGGCTGTTTTTCCTCTAAGAGGAACCAGCCTTTTTTGTAGCAATGTAAAAGAGCTCTTCACAG
>Ga0209755_10001781_pt1 | contig 31946 bp, 25 predicted proteins | sample TergutCo191P1_FD_187301 | JGI IMG/M metagenome (GOLD analysis project Ga0209755, IMG submission 187301) | Cornitermes sp. P1 segment gut microbial communities from Petit-Saut dam, French Guiana - Co191P1 (SPAdes) (version 2) | ecosystem: Host-associated > Arthropoda: Insects > Digestive system... | reverse complement strand
TCATGGGTAAACACCCAATAACCTGTAAATGCCACATCATGATTAGGCATGTAGAACTCGCCGATTATTGCTGTAGGATACCATCCTACAAACGCCCATGTTCCTTGCGCACCATCTAAGTTTGTTGTTGATGATGTAGACGGAATGCTTGCCACGACTTGTGACGATCCGGCATATACTGCCGTTGATGGGCTGGGCATGTTGTTAACTACGGGTGGTTCTTCACCCAATACTGTATAAGTTATCACAAATCTATCTGGAATAAACGCCCAGTAGCCTGTAAATAACACATTTTCATTAGGCATTTGGAACGTTACATCCGTAAAGTCTGAATGCGTCCAACCTTTAAAAATCCATTCGCCTTGTACACCGTTATGCATTGTTTCATTTGTCAACAATGGTTGCGCAACTGTTACCTGTGTACCGGCTTGGTATGATTGTACTGCCGGCACTGTGTTCATTGTGCTCGCCGGTTGTAACGCACCGGTTACTTCGTAACTTACATAAAACGTTGACGCTTCAAATGTCCATGAACCGGTAAAGGTTACATCGTGATTAGGCATTATAAACGTTCTGTCACCTGTATTATCATTAATGATTACAGATGATGTGTTCCATCCATTGAACATCCAAGTTCCTCTAACACCTTGATGATCATAATTATCGGATGTTGTTGGAATTGGTTCAACAGCATGTAATGTACCCGCATCTGTTGTTCGTGCCGCTGGTGTAGCACTTGCATAACGAGGCGCTATTCCTGTCACTGTGTAAATAATTTGATATTGATTCGGCGTAAAGACCCATATGCCTCGCAACGCTACATCTTCATTTGGCATTGTAAATGTTGAATCTTGTGATACTTGATTATCATCACGTATCCACCCATTAAAAGTCCATGTACCGCTGACACCATCCCTGTTTGATGTATCCGTTGAATACGGATATCCTTGAACGGTTACAGTGGTTCCTGCATGATGTTCAATAGGTGTTGCCGGCATATTACTATAATTAAATGGGGTGTTATTAAGTGTATTTGCAATTTCATAAACCACATTAAATGCAGCCGGCGTGAAAGTCCACGTGCCTATGAATACCACATCATCATTAAGAATTCTAAAACTGCCTGATGCCGGTACCCCCTCACGTGTCCAACCATTAAATACCCATGTTCCGTGCACGTATCCATGTGTTGTTTCGCTGCTGAATAATGGATCCGCTACTGTTTGCGTTGTTCCTGAATCTACAGTCACTGCCGATGGTACTGTTGGGTGCGGTGTTGGTCTAATTCCTTCAATTTCATAGCTTATTGTTACTGATCTGGGCGCAAATGTCCAATAACCCGTGAACGTCACGTTTTGATTCGGCATGATGAAGGAATATGTTTCGTTGGTTTGTGCCGATCTCCAACCACTAAAGCTCCAGGTTCCTTCCACATCTCCAAGCGTTGTTGTCGTCGTATCTAAAGCATTTGCAATATATACTCTTGTTCCTGACGGGTGAGGTTGTGTCGATGGTACTTGATTAATTGTGGTTTCCGGTGCCAAATCTCCGGTTACTGTATAAGTCACTGTAAATATTTCGGGTATAAACGTCCAATGCCCTGTAAATATTATATCTCTATTTGGCATTTGGAAAGGTGTTCCATGTGTTGGCGTTGTTATGGTCTCTTCATTGGTTTCCCAGCCATTGAATGTCCATGAACCCAATACCCCATCATGCATCGTGGATGATGTTGATGGTTGGTGCGCTACAATTTGGTTGCTTCCTGCCGGTGCCTGTTGCGGTGATGTAGGCATACCACTTATTGTATCAGCCGGCGGAGCTAATGTTTCGTCTACTGTATAAATGATTTCAAAGTTTCTTGGTGTAAATATCCATGATCCTGTGAAATTAACTGGACCATCAGGCATTATAAATATATAGTTTTCGGGGACGACTGTATTATCACATCTCCAACCGTCAAACACCCACACACCTTCCCAACCATCTGCATTTGTTATCGCATTTGTTGTTGGTCTTGGCGCAACGGCTACATCATCACCTTCTTCAAAAATCGTTGAAGGAGGCACAGGCGGAGCATCGTATGGTTGTTGACCTGTTATTGTATACGTTACATTGTTAACCGCTCTCCAAATGGCGAAGAATGTTACATCATCTGTCACTACGTGTTCTGCCGGGTTAACAAATATAGTTGCGTTGTTTGTTGTGCCCCATCCCAAAAATACGAAGTTCAATCTGCTAAAATCTGTTTGGTATTCAGGTATATCAATCGGTGATTGAGTATGGACTACATTTTCAGTTTGGGATGTGTTTCCGTTTTGGAAATCATACGTAACCACAAAACGCCGAATGTTTGTTATTGCAACATCGCCACCTTGTGCACCACCGACAATATTAAAGGTCGGTGATACCACGGAATTTATTATTACATCATATCCTTGTGAAGATGGTAAGTGATAGCCGGCTAAGGTGTTGATTTGTACAAATCTATATTCACCATTTGCAAGGCTCCTTGTTAGAAAATCTCCGTTTACGCCTGTTGTATATACACTATTTGGGACATCTTCCCAATGATCATTTAATCTAATTTGCAATTGAAATTGTACGCCTTGCAGCGGAACTTCTGTTATTTCGTCAGTCAATGTCAGTGTCGCTTGACCGGGTGGTACAACGATACCACCACCGCCAACCGGGTTCATTTGACCTGTCGCGGATAATGTACTGCTATTTCCGCTTTGTGTTACATGTACTGTTGCTCTGATTGCTGTTTGGTTTTGAACTGCGGGGAAGTGTTCTGTGATTTGAACCCTTATTTCAGGGACTCTGCCATCAATCACATTCTCCGTACCATAAACCGCGCTAAACCATCTTTGATACAACGCTTGGTCGTATATAAATGTTGTCGGCATGTTGGTTATTCTGTTCCATCTGTGAAGCGGTCCGTGTTCACCGACAGTGCCAAAATAGCCAAGCACGGTATCAATGCCTTCAGGTGATGTCCAGATGCCAATAGTCCACGGTGTTTCCCTTACCCTTATTCTAAAAGCATCTAATGTCTCACCCACGTTCGCGTAGATTCTGCTGGGCTGATCCAATGCGTGTGCCGCATCTGCATTAGCATGGTCTCTTGATGGGAACATATAATATGGGTGGTCATCAACAAATGTTACCGGCACACGCCAATGGTCTAACACCCTTACTTCACCGGCGCGCCCTGCTAATTGCACTTCGAAGAATGTATCTTGTTGTGGTGTAAAATGTGATCCATGTGGATGTCCATGGAGCCCTGTTAATTCTTCGACACCACGATGACTAAAGTCTAATTGCCACCGAATATTATTATTGGTTGTTCTGTTTGCAACAAATCTAAACGGCACATGATCTTCAATCAAAGGTCTTCTGGTTGAGATTACTATAGGATAACTACCGCTTTGCAAATTGTGGAAATTTACAAGCCAGTTACCGCCTGTAACAGTCCCTCTTGAAAAGTTAAGTAGTCGATACATATCAATACTGCCGCTAATGCTGGGGAATCCTTCTGCATAATTATTAACTCTGATTGTAATGTCGTAACCGTTTACTTGCCAAAAAGCGATGAGTACATTGTTTGCATCATAAATTGGAGCCCAACCACCGGTATTCAAACCTGCAAAAAAAGGAGGGATTCCTGTTCTTGGGTCTTCTCCTGGCGCTAATTCGAAGAATGGTAATCTAAAGGTTACATAATCATCTTCTGCTAAGAATTGACCCTGTGGTGCATTCAGTGTCCAGTTGAAATGGAGTGTAACGTTTTGATTGCCTTCCGGCATTGGTATTCTGGTTTCAAATAATGGATTACCATTTACTCTCGTTAAAGACCATGACGTTACAACAAAGTGATCGGTTAGGTCTTCCATTATATCCAATCTTGGTGTGATCACCGGCTGAATCGCACCCGGCGTCGTTGTTGATATACTTGTTTCTGTTTCTGTTTCTGTCATCATTGGATTGTAATTTGCATGTATTGGTGTAAATATATTTACGCTGATAATAAACACCAAAATAATTGCAAGTAATTTTCTCTTGTTTTTCATTTCAAAATCCTCTCATGATAAAAATAGAGTGTAATAATAACTGCACTACTTTAGAAATGTGTAGACTGAACATCTATATAAACAAATGACACTAAATTGGTATCATAGACGTTTAATATACCATACTCGCCTAATTATGTCAAGTATAGAGGCTCCTGACAAACTGTTGCCTTTTCCATTGTTTTTCGCTTTAATATTTTGATCTGATGGTATCAAGATATCGTGTCTATGTATCTTTTCACAAACGCCAGAGGCTCATCTTTGAACCACATTTATTCCCATTTTAATGATCATGTATGTATAACATAACTGCTCATCATTACGCAGTTTATTGCAAGAATTTATTATAATTTTATTACAATTGAACGAAACATTTTATTTTGAGGTTTCTGTTTCTATATGCATTTATAAAATCTTAATGTTCATGATAAAAAACCCCGCAAACGCTGATGTAATCAGTTGTTTGCAGGGTTTTCTTTGAGAGCGCGAAACCAGATTCGAACTGGCGACCCTCGCCTTGGCAAGGCGATGCTCTACCACTGAGCCATTCGCGCATATTGGATTGCTTGGTGAACCGAAAGTGTTGATGCTCAGATAAAATCTGAAGCGGGCGACGGGAATCGAACCCGTGTATCAAGCTTGGAAGGCTTGTGTTCTACCATTGAACTACGCCCGCAATTAACTTGCTGATGCCCAGAGACGGAATTGAACCGCCGACACGAGGATTTTCAGTCCTCTGCTCTACCGACTGAGCTATCTGGGCTTGCTTGCATAGCGAGCGGAACGAAGAACATTCTACAATTTTTTTTTGCACACGTCAAGACCTTTTGCAAAAAAACTCATGCAATTGAGTCAAATTGTTACAAACAATATGAAAATTATGTGAAACACGAAAATTTTTGCGAAAAACTTCAATTAATGCTATACTCAAACTGGATTTATTGATTACGAAATTTCCTTATAAAAGGTGTTATATGCCGAGAACTTCAAGTAAAAACAGAGCAACAACAAGGAAAACGACAACCACAAAGCGCACAACGACGGCCGAGCCTAAAAACACATCATTGTATCGTGAGGTGAAGTGTTTGGGGCTTGCGGCGGGAGGCATCCTGCTCTTTGTCGGGGTGTTTTTTCCTGATGCCGCTGGTTTTGTGGGTCGGTTCATACATAATTTTTCGTTGGGACTTTTTGGTTTTGGTGCTTATTTGTTGCCGATTGCACTTATTGCAGCGGCTATTGGCGGTCTGGTGTCTAAAGATTTGCGCATTCCATTTATACAGATCATTGCACTGTTTTGGTTTTTATTGGCGATGTTGCACATCATCAACCCACCACAATTAGAAAATCTTTCGGCATTTGAAGCGATACGTGCGGTATATCTTGAAGGCCGTACATTTGGCGGCGGTATTTTTGGCATGCTGCTTGGCGATATGCTGAGTTTTGTTTTGGGCAATGCTGGTTCCATCATTTTATTGGCAGCAGCCTCGCTTATTTTACTGATTCTTATTACCGGGCGTTCTTTTATCAAATTGATACAAAGCAGTGCTTCACGCGCGAAAGATTATTATGACGAACGTGCGGCAGCATATGAAGTGTATCAAGCGGAACGCGCCGCATTATCAGAATCAGAAGTCAAATTGACAGGAAAACCTCCTGCACGTTCACGATTTGGATTGAAGCCATTGCCGGAAAAAGCGGTGACAAAAAAACCGGAATTTGTGCATATTGAAGGTGACCATGCGGATACAGCAACACGCATAAAATTGGTTCAAGAAGATTTAGAAGACAGAGCAGAAAAACCGGTCAATCCACTGTTTACAAAACGCAGTGAGTATGGTGCCGCCGGAAAACGTGCAAAAATCATTACATTTCCGGTTGTGGACCCCAATGAAACCACGGCTGCGTTTGCACCGGTCATCCATGATTCCGTCAGCCGCGCTTCGGTAAAAACGTCTGCATCTGCGAAACATGAACCCGATGAACTAGATGAAGCCCTTGAGTCATGGGATGGCGGCATACGTTCGTTTGACGCATCTTATGATGATGCAGATGATGGCGTTTATGCATCTTCTGCGCATGTGTCTGATGCAAGTATTGATGTTCCGGAAACGACTGATGGTTTGTCCGCTGAAGCCTATTTTTCTTCGGATGGTCCCGTGGTGAAGGGGCTTGTGGACGATGTTAAAGAAACCAGTGAACTGGATACCTTGTTCCCACTGGATGATGTTGATGATGATTTAATGTATGACGAGTACGCACATGCGAGTGGCCTTTCCCGCACCGCATCCGGTGATGTAAAGCCGAAACTGGTCATTGATGAACCGGAAGATGTGCCCGATTATTCTGATTTTAAGCTGCCATCCATCCATATGCTGGCGGTGAATGAAAAGGCGCATGTAAGCCCGGAATCACGATCACAGGTCTTAGAAAATTCACGCATTTTAGAAGAATCCTTGCGCAGTTTTAAAGTTGAAGCAAAGGTCATGGAGGTCAGTGTCGGACCATCGGTTACACGTTATGAACTGGCACCGGGTCCCGGTGTAAAAGTCAGCAGCATTTCAAACCTTTCCAATGATCTTGCACTGTCATTGGCGGCACATGGTATTCGTATTGAAGCGCCCATTCCCGGTAAATCCGCCGTGGGCATAGAAATCCCCAACAAAGATCCGCAAGCAGTATTTTTGCGCGAAATTCTTGAAGATGATAAATTTGAAAAAATGTCGTCCAAGCTCGCCTTTGGTGTTGGCAAGGACATTTCCGGTGCACCGGTGGTTGCGGACATTGCGAGAATGCCGCATTTGCTTATTGCAGGTGCGACCGGTTCGGGCAAATCTGTCTGTATCAACACACTGATTGCCAGTATTTTATTTAAAGCAAAGCCGGATGAAGTAAAGCTTTTAATGATTGATCCTAAAGTTGTTGAGCTGAGTGTCTACAACGGCATTCCGCATTTGATGATTCCTGTTGTCACCGACCCTAAAAAGGCATCGGGTGCACTCAAACAGGCGGTTGCGGAAATGGAACTGCGGTACAATTTGTTTGCTGATGTGGGTTGTCGTGATTTGAAGGGTTTTAACCGGATTAAACAAGAAAACGGTGAACATCCTATACCGCAAATTGTAATTATTATAGACGAACTTGCAGATTTGATGATGATGTGTCGCGGTGAGGTGGAGGATTCCATTTGCCGATTGGCACAAAAAGCGCGTGCTTGCGGTATTCACTTGATTGTTGCGACCCAGCGGCCATCGGTGGATGTTATCACGGGTTTGATTAAGGCAAATATCCCATCACGTCTTGCATTTGCTGTTTCCAGCGGGCATGATTCCCGTACGGTTTTGGATATGTATGGTGCAGAAAAGCTATTGGGTAAGGGTGATATGCTGTTCTTACCCATGGGACAATCAAAACCTGTGCGCGTTCAGGGTGGCTGGATTTCCGACCAAGAAGTAGAAGCACTGGTGACATTTTTAAAAGCACAAGCAATTGTTGAGCATTCCGAAGAAGAAATTGTAAAATGGACCATGCCCGGAAAAACGGTATCTGGTGATCTGGAAGGTGTTGACGAATTTTTTCACGATGCCGTCCAATTTCTTATTGCAAAAGGCAAGGCCAGTACCAGCATGCTTCAACGTCAATTTAGAATTGGATATAATCGTGCGTCACGTTTGATGGAGGATCTTGAGTCTCGCGGACTGGTTGGTCCGGAAGATGGTGTAAAACCGCGCAAAGTGACCATTACTTTGGAAGAATATCGGGAGTTGTATGGCGATGCATAGTGTGTATTTAATTTCATTGGGATGTGACAAAAATCGCGTGGACGGCGAAGTGATGGTGGGGACACTCATCAGTGCAGGATTTGATGTGCTGGATGAACCCCATGAAGCCGATGCGATTATTATTAATACTTGCGGTTTTATTGCTGAAGCGGTGAAAGAAAGCATCGACATGGTGCTGACCATGGCAGATTATAAAAAAGACGGCGACTGCGCCGCGCTCATTGTTGTGGGCTGCATGGCAGAACGCTATCGTGAACAAATGAACCAAGACATGCCGGAGATTGATTTGATTATCGGCGTGGGCGAATATGAAAACATCGCCGATGAAGTGGCTAAATTAATCGGCAGACCCAAACGCGTCAAGCAACACATCGCGGAAGATCCATACCTGGCAAGATTGGCGGCACGACCGAGTGATGCCATCAAGCATATTGCGTATGTGAAAGTGTCTGAGGGCTGTGACAATATGTGCACCTATTGTGCCATTCCGGCGATCCGCGGATCATATCGGTCGCGTGAAATGGACAATGTTTTGGCGGAATGCAAATTATTGATTGAAACCGGTGCGAAAGAAATTGTGCTTGTGGCACAAGACACATCGTTGTACGGTACGGATATATATGGTGAAAAACGCTTACCGGATTTAATCAAAGAAATCGCAAATTTAAATGTCGCCGGCATTGAAGATATATGGATTCGTTTAATGTACGTCTATCCTGAGCACATCACCGATGAACTGATTGATGTTATGGCATCGGTTCCGCAAGTGTGTCACTATCTTGACATGCCGATTCAGCACAGTGAAAATAACATACTTGCGGCAATGAATCGTGGCGGCAGCAAAGATGCACTGATTGCCGTCATCGCAAAACTGCGTAAAGCCATGCCGGACATTGCTCTTCGTACCACATTGATGGTGGGTTTTCCGGGTGAAACGGATGCGGATTTTGAAGCAATGTTTGATTTTGTGGCGGCACAAAAATTTGACCGTATGGGTGTGTTTCCGTTTTCGCAAGAAGAAGGTACCCCTGCGGCAACGTTCAGTGAACAAGTAGACGAAGATGACAAAGAATTTCGTTTGTCGCGATTGATGGAGCTTCAACAGCGCATTCACTTTGCAAAACAAGAGGCTAAAGTCGGATTAACATTGCCGGTGATGATTGATGAAAAAATTGATGAAACATCTTTTATTGCACGTTCAATGGCAGATGCTTATGAAGTGGATGCGGTTGTGAATCTCAAATCGGAGTTAGATCTAAAAAGCGGCAATATCATTGACGTTATGATTACATCAGCACAGGGCTATGATATAGATGCTGTGACGGTGATGGAGTCAAATGTAGGTACATCAAAAGATGCCGCCAATCGGCATATTGATAATAAATCGGCGAAACAAAAGCGAGGTGCACAGTGATGAATTTGCCAAACCGCATTACACTGATACGCATCGTACTCATTCCGGTGTTTTTGGTACTTTATCTTGCCGCACCTTTCTCACCATTATTAAATGCATGGTTGGCACTGATTGTGTTTTCTGTTGCTGCCATTACAGACGCTATTGATGGGTATTTGGCGCGCAAACTCAAATTGGTTACTAATTTTGGAAAGCTTATGGATCCGCTTGCGGATAAGATTTTGGTTTGTTCTGCGTTTATTGCATTCATTGCCACCGGACAAATGCCCGCATGGGCAGTGATTGTGATTATTGCGCGCGAATTTTATATTTCGGGTTTTCGCCAATTGGCGCTGGAACAAAATTTGGTGCTTGCGGCATCGTTTTGGGCGAAAGTGAAAACCATTGTGCACATGGTTTTGGCCATTTATTTATTACTGCCCATTAACATTTTACGCTTTGACATTATAGAATGGATACTCATCATTTTGGCAGTGGTACTTTCTGTATGGTCTGCTGTTGAATATACCATGAAAAATATTCATATCTTTAAGCCGGTTTCAAATGAAGCCGAAAAACAAGATAAATGATGCGAGGAGGTTATTCATGACAATCCTCAATGTTAATAAAGTCGCAGAGCGGCTGGTTGAAAAATTAAAACTCAACAAGCTCACCATTGCCACCGCAGAATCCTGCACCGGCGGTATTGTGGCAAGTGCGCTCGTCTCTGTACCCGGTTGTTCTTCGGTGTTTCATGAAGGATACATAACGTATTCAAATGGTGCAAAATGCAAACTGCTAAACATTGGTACCGAACTTATCGAAACACATGGTGCGGTCAGCAAGGAAGTCGCCGCGGCCATGGCAAGAGGTGCTGCAATGAATGCAGATGCAAACATTGGTCTTGCCATCACCGGAATTGCTGGTCCTGATGGCGGTACAAAATCAAAACCCATCGGAATGGTCTTCATCGGCATCTATGTCAATGGTATTGAAAATACACATGAACTGATGTTGGCCGGAAACCGAACAGAAATTAGAAATCAATCGGCATATTTAGCACTGGAACTGTTGACCGATATCTTAGAAATTATATAAACGATATGTTTAACGCGTAATACATGCATATAAACCACATCTGAATTTGAGGAGGAAAAATTTTGCCACCAAAGAAAAAAGCATCCACAAAAGTAAAAGACAATCAAGGTGTTAATGACATTCAAGCATCTGCAGAAGCAAAAAGCGAGGCGCTAAACAATGCGCTTGCCAATATTGAAAAACAATTTGGCAAGGGTGCCGTCATGAAGATGGGCGAAAAAATGAATGATATGGATATTCCGGTGGTTACCACCGGCATTTTGTCCATCGACGTTGCACTTGGGGTCGGCGGTGTTCCAAAAGGCCGTATTATCGAAGTGTACGGGCCGGAATCATCCGGTAAAACCACTTTTGCGCTGCACATTGTTGCCGAAGCGCAAAAACTCGGCGGCATTGCCGGATTTGTTGACGCAGAACATGCGCTGGATCCTGTGTATGCGCGTAAACTGGGTGTAAACATTGATGAACTGTATATTTCACAACCTGACGATGGAGAACAAGCACTGGAAATCGCAGAGGCAATGGTGCGTTCTGCCGCGATTGATGTTGTGGTTATTGATTCAGTTGCGGCATTGGTACCGCGTTCTGAGATTGAAGCTGACATGGGGACATCTCAAGTGGGTGTTCAAGCAAGGCTTATGTCACAAGCGCTCAGAAAATTGACAGGCATCACCAGCAAAACCAATTGTATTGTTATTTTTATTAATCAGCTCCGTGATAAAATTGGTGTCAGTTATGGTTCGCCGGAAACCACCACCGGTGGACGCGCATTAAAATTCTATTCATCTGTGCGCGTAGACATTCGGCGCGCGGAAGCCATTAAAGTTGGCGAGCAGACGGTGGGTAACCGTACCAAAGTTAAAATCGTGAAAAACAAAGTGGCTCCGCCGTTTAGAACATGTGAAGTTGACATCATGTACGGAGAGGGCATTTCAAAAGATGCGGACATTTTGGATCTTGGTGCGCAATTGGATTTGGTTGCAAAATCCGGCTCATGGTTTTCATATGGCGATGTGCGTCTTGGTCAAGGCCGTGAGAACGCCAAGCAATTCCTCAAAGAAAACCCGGCAATTGCTTATGAAATTGAAAATGCTGCGCGCAAGCATTTTGGACTGAAAACATTAGAGGATTTAAAAGCACCCGATAACTATATTAAAGTGGATTCTGAAAGCCTGACCATCGAAGATGATGACGATGATTCTATGGAAATCGTATTGCTCGATGACATGGACGAAGACGATATGTAATCAATACGCGGATAGGAGATGAAAGCGTGCAAAATGTTATTGGAGAAATAATGGTGTTTTCGGCAAATGCCAATAAAGAACTGGCGACTGCGATTGTAAAACACTTAGGTTTGAAGCTGGGCGATTCAACCGTATCACGTTTTAGTGATGGTGAAATTAACATGAGGGTGAATCAAACCGTTCGCGGACGTGATGTTTTTATTGTTCAGTCAACATCTCCGCCGGTCAACGACCATTTGATGGAGTTATTAATTATGATTGATGCGATGCGCCGTTCATCTGCGGGACGCATTACCGCAGTCATTCCGTATTTTGGGTATGCAAGGCAAGATCGGCGTGCGCGTTCACATGATCCGATTAGCGCAAAACTGGTGGCGGATCTTATTACCAATGCCGGTGCTGACCGTGTGTTGTCAATGGATCTGCATTGTCCGCAAATTCAAGGCTTCTTCAACATCCCGATGGATCATTTGCGCGGCATCAATGTGTTTGCAAATTACTACCGTGAAACCTTTAGCGACTTGTCCAATGTTGTGGTGGTTTCCCCTGATTTTGGTTCGGTTGCGCGGTGCAATGCCTTTGCCGAACTTTTGGAATTGCCGCTTGCCATCGTGGACAAGCGCAGACAGAGTGACACGCAATCTGAAATTGCGCACTTTATTGGTGACGTTGAAGGAAAAACAGCCATTTTACTGGATGATGTGTTGGCAACAGGAGGCTCTTTGTGCAACGCCGCCGCCTCTGTGATGGAGCATGGTGCAAAAGAAGTTTTTGCTTGCGTAACGCATCCTGTGTTGTGTGGCGATGCTGTGGATAAATTGGCAAACTCGCAAATAAAAGAATTATTGGTGACGGACACCATTGAAATCCCGGTAGAAAAGAAGATTTCAAAAATAAGACAATTGTCTATTGCGCATTTGGTTTCTCAAGCAATTAATTGCATTCATTATGGTAGAAGCATTGGTGATTTGCTTAAAGCAAAGCCAATCTCATACCGCGAAAAATAAACAGTTAAAGCGTGCATCGCCAGTGCTTTGACAAAAACAATTTAAAATACAAAGGAGTAAATGCATGAAATTTTCAGATTATTTGGATCAAATTGAGGGTACCCTTGATGAAGACTTGTTCCGCGAAAAACTTGAAAACATTCGCGAAGAAATTGATGCCGCCGGCAAAATTCCGGTGGTGGGTAAGCTGCTCTTAGCGCTGGTAGACCTTGCCGATTCTGAGTCAATTGACGCATTCCGTCAAACTGCATCGTATGAATTGTTAAAAAATTGGAACATTGATCCTAAAGCGGCGGCACGCGGCGATATTTCATTTTATCCAAGTGATGAAACCTTGAAAAAAATAGCAATGTGTGTGGGCGCGATCTTTGCGATTATTGGGCTGATCGTGATTATTAAAAAGTTTTGCTGCAAACGCAAAATTGCTTAGTTAATCGCAATATGCACATAATCACATAAAAAAAGAATCCGTAATAAAAAATGGTGGATTGTCGTTTGAAAGACAATCCACCATTTTTTATTGTACCAATCCGCGTTTTTTAAAGAGGATGACGAATACGGATGCCAACACACAGAAGTTTAACATCATGATGCCGATGTTTGGTAAAATGCTTTCATTTAAATAAATTGCGGCGATGCCTTCGGTGACTTGCCCGGCAAAAAGATAATTTAATAATTCAAATGAGCCGGTCGCCAATTGCGGGATGAGAACGAGTCCGAGAAAAACAGGCATGGCAATCATACTGGCAGTGGTCGCTTTATTACATAAAATCCCGATGATGCCGCCAATCGCCGCGGAGGGTAAAATGGGTACGGTGGTTAATGCGATAAATGGCAACAGTGACAAATGAGCATTCATGCCCATCGTGAAAAACAATACAATATTAATAACAGTGGTAATGATCATGGTGATGATGGTGCCGCTGAGCAAATAATCCAATGCAGATACAGACGATGCAATGAGCACATTTAATGTATTTTTTTCCTTTTCGTCAACCAACATGAGCAACAAAGTATTGGTGCCTGCGAAGAGGATGTTGGACAGTACAACGAACGAAAAGACACCACCGTCGCCATATCCATTGAGTATGAATCCCATAATCGGCGGCGTGATGAAGCCCAATGCAATCATTGGACTCATCAACATGTTTTTAATCATGATCATTATGAGTGCGTGGATTTTTTGCAATGAATTTGTTGGTTTTTTATGGACTGTGTGTACGGTTGTGTTTGCATTTATATTTATTGTGGTCATTGGTTTAGATTCCTTCCCGTTCTTTTTATAAAGATGTCTTCAAGGTTGTTTGTCTCAGGGTGCTTTGTTTTAATATCTTCCAAACGGCCTTCTTCTATAATTTTTCCATTGTGAAAAAGAACAATGCGATCACAAAGTTTTTCCGCTTCTGCCATATTGTGTGTGGTGAGAAAAATAGTCGTATTGCGTTGTTTCATCTCAAGGATGAGTGCATGGATGTCTTGTGCGATGAGAGGATCCAAACCCGAGGTTGGCTCATCAAGGAACAATACTTCCGGATTGTGCAGCATGGCTCTGGCAATAATGAGCCGTTGTTTCATGCCACGCGAGAATTTTTTAACGCGTTTTTTTATTTCATCACCCAGCCCCACACGCTGAAGCAGTATGGGAATTTCTTTTTTGTCCGTACCCAGTATGCGTGAAAAAGTCAGCAGATTGTCATATGCGGTGAGGTTTTCATACAGGCCGGAATTGTCCGATACAATGCCGATCTTTGTGAAGCTTCGGGCACTGAGTTTGGTGGTGTCTTCGCCTAAAATGGTGGCGGTACCCATGTCTTGTTTCAGTTGTCCGGTTAAGAGTTTGATGGTGGTGGTCTTGCCTGCACCACTTGGGCCGAGAAAGCCGATGAGTTCTCCTTGTTTTATTGCAATGCTGACATCGTTGATGACTTTTTTACTGCCAAACTTTTTATGAATGGTGTTCATAGTAATGGTGTTCATGGTTTTACTCCTTTTCGTTTTATAAGTATCAAACAGGCAATGCTGCCGATCAGGCTTGCAAGGAAGAGCATTGTTGTGCTCAGTGAAAAATCAAGCGTGCCGTAAATAATGATGCTTCTAAATATTATTGCCGCTCCGCCGATGACGCATATGAATAAAATCCAGTGTAGCCACGTTCGCTTGGCACATGGTTTATCGTCACCTTTTTGCAGATACATTGCCATTAACGCTCCGATTACGCCGCCCATGTTGTTGCCCCCTTTTTAATGATTTGTGTTGATTACGTGATGTATATACAGTACAACATACAACGGTGCTGAAGGATAAAACCGAACCAAATCACGTTTTTATGCACTGAACGGCAAGCTGATTGTCGTTCATCCAAAAATTACGTCGTTAATCCAATCCAAATCATGTATAATGGTGGTATCTTTGTGCATCGGAGTGCTTAATGACTTATGCGATGTTTCTCTTCGCCGTCTTATTTTGTTTGTTTATGATGTTGATTATCTTGAACATCTTTCATCTAAGACCGACCATTAATAAAAAGTTTGTTTATACAGCGATCCCGCTTTTTATATTGGTATTGGCCGTTGCCATCTTTTTTGAAGCCAATCCGATGTCTGTCATTATGGGCGGCGTTTTAGGTGTTGTTGTCGATTTGATTTTTTTCAAAAAGGACATAAAAAATGCCGCGGCATTGGCAATTTATGCATTTTTATCGCTGATTGGTTTTAACACCATTGCAATTCTATTTTTAGATCTCAGCGGCAACATTGAATGGTTTCATGCACACAGACAATGGGGTATTGTCAACATCGCGATTATGGTCATCATCTTCATGCTGTCTTTTTTAATAAACCGCATCATTCGTTCAAAATTTAAAACATTTTTCTTCAATGGAACGATATTAAACATCCTTGTCATCATTTCATCCGTTGTGCTGTTTTTTATGTATATACGTATTGCCGTGGCGGAAGACAATCTTAACATTTTTGGTTTTTTATGGACCGTGGATGATTTGTTTTTCTTAATATTCTTCGTCAGTATGGTTGCGATGATGATTATTGTCATGGTGTACATTGCCCGAGAATCTGCGATTAACAATGAAAAAATGTTGAATGATGCCAATAAAAAATATATACAAGATTTAGAATCATCATATCAATCTTTACGCGCATTAAAACATGATTATATTAATATTTTGAATTCATTTAAATTATATATTGATACCGATGATGTGGATGGGCTGAAGCATTATTATTACAATGAACTTCTTGAGATGAATAATGAAATGTTGCATCATGACGCACTGCTTAGTAGCTTGCATCCTGTGCAGAACCAAGAAATAAAATCCATTTTAATTTTTAAGTGCGCCGCAGCAGAAGCCATGGGCATTAATGTCTCTATCGAAGTCCGCGATATAATTGATACTTTTGGCATTTCAACCGGTATTCTTTGTCAAATAGTGGGGGTATTTTTGGACAATGCGATTGAAGCCGCTTATGAAACAACGCATAAGGATGTTGTTATTGCACTGATTAAAAATCCTGAATCAAAAACAATTATTATAAAAAATTCATGGACACGACAAGCCATTCACATACAAAAATATTTTGAACTTGGTTTTTCAACCAAAGGCGAAGCGCGTGGCATCGGACTTGCAACGGTGCGAAATTATACCGACAAATACGCAAAGCTTATGCTTGAAACAGAAGCGGAAGAAGACTTCTTTACACAGACATTAACGATAAAGGATTAGAGGAAATTTATGCTGGATATCTATGTATGTGAAGACAATGAAAAGCAACGTACCTTTGTCTCAAACTTTATTCAAGATTATTGTGTGATGCGTCATCTTGATGCACGCATTGTGTTGAGCGCGTCATCCCCGGAGGCTATACTGGAAACATTCCAAAAAACCAAGAACCCGGCACTTTTCTTCCTTGATATTGACTTGGGTGCCGCGATAAATGGGGTTGAGCTCGGACGGCGGATTCGTGAACAGGCTCCGGATGCATTCATTGTGTTTTTAACAACACATACCGAAATGACCTTATTAACCTTTCAGTATAAAATCGAAGCACTGGATTTTATTGCGAAAGACGACGCCGATCGCATCAAACAGCGGATTGCCGAATGTATTGACGTTGCCAATATACGTCATGTCAATACCGGTGCTGAAAAAGCATTGAAGGTTACGGTAGATGACAAGCAAATTTTCATTAATTTAAGTGATATTATCAGCATTGAAACCACACATGTCCGCCACAAGTTACGTTTGGATACGTTTACGCGCTCGCTGGAATTTTCAGGAGAATTGAAAAAAGTTGAAGCACAACTGAATGAACATTTTTTTCGCATCCATAAATCTTATGTGGTAAACCGAAAGATGATTGTGTCCATCAATAAAGACAACACGGTGACGATGAAGAATCATCATGTCATTCCTGTTTCGCGCAGCGGGAAAAAATTATTATAAAAAGTGCGTGCCACTGCATATCAGCACACGCTAAAAACAATACGAAAATAAACCGTGCCAACCCATTTTCATGCGCGTTGGTACTAAATATGCTCCATAATGGAGCAACAGGAGGCAGTCATGTTAAAAAAGATCCCGAAAATTTTATCCCCGGAGTTGTTAAAAATTCTTGCAGAAATGGGTCATTCCGACATCATTGTCATTGCTGACGGCAATTTTCCGGGTGCATCCAATGCACAGCGGCTGATTCGCGCCGATGGCATTGATATTCCATCGTTACTTGATGGCATTTTAGAAGTGTTTCCGCTGGATGATTTTGTGCCGCATCCGGTGTCACTGATGGATGCCGGTGATTTTATGCCTCCGATTTGGGAAACCTACGCAGGCATTATAAAAAAACATGATGCCGATGCCTTCAAAAATGGTTTTCATAAAATTGAACGCTTTGCATTTTATGATACAGCGAAGACTGCATATGCCATTGTGCAAAGCGGAGAAGGTGCGCTATACGCCAACATCATTTTACAAAAAGGTGTTATCCGAAGTTAATGATTGCGTCCTCATTTAATAAAAAAGCACTCTACATTTATAAATTTCTGCGTGGGTATAAACCCATTTATGCTTTTTATACGATTTTATTTCTTGAACGCGGCTTGTCGATCACACAGGTTGCCGTGCTCATTGCATTATGGAGCGGATTTTCTATCGTTTTTGAAATCCCTGCCGGTATCCTTGCAGACCGCTGGAACCGCCGTAACATCTTGGTCATGGCATCGCTTTTGCATGCGGTGTGTTTTGTGTTATGGTTTTTTGCCGAATCCTTTTGGATGTTTGCGGTGGGCTTTTTATTTTGGGCAATATCGGGCGCACTTACTTCCGGCACAGAAGAAGGTCTCATTTATGACAATTTAAAATCAGACCAATCCGAAGCAATGTTTACCAAAATTTATGCACGCGGTAAATTTTTTGGCACAGTGGGCACCATTCTTGCCATTACATCCGCTGGTGTCCTCTCGCGTTTTATATCCATTGAAATGATTGCACTGCTTTCGGCAGGCGTTTGTCTTTTAAATGCCATTGTGGCGGCTTTTTTGCGTGAGAGAAATTTATATTCTGAACAGCTGGACGCGAATGAAACCGGATTTTTCAAAACCTTCACCGATGCCGGTGTGTTTATGAAAAATAATCCGCTTGCCATCATCATTACTTTATTTTTAATCATGTTTGCAAGCCTTGGCGGTTATTTTGATGAATTTGACGCGCTGATCATCAACGATTTTGACATGGTACTTATTTGGGTGAGTGTTATACTCACGGTCCGCTTTGTGTTTGTTGCGCTTGGTGATTTGGCCGCGCCATGGATAGAGCGCCGCATCAAAAATACTCGCCAATTGTTTTTGTTGGCGGCACTGGGTTGTGTGTCGTTGTTGGTGTTTGGATGGTTTTGGCATATTTATTTCTTGCTTGCTTTTGGACTCACCGCATTTTTATTAGAGATTACGTCCATTGTTTTTGTCAATAAACTTCAATCCGTGGTAAAAGAAGAAGGACGCGCAACGGTCATGTCTTTCTTTGGTGTTGGTTCAAACCTTGCCATGATTGTCTTTGGCCTCATCTTCGCCGCACTTGCCGGTATGATGCCGTTACAAATGGTATACATCTTCATCTCGATTTATGGAATCGCCGGATGTTTGTGTTTTTATATCTATGCAAAATTAAAAAACCTATGTTAATTGAATATTGAATGTTCAATTAACATAGGTTTTTGTCTTGTTTATATAAAATCAATGGGTACAATATAGAGTTTTTCATTATACTGATGGATTTCATTGGATGTGCAAATCACAGCACCTTCGCCGATGTGTACATTTTTTATATTTTCTAATAATTTGAAATTTTTAAAATCGTCTTTTTTAGGTTCACCGGTGGATTTCATTTCAATTGGATACAATGTATTGTTTTCAAAAATAATTAAATCAATTTCATTTCTATTCCCATCTCGGATGAAATATAGCTGTGGTTCAATCCCTGCATTGGTATAACTTTTTATAATTTCCGAGACGACAAAACTTTCAAAAAACGGCCCCCTACTTGCACCCGCCGACAACGTTTCTGCGGTTTTCCAACGCGTAAGATATGACGCAAGACCAATGTCTAAAAAATGCAATTTGGGTGTTTTTACTGCGCGTGTGATGGCATTGTTTGAATAGGGTTGTAACAAATAAATAAGCCCACTGGTGCGTAAAATGGATAACCACCTGGCTGCTGTCGGGTTGCTGATACCGACATCTTTCGCCAAGCTGGATATGTTGAGCAACTGTCCTGACATGGCGGCGCACACAACCATAAAACGCAAAAAACTATCCGCATCTGCAACTTGCGTTAGTTTGCGTACATCTCGCTCAATATATGTTTTAACATAATCCGAATAAAAATTATCCCAATCAACCGTTGTATTAAGTGCAAGTTCAGGCATGCTGCCACGATGCATACAATCCCAAATATTTGTTTTCGTTTGTCTGTGTTTGTTACGTTCTGATAAGTATGCAAATGTTGGCATAAAAGGTGTGTTCCATGATGTATTAAAAAGCTCTCTGAGCGATAGACCGTGCAGCTCAAGTATGCCTGCGCGTCCGGCAAGCGACTCTGTAACATTTTCCATCAATTCATAGCTTTGCGAACCTGTAAGAAAAAAGTCGCCTTTACGTTTATGCGCATCAACTTCAATCTTAATATAATTAAAAATATCAGGAACATACTGTACTTCATCAATGAACAGCGGCGGTCTGCGAAAATTAAAAAATGTTGATGGCGAATCATTGGCTTCTCTACGGGTGGGTAAATCATCAAATGTTATTTTAGGAATTAAAGGAAAAAGATTTTCAATGAGTGTGGTTTTTCCAACCTGCCGTGTGCCTGTGACCACAACTGCGCCTTTATCCTTAGCACACAATAATATGGCATCCTCAATATGTCGCTTAATATACATATCACACCCCATTTTTTATGTTAATTGAATATCCAATGTTAAATTAACATAAATATTTGCAAAAATAAAGCCAGAAACAGCAACAATCATGTTTTTATTAAAAATTTGTAGTGATATGTATTCTTTTTATTGACCAAAGATTCATTTTTGGTTATTGTTTGTATTAATAAATATTGATACAAAATATTCAACTTGAAATTTATTATTAGTAAAAGTATTCCTTGAATTAATTATTGGTTGTCTAGATGTGTTTATTAGAACATGTAAATAATTTTCATTTCTAGATGCTGGTTTGATTGAGCACGCAGGGCGTTGCCCAAATGGTTAGGAGTGTGCATATGTATAATAAAGAAAAATATATTACGTTTGTTGTCATGCTTTTTATTCTTTTAATCTTGTCTGCGTGTGTTCCTGATTGGCATGAAACAGGTGCACCCCCTCCAAATCCACTGCAAATAACACAACGACCAGCCACATTAGGCAATAGAAGTTTTCTCATTATGGAATCCGGTGATGTTTGGGCATGGGGAGGGATTCAAGATACTAGAGATTTTGTTGAACGTCCAAATCCTGTGAAAATTTTAGAAAATATTTTAATGATGAGCACAACCTCAGGGGATCAACGATTGGCAATAACATCAGATAATACATTGAGAGTATGGGGTCGTCGATGGCGCGGGGTCGTCGATTGGTTGCGACCGATTAGCAGATATGATTCGGTTTTTGTTATGGACGATGTTATTTATGTATCCACTGAAGGATCGCATACAATGTTTATTACCAATGATCACGTTTTGTGGGGATTAGGACAAAATAATTATGGGCAGCTAGGCAATGGTACAACCACCGATAGTTCTGATCCGATTAAGATCATGGGAAATGTAGTAAGCGCGAGTACAAGCAACCAAAGAAGCATGGCACTTACATTGGATGGTGCCGTGTGGGCATGGGGTCAAGATCATGGACATACACCTGTTAAAATTTTTGAAGATGCGATTGCCATTGATTCAAATTCGAGTCTCATGATGATGATTCGATACGATGGAAGTTTATGGGGGATGGGTAATAATAACAATGGGCGTATTGGTGATGGTACTACAAGAAGAAGACGCACACCTGTGCACATCATGGATAATATTACATCTGTTTCGGTTGGTACCAGTCATACATTAGCTATTACAATCGATGGAAAACTATGGGCATGGGGAAGAAACGATTATGGACAATTGGGTGATGGTACCATGATTAATCGGCATAGACCTACTTTTATTATTGACAATGTGATTGATGCCTCTGCAATTGGATTATCATCATTAGCAATAACTGCTGATTATAATGTTTGGGGGTGGGGTGACAACACAAATGGTCAGTTAGGTATTGGTGTGTTTAGCGGCGAATGGGAGCGACGCAGACAAATGTTTGATGAGTTTGCATGGACACGCCCCATAAAAATAATGGAATATATCGGAACAAGTTAACATGTCATCGTATAATTAATTCGTGTGTATGGTAGAGGCAGACCTTGAAGGATTGCGTTATTTATTAAAACTAATCGAAATCAGTCAGTTGAATATTTTTGAACGTGCAATAAGACTGGATATGTTATTTTATATGACTGAATCACGATTATTGCGTGAAACAAATACATTCCCTTTACCTAAGTAGACGTTCTATTAAATATTTAATGCGTCATGAAATGAACTAGAAGGAGGCTCAAACCGTATGCATAAAGAACCTCTTTTAAAACCATGGAAAACCAAAGTACCGATACTAATCAACAAACGCATTGTCGTTTTTTTAATCATGTTGTTCATTGCATTTGCTTTTTATTGGAATTATCCGCGTTTGCTATTTTTAATGCCGAATAACAATAGTGTGGATGTTATTCAAATCTTAGCAGGGAATAGAAATTCGTTTATTATTCTTTCAGACGGAAGTCTTTGGGGGTGGGGAGATAATAGCCACGGACAGCTGGGTGATGGCACAACAATTAACCGATATGAACCGGTACACATTTTAAACGATGTGATTTATGTTGCAAGCGGACTTTCTCATACAATAGCAATTAAAGCAGACAATACGCTTTGGGCGTGGGGCAATAATCGTCAAGGCCAATTAGGTGATGGAACCAGAATTGATAGACATGTTCCTGTTCTTGTTAAAAATGATATTGCAATGATTTCGCTTTCTTTACTTTCATACGTCGTCACGATAGATGGATCTTTGTATGTTCTTGGCCATAACTCTGATATCGCACAACAAATAATATACCGGCGTGTTATGGAGAATGTTCTCGATGTTTCTGCCGGTGGTAATTTTCAATTAGTGTTAAAGAAAGATAATAGTTTATGGTCTTGGGGTTCTAACCATGTTGGTCAATTGGGTGATGGTACACAAGTTAGCCGTTCTTATATTAATCCAACGTTTATTATGAACAATGTTATTCAAATATCAGCAGGAAGCTCCCATGCGATGGCGGTTGATGCCGATGGGCGGTTGTGGGGTTGGGGTGGTTATGAATCATTTGGAAGAATGCGCACTTTTGGGGTTGTTGGCGATGGAACTCGCGAAGCGCGTTTATATCCGGTTGAAATAATGGATAATATCGTTACTGTGTCAATCAGAAATAATCAAACTTTTGCTATAAGAGAGAATGGCAGTTTGTGGAGCTGGGGCGCAGGTACAACTCGATCGTTGGGATACCGATGGCGAAGTAATCGCCCAAGGTTTGTTGCTCATAATATCGAAAAAATTTCATCTGGAAGCGTTCATACTATTGCAACTAGATCAGATGGTAGTATATGGATGTGGGGTCAAAATGGAAATGGGCAGCTGGGGGTTAATTCATCAATTGAACGTTCATGGGCAATTAATATTACATCGAATATTATTAATGCCACAAATAGAAAAGATTGAATGCGTATTTCAAATTACAATACATTAAAAATGGGGAAAGTACATGAACAAAGTATCTTGGTATGTAATGTTTTCAGTCGTTGGGTTTTATATTTTATGGAAGAATACAAAATACAGATTGTTCTCTATTCAATCATCCCGAAATTCTAAGTTGAGTGAAGCATACGGCAATGTGTTTCTCAGCACGCTTTTATTTCTTGTATTGCCGCTGATCATAGTTTTTCTTATTGTTAATAATCTTGCGAATGACATATTTTATTTGCCTTTATTTATCACATTGTATATCGGTGGCGTTGTTGCCGCACATATGCATGACAAATGGAGAAAAGAGAATGGCGTATCTTATGATGATTATGATGAATAAATTAAAAACGGATATGGGCATCATGAAAAAATACCGATGAAAAAATAGCGGCGGTATCGTATCGCTAGGCGATAATAAATGAAATAATTGCCAATATTATGGCTGCAATGATGTTGGCGGTAACCGCCGTGGATATGCTGTCGGCGTTTGTTTCTTGTTCTGCTTCCGGGGAGCATTGCTTATTTTTTAGGAAAATAAAACCGCTTACGCGTAAATAATGTAACCATGCCCCGCATACATACAGCATGGAGAAAAAGGCAAAGGGCGCTGCCCGCATAACATTGCCGGTATTTAATACATACCATATCCCGGTGAAAATAAATGCAATAAGTACACGCAAGGCGACCTTCCCCGGCAGTGCTTTAGTGTTCACTGCTATCATCCTCTTTCATTAGTTTTGCCTTTTTATATTGGTTCGGGGACAAGCCATACTTACGGCTAAACATCTTGGAAAAGCTATATATATCACTGTATCCTACGCGATAAGCAACTTCCCCGGGGGATAACCCCTGTTGTACAAGAAGATGGGCCGCTTTTTCCAAACGAAAATCTACAATATATTCTTGGGGTGACTTGCCCGTATGCTTGCGAAATAATTTGCTGAAATGTGTACGGTCTAAGTTTAAGCGATTTGCTATAGCAGACACCTTTACGCTTTCATTGTAACGGGCTTCGATATAGCTTTGGGCTGTGCGTACATACCGCAGCTCTTGGTCATGCTCGTGGTTGTATTGTGTGTTTAATATTCCCAGCAGTTCATAAATTTTGCCGCAAATGTACCATTCGCGCCCATCACCTATGTTGCTGTAGCGCGCAATGCTTAAAAATATATTTTCACATTCCGGCGCAGTAAGTACATAGGAAGATAAAGCACTGGATAAATCCAACGAGGATTCAAACCCAACCCAACAATAACGCCAAGGGTCCTTCCTGTTTGAAGAATAGGTCGTCATTTCATGGGGGCGTATGACAAAAATCTGCCCGGCACCTACTTCAAAGGTTTGGGTCGGGGTTTTATATGTGCCCCTGCCGGATATTATATAATGCAGCAGATAATAATCCCTAGCCCGGGGGCCATAGCTTTGAATAGAGCCGCATTGCTCTTCTCCGCATTCCACCGGATTTATATCGCGCAGGTGCTTGTTTTCTAAAATATTTTCAAAAATAGTAATCCTGTCCACCTATTTCACCCCCAAGTAAGATTATCACATTATGACAAAAAATTAAAGCAAATCTATCACACATTATAATATTGAAATCATGTTACTGCAATGTTACTATGCATTTCAACAATATTATTCAAATTTAAGGGAGGTATTTGTGAGACTTTCTAGACAAATTGCAATCTTGTGCTTGCTCCTTGCGGTTATTATGCCAATAACCGCTTGCCGTGGTCAAGAGGATACACCGGGGAGCGTAAACGATGTTTCGGCAGACGGGCGGCGGTTGGAGTACAGCGGCATCCCCCTACGCAGGGAAATTTTATCTACTTTTACTACCGATGCCGAAATACTTAACCCGGTAATTGCCATCGGTCAGCAAAACTTAGGACCCATCGGAGGCACCATGACAACCCTAACAATGACAAATAACTTTGGCGAATCTGTACCGGGGCTGGCAGAATCTTGGACCTTATCACCGGATGGCTTGACCTGGACCTTTACCCTACGCCAAGGTGTGTACTGGCGCAATTACAGATTTGAGCCTGTTCACGCCTTAACCGCTTACGATTTCTTACTGGCTGCACAGTATATGCTCGACCCTGAGGTTTCTTCCCCCCAGGCCCATAACTGGCATTCAAACATCGCCGGCTCTCAAGATTATTTTAATGCCCGCAGAGACGGGGAGGCAGCAGACTTTTCCACCGTGGGCTTCCGCGTGGTTGACAGGTATACCATTGCCTATACCACCATTGCGCCCAATCCTTTCTTCCCGGCTATACTGGCTGCCGCTATGTGGCTTCCTATACCCCATGAATTTGTAGGGACCATCGGCTTCCAAAATTACGGAACCAGTCACACAAACACCCTTTATTATGGGGAATTTGTGTTAACCGTATGGGATCGTGACCAACGTCATGTGCTTGAAAGAAACCCCTACTACTGGTGGGCAGACAGGATTCACGTAGATATACGGGAAAATATTGCCGTAGAAGAACCCATGGTAGCCCAGGAAATGTTTTGGCGGGGGGAAACAACGAGCCTGGCTATCGGCGCGGCCATGTTTGATGAGGTAATGGCAAACCCGGCTTTAGCACCTTATGTAACCCGTGGGGACTTGGGTACTACATCATGGGCCTGGCATTTTAACTTTAGGGGGCCCAGTGAGGACTTCCAAACCGCTATCCGCAACAGAAACTTTAGACTGGCCTTGCAATGGGCAATGAACACCGTACCCATGATAAGCGTAGAAGTTCTTGAAGACCCTGAATTTATTATCCGCAATTCCTTCAACCAATGGGGCATCGCCTTTGATGAAAACGGACGGGATTATATGACATTCGGCAATATGTCCCGCCTTTACGAAGAACGGCGCTTCGATGTAGAACGGGCAATGGCGTATCTTGCCCTGGCAAAGGAAGAGCTGGGTAACACCGTATCTTGGCCTATTACAGCCCGGGTGCCCTTTAACACCGGATCTGTGCAAACCATGCAGGGGGAACTGCTTACCGCCATTTACAATGAAAACCTGCAAGGAAATGTGTTATTTGAAATCTACAGCTTTGAACAAGCCAATCTCTCTGCCATGCGTAATGACGGCAATTGGGATATGCACCGCAATGGTTGGGCTCCCTCCAACCCGGACCCTGCAACCATGCTGGCCATATGGGGACCCGGTGGTTTCTGGGGTGACTTGTTCGCCTTTGACACAGTACCCGAACTGGTTTTGTTTGCTGAAATGGTTGAAACCGCCAGAAATACACCTACCTTAACCCAGCGGTTTGAAATCCTTGCAGAGGCAGAATGGTTCATATACGACGAAGGCTTTCTTTTTGGCGATAGAGCCTCCGGCGGCGGGTTTAGCATTGGTTCTCAACTTAACCCCTTCGATAATTATGGGCGCAACGGCCTGGGCCTTAGCCCCAATTTCTGGCTGGACAGAATGTTTGGGTATGAATGGGTTTCCCGCGAAACACACGACGCACAACGGTCCCAATTTGAAGCCTACAGGGCTAGGAGATAATGTAACGAATTCTTTCAATTTCTTTCCTTCGGGCGGGCGTAACGCCTGCCCGAAGTTTATTATGTTTTCGGGAAGGATTTGTCGACAATGATTATGTTAAAATATTGCATCAAGCGCTTTTTGGAATCCTTGGTGACTATTTTTATTGTTGTGTGTATCGTATTCCTGCTGGTAAGACTTATGCCCATCGACGGCTTTTTCCCAGAAGGCCTATACGAGCAGATGACCCCGGCAGCCAGAATCAACCACCTCTACAGTTTAGGGGTCGTGGATAGGGACGGTGACCCAGTTAACCCTTTTATTCAGCTTTACAGATATCTGCTGGGCATCGTACAAAATCGAAGCTTGGGTATTTCTACCCGTATCGCTCCTAATATGGAGGTTGCTGCCATCATTGGTCAACGGGTTCCCATAACCATGCGTTTAAATTTGATATCCCTTGCCATATCTATGACCCTTGGTTACAGCTTGGGGATTCTTATGGCGGTGTTTAAAGATAAGTTTTATGGCGTTATAGACCATATCGGTATGGCTTACATAGTAATTGTTACAGCTGTGCCCAATCTTGTGTTGTGGGTTTACATGCAACACTATATAACCTTATGGCTGGATGTATCCATGATATACCGCACCGGCCAATGGCAAACCTTAATAGCTCCTGTAATATGCCTGGCCGTGGGTGGCGTTGCAGGGGGCGGGTTATGGATGCGACGCTTCATGGTGGATGAACTCAACAAGGATTATGTAAAGCTAGCCTATGCCAAAGGACTGCCCACCGGGAAAGTGATGTACAGGCATGTATTAAGGAATGCCTTTGTGCCCATGGCGTATAACTTCCCGGCGGCGGTTATATTTACCATGGGCGGGTCCCTTATCATGGAAAGACTTTTCAGCATACCCGGTATGGGTAGGCTTTTAGTAGATGCCGTTAACCAGCGCGATACTAACTTTGTACAGGCCCTTGTGCTTATGTTTTCCGCCATGGGGGTGTTTAGTGTATTTCTTGGAGATTTATTTGCAACGATTGTTGACCCAAGAATATCCCTTGTAAGTAAAGGAGGTACCCGCAAATGATTACAAGTAAAAAACCGGAGCATATAGACCAAGCAACCAAAGACAGACTTTTTACCCTTGCGGAATACAGTGCAGAAAAAGCAGAAAATATTTCGTATACGAATTATTCCTACTGGAAATCTACTGCCCGCACCTTTGCACGTAATAAAGTAGCGATGGTGATGTTGATTATTCTGGTAGCCTTTGTAATATTTGCGGTTATTCAACCCTTTCTGCCCGGTCAGTTTGACCCCACCCAGGTATTGTATACGACCGAACCCAGAATGTGGCGTAATGCCCCCAGTGAAACCCATCGCTTTGGTACAGACCAGATAGGCCGCGATGTATGGGCCAGGGTATGGTCAGGTACCCGCTTGTCCCTTCGCCTTGCGATAACCGTTGGGGTCCTTGAAATTACCGTTGGGGTAATCATGGGCGCGATATGGGGATATATCAAGGGCTTAGACCGGGTTATGACAGAAATACACAATATTATTGCCAATGTGCCAAACTTGGTTTTATATACCCTCCTTGCTTTTATTTTAATGCCGGGTTTTTGGACGATTGTATTTGTCATGGTCGTAACGGGCTGGATTGGCATGGCCCGATTTGTGCGAAATATGGTTATGATAATACGAGACAGGGAATATAACCTGGCCTCCAGGACCTTGGGCACCCCTGTGCATAGGATGATTATGAAAAACATTCTTCCCTTTTTAGTCAGTGTCATTATTATGCGCCTTGCTATAGCCATTCCCAGTGTTATTAATGCAGAGGTAGGGCTTTCCTTCCTGGGTATTGGCTTGCCGGTTAGGTATCCCACCTTGGGCAACCAGATAACTACGGGCCAGCCCCTGTTAAGGTCGGCGCCTCACTTGATGCTGTACCCGGCGGCGGCCCTTATCGTGATTACCATTACCACTTATGTAATAGGCAACGCCTTTTCTGACGCATCTGACCCTAAAAACCATACATGATTGGAGGGATATCTGTGAACAAAAAAGAAGTTATCCTTTCTGTTAGGGACTTGGTGATACAGTTTATACTGCGCGGCCGCAAGCTTACGCCCATCCGCAAAATATCCATGGATTTTTATAAGGGCGAATGCGTTGCCATTGTTGGCGAATCCGGCTCAGGTAAAAGCGTATTTGCCAAATCATTTCTGGGCATGACCGACAAAAATGGGTATATCGCATCGGGCAGCATACTATTCGATGGCAAGGATATTGCAAAATACAAAAAAGAAAAAGAATGGCTGACAATCCGCGGTAAAAAAATCGCCATGGTTTTCCAAGACCCGATGACGTCCTTGAATCCGTTAAAAATTGTGGGGGAACAAATCGCCGAGGTACTAAGGCAACATAAAAATCTTGATTACGCCGCGGCAAAAAAAGAAGCCCTTGAAATACTGCATAAAGTAGGAATAAACGAACCGGAGCGCAGGTTTAAACAATATCCTCACGAATTTTCCGGCGGGATGCGCCAGCGGGTGGTAATCGCCATTGCCATTGCCTGTAACCCTGACATTCTTGTTTGTGACGAGCCTACCACCGCCCTTGATGTTACAATACAAGCGCAAATATTGGGGCTGATTCGGCAAATCCAAAAGGAGACCGGCATAACCGTTATCTACATCACCCATGACCTGGGGGTTGTCGCCAACGTAGCAGACCGGGTAGCCGTAATGTACGCAGGGGAAGTGGTAGAGCACGGCATGTGTGGCGATATCTTTTTTAACCCCCAACACCCTTATACATGGGCCTTGCTATCCAGCCTACCCCAGCTTGGCGTAAAGGATGAGCCCTTATACAGCATTGACGGCGTACCCCCCAACCTTTTTATGGAGATAAAAGGTGACGCCTTTGCCCCGCGTAACCCAAAGGCATTAAACATTGATTTCGAAGAGGCTCCGCCTTATTTTCAGGTAGGAGAAAGCCATTATGCAAAGACATGGCTGTTAGACCCCCGCGCACCCAAAGTAGCCCCTCCTGAGGCGATTAAGCGGCTTGCTGCTAAGGAAGAATGGGAGGTGCTCTATGCATGAACCGATTTTACAAGTAAAGGATTTAAGCGTAGATTTTAAGATTGGACGCAAGCCCTTTAGGGCGGTAAATAACGTTAGCTTTGATATACAAAAGGGTGAAACTTTTTCCATCGTAGGGGAATCCGGTTCCGGTAAAACGACCATCGGCCGTGCAATCGTACGCCTTAACCCCGCCACCGAGGGGGAAATACTTTTTAACAGCCAGCGCATAAGCGGCAACATATCCAAAGAAACCGACCGTAAGGTAATCCAAAATATCCAGATGATTTTTCAAGACCCCATGGCTTCTATAAACGAACGGGCCAAGGTTGATTATATCGTGTCCGAGGGACTGTATAATTTTAACATGTTTAAAAATGAAGATGAGCGGAAAGAAAAAGTAGCCCATGCATTAAAAGCGGTAGGGCTTTTGCCGGAGTTTGCCACCCGTTTTCCTCATGAGTTTTCCGGGGGGCAGCGCCAGCGCATTGGCATAGCCCGTGCCCTAGTAATGGAACCAGCGTTTATTATCGGCGATGAGCCCATATCCGCTTTAGACGTTTCCATCCGCGCTCAGGTACTTAATCTGCTTAAAAAACTTCAACAAGAACGGGGTCTTACTTATTTATTCATTTCTCATGATTTATCCATTGTACGGTTTATTTCAGACAGGGTAGCGGTTATGTCCAAGGGACAGTTTGTAGAGCTTGCACCGGCGGAAGCCCTGTTCCAGCGCCCGTTGCATCCCTATACAAAATCCTTGCTATCCGCCATTCCCATGCCGGATCCAAGGCGGGAAAAAGACAAAAAATTTTTTGTTTACGACCCCGCAATTCACGACTATTCCCAAGATAAGCCTATATGGGATGAAATTTTCCCCGGCCATTTTGTGCTGGGCAACGAAGCAGAGCTGAAAAAGTACAGATATATGTATTCTTGATTGGGTATGATGGTGTGCGCAAAATGGACATTTATTTTAATAAGACCTTGGGGCTCCGCCCCAAGGTCTTATCTTCACTGCACTGCGTCATTTCACAAACAATGATATAATCACAAATAACGATATACAAAGAAGCTATATTCCCCAAAGTTGCACCATCTATTGATAAACCCACAGATACAAAACTTTCTGTGCCATCGTTTACCGCCAACCAAATGTCATTGAAAAATGGGGAGAATAGCAAAATTGCAGAGGCGGGTCTTGGCACATTGAAGTGGTGCAAATTCACACTTGCCCCGCCATTTGGGTCTAATTGGCTTAATTCTCGCAAAATATCCATATCTGGTGTGCCTTTGTGATAGATTATGCGAAATTGGATTTCAAAACTTCTGCCCCAATCCCCATCTTCGGTATATCCTATCTCACCAAGTGTGAAATCCCCAAGATGTGAGCGGATAAAGTCAGATTGGCTTGGAGAAGGGTTTATGGAGTTTTTTATTCTGTTTGGCTGGCTTGCTGTTCTGTCTATAAATTCACTAAAAAATACCCCCTCATAAGTTATACCAGCCAAATCAGTGCCAAGGTGAAAATGTCTGCGTTGCCCTGTTTCATCTACAAAAGATATTCCGCTGCCAATATAAAGTCCCGAAAACACATAGTCATTTAAAATTAAAGGCTGACTTGGATACCAATTTCCTAAAAAATGTTCAACCGATGTGGTGTAGATATAATGTCTGCCGGGCAAAAATTGGCGTTCCCAACGGAAAAATTGCACGTCGTACACGGTTTTCGGTGTCCAGATTGCCCAGAGTAAGGCGTTTTGATTGTCCGACATCGAAAAGGTAAGGTGATGAAAAGGGTCTAGTTGCGGTACTTCTTCGCTTGAAATAACAGTTAAGATGGGGTCATCACTCCGACTATGGATTTCTGATATATAATCCTCTGCATGATGATGTCCTCCCAAAACAATAATACCGTGGTTTACCAATTGAGGTGCCATTTCGGTTCGTCTGCCGCCTATCTCCACATATTCAATTTCATTGGAGTATATAAACACATATCCGTTAATATTGGTCATGTAGATATATTCAAATGATTCAAGGATGTTGCCGTACAAGTCGACTATGTGCCATGTACCATGTATAGCGGGCATTACATCAAAGTGGTGGGTGTAAAAATCGCTTCTTCCTATCATGCCGCGCATTTTAATGTTTTCGCCGCCCTCATTAACTAAAGCAACACCATTAATAAATGTTCCGGCATAGGCAAACTGTGGAGGTATAACTTCGTACCCAGTAATATCAATATAACCCCACAAACCGGTATAATAACATTGCACGGCTGCTCTGCCTTCTCTAAAGGTTTGGATAGGATAAGGATAACGATCTGGTGTTGGCCCTTGCCCTTCATTATTTATAAGAT
>Ga0209755_10001780_pt1 | contig 31953 bp, 23 predicted proteins | sample TergutCo191P1_FD_187301 | JGI IMG/M metagenome (GOLD analysis project Ga0209755, IMG submission 187301) | Cornitermes sp. P1 segment gut microbial communities from Petit-Saut dam, French Guiana - Co191P1 (SPAdes) (version 2) | ecosystem: Host-associated > Arthropoda: Insects > Digestive system... | reverse complement strand
TCATCATTATCATGTATATGGTTCTAAACTCGGGAAAATATATGTATATTCCGAGGAAGATGAAGAATATTGCGAGTAGCACTATTGCCACAAATGTTATTTTTTCCATGACCATGATTTTGTTTAGGCGGACGTTGGAAACGCTGTGTATCATGTATCTGCATATGAAAAACGATGCCACAGCCGCACCTCCTTGAAAGCCTCCACCGGGCGAGATATGCCCATTGAACACAAGGTAGATTCCAAACAGTAAAATTATTGGGCAAATGATGCGAATGGTGTAGATGTCTACGATTCCGGGCTTGGGATCAGCTTCAATTGTTCCCTCAATTTTATCGTGGTCGCTGAACCATGACATATGCGAAACACCTACGGCGGCAATGAGCAGCATTAACGCCTCAAAGAGCGTGTCATATACTCTATATCCTAAATATATGGAGGTTACGGCATTTTGACCGCCTATGTCAATGCGGTAGTTTGCAAGGTATAAATCTCGTAAAAACGTATTTGCGGGAGAATCAGGCATATTAAATATAAACAGCGCAAGCAAAAATGCGGTGAAGCACACAGGAAAAACAATGCGCTTTATTATCCCGCTATTATCGGTTCTTGCTGTGGCGGTGAGCGCAGTGTGTGAAGTTTCCGCTATACTTTCGTCTGCTTTGCGTGTATCCTCTGTTGCGGCTGCCACTGCAAGTTCCACTATTTCGCCTGTTGCAGTTTCGGGTGCTGCGGTTGCCGTGTTTTTGTTTTTCGGGGAGGGCGTATCTGCTACAAGACTGAAATATTTCTCGAAGCATATTATCAGAAAAATCGTTAAAAATGCGCTGATAGCAACCTCCGCCATAGCCACATCCGGCGCACCGAGCGCAAAAAAGCACGCAGCGGATATTGCGGAGAATACACCGAGATATACAACAAGCCTCACCAGCCTCTGCGTCCTGATGGCAAGTATTGCGCTTATGACCCAAAAAAGCAGCAAAACATATATCAATCTAACTTCCTCCGTATATGTCGTCACATTCTTCGTGCTTTTCTTCGATGCACGTATATGCTGCGCGGGCTATTATATGCGCCGTCAGCGGATTTAAAATCAAAAGCAGAACCATTATAAGGAGAACTCTGAGCGAGAAAAAGCTAAATCCGTGCCGAATGACTATTCCTGCCATAAATGTGAGTGCACCGACCGTATCAATTTTTACCTGCACAAGGATTTTCAGGTAAAACTCCTTGAATCTGAAAAGACCTATTACACCAACCAGCATAAATGCAACGCCGATACCCATTACTATATTTCCTACGATTTCCATTTATTTCTTCCTCCCTTGAATTCTTCCGAGAATAAAATGTGTGATAAAAATAATGCTGATAAACCCGAAAAGGGTGCTGATAATCGCATAGTCGAGCAAAAATGCCATATCAAAGATGGACGCGTAAGCAACGATAAAAACAACAACTTTTACGGAAATAAGGCTAAGTCCTAAAAGCCTGTCCCAGATTGTCGGGCCTTTTATCGTTTTGAAAATAAAAAGCAGCATAAAAGCCAGTAATATCCAAATGAAAATCATAATTCCCCCTATTTTTGTGCCGTGAGCAATCGGTTTTCCAGTTTGCTCTTCATCAGCATGGCTGACATTATTATGTCTTGGCTGTCGGCGTCTTTATCGCGGAGCATTAAGATTGTCAGCTTATTTCCTTGCAAAGATAGCGTGACTGAGCCGGGAACTACTGTGATAGAATTTGCCAGCATTACCCGTAAAAATTCATTAGTGATTTTTGTTTCAACTTCGACTATTTCCGATTTTGCACCTTTAAAAATTAGCTTTATTGTCGAAAATGCGGAAACATATATCTGCCCTACCAGAAAAAATATATACAGCGTAAATCTGGCGTAGTTGACTCCCGTAATTTTGTCAAGCGGCAGATGGCGGCGGCACAAAAATATGCAAACAGCACTGGCCGCAACACCTATGAGCACTGACAAAACTGTTATGTTTTCTGTCAGTATCAGCCATATTGCAGTGAATGAAATAATCATGTAGGTAGTGTTTTTCCTCAAATACAAAAGCCCTTTCATAAGGATATGATAGTTAGTTACAAGTCACAAGCTCGTGAATCATGGGCGGTTTGCGGAGTATTTAAATAATATCATAACATACAGACATGGACATACGCAAGTTGCCATGCTATACTACAATAATTAATAAAGTTATAATAAACAGGAATGGTGAAACAGCTGAGAAAAATTGACATAAAAAAATTAGCATCTTTGCTCGGTACAGTGTTGATGATAGTATCACTGTACTTTGTAGTTACGCGGATTATTGAAATGCGAGACGGCATTGACCTTGCGGTTTTGGCGAGCGCATGGGTGCTGATTCCTTTATTGTTGGTAGTTTTTGCGGAGAGTGCTGTTGTTCTTTTTACCTCAGAAAATTTTCGCAAAATAGTTGTAGGCATTTCCGGGATTAATATCAGCAGACCTGTCGCCATTAAAGCATACAACAATGCAAACATCTATAAGTATATACCAGGCGGTGTGATGCTTCTTATCGGGCGTAACCAGATGGCTATAGAAACCGACGAGCTCAGACACAGTAAAGTAGCGTTGGCGACAGTGCTGGAGGGTGCTTTATGGGTAGTGTCGGCATTGGTTCTTTCCTCTGTTTTTTCGCTTGACTACGTTGTGCATTACATTCGCCAACTGGACTTTCAATATGCGGAGCTGATATTCGGTACGGCAGTGGTTGTAGTTTTGTTTGTGATATTTTTTTTGTATCGATTTCGCTATAAATTGTTTGGCGACACATTTGATATTAAAAATGAAACAAAGGGGCTTAGGATATCTGCACTATTAAAGCGTTTTCCTGTAATGCTTGTAATTGTCAGTTTTTGGGGCTTTTCATTTATGACGACCTTGGCTATACTGGGGCAACCCATTACTTTCAGCTTGGGAATCACGATTGCAGGACTTTATATAATGTCATGGTTGATTGGATTTTTAACTCCCGGTGCGCCCGGGGGGTTGGGTATACGCGAAATTGTGCTGCTAATGTTCCTCGGCACAACAATTTATGAGGGCTTCCTGCTCTCGGCAATAGTCATCCATCGTGCAATACAAGTAGTAAGTGACTTGATTGCATTCGGAATAGCTCGCAGTTATGCATACAAAAAGGGTGGATGATGGGCTGTTTGCTTTACTATTTCTCCGGTGTGATGTATAATTTAGCATAATGATGTAAATAAAAAGCTAAAAATTATTACCCTAAATCATATACAGGAGGTTGCCCAAGTGCATATACTTATTAACGATGGCTGGGAGTTTGCCCTAAAATCTGATGATAAACAGTCGCCGAAGTTTACGCCTGTTTCATTGCCGCATGATTGGTTAATTTATGATACAAACAACCTCTACGCAGACGGGGTGGGTATTTACAGACGCAAATTGAAAACAGATTTTCTCAAAAAAGGGCAAAAGCTAATAATTTGCTTTGACGGCGTATATATGGATTCAACGCTGTACATAAACGGAAAACTTATCGGAGAATGGAAAAACGGATATACACCTTTTAAATTTGACATAACAAATTATGTTGAACATGAAAGTGAAAACGACCTACTCTTAGAAGTGAACCACCAATCGCCGAACTCCCGATGGTACAGCGGAGCGGGCATATATCGAGATGTGTCTCTCGTTGTCAAAAATCCGTGTCATATAGTAACAAACGGCGTCTACATAAGCACAACCAAGGTTGATGGGCACTGGCATTATCATGTAGAAACCGAAGTGGAAACAAATGGTAAAGAATATGAGATTCTCCATGAGTTGCCCGGCGAGGACGGCGATATAATATCCTGGGATATAGATAATCCGCGGCTTTACACACTTCGCAGCGAGCTGGTTGTTGATGGAGAAGTTGTTGACGTGGTACATACACGTTTTGGGTTTCGTGAAATAAGCTTTACAACCGATAAGGGATTTTTTCTCAATGGCAGACATGTAAAGTTAAAGGGCGTATGTATGCACCATGATTTGGGTGCGTTGGGTGCAGCTACGTATAAAGATGCAATCCGCAGGCAGTTTGACCTTCTTAGGGGAATGGGCGTAAATGCCCTGCGAACAGCACATAACCCTCCCTCTGAGGCATTTATGGAGCTTGCCGATGAGATGGGGTTTCTTGTCATGAGTGAACTGACAGATATGTGGGAGCACCCAAAGACAAAATACGATTATGCAAGATTTTTTGATGAGTGTGTCGAATATGATATAGCCGCATGGGTACGGCGTGACCGCAACTGCCCATCTCTCATAATGTGGAGTATAGGAAATGAAATATACGATACACACGCAAGCGCAGAGCGTGGCGGAGAAATTATGCGCAGGTTGATTGAAAATGTTGAAAAACATGACCACAGGCGTAACGCACATGTCACTTTTTCATCAAACTATATGGCGTGGGAAAATACGCAAAAATGCGCAGATATAATAAAACTGGTCGGATACAATTATGCAGAATATCTCTACGAAGAGCATCATGAAAAATATCCTGACTGGATAATCTATGGCGGGGAAACGGCATCTACGGTACAAAGCCGAAACATCTATAGATTTCCGCTTGCACAATCAATGCTCGCCGATGATGACTTGCAATGCTCATCTCTTGGCAATTGCACCACAAGCTGGGGTGCAGAGAGTGCTGAAATATGCGCCCTCACGGATAAGAACACTGAGTTTTCACTTGGACAATTTCTGTGGTCGGGTTTAGACTATATAGGCGAACCGACACCATACCACACAAAAAACTCATATTTTGGACAAATTGACACAGCGGGTTTTCCGAAAGACTCCTTTTACGTCCACAAAGCAGCATGGGTAGATGAGCCTGTTCTGCACATATACCCGTATTGGGACTTTTCTCCGGGGCAGATTATAGATGTGCGCGTGGCGACAAATGCACATAGTGTGGAATTGTTTTTAAATGATGCAAGTCTTGGCAAGAATTTTTTAAACGGCAGACTCATAGCAGACTGGAAAGTCCCCTACGAAAAAGGCAAGCTGCAAGCCGTAAGTTATGATAAAGATGGCGAAGTTCTGGCAGAAGCCAAGCGTCAGTCATTTGGAGATACGGCAAAACTTGAAGTTTCCACAGAGGTTTACGGACAATTGCATTTTGTCTCTATAACAGCCGTAGATGAAAACGAAAACATAGTAGAAAACGCAAACAACCGCATACACATAAGTGTTGCGGATGGAGCACTTCTAGCAGTGGATAACGGCGACTCGACAGATTTTGAGCAGTATAAAACTGACAACAAGCGCCTGTTTGGAGGACGGCTACTTGCAATTATTAAGCAAACAAGCAAGAAAAAACCAAAAGTTACCGCAAAGATTTCGAGCAGTGATATTCCAATCCGCAAAATTGAGATAAAGCAAAAAGACTATGAATTTGAAGCAAAAATTTTCCCGGAAAATGCGAGTTATGACGACATTCACTGGAGACTTACCAACGCAGCGGGAGCAGACAGCCCGCTTGGAGAACTGGTTGTTTCGGGCGATAAAAAACGCGCTGCATTTAAGCCAAAGGGCGACGGAGAGGTGTGGATACGATGCTGCGCCAAAAACGGAAAAGATCACGATATGGTGATATCTCAAATATCAATGGAAGTAAAAGGTGTCGGGAAATCGTTTATCGACCCATATACATTTGTGGTAGGCGCACTGTGCAATATAAGCAACAGAAAATTAACTAACGGAAACGAACGGGGTATCGCAACAGCACGAGACGAGGAAAGCCACGTTGGGTTCTCTAATCTTGACTTTGGAAGTTTCGGCTCCGATGAGTTGATAGTGCCGATTTTCACGCTGAGCAGTGAACCATTTGAGTTTGATGTATGGGAAGGTATGCCTGATGACGGCGGAGAAAAACTTACGACTTTTCTGTATGATAAAGGGATGATATGGAACACATATCAAGATGTGTGCGTCAAGCTGCCGAAACGTATGCGTGGCGTAACTACACTCTGTTTTGTTTTCAGAAACAAGGTGCATATAAAAGGCTTTGAATTTAAGCGTCTGAGCAAAGCATTCATGCGCCTGAATGCTTCTGATAATGACGGCATATACGGAGATTCATATAATGTTCGAAATGGTGCGGTAGAAGGTATAGGAAACAATGTTTCCATAATCTTTGAAGACATGGATTTTGCAGAACGCGGTGCGGAAAAAATTATGATTTGCTGGCGAACTGAGCGTGAGAAAAACTCTATGCAAATTCGTTTTACTGGAGATAACGGAGACTACAAAGCAATGATTGATATTCCAAAATCTATGAACTACTCTGAGGATACTTTTGAGCTTGGGAAAGAAATTTTCGGAAAAATGAGAGTTGAATTCGTTTTCTTGCCGGGCTGCGATATTGATTTGCAATGGATTGAGTTTTGTTAGATATTGCTCCACTCTGGTGTTTATCGGGAAGCAATGAATGCATTAAAACACACCCTCACCTGTCAACACGTGCTCCTGCGCCTTTCATCAGTTTTTCAACCTCTCCTAGTTTTGCCATAGAAGTGTCGCCGGGAGTGGTCATGGCAAGGGCGCCGTGGCAAATGCCGTAGCTGAGCGATTTACTGACATCAAAATCATTCATCAGCCCGTAAATCAGTCCGGAAGCAAAGCTGTCGCCGCCGCCTACACGGTCAAAGATTTCCAGATTTTCAAAACATTCTCCCTCGTAGACTTTCCCGTCAACGAGGCATATAGCCGACCAACTGTTTAGTGTAGCAGATTTTACGGTGCGAAGCGTACTTGCAATAACTTTAAAGTTGGGATATTCTTTCACTGCGGCATCCATCATCTTCTTATAACCGTCAATGTGCAAATCGGACAGATTTTCGGAATTGCCATCAATTTCAAGACCGAGGCAAGCGGTGAAATCTTCCTCATTGCCAATCATAACATCCACATATTTTGCTATCTCTCTGTTGACTTCGCATGCTTTTTCCTTGCCCCCGATGGACTTCCAGAGAGATGGTCGGTAGTTGAGGTCATAGCTGATGATAGTGCCGTGCTTTGAAGCGCATTTTGCAGCCTCTAAAACTACCTCCGCAGTGGTCTCTGACAATGCGGCAAAGATACCTCCTGTATGAAGCCAACGGACACCGCACTGACCGAAAATGTGTTCCCAGTCTATATCGCCCAGCTTTAGTTTAGAAGCCGCTGAATTTGCTCTGTCACTGACACCCACAGCCCCACGCACACCAAAGCCGCGCTCTGTAAAATTAATACCGTTTCTGACATCACGACCTATACCGTCATATGGCATCCATTTTAGAAAACGTGTGTCCACACCGCCTTGGTGGATGAAATCTTCAATAAGATAACCCACCTCGTTTTCGGCAAGTGCAGTTACAACTGCTGTGCGAAGACCAAAACATTTTCTGAGTCCGCGAGCCACATTATACTCACCACCGCCCTCCCAAGCAGTAAAACTCCGCGCCGAGCGCACTCTACCCTCACCCGGGTCAAGCCTGAGCATGATTTCCCCAAGTGAAATCTGGTCAAACAAACAGCTTTCTTTTGACTTTACAGATAACATAAAAATGACCATTCCTTTCGAAAATCTTTAGGCACAAAACGACTTAAATAAATACTTCCATCTCTATCACTTTGCCGGAGTTTAGGCGTGACTCTTCCGCCGCAAAGCACAGCAGATGGTTTTCGGTAGAAATGCCTATTTCAGATATTTCCGGAATATCATTGTCTCCGCAAATATATCTGCAAAAAGCGTCCATTATGCCCTTATCTCCGCCACCGTGCCCACTTTCGTATGTAACCGGATACACCCTGTCTGTACAGGTGGAAAAATCTGAAACAATAAGTGTATCGCTATCCTGATGAGCCTTTATTTGTCCTTTTGTTCCCATGATTTTAATACTGCGGCTAATTTCGGGGGTAAAAGATGACATGGAGAATATAGCTGTTACACCATCTTCAAATTCCATCGAGACCACCTGATGGTCAACAACGTCATTGTCGCATTGATATGCACATCTGCCATATGGTCCTGTTTTCAGGGAGGCCAGCACTTCCTCATCAGTTGGGTTGGCACGACCGGCAGCAACTTCACGAGTCCACCCCAAGTCACCTGTGAAATACAAATAGCGGACATCATACGGACAACCTTTCACTTTGCACCCGTCAGTACAGCGCAGAGGTGCATTTTCGGGACAGTTTTCTCGGGTAAAGTGTTTAAGATTTCCAAAAGACGAAAGCCTGAGACATTTTTTATCAATCAGCCATTGAAGCAGATCCAAATCATGACAGGATTTTGCAAGTATCATGGGAGAACTTTCCTGAGATTTAGCCCATCTTCCGCGCACATAGCTGTGCGCATGATGTGTGTTGCCCACATTTTCATTATGTACCACCGTCACAATATCGCCAATCTCTCCGCGCAATATGATTTTTTTGATTGCTTTAAACAACGTAGAATAACGCAACACATTGCAAACAACAATCTTTACACCTTTTTTGTTTGCGGCTTCGGCAATATCGCAACATTCTCTGGCAGTTGGAGCAATAGGCTTTTCAAGTAAGATGTCATACCCCTGCTCTATCGCCGCCATTGTAGGTGCGTAATGCAGATTATCCTGTGTGCATATGATAACGACATCCGCCCACTTTTTTCTCTTGAAAACATCCTCCCAAGTGTTTAGACAAGCAGAGTCATCTAACCCATATACCTTTTGAAACTCAGTCCGCCGCACATCGTCAGGCTCTGCCAATCCGACAATCTGCATAGCTCCATTGCTTTCAGAAGCCTCTTGGCTGTGAGCCCTGCCTCTTTGTCCGGCTCCTATTACGATTGCGTTAAGTGTTTTCATAATAACCTCTCCTTATATGGTATGTTTCATATAGTCTGAGCTAGACTAAATATTGCGCATTAACCCTTTACGCTGCCCACTATTATACCCTTTATAAAGTATTTTTGCAAAAACGGGTATACAAGCATAACAGGCAAAGCACCCAGAAATATCTGAGCGACTCTAAGTGTCCTGTCATCGACTGCTGCAAGGCGCATTATATCTTCTGCTGTCATTATTGCACGGGCAGACGGGTCTGCTTGCATTACCAGCATGGCAAGATATGTCGAAAGCGGATAACCCGCAGGTGAATTCATGAAAATCATACCGTCAAACCATGCGTTCCAGTGTCCTACGACGGTAAAGAGCAGAATTGTCGCCATTGCAGGGAGCGAAAGCGGCAAATAAATCTTTATCATGGTGGCTACATGCCCTGCTCCATCTATGTGTGCGGCTTCTTCCAGTTCTTTCGGCACACCTCTGAAGAAATTGAGAAGCAAAACCATATGCCATACATTTAACGCTCCGGGTAAAATAAGTGCCCAGATGGTATCAATTATGCCCGTTCTTGCTACTACAAAGAACAGCGGAATCAACCCTCCGCCAAAAAACATGGTAAATGCAAAAATCCATGCATAAACAGTCCGAGCCCGAAATACCCTTTGCTCCTTTGACAAGGGGTATGCGACAAGCACTACCAAAAGCATATTTACCAGTGTGCCAAGAGCCACTCTCTGCACTGAAATCCAAAAAGCTCTGAAAAACGTAATCTGACCCAAAAGATGTTCATATGCTGCCATAGTAAGCCCACGAGGCCAGAAACTAACCTGACCTGCCGCCACATATATGTTGGTAGAGAGAGAAACCGCGAAAAGGTGAATCATCGGACTTAGACCTATCACCATGACTGCCGTAAGGAAGAGTGCATTGATTACGGAAAATATTTTTCTGCTTGCGGTACTTTTGATTCTATTTTCTTTTGGAGTTTTACTGAGCTTTGTTAATTTTACTTTGCCACTCACCCAATCACCTCCCCCTAAAAGATTCTGTAGTCACTGAATTTATAAGCGCTCCAATAAGCGATGCCTACAAGAATCAGTGAAATAACAGACCTAAACAGACCAATCGCCGCAGCCGAAGAAAATTGCCGCTGAACCAGCCCCATGCGGTATACCAATGTATCTAAAATGTCGCCGCCTTCATATACAATCGGACTGTACAAAATAAGCACTTGCTCAAAGCCTGCATTAAGCAGTTGCCCGATGGCAAGGGTGGATACCAATATAATTATGGGAAGCATTCCCGGCAAAGTTATATGCCACACTTGTTTTAATTTGTTGCAGCCGTCCGTTTCCGCAGCTTCGTATTGAGATAGGTCTATGTTTGTTATGGCAGCAAGAAATATTATGAGGTTAATACCCATACTTTGCCATACGTGCGTAGACACCAATATAAACCTAAACCAGTTATTTAGTGCCATGAACATTACCCTGTCGCCACCGAGAGCTTCGATGATTTGATTTACAGGTCCTGTCAGTGAAAACATTTCCCTGACAATGCCCCCTAAAACTGCCCATGATAAAAAGAAAGGCAAGAAAACCGCTGTTTGTATAGAGCGGGCAAACCATTTTTTTCTGACTTCGTTTATCAGCAAAGCAAGCAGAAGTGGAAAACCAATGCCCGTTACAATTCTGAGAGAGGCAATGAGGAGTGTGTTTCTAAAAGCTCTGTGAAAACCGGGAAGTTGAAATACGAAACGGAAATTATCTAAACCCACAAAAAGTGAATTTTCAAAAGAAAGTATAGGTCTGAAATCCTGAAACGCCATGACTATACCTGCCATTGGCAGGTAAGAATATATAATCAGCAAAACAAGTGCGGGAAGTATCATCAAGTGAAAAGGAATTTCTTTTTTAAGCTGAATGAAACCGTCTCGCTTTGGAGGCTTATATTTTACTTTTGCCATTAAATCACCTCTGAAAGGTTTAACTGCCGGGTAAAAGCAGGGTACAATCCTGTATACAAATCGTACCCTGCTTCAATACTGTTGTCAACTGTTTTTTTGTCTCAGCTCAGCTCTCTAAACTGCTGATTTACCTCTGCTGTCCAGTCATCGCCACCAAGAATACGCCAATCGTTTACAAAGTCAGCAAAAGCGGTTTCCGGAATAAGCCCCATTACGAAGCTTACGAAAAATTCAAGCCACATATCATGGAGTATGGAGAAACGTGCAACTTCCGTTGGCGTTGGTTCACCGTAAAATTCGTCGAAGATAAACTGATTATTTTGCATAATTTGCATGTTGGAATCCCAGCCACCGCCCTCTGCAACACGGGAAACATGCAGACCCCAAGCAGTTGCCCAAGTCATTTCTTCTGTTTCCAGACCTTGTTCCACAACTTGGTATGCAAGCCATAAATCTTCCTGTTGCGAGCTTGTGAAGTGGTCTGTGTTGCCTGTTGCTATAGCTTCTCTGAGAGCTACAAAATTCACGTATTGTTCATGAGCTAGAATTACTCGTCCGGGACCCCAGTTGTAGACAAAACCGGATTCGGGCAGTATGCGGTTGCCGAAGAGCTCCAAAGCGTCAGGCCAGTAGCTGATAGCCCAGCGAAGATTGATAATTCTCATGAGTGCTTCTTCCGTACCCGGAGGTGCATTTGCAGTAACGACGTGATATTGCGAAATGTTATTTCTCCGTATGGATACAATGCCGGGAGAGCCATCGGGAGTCACTATGGGCATGCCTCTCCACTCTGCGTCAGGGTTTGCTTCCAGATGCGTATTGAGAGGCCAGTTCGGCAGCCACCATTCACCTGAGACGGCACCCACACGGTCAGCGATTATCTCTTCAACCACCATGTCAACGTTCATAGTGGCAAACTCCGGGTTGAGCAGGCCGTTTGCATACATATCACGAAGCCTCAGCATTGCTTGCCCGGTTTCGGGCTGAATTGTGCCGAAAACAAGCTCGCCATTGCGATTTATCCATGTTTCGGGGTATGCGCCATAGCCTTGAAATATGGCTCTGGCATCCGGAGCCCAAGAAACAGGCTCGGCACCCTGCATACTAAGCGGCACGGTATTAGGACCGCCCATTTGGCTATCTGCAAAGGCTTGCAGCATAGCCTGAAACTCATCCATATTTGCAGGTTGGGAAATACCAAGTGCTGTCATCCAATCATAGCGATACCAAATAAGCGGCATACCCTGAAATGAATCAACAACGTGGGGGATTGAAAGCAGATTACCGTTTACAGTGACAATATCAAGCGGCACATCGCTGAAATATCTGTACATTTCTCTGATTTCCGGTAGCAAATACCTTTCCATAGCAGGACGCAAATCACGAAGCTGGTCAAATCCGGCGAGTTCAAAAAAGTCAAGACTTTCGTAAAGACCTATGATGTCAGGGACATCACCTACAGCCAGAGCAAGCTGAAGTCTCTCGTTTGCCTGCTCAATTGGCACCGCCCACATCCATTCCAGGTGAATGTTAAACATATCAGCGAGCAAATCATTTAACATCATATTTTCAAGCGTAGTTCCCGGAGGTACTGCACCCTCAGCGACACCAAACCCACCACCCACTCTTATCGTAATGGGTTCGGGCATCGGTGAAAACCATATATCGCCATCAAAAATCGGAGATGCTGTGTCCCCACCATTATTATCCGATGCCGAATCTAAAGACGGGTCTGCAGGTGCACATGCCGCAACGAGAAAAACTATTGCCAGCATCAGTGCAAGAACACGAAAAATCTTTCTCATTTACTACTCTCCAATATCTCTCAATTTTTGTTACTTTTATTGGTGCTCACATTTAATAAACTTGTAACAAATTTACTGTAGCAAATTTTATGGTTTGGGTATATAATAGATATATTCAAAAGTATAATAAATCTATAAGGATTACGCAATTGTTTAGATATAATGTACAAATTGTGAATAAAAATGTTATAGATTTATGTATATTTGATGCATTGTTTTTGAAGTGCTTTATCAAAAAACGGAATGTATTTTGAGAACAGTGTATTTGCAGTCCATTGAAGTAAAGTAACAAAGCGAAGGAGCAACTGGTTATGGATGCATCTTTATTTGAAAAAGAAGATAGCGATCTGGAGGTCGTAGATATCTTTTATAATAACAGTTGGGAAACGCCATATCCCGTTACGGCGCATTGGCACTACCATATTGAGGGTCTTTATATGCTTAGCGGATGTGTCAGGGTGATTTTAAATGGTGTAGAATTAACCTTGCGACAAGGCGAGCTTGTTTGGTTTAACCCAAAAGATGTACACGCTGTACACAAACTTAATGATGCACCATTTGAATATTTGGTCATGCGTATGCCTATATCTGTCTACTATCCGAAAAGACAAGATGCATTGCTGGCAAAATATGTCATCCCTTACTTTGCGAAAATGATACCTGAGTACCAGCTTATTGAGCAGAGCACTATCATGAAAAGGGGTCTTAACGAGATTATAAATGAGATTATCAGTGAAGAAAAAAACCCGGGTATACATAGTCCGCAGGCTATTTCGTCTATGATGATAAGACTTTATTCAACAATTATACGATTTTGGGTGCAAAAACATGGCGTATACGTTTTTGAAGAAAATCAGGAACGTGGCAGCCATTCTCATGAACTATCGGATTTGTTTATGCATTTAGGCAACCATTTTCGAGAAAATATTAACATAACCGAACTTGCCGATGTGTGCCACATGAGTTACAGCAATATGGCAAAACTATTTAAGCGACTTACCGGAAGCACAGTGAATGAGTACATCAGGTATCTGCGAGTTGAGGAAGCTGACAGCTTGCTGCTTAACACTGATAACAGTATAACACAAATCGCATTGGCAACAGGGTTTTCCGATGCCAGCCATTTTATTGCGACTTTCAAGCGCTTAAAAGGTGTGTCACCCAAACAGTATCGGTTGAGCTTCTTAAAGTGATGGTTGTTTGTGCATTATTTAATGCATTTTTTACTTTTATAGGATTGTATTATTGAATAATTTCTGTTAGAATCAAGCGCTTAATAGAATAATTTGGAATTACTTTAAAAAGTAAACGCAAAACCCCGGCATTTTTAAGTAAGGTTAACCCTATAATCAGCGGCGTGGGAAGAGTGGGAGGCGTGGCTATATGAAAAGGAGACATGTCAGCATTTTAACGACTGTGTTAATTCTCTTGACATGCGTTAATGTGGCATTTACGGCATTTGCCATGAGAGCCACAGTTGCAGCTGCGCGTGCATATGAAGAAAGGCACGCTATAATTTCCGCCATCTACGAATCAAGTGTTGCGGGAGGCGTTTTCACGAGGCTTGCCCGATACTATGCCATAACAGGTGATGATGCGGCTTATGCGTCGTTTTTTGCAGAGCTGGAGCTTGACCGATATGGCAGAACAATCGAAACCTTTGCTGCCTATGGGGCATATGAGGATGAAATTCGTATTTTCAATAATGTTACTAATCTGCGAATGCAAATGCTTGATATTCACAGAGAAGTAATCCGGTTGCGGCAGGCAGGATATGTTGAAGAAGCTATAGCTTTAGCTCATGGCGAAGAGCTTCAGGCTGTGGGCGTACCGGCAGGTCCTATGAGTGATGAAGCAAGGGATTTAGTGTTCGAGCGAACCACCGAAACAACTCTGGAGCAACGGCACATAGCCGGGATTTTCGAAAATTTAGCTATTATTACCTCTGTTCTTTTGACATTGGGATGCATTTTACTTCTGGTTTTTGTGGGGAAAACAGGCATGCCCCGACGGGTGGAAGTATTTGGTGCCGCAATGTTGGTTTTTTCATGTACAACCTTGCTTTTTACGGTATTTGCACGCACAGCTGCAGAAGAACAGCTTGATGCCTATCAGAAGCAATACGCACTAATCAACGCTTCTTACAACGCAGAGCGAGGCGGAGAAATCCTAACGAGGATGTCAAGGATGTTTGTTGTAACAGGCAACGAAGCTCAACGTGAGTCATATTTTACAGAACTTGAACGCGACAGATTTGGAAATGCGCTGGGAGATTTTATCCTTCTAAATGCTGAAAGCAGTGAGATAAACACACTGGTTGACATTTTAGGCAGGCTTAATCTTCTCCGGCAGATTGAAGCGCAATCAATACTTTTGCGCACCACAGGATATTATCAACAAGCGCTTGAAACTGCTTTTGGTACGGAGGTTGCAGCACTGGACAGCCCTATTTCCATTTTGGGCGAGGAGCTTCGCAAAACGGTGAATGACCGCACACAGGGAATGGTAGATAGTGCAACTCATCGTCATGGTATGTGTATACAAGTTTCAATAATTGCTTTATTGTTGCTTGCTGCGGCTAGCGTTGGCAAACTTGTCGCCATAAAGCATGTACGTCGGGATGACATGCCCGGCATCGTAGCACACATATTCAAGCGGATTGAAAATGCAACCATCAAAACAAAGATGTTTGCTTCGTTTGCTATTGTTATACTTATTTTTACCACGCAGGTTGGTATTGATGCATATTTTGACATACAGATAGACCGCCTCAATTACCATAACTCTTATTATTTGACGGAACGCTCCGAAATATTATTTACCTTTCATCAGGAGTTTATAGAACTGAGACGGCTTTTACGCGAAACTTTTTCAAGTCGCAGTTGGCTCGAAACAGCAAATGACGCAGAATGGCTTTTAGCGCAACAAAGCCTTAGCTCTTTACATGCAAGACTTTCAGATTTAAAGGAATCCTACGAAGCGTCAGTTATAGCAGACCCGATAATCGTTGCGACCAATGGTGATAGCCGCATTTTTATTATGGGCGAAGTTATGTTGCATATAGATACCATTTATGAAGTTTACCGTGAAAATTTCTTTTTATCCGGTAATATGAGCCTGGATGCTGGCGATGTGATGGATTATACGGGTGCTGCAGAGATTTTTCTTCAATTTTTGCGCTACTTCATCAATGTAAACCGCGATGCGGCGGAAGATAGGATTATAGAATTTCAAAATTATTCGACAATGATTACAATCGTGTCTCTTGCAGCCGCTTTTATCTTGGCGTTTCTGATGGCATTTTCAATGCTTAGGGTATTTACAAACCGTATTAGAGTTATAGAGGCAGCTTCGGACAAGATTGCAAGAGGAGACTTTGAATTGGAGCTGCAAGACGGGACAGATGAAATAACCACGGTATTTTCAAAAACGCTTGATATATTTTCTCATCTTGTTAACGAGATTAACAGCGTCACGGATGAGGGAAAAAAGGGCAACATGGACGCTCGCATTGACCCTGACGGTTATCAAGGAAAACACAAAGAAACCGTGCTTGCAATAAACACTTTGCTTGACTCCGCTGAGGAAATGCTCAGGCAAAAAGAGCTTTCGCAGGTCGCGCAAAAAGCAAGTGAGGAAAAGAGCAAATTCCTTGCACGAATGAGCCATGAAATCCGCACCCCTATTACAGCGGTTTTGGGTATTTCTGAAATATGTTTGAGAAGCTCTGCATTGTCTCAATATATGAAAGAAGCTTTTAGCAAAATTCATGACTCCGCACAGACGTTACTGAATATCGTTAATGATATTTTGGATTTTTCAAAAATAGAAGCAGGTAAGATGCCTATTGTTGACAGAGAATATGAAGTGGCAAAGCTGATAGGTCAAACAACGCAAATGCACATGGTATATATGGAGCATAAAATTGTCAGCCTTCAAGTACACGTAGATGAACAGCTTCCCGCCCGATTAATAGGCGACACGCTGCGTATCAGGCAAATAATAAACAATTTGATGTCAAATGCCTTTAAATATACAGAATCGGGCTCCGTATCTTTGTCATTTTTGCGTGGCGAAGAGCATGATGGCTATGTAGAATTTATCATTGTCATTAAAGATACAGGTTTTGGTATGAGCGAAAAGCAATTAGAGGTTATGAAAACCAGTGAATATTCCAGATTTTATGAGTCGGAGGACAACTTTATCAGCGGCACGGGGCTGGGCGTGCCGATAGTATACAGTTTGGCTCAGATGATGAACGGTAAAGTCAATTTTGAAAGCGAAGTAGGAAAAGGTACAACCGTGCGCATCGTTGTTCCGCAAAAAATATGTACACCGGAGGTGCTGGGCGCAGAAAAGGTAGAAGAACTACAAAACTTTGAATCGAACTCATGGCGGACTGAGGAAAAGTTCAAACTTGTTCCGGAACCGATGCCATACGGTAAGGTGCTTGTGGTCGATGATGTGGACGCTAACTTGTTTGTGGCAAAGGGTTTGCTCGCTTTTTACGGAATTTCCGTAGACACTTGTTCAAACGGGCAAGATGCAGTAAATAAAATCTCACAGGGCATGGTGTATGACCTTGTTTTTATGGATATCTTAATGCCCGAGCAAAACGGCACAGAGACTATGCGCATAATGAGAGATAAGGGTTACAGCCATCCGATAGTAGCACTCACTGCAAATGCGTTGGTTGGGCAAGCGGAGGAGTACACAAAAAGGGGTTTTGACGACGTTGTTTCAAAACCCATACAGTCAACGCAACTAAATGATGTTTTAATAAGGTTTATTCGCGACAAACAGCCGCCGGAAGTTATAGCTGAGGCAAAAGCGGGGTCGTCCTCTTATGAAGTCGCAGACGGCGGTTTTGATGATGAGAAGAAGTTTGCGCGTCAAAATGATATTGATTCTTTTTTAAGTGATGAAAGTGTTATGGAGAAATTGCGAGTGGACTTCGTCGGAAGCCATAAAGATTCGTTTTTGTCCATAACAAATGCCTTAAATAGCGGAGATATCGAAACGGCTCATCGAGTGGCGCATACAATAAAAAGTTCTGCCGCACTTATTGACGAAAATGCGTTGTCGTTAATTGCGAAAGATGCAGAAGATTCACTGAGGGACGAAAAAACACTCTCCGATGCTCAACTATCCGATTTTGAAAAAGAGCTTACCCGCGTGCTTAAAAACATTACACTTCCTGAACCCATAGACAGTTTTGGTGATATGGAAAGAAATGAAATCAATGAGCTTTTGGGCAAGCTGGAACCTCTGCTTCAATCACAAAATGCCGACAGCTTGAAATATATTGATGAATTACGCAAAATTCCGGAAGCCGCTGTGCTTGTCAAGCAGATGGATGATTTTGACTTTGAATTAGCAGCAAAAAGCATGGAAGCATTAAAGCTGATATACGAGGAGTAAATGCACAATCTCCGGTTTTTATTCTGAGGGAATCAAAATAAGGCACAAAAGATAGGCAAGCAAGTTGGGACCGATGACTAAAAGAAACAATAAGCGAATCACAAGAGGGTCAATGTTGAAGTATTCACCAAGACCACCACAAACTCCTGCAAGCCAACGATTACTTCGCGAACGATACAAACGCTTTGGGTTCATAAAAACATTCTCCTTTGAGCATGGATTTCATTAAATTTTATATGCAAAGTATGCCATAAAAACAAATAATACGCAACCCCTTTATGCCTAGGGATTCAGTTCCGCAACTGAAAAGGGTTACAATAATCGTATTACTTTGCCGTCCATCGCAATTATTCCGTCGTTTACCATTCTTTGCAGTTCGCGTGAGAGCGCACTCCTGTTAGCGAGCAGGTATTCGGCAAATGTCGTTTTAGAAAAAGGGAGAGTAACTTGGCGGCAAGCCTCGGGCATGTCGTTTTCTTTTTCGCCCAAAGCGTGCAAATAAGCTAAAATTTTGTCTCTGAGCGATTTTTCACGCAAAACAGTTATCCTGTCAAATAACTGAAAATATTTATCTCCAATTGCTTTTAGCATGTTTTGCATAAACTCCCGGTGGGCATCGCAGCCCTCGCTACAGATAGAAAAAGTTTTATCATACTCAATGAAAGCCACTGTCACATCCGAAGCGGCATACACGGTAACAGGGCTTTTGTGCGTTCTTGTGCTGACTAAAATTTCCCCGAACACACTCAGAGGGGTCAGGTTTGTCATCAAAGTCTGATTGCCATCCAGATCTTCTGCATATGCGCGTGCACGTCCGGTCAAAATAATCCCTATACTCTGCACAGAGTCGCCTGCGGCAATGATTATCTCATTTTTTTCGTAGAGTCTGATTTGCGGAGACAGGCAATCTATCAATTTTTCGTAATCGCGGGAATCAATGTCTGCAAAAAAACTTGCACGAGCTAATGCTTTTAGGTGATTTGTTCTCATAGAAAAGGTATCTCCTAAACAAAATTTTGCTTTTTGTTGCCGTGGCAACAGAACATCCACGTAATTATAGTATAATACCTAAGGAATTACAATATTAAAGAGGTAAATTATGAAAAAAATAGCAGTTTTAGTTGTCCTATGTTTGTTTGCGTTTTTGTTTGTTACAGCGTGTGCGGAAGAAGTCAGAGAAGATGTACCGATAAGTGTTATGTTGGTGGACGGAGCGCCGGGGCTCAGCATGGCATACATGATGTCTGATGAGTTTGCCGGAGTAGACGGCTTAGATATTTCATATACAATGACAAATGACGTTGATGTGCTTGTTGCGGCACTTCTGAATTCAGAGCCTGATTTTGCAATTGCACCTATCAACATAGCGGCGATGATGTACTCTAATGGCAGTGGGTATCGCCTTGCTGCAATTCCAACATGGGGGTTAATGCATATAGTTTCAGATCGCGATGTAAGTTCTCTTGAAGAACTTCGCGGCGAAACAATAATCGCTTTTGCAAGAGCGGGCACACCCGGGGTTACGCTCAGAGCGGTACTTGCGCAAAACGGTATCCCTTTCATTGAGCCCGATTCGGCAGATTTTACCCCTGACCCTGATGCGGTGGCAATCATCTATCTGACAGCGCCGAGTGATGTTAGAGATGCTGTTGCAACGGGCATGGTAGTCGGCGGTGAGGAAGTCAGTTTTGCACTTTTAGCTGAGCCTGTTGCTACTGCAATAACAGGTTTTGCCGGAAATATGGGCAGAGAAGGGTTTGTTGCACGGATAAATCTGCAAGATGAGTGGGCGAGAAACAACAACGGCGAAGTATATCCGCAAACAGCACTTATTTTCCACGAAAGGCTGCTTGACGGCGACATGGATTTACTAAACAGCTTTATTGCAGCGGTGGAGCAATCGACAAACTTTGTAGTGCAGAGCCCTGTGGAAGCGGGGGATTTGCTTGTGGAGCTTGGATCTGTTGCAATTCCGAGCGGTCAAGTTATCGGAAATGCCATGAGCGCAGGCAGGATTCCAATGCAATTTACCCGTGCTCCCGCGGCAAGGTCAGCGGTAGAAAGCTTTTTACAAACTATTTTTGATGAAAACCCCAATCTGGTCGGCGGAGCAATGCCATCAGACGAGTTCTTCTTCGGTGGGTAATCGGGCTTTTAAATCCTAAAAATAAAACGGGTCTGTAGCAAGACACCAAAAACTTGTCATTCAAGGCACTTCGCTGTGCTCAGTGTAAACTCCGCAAAGAATCTTTTTGCTCGGAAAAAGCCTTATGAGAAAGATTCTTCGGTCGCTCCGCTCCCTCGCAGTGACAAATTTAGTGTTTTGCAACAGTCCGTTTTTGTGTTTTGAAATAAATTTAAATTTATAGGAATGATCGCTCGATTTTCAGCACATATGCGTAATCGCAAGGTTTGACCTTTGGGGAACTTACAACTAATCCATCAATAGACCATTTGTAATCCAAATTTTTATCAACACCCAGCATTGTAACCTTAGAGACTTCACCGGGATACAGCTCGCCAATACGCTTTAGAGTGTACTCTCCATCGGTCCAGTTTAGACATGTTGCGTATATTGTATCCCCTTTGGCAGTATATCTGAAATCATCGCATGTATAAGTTAATTTTTCTTTTTCTGTGAAATCTCCGGATGTAGTCATTTTTGTTGGTCCCTCGCCATAAAACAACCAGGGTGTCGTCCCATAAATTGCCTCTCCGTTGACCTTCAGCCACTTGCCCATTTCAGAGAGGATGTGTTGTGCTTCCTCCGGAATATCTCCTTGTGGGGTTGGTCCCACATTTAACAGCAGATAGCCGTTTTTGCTGACATTGTCTATCAAATAATGAATCAGTGTGCGCGGAGATTTATATTGTGCGTCAAATAACCAGCACCATCCTTCGCCATCATCCACAGTAGTATCGGTTATCCACTCATTTTGCATCAGGCGGTCAAAACGCCCAAGTTCAAGGTCAATAAGTGCCGAGCCCACACATAAATCATTATTTTTGAACATTAAGAAGACATCCTGTTTTTTCTTTTCGGCTTCATTATAATAGTAGGCAAGCATTTTTCTTCGATAATCGTCGCGGACATAACGCAAACCGAAATCAAACCAAATTGCGTCCGGTGAAAAACGGTCAATTACTTCCTTTGTTTTACCAAACCACATATCCAGAAACTTTTTGCTGGGTCTGGCTTGAAAAGCAAAGGCATCCGAACCTTCTTTGAGGTTTTCGCCGCCTTCTTCATCATGGAGTCCCCCATACAACTCTGCAAATTCGGGGTCAGCAGTGTCATATTCCTTTATCCAATGAGGGAAGAAGTACCAATTTTCCAAATGATGCAGTGCAACCATATACTTCATGCCCTGCTTGCGGATTGACTTTTCAAGTTCTGCAACGACATCACGCTTTGGCCCCATCTTTGCCGAATTCCAGTTATTATAAGAAGTTTCCCACATGGCAAATCCGTCGTGATGCTCTGCAACAGGACCTGCAAAGCCTGCACCTGCGTTTTTAAACATCTCAGCCCACTCATCGGGGTCAAACTTTTCACCCTTGAACATGGGAATAAAGTCTTTATATCCGAATTTAGCCGGACCTCCGTACGTTTTTACGTGGTGCTCGTATTGAGGGGTACCCTTATAATACATATTATGCGGATACCAGCTTCCGTTTGGTCTGCAACCGGGAACGGAATATACCCCCCAGTGAGTATAAATGCCAAATTTAACATCCCTTAACCATTGCGGGGTTCTGAAGTTTCGCAGTGAGTTCCAATCTGTTGTGTGTGCCATATTGAGTGTCCTCCTTATTTTTCGTAGCAATTTATCAGAAGCTTATACATTTCATCTATTGAAGCGACTTTTGGGTTATTTTTGTAGTCGCCGAGGACTTGTCCACAATCTGCGATATCGCGAATATCCTCTTTTGTTACACCTAAATCTTTAAAGCTTATCCATAAGCCTATATTTTTCAAAAACGTATCTATGGCTTCACAAGCTTTTTCGGCTGCAACTTCATCGCTTGCATTTTCAAGCTCTTTTGAAAAAATTCTGCCAACCGCAGCAAATTTGCTAATCGCCATCGGATATGTGTACCTTGTAAACTCCGGATAAATAATCGCAAGAGCTTGCCCGTGAGTAACGTGCGGACAGTGCCCGCCTATTTGCATTCCGAGACCGTGTGGCAACGTAACCCCGGCAGATGCATTTGTTAATCCTCCCAAAGTATCAGCCCACGCCATTTTGCAGCGTGCCTCAATATCTGTGCCATTTTCTACGGCTTTTGGTAAATACTTTGCGATTATGCGAATTGCCTCCAATGCCATCATCTCTACAAACGGATTTGTGTTTGTAGATAAATAAGCCTCAAAACAATGGCAGAAAGCGTCAAACCCTGTCTGTGCAGTTATGCCGGCGGGCATTGAAATCGTAGTTTCCGGGTCCACTATTGCAACTTTCGGAAATATGTTACGATGCCAAATAGCAGACTTGTTTTTATCTGCTGTCTTAGTAATCACAGCACAGGGTGTTGTCTGGGAACCTGTTCCGGCGGTTGTTCCTATAGTTATTATAGGCAGAGTTTTTTCGCTGGGCCCTTGTGTATAATGCAAGTAATCCCAAGCCGTTCCCGGGTGTGACGCCTCAACAGCAATGGCTTTTGCCGTGTCGAGTGATGAGCCGCCTCCAACGCCGATAATGACCTGTGCCCCAAACTCCTTTGCCATTTTAGCTCCCGCTGTAACAATATCTGTTGTGGGATTTGGAATAACGCCGTTAAAATGAGTGTAGCTTACGCCTGCTTTTTCCAATGAGTGTTTGATTTTTTGATAGACGGGCACCAGCGCCGGAATTTCCGCTTCTGTTACAAGCATTGCGTTGTTTCCATATAACTGCGCAAAGTCTCCTACACTCTCAACTTTGCCACGTCCAAAAATGATTTCGGTTGGCGCAAAATAGTTAAAATCTTTCACAATATACCTTCTTTCCTAAAATTAAAGTTATGTAAAACAATCATTCATTCCAATGCTTGCGATAAAACGAATCCGGACCGACATTCCTCAAATCAAAATTCTCAAAACCAAGTGCGAGAGCAGGTGAATTTGATCTAAGAGTATAGTCATCATTTTGCGGATCGGTAAAACATGGGTCAGCAAATATAGAATGCTTATCAAATCCGAGTTCTTGCCATTGCTCAAGTGTATACTTTCGCTTTTCTCCACGCCCAAGTTCTCCAGTCATCACTCTGGCAGAAAATTCTCCCCTGTCGTTAAAAAACAGGTTATAATCCACCTCCTCCAGCCACGAGCCGGTAAACGGAGGTTTTATCAATGTGTACATTTCACCGTTATGTGCACCCATCTCAAAATCCAAATCATGTTCCGGTTTTGCATTTGCTGTATCCATCACAGTGATGTTCCTGAGATATCGGTCTTTATTATCTGTATTCCCAACATGGAAACAAGGAGAATTTGCACCATTGACCCAAATGTTATTCTCAATCAATCGATGTGCTCCTTCTCGAAGTTTTATACTTACACCAACGCATAGATTTTTATAGATATGGTAGTTTGAAGCTCCATCATCAAGGTCAAGACCCCATCCGCTATTTTCACTAAAGTAATTGTGATGCATGACCACGGTTTCCATCTGATCTACAAAGATATCTCCTGCCGAATGACATACGGGACTCCCGTCCTTGGGCCAATGCGAATGTAGGAGACACCAAAACCTATCACGCCCCCAAGAGTTAAACGGTCCATGATCACCCGTTTCACGGCAAGTGTCAAATATACGGTTATATGCTATGATGTGCCCTCCCCATGTTCCGTCATTTATGCAGATTCCCGCACGCGGCATATGGCGTATGAGATTGTGCAAAACGGTTATACGCTTGGCAACAGATATAAAAACACCGGCAGTCTGCTTGCCGAATACACCGCAATCACGGATAAGATTATGGCTTACAGTGCATTCATATGGAAAATATCTTTGACTCCCCACGGTCATATTTTGTATACCCACAAGGCACACGGCACTTTCTCCGATTTGAGCGAAATTATTTCCTGTTATTTTTGCGCCCCTGTTGTAGCCATTTAGAAATACGGAGTTTCCGCCAAGATTGTAAAATCCGCACAGCTCCACTCCACAATTTTTTGTGTGCTCAAAGAGAACTGCGCCATTACGACAAATTGCCCAATCTCCCAAGGATGGAATATCGTACTCATCAAAGAATGTCTTTTCACTGTGTGCAAAATGCAGATTTCTAAAAGTAATATTTTGCACAGGCTTTCTGTTAAGACCTTTTAAGCGCACAAGCGTTTTAAGGCAAGATAACTCAACCGTCGCTGATGACATATCATCTATATCCTTTGGCATGTAATATAATGTCCGGGTTTCACGTGAAAAGTACCACTCGCCGGGACTGTCAAGCTCTTCAAATACATTTTCAACAAAATAGCGGGAGCGTTCATTTACCACACATGGGTTTTCATGCCACTTTGCTCCGATTTGTGTTCCACCGTCCCCAAACCAAAGCACGTTATGGTCGTTATCTCTGCTTAAAAGCTCAAATTGCAGGTTACCCCAGTAATTTGCTTGAAAAATATGTATGACGGCTTCCTCAGGCTTTTCCCAATGACGGGGTGAAAATGTTTTTGTATCAAACACGATACCTATCGGAGGTGCACCGGAATATTCCATATCCCTGTCAGCATACTCCGCAGGACATATGATATCTGTGCTAGGAACTCCTGCGGCTGTCAACATTCCGCTCTTGCCGGGATTGCTGTCGTCTTTATTTGGATATCTTGCAAGAATCTGTCTTTCACCGTTTACAAATAATTGACCGAAGCTATCTCCGTATTCACGAGGGACTTGACACATCCATATCCCATCTTTGTACGGTGTCCAATCACTGTGCAAAATTTTTGCCCCGCTTAAAACAACTCTCTCGTCGTTATAGGCAGCGTAAACAACATCACATTGCTCGTTTCCTGAATCTTCACTTGTGAGAAAAAACGGGGAAGAAAGATAGTATGTCCCTTTGCGCAGACATATCTCCACTCCGCTTAGCCTTGATTTATCAAGAAGCCGGACAGCATCTCGTGCTTTTTCCAGTGTTATGAATGGTGAGTTGATATCACCATTTCCGGTGTTATCATTTCCATCGGCAGCGACGTAAAAGCGTCTTATATTTTCTTTATGCATAAACACACTCCATCAGTTAGTGACCGGGAAATCTGAAATTCAGACCGGCTCCCTGCCCAAGTGCCTCTATAAGGTTGTCTTTGATTGCTTCATATCCGGCAAAATAGGTATCCGATAAAAATACTATAGGCACCATTTGATGTTCATCCGGAACATTCCACTCGCTGAAAAACGCACGAACTCTGGTACCATTGTTGCCTGAACGTGTATTAAGACGAATGAGTTCAATATATATTCTTTCACCATCCACGTACACAAATTCCGGCAGTGCATTCAGCATAGGTTCTATATCTATGCACCCGGGGCATATGATTCTGTAAAAATAGACTAGCGTGTTTCTTGCCGGATTTACACTCAATCCTTCAAAAGGGTCAGTCCGTGCCGGATTCGGTATGTAAACTGACCGATTAATAAAAATATCATTTCCCGCAGTCAGGAACGCTTCTAAAAGATTGTTTCCGATACTATCAAGACCTGAATATGCTCTGCTGTTTACGATAAGCAATGGGAAAAAATAATCTCCATCACTCAACCCCAATGAGGAAGTCAAATTTTCAAGTGCTTCATGACCTGTGATGCCAAATACATTAAAGGCTCTGATGCGATAGGGATGCATATCTCGTTTTTCACCGATTTTTTCATCGAAAAGCCTTCTAAAGTCTTCTGTGCCGTCACAATCTGCACAAGCCGTATCATGGAAAAAGAAAAACTCAATTTCTTCCGGAAGTTCCTGCATGTAAAGCAACTCAATATCTTCATCTGATTGATTCGCTGTAGCGCAAGATACTGCAAAAGAAAAAACAATTGCGAGCACAGTTAATATGATTAACGATTTTAATCTCTCATAATGCATAGCGATACTCCATTATACGAAACCCTATCCCTGTACAGGAGGCATATAAGCTTCCTGTACAGGATACTGCATTAAATTAGTTTTATCTTCCGAATTGCAAATCGAACTGAGCTTGCAAGAGTGCAATATATTCTTCCACACCTATACTGCGAAGTTCCGCAAGATAATCATCCCATCCGTTTATTATATCCCTCTCGCCCACTATGAATGTCGCCATTGATGCAGGTATAAAGTCATTAAGCACCGCCTCAATCTCGGCGACTCGCCGGGCTTGTTCAACAGGAAGGAACATTGGAGGCACAACTTGGTTTGGGGCTACGCCAATATCATAGTTTATCATCGTTTCATATGCCAGACGTGCCTCAATATACCAAGGGTCGCCCTCATCTACGCGCCCATTGAAAATCCTTTGTGTGATAGCAACGTTTAGTTCAACTCCTTGGTTTTGCTCCATCATACCGGGAAGTACATTTATTTCCTTTGCTATTGCTTCAGCTCCTCCAAGACCGACCTCGCCGGGTTCTGCTCTGCGCCAATCTACACCTTCAACACCAAATATCTGGCGCAGTGTAGCTTCTTCGCTTAACAAGAAGTCAAGCAGTTTGAATGCTTCAACGGGATGCTGGGAAGCACCTGTGATAAACGCGGCCATACCCAGCGAAGGCGGATAGTACCCTGTTGTTCTGAATCCTGCCGGCCCATAAATAGGGGGAATTGTCGCAAAATGCCTGGTTGCTTCACCTGTATCAAGTGCAAAAGACGCAGGAGCACCGGTGGGAACTGCGCCCAACCGTATAACATCACCCTCTACGAGCATACGAATTTGCTCGGGTCCTTGAACAAATGCCTGGAGGTCGAGAAGCCCTTCGTCAAAAAGTTCTTTGAGGAAAATAAGACCATCTCTCCACTCAGGTTGCATGAATGATGCAGATATTATGCCATCATCGGATAGTGACAGCCATCTTTCATTGTCATAATAAACAAATGCGTTCATAAGGAAGTTGCCGACTTGGGAGTGCCACCAGTGGATATTACCCGAAAGCGGAACTTCATCTGCTATGCCGTTTCCGTTTGGATCTTGATCTCTAAATGCAATGAGCATATCGCGAAACTCATCGGTAGTTGTCGGGATATCCAGTCCAAGCGTGTCAAGCCATGTCATATTCACCCACATTTTTTGCGAGAACTTACAGTGGTAGCATTCTTCAACGGAAGGTACGGCATAGATGTTCCCGTCATTTGAAGTTATCATATCAAGGCTTAAGCCTGTTTCTAGAAGCATTTGATGGATAAAATACCCATGCTCTGATATTAAGTTGTTCACCGGAATGAGTAGATTATCTTCGGAAAACATCAACTGCTGTCCCGGACTCAATTCCATAAGAATGATATCAGGAATATCCGTGCCACCGGTAAAAATGAGGTTCAGCGCTGTATCTGCATCTTCTTCGTTGGCAACGGTAAAGTTAAGGGCTATGTTTGTTTGCTCTTCAAGCCATAAGACAAACTCATTTGTCTCAATATCTGTTATATTTGCATACTCGCTTCGCATCCAAAACACATCTAGGGTTATTCTTTCTTCAACAATCGGAAGTTGCCCGGGAGCGGAGACCTCTTGACCTACCAGATTGCCATTCTGGTTGCCTCCGGTTGGGGCGCACGCACCCACAATGAAGACAGCACACAGCAGGAATACTACGATTTTGTACAGCTTTTTCATTTTCATTTCACTTTCCTTTCTTTTTCTGTAAATTTAACCTTTTATTGAACCGACCATGACACCTCTTACAAAAAACTTTTGAACCAGTGGGTATAGCATGAGTATCGGTGCCGAAGACACAACTATGAGCGCATATCTTATTAGCTCCGCTATGCCAATCCGTTCAGAAAGAGCTGTCACGCTACCTGTGAGCCTTCCGTCAACGGAGTTCAATATGAGAATTCTGCGCAATATGATTTGCAGCGGGAGCAAGTCTTCCCTATTGAGATAGATAAGTGCATCAAAATAGGAATTCCAATGGAAAACAGCATAAAAAAGGACATTTACGGCAGTAATAGCACCCGATATAGGCAACACTATACTAATCAAAAATCGAAAATCACTACAGCCATCAATCTTTGCCGCATCCAATATCTCATCACTTATATTTGCCTGATAATAGGTTCTTGTTATAATGACGTTCCAGGCGCTAATCGCCGGAGGAATAATGAGAGCCCATCTTGTATTAATCATTCCAAGGTTATGCACCAACAAATATGTGGGAATCATACCACCGCTGAAAAACATCGTGAATGTAATGAGAAACATGAAGAAGTTGCGACCATAAAAATCTTTCCGAGATAATGGATATGCTGCAAGGATAGTCATGAAAATATTTATCGAGGTTCCGACAACGGTGTAGAAAATAGTGTTTCTGTACGCCACCCAAATCGGTGGGAAATCAAATATTGTTCTATAACCCAATAGTGTAGGCTCAACGGGAAGCAACCATACCCTGCCTCCGGCAACAGCAGAAGTAGAACTAAAAGAACTGCTCACCATAAAGATTAAAGGATACACCACAACAATGAGGATGATAAACAGGATAGATACATTCACTATCTCAAAAACTTTGTCACCCGTTGTATGAAAACGAAATAAGTTTTCTGCGTCTGTTTTCGTCTTTTTTCTGAGAGCCATTTGAATTCCTCCCCTCAGAATCCTGTATTTACCATAAGGAAGTTTCGCTGACACGCTTTGATATGGCGTTTGCCGCAACAATCAATGTAAAGCTAATGATGGAGTTAAACAAACCTATAGCTGTTGCATAGGAAAAATCAGGCATCCTTGCAGCAATACCTATGCTGTAAACATGTGTAGAAATAACCTCTGAAACACTGAGATTAAGTGGGTTTTGCATCAAAAACACCTTTTCAAAGCCCACATCAAGCACATCTCCCATGCTCAAAATAAGCATAATGACAGTTACGGGCAATATAGAGGGCAAATCGATGTGCAATATTCTTTTGAGTTTTGATGCACCATCAATAGCCGCAGCCTCGTGTAATGTCGGGTCTACGGCACTAAGGGCTGCAAGATATATGATTGTCCCCCATCCGGCGTGCTGCCAAAGATCAGAAAAAACGAAAACCGAGCGAAACGTTGCCGATTGTGCCATAAACGGTATGGGCTCAAAGCCAAGTGCTCTGATAACATTGTTGACAAAGCCGAAGTTCGGGTGCAAAAACTGTATTATCATACCGACCATTACAACTGTTGAAATGAAGTGCGGAGCATATGTTACAGTCTGAACTGTGCGCTTAAAGCGTTTGAAGACGCAATTATGCAGCATAAGTGCAAGCACAATCGGAACCGGAAAGTTTACAGCTAATGTGTAAACACTCAGAATGAATGTGTTCCAGATGATGTTCCAGAAATTATGAGAATTGAAAAATCTTATGAAATTAGCAAAACCGACCCAGTCACTCCCGGCAATCCCCCTAACGGGTCGAAAATCCTGAAATGCTATAATAATACCGTACATTGGAACATATCTAAAAACGACAAAGTAAACCAAGGGAAGAAAAAATATCAAATAAAGCTGCCATGAGTTCCTCATTTTCCGAAGCGACAACTTATTGCGTTCGAGTTTTGGTGATTGTGAAGCCATTTAATTATCTCCTGTAGATACAATCAAACGGGGGAATAATATTGTTTTAATTTAACTTAATTTAGTTAAGCTAAATTAATCTTAGCACAATTAAATCATAGAGTCAACAACTTTTTAAATATTTTGTGCATAATGGCAAAGTGTAAAGCTTGTCGAATTTATGCCGGCAGGTCAAAGTATATTTGCTTTCTAGCCAATCTTGTCATATAATGCATTATCTGAAAACAAAAATCGTCAAATTAGGATGCCTTGAACATGAAGATTAGGAATAAAAAAAATGGCACACACAATAGGCTAAAAGTTATTGATATTATTCGTAACTCTCCGGATGCTTATTGTGCGCAAATCGCGAGAGAAACCGAACTAAGTCTGCCTGCCGTGATGAAGATAGTCGATAAACTAGAGTCGGAAGGTCTGGTAAGACGAGGTGGCAAAATAGGTACGCCCAGGGGGAAAAACCCCGAAATTTTGCATTTTGTAAGTGATGCATACTACATAGTCGGGGTTGATGTGGGAACTACAAATATTTTAGCAATACTGATGGATTTAGGCGCTAATATTATATATAGATACAGTATACGTACATCCTCGGATACCTCTGTATCTTCTATTTTCACACAGATTAATAAAGCTATAGAAAATGTATATGCTAATTGTGAACCATATGCTCCAAAAATATTGGGGATTGGTATCGGACTTGCAGGAATAGTCAACTCTGACGAAAGCTGTGTTGTTTTTTCTCCCGCTTTTAAGTGGCATGATGTGCTTATAAAAAAGCACCTTGTTATTCCCGATGACTGCGAAGTGGTTGTGGAGAATGTGACAAAGTCCAGGGCGTATAGCGAGAAATGGTTCGGGCTGGCAAAGCATTTAGATAACATGCTTTGTGTTAATCTTGGGTATGGCATTGGCTCTGCATTGATGGTGGACTCTATTATACATAACGGGGATACTCATGCCGCCGGAGAACTAGGGCACATGGTAGTTGAAAAAAGCGAAGTTCGCTGTGCATGCGGCAATCGTGGTTGCCTTGAAGCACTGGCTTCAGCAAATGCAATCAAAGCCCAAGCAATGCACAAGGTTAAGGATTATCCGGATAGCCTTATTGTCAGGCTTGCCGGAGATATCGACAATATTGAAGCAAAAACAGTATTTGATGCGGCGAAAGCAGGAGATTTCCTTGCGTTGGAGATAATAACCAAAGCCAGTACGTACATTGGTCTCGCACTGGCTAATGTTGTAAATTTGTTGGATATTAGCTTGGTTGTGCTGGAAGGCGGACTCACAAAAGCGGGAGACATATTGGTTTCAAATATCGAATCGGCGATGAATGAAAACTTGCTGCACTCAAGCAGCAAAAATGTCCGATTGTGTGTATCGGACTTAGGCTCCGATGCCGTGGCGATTGGAGCTGCAACTATAGTTTTAAAACGATTTTTTGAAAACGAAGATAACTCCGGCTAGTGTTTCAGCAGAATATGTCTAGATAGTTTATGTTACACTCGTTTGCGCCACAGGGGGTATAGCACCGCTGTGGGTGAAAATACAAGCAGGTCGCCATACAGTGTGTATCCGAACTTACCGTATACACCGCCACCGTGAAACGGTGTACTTGCTTCAAGGTATGTCGGTATGCCGCGCTCGTCCATTACGTCAAGATGCGCTTTCATAAGTGCGACGCCGATACCTCTGCCTCGCTGCGCCTTATCCACCACAAAACCGACCAACTGTGTGAATGTCGTGTTCTTCGGCTCGCTCTCGTGGGACAAATCGGCAACAGCGCGGAAATTCGGTGCAAACTCACCGGTAGCGGCATCTATGTCGTCGTAGATAGATGCGTCAACATCATGCGGCAACCAAACACTTGCACCGACTACAGTACCGTTTTCTTCCGCCACATAAATAAACGCTCCTTTTGCACCTAAATACACTTTGTAATAATCCTTTACAACAGAGAGCCGCTCTGAGTCCGGAGGGACTACCCATTTAAAAAATATGTCGTCAAAATAGCCCGCAGAAATAAAGGCAGCTATGTTATCAAGCTCTTTTGGAGCCATTGGTCTGATATTTATATTCAGCATAGAAAATCTCCCGAAATTTAAATTTATTTTAGCCCTAACTTTTCACAACCCCATTTCGCAACCTCGCGAACATGGGGATTTTCATGGTCAAGACAGCTTTTTAT
>Ga0209755_10001779_pt1 | contig 31995 bp, 24 predicted proteins | sample TergutCo191P1_FD_187301 | JGI IMG/M metagenome (GOLD analysis project Ga0209755, IMG submission 187301) | Cornitermes sp. P1 segment gut microbial communities from Petit-Saut dam, French Guiana - Co191P1 (SPAdes) (version 2) | ecosystem: Host-associated > Arthropoda: Insects > Digestive system... | reverse complement strand
GGGAGTGCAAAAACGACGGTGTGCGGTAAGTCCATTATGCAAGCACACTAAAAATTAAGCATGGGGCAAGCATGGCTTAGGAAATTACTTCCATCAAAACGCCCGTTTTGGACGTTAACAATGGCGAAAAGGACGAAAGGACAAACATATGAATACCTTTTCGAGTCACAACCTTGGTGAATCCTGCCTCACCGCTGGTTTCAAGCTGACTTTATAGGCAGGCTAACGTGAGCTAAACGGGTTTGAGACTACACGCGACCCTCCCCCCACCATCCACGATCCCACCCCATCGTTCGCAAGTCTCTTTCTGCCCGTTTAGTATCAAGAGGTCGTTCTCTGTGGCCTCTTGCATAGCCGACCGCGTCTCCCTTCGTTGGCGCGGTCGGCTTTCCGGGGGAATTTTGAAGGATTTTGGGGAATTTTCAAGTTTGTTGAAATTTGTTGAGAAACCTCTGGCATTTTGTTACCTAGCCGAAACCTATTTGACAAGACCTCCATGGGCAGATCATAGCATCTGCAATGCCATCTTTTAGAATAGAAGTGCAGACTAAGTATCCCCTCCTTAAGTCTGCACTGCTAAATGCAGTAGCGGCGCACCTGTGCGCCGTACATCCCCTCCTTGTAGACCCGGGTGAGCTTTAAAAACTCTATTATTCCTCTCTCGCCCGGGTCAACTCTTTTAGCTTCCTGTAGTGCCCGACAGCATTCTGTCATCCTGAATGAAATGAAAGATCCGACCTTCATCTCACTCACTTTGTTATGGATCCTTCGACTTCGGGTGCTTCGCCCCCTTCGCTCAGGATGACAAAAAAGCAACTCTCATGTCATCCTGAGGTGCATATTTGTCATCCCGGAGGGTGCATGTCATCCTGAGGTGCATGTCATCCTACAGGGTGCATGTCATCCTACAGGGTGCATGTCATCCTGAGCGAAGCGAAGGATCCATAGAGTTTTGGTAAAGTTACGAACTCTTTTTCAGATTGAAGGTTCCGCTTACCATATCTGCGTTAAACGTAGCTTTTCCGTTTTTGTAGGTGTAAACATTATCTTCATTACGCTTCATGTCAAATTCAGAATTCCAACTTCCCGATACTTTGCTGACTTCAAGCGTAAAGCCATCGTTTTCAGGAACCGCAACGGTTACCATTCCACTTACCACACTCGTATCAATAGCGGCAGGGCAAACTTTGTGAGAAATTACTTCCATCTTGCCCGAAGCCGCACTCAAGCTTATCCGCTTTGAGATTTCCCCTTCAACAAACGCAGTGCCACTTGCCACGTCAATTTGCAACTCGTCAAGAACCACACTCTTTGCTTTTATCTCGCCAGAAGCAAGCGAGACGGTAAGGGTTTTGCAATCTATGTCGTCAACAGAATATTTTCCAGAAGCCCCATTTATTGCGACGGTTTCCATGTCTTTTGCAAGGCTTTCAGGAATCGATACTTCCAAATGCTTTAGTCCTGTCAAAGGACTACACGAAATCAAATTGCCGTTACCGTAATTGATAACAAGCTTGCCTCCGCGCACTTCCCATTCCATTGCGCGTGCCCTATTAATGTTCCCCGTAGAACTTTCAGTAATCTTGATTTCGCTGTCGCCTTTGTGTGTTTTGATTTCGACTTCGCCTGCTGCCCAGTTGATTTCGAGACTATCAACATCGCTTGCAGGAATTGAGGCGTTGCCTATTTCAGAAAGATGGCGATTTTGCCCAAATTGCCCGAAAGGCAGACCAGAGCAACTCGAAAACCCCGCAGCCAGACAGATGAGTACTGCCAAAAGAACAATAAGTCCAATTTTTGCGTATGATGCCGTTGTTAGTTTCTGCATTATTGCCCCCTACTTACGGTAATTCGGGTCGTTTTCGATTATGTTTGCAATCCAGTAATACAGTGGAATGGTGAGGAATATGACCCACGCTGGATGCCAACTAGCCCAGAAAAATCCTGCGAAGAGGAATACGATGACACAGATAATCGGATAGGGAAACGTTATCCATGGTCCCACTTTCTTCTTTTCAGGCTGAGGGGGCACAGGCGGCGCAGGGTATGGAGGTTGCTGCATAGGTGAAGCGTATGCCTGCACGGGAACAGCTTGCGCCGTTGCTGCTTGTGCCGTTGCTGCTGCGGCGGCTGCTTGCGCTGCCGCTTGGCTTGCGCGGTCTGCGGCAATTTGAGCTTGGCTCTCTGTTGAGACAATGCGATCTTGCGATTCGAACTTTACGTCATCTTCGATATCGGCTTCAGTGCGCAACAGTTCGTCAAGCGTAACTTTATATAACTTTGCGAGAGCAATAAGATTTCCTGTATCAGGAGACGATTCTGCTCTCTCCCATTTCGAGACGGCTTGCCGAGAAAGCCCGAGACTTTCAGCCAATTCTTCTTGACTGTAGCCCTTTTCGCGCCTGAGTTCTGCTAACCGCTGAGCAATTTCAACATTCATGAAACTTTCCTTCCGTGTTGTGTGTGCCATTTTGTGAATTCACTTTCTATTTGTGCTTTCAGCTTATGGTTGCCTTGGCGGTTGCACCAGCAAGTCTGGTAATCATTTTACGCAACTGGCAGTTGCATCACTATGAAATTTCGTATTTTTCTTATTTTGTTGCTTAGTTGTCACGCAATTTTTTAAGCCTTTCGCGCGTTGAAGCATCAAGGCGGTCGGCAAGAGTATTCTTGCGAGAAACTGCTGGAGAACCATCACTTTCGCCTTCTGCTTGTACGGTAGAGATTTCCCAGCAAAAAGCATTCGCGCTCATGCGGTCGACACCGCCGCCAAAAACAGTATTTTGAATGGTGCTGTCGCTTGTTACGACCAAGGTTTCAGTCTGGCGTTCGCGGGCTTCACGAGCAAGTTTTTCGATAACTTTATCGGCAGACTGTCCAGCAGGAGAAAACATCGTGCGAACGCCGCCTATCACTTCAACATCGCCTTGAGAAAATTCATTGCGCCCGCCATCGAACACGATGATGGCACTCCATTCGCGCCCCGCAAAACTGGCAGTATCGTTGATTAGCCGCTCGCGGGCTTGGTTGAAGGCATCGTCGGTATAGTCAGGATAATCGGGGTTGAGCATTTCTTGATAACGGCTGCCCGACCGCAACACGTTGTAGCCGTCGATGATAAGAAGTTTTTTGCGCGCTTTCGCCATGGGAACATTAGGAGCGACTAGGAGCGGTTTTGCCGCATCCATTCATACATACACGTTGTTGCTGCTTGGGCAACATTAAGCGAATTAACCTTGCCAGCTTGGGGCAGCTTGACTAAAAAGTCGCAAATTTCTTGCGTTAAGCGTGAAAGCCCTTCGTTTTCTGCGCCCATTACCAATGCCGCTTTGCCCTTGAGGTCGGTATCCCAAATAATGTCTGTCGCGTGTTCGCTGGCTCCGGTAATCCAGTAGCCCTCTTTCTTCAGGCGTTCAATGGTTGATGCAATGTTGGCAACCTGGCTTATGTTGAGGTGCGAAATCGCGCCTGCCGAAGTTTTATAGGTAGCTGCCGTTACGCGGGCACTGCGCTTGTTCGGAATAATAATTCCGCTCGCGCCCACCACTTCGGCACTGCGAGCAATTGCGCCCAGGTTTCCAGCATCGGTAATGTGATCGAGTAAGATAACGAGGGCTGCTCCGTTGTTTTCTGCAGCGTGTTTCGCCGCATCGTCAAGAATGGTTTGCACGTTGACATATTCAAAAGGCTTGGTGGTTGCCATGATGCCTTGGTGGCTTTCGCGTTCCGACCTTTTATCGAGATCGCGGCGAGGAACCGTTTTCACGGGAATGTTCAAATTCTTCGCCTTACGAAGAACGTCTTTCACTAATCCGTCGTGTACCAAATTATCGGCGAGGAAGATTTCTCGAATAGGCACGTGCGTGCGCAAAGCTTCGATAACAGGACGCTTGCCTTCTATGTAATCAGCCACAGGGTTTTCCTTTACTACGGGTATTTATTCGCTCGGGTATCGAAACCCATTCTACGCAATTTTGTGCGGAATAGAGGTACTGCCTTGAAGTTTTCCATTTCCCCACATTCTTTGGGCAAAATATCTGTCGGTTGCTTACGCAACCTCTCTATTAATACTTCGTTCGCTTGACGCTCACTCCGTTATGGGTCCTTCACTTCGTTCAGGACGACAAGGGCTTCGCTCCAGGACGACATGAAAGTTGCTTTTTTATCGTCCTGAGCAAGTGCGTCATCCTAGGGTGCCCCCCCATGTCGTCCTGAGCAAGTACGTCATCCTGAGGTGCCTCCACGTCATCCTGAGCGAAGGGTGCGAAGCACCCGTAGTCGAAGGACCCACTTATCCACCTCAGCCCGATAAAAAAGAAGTCCTTTCAAAATCGAAAGGACTTGCATCTTCAATAAACTATCAAACTCAAACTATGCTTTGGTTTGTTCTTTTCTTAAAGCGCGGAAGCTTACACCTGCCACCGCCAACGAAGCAAGGAGCATCACCATTCCAACGGTTCGGTTTTCATCTCCCGATTTAGGAATCAGGCTCTTTGCAGTCTCTGTTGTTTCAGAAGCAACAACCTCTTCTACTGGCAGAGAGGTGCTTTCTTCTATTGGTTCATTCAATGCAGGAAGAGTAAGTGATTCTGGCCCGGCTACATAGACCCCTTCATCAATAAAACGAAACGACAAAGTCCCCGCGAAAGCATCATTAGATATAAAGGGATACCCAGGAATGAAAATATACGTAGTCCAAGTATGATCCCCTGCCTCAATATCTATATAATTGCGTCCAATAAGTTGGCTGTTGCCATCTTCGTCGGGAGTGTCGCCAAGCTCAAAAACAAATGATCCAGCTCGATCTACCGTGAAGCTAAAAACAAGTTCGTCGGTTGCTGTGCGGGTATAGGTTATATTGGTAACCGGAAACCCTTCTTTATCGGGGACGGTTATGGTCTGCGTTTCAGCGAAAGCTAAGGTGGTTGAAAACATAGTAGCTGCCAAGGTCAGAGCTACAAAAATGGACAAGAATTTCTTTTTCACGATTCCCTCTTTCTTCAAATTATCATGATCTCAAAAAGTATACCTTTTGAGACAGGGGTATTTTCCTTGCTGCGGGAATAGGGGGTCTTGAGCAGAATCCCGACAATTCATGCTTTTATCTGCGCTTATGAAGAAAAGTGTGTTTTTAAGAAAAAGAAGAAATCCCATAAATACTTGTTGAAATTGCCTGTCTCAAAAGGTATACCTTTTGAGACAACTTTGTTGGTGATTCCCCTGTTCAAGGAAGAAATAGTTTTTGTCATCCTGAGCGTCAGCGAAGGATCTAATGGATTCTTCGGCTACGCCTCAGAATGACATGAGGAGAAGCAACTCTCCTGTCGTCCTGAGCGAAGCGCGAAGCGCGTAGTCGAAGGACCCATAACGGAGTGAGCGATAGCGAACGTAGTGCAAAATAGAGAGGTTGTGCAAACAACCGACAGACATTCAGAATCAAAAGGGGCGTATAGGTTCGCAAAAATCAGCGAGAAGCGACCAAGTGCCCAAGATTGCCCTGCCGTACGGCTGAGTGTGCTTCGCACGTGAAGGTAAGTACATAAGAGGCAAGATTGGGTAGTTGGTTGTTTCGCAGTGTCGAGACGTTACGCTGGCTGTCAAGCCAGCGTAACTAGTAATCAATTCCTTCAAGTTTAAGTAGTTGAATCTTTCGTTCAATGCCACCACCGTAGCCCGTCAAATTACCGTTTGACCCTACGACGCGGTGGCACGGAATGATAATCGAAATGGGATTATGCCCAACTGCCCCGCCAACTGCTCGCGACGACATTTTTGCCATGCCCCTTTCGGCAGCAATTCTTTGTGCCAGTTCACCATAAGTCGCCAGCTTGCCATAGGGAATTTCGGTAAGATAGTGCCATATTTTTTCGCGGAATTCGCTACCCTGTGGTTTGACTGCCGGAATTACGCCCGGGTCTTTGCCTTGAAAGTAAACTTCCAGCCACTTGCGTGTTTCCTGGAAAATAGGAAGATCGTTCTTTTCTTCAAGGTTCGCTGCATCCACAACATTTGCCATGAAGTACTTTTGCGTATCCAGCCAAAGCCCCGTGAGGTGTTTTCCATCGCTTCCGAGGGTGACGTCGCCAATAGGTGAAGGAATTACTTCAATAAACCTTGTATTACTACCCATAAATCCCCTTTCGCCAGAAGCTAGCTTGGCTGAAGCCTTAACTAAATGATCCTTTGTTTTCTGGGAAGACATTATTCCACGTGAGGTTTCATCATGCAAACGACATCTGCGTTAGCCCCCTCTTGTCATCCTGAATGAAATGAAGGATCTACGTTCTTGAATTATGGATTCTTCGGCTACGCCTCAGAATGACATGGAGGCTTCCTCAGGATGACAAGGTAGGGCTTCAGGATGGCGGGGGTTTCCTCAGGATGGCAGGGGAGCAACTCTCTTGTCATCCTGAGCGCTGGGTGTGAAGCACCCGCAGTCGAAGGACCCATAACGGAGTGAGCATATGCGAACGGAGTGCAAAATAGGGAGGTTGCGCAAGCAACCGACAGTATATTTAAGGATGGATCCTTCGGCTACGCCTCAGAATGACATGGAGGCTTCCTCAGGATGACATGGAGAGGGTTTTCAGTAGGCAGATGGCGTCTTCATCAGGGTTGGTGTAGAAGCCCTTGATGCGATCTATTGGGGAAAACCCCTGGGATTCATAAAAAGCTATCGCCGCCGCGTTCGATTCCCGCACTTCCAAAGTAACTACTTGAGCACCTTTGCCAACAGCTATATGAGTAGCCTTTTCCAGAAGACGAGCCGCCCATCCTTGTCTCCTATGTTCCTTGCCGACAGCCACCCGCACAATCTGGGAAACTTCATCAATGCACCAAACGCCAATATAACCAACAATACCCTCTTGTTTTGTTTCAAGCACCATATAGAAAGCATCTTTGTTATGACGAAGCTCGAGGGCATATGCCAGCACAGTCCACGGTGCAGGAAAAGCTCTCAGCTCGATATGCATCACCTTGTCCAAGTCGTCCTCGGTCATAGGGCGCAAACAATAATCCTTTTGCAGCATAGGAAAACTCACAATCAAAAAGAAGGGCAGGACACGAAGAATCTCTTCAGCCCTGCCCCACAATCGTCAACCTACCAGCCTATTTCAAGCTTAGTCTCTCAGGTGACGTTCGTCATCAGTGATGGGCTTGTATGTGGCTCCCGCAATTTTTTCATCGAGAACCTTAGCGGCACCACAACTCTTGCAGGCTTCAGCAGTTGCTGCGTTGAAAGTATCACAGCTCCCACATTTCCAAAGAATCTTGCCCAGCGGAGGTGGTCTGAACCCACCTTTTTCTTGCTTTGACATGATCTATTCCTCCTTTCCAACTACTTAGAGAAAAGAACCATTTTGGGCTTTTCAGCCAACTTTTCCATCAGTTCGTCAAGCTTCCCGTAGTACATAATGCCTGATTGGCAGTGGTGTACACAACTCGGGAGACGCCCTGCTTTCGTGCGGCTCGCACACAGGTCGCACAAATCAGTTGGCAAAGGCACATACGTCCATTCCCAACGTCCATCCGTATGGCGCTGACGTGGTCCATCCTCCAAAACCTTCATTCCAAATTGGCCAATAGGAAGATCGAGTTCTTTTTTGCAAGCTACCTCGCACGTGTGACAGTTAGTGCAGAATTCATAATCAATCAGAATGCCGTACTCATTTGCCTTCAAATCGGGTGTATTGGTTGCCACTGAAGCCTCCTTTCCTTGTTACAATCTCGCTGGGAGAACAATCGTTTTCTGGTGTCACTTTGTAGCATTTGCAAAGTGTTGACTTATAAGGCGCACCATAGTGGGTTGGGCCATAGACCCCCATAGTGGTAAGGTTGTTCGCATTGCTGTCAAACACACCGAAAAGATTTGGCTCTGCACCTTCGGTTTCAGGGAACCACCAGCCATGGCGGCTACGAACAACGTTTGGCAACAAACCGGGAGCGATATGCACCTTTTGCTTGCATTTCCCTCTCTTGTTTTCAAACCAAACCCAATCGCCTTCAATAACCCCAATATCTTTTGCCGCTTCTTCCGAAATGTCGCAAATAGGCTCCGGATGAACTTCGCGCATGGTCGGCAATTGGCGATGCTCTGAGTGGAACAAACCAATGTGACGATGGCCGGAAGTATAAATATAGGGTAGTTCTTCATAGAGCTCAGGCGTGCGATAAGGGCTCTCGTAGGGTTCCATGTGATGAGGCAGCGGATCAAATCCCCATACGTCAAAAAGCGGAGAATAAATCTCGTAAAGCCCCGTTGCGGTAACGAATCCGGGTTGTCCGTCTTCGCGCAAGAGACCCTTCTTGTGCTTTTCATAAGTTTCGTTGAAGTCCCAATAGTCATAAACTTTTTGATTAAGTTCTTCGAAGGTGTAATCAACGCCGTTGCCGTCGTCTTGAATCATCCATGTCAGGAATTCAGGAACATCGGCAAACTGCCCAAAGAAATCGGGGTTGAAGCGCTTGCCCAGTTCGAGAACTAGTTCTTCGTCGGTCTTGCACTCATAATAACGGTCAGCCGATGCGGTAATGGTACGCAATGGCTGCCACCAAGAACGGAAGCTGTTGCGCTCAACACTCATAGCCATAGGCAAAACAAGGTCTGCAAATGCCACCGCAGTGGGGGTGAGATAGTAGTCACAAACAACGGTGTAAGGAACATTTTTCCAAGCTTTATAAATACGCGGTGCGTCGCCGCCCATGTTTGCGATAGGATTCGTGCCGTGCACCCAAATCATTTGTGGTGGATACGGAACACCAGTTTCCATAGCCTCAAGCAAGAGGTCTGGCGGAATAAAGGGTGTGTAACCAGCGTTGTGAATAGGTGACTGGGAAGTTCCAATGCGGCGATCGAGCATTTCTTGAGAAATAAATTCGAGACCACAACCATACTTTTTCGAGCTGTTGTATGCATAGCGAACCAAAACGTTGCCGCCGGGCACATCAAGGTTGCCGGTGATCGCTACCAAGTCAGATATTGCGGCAGATGCTTCCATTGCTGCAATCTGCATGTCGATAGCAAGACCCCACTGCACTGCAGAAGGATTACCCTTTGCATACATGCGGGAAGCTTCGATCAGGTCGTTTTCATCAATCCAGCAAAGCTCTGCCACCTTGTCGGTGGGATATTCTTCTACGCGTTCTACAAGCGTATCAAACCCATAGGTCCAATTCTCAACGAAGTCCTGATCATAGAGCTCTTCTTTAATGATTACATTAAGCATACCCAACGCCAAGGCGCAGTCAGTTCCGGGGCGAGCACGCAACCAAATATCAGCCTTTGATGCCAGCCAAGTCAGGGCGGGGTCGATAACAATCAGCTTTGAACCCATACGCATAAGGTCAATAAGCCAGTGCCCCATGAAACCGTCGCCATTAGAGGCAAGCGGTTCATTTCCCCAAACAACAATAACTTCCGGGCATTTCCATTCTTTGTTGTCATAGCGATCGGGATGCAGCTGAGCCGCGTCAAGAATCCAGCAATCGCCTTCCTTTAAAAGGTTTGCGGTCATGCGAGGCTGATAGCAAGAGTCAGCACTCAAAAAACCGAAAGCCATGTTGGGGCTGCCGAAAACAGCGCGAAGAATCATAGCGCCGTGCCACATAGCATTACGACCAGTACCAGAAACGGTAACGATACCCTCAGGCCCGATACCACCGTACTGGTTCTTAATGGTGTCGCAAATTTTTCCGTAGGTTTCTTCGATCCAGTCGAAAGCCTCATCCCAGGTGATGCGCTTCCATTTGTTTTCGCCTTTTTCACCATCGCGGAGGAGAGGCCACTGGAGACGGTCATTATTGTAGATGTTTTCGACCATGTTCAAGCAGCGAAGGCAGAGGCGGCCTTGGTTGTAACCGAAGTTAGGATCACCTTCGATTTTTTCAAGCTTTCCGTCTTTGGTGTAGCATAGAACGCCACAGCCGTTGTGACATCCCGGTCCGGTCCAGACCGATGTGCGGGTCACTTCATAACCGTCTTCATACCAACGCCAGTCTTCCTTGTAAAGATCCTTGTTGATTTCATTGATCATGAACATCCCCCTTTCATAAAGTTGTGTTCTGATAAACGATGCGCAGTATCTATCTGAGATACCGCATCTCTTTGAAATCCTCGTGTCCGAAACGAACATGCTCAACACACCGCATGAGCCTCCTCCGATGCATACAGCACGTCACACATGCTTTTGACGAACGCTTCAGATTTTCAAAAGACTAAGGGGATAACTCTTCGCGAGAGCTATTCCGGTGCTTTTGGTGCCCCTGGTGCTTTTGGCGCTCCGGGAGCTTTTGGTGCTCCGGGTGCCTTGGGCGCACCTGGTGCAGTAGTTGCGCCTGGTGTGCTCGGCGCAGCAGCTTGAGGTGCACTGCCTTCTCCTGGGGCTTCAGGCAGATCAGCACTACACTTCTTGCATTTAGTTTGCTCAGGTGGATTAAAGGCTCCGCAAGCGGAACATTTTTTCATCATGTCCTCAAATGCAGGTGGTCTAAAACACATATCTTCCTCCTTCCTGCTAACCGAAACCGGACGCATCTTCGACAAAAAATCGGAGGCAAATTTATGCGGAATGATCTTCTGTCGTTTATGACGCGTAAAGTAGCATCTCGGTTGGACAAGCAAATACCTTTACGGGTATGAAAAAGAAAGAACTAATACTTTTGGCTATAGGAAAACAGGAAGCTGGTTAAGAAGGAATGCTTGAGGAAGAGGTGGCTTTTTCGCCTTCCTTTTTCTGTGTCTTAAAAAGCTCAATAAGGTTGAGCATTTCTTGAGAAGAATGCACCCCCAACTTGTGATAAATGTTCGCTATGTGCGTCTTTGCGGTGTGTGTTGAAATATAGAGCTGCTGTTGCACGTATTCAGCATTTCTTCCTTTGGCAATCAGGAAAAATATTTCCGTTTCGCGAGGGGAAAGCCGATAAAGTTTCGCCACTTCAAAACAGCTGTTCTTCCAGATAGATTGGGGCTTTAGCAGATCGCTTTCCTGCGTTTGTTCCACTTTGAGAGTCTTAGCAACACCTGAAGGCCTTTCTGTAAGAGCCGTCTTCTTCGGTGGTTTTTTAATTGCTGAAACTGAATGGTCAACCCGGGACGCTTCGTTCTCTCTTGCGCAACAAGGCACTTCCCCGTTTCCTTTTTCTGTCTTCTTTGATGAAGCGCTCAGCTCTTCAAGTTTGCGGAAAGGCACAAAAGAGGTGACTATCAGCAAGGCAATAGCAAAGCCACTAATAGAATAGAGAAGGACAGAAGATTCTTCGGCCACTGATTCCATAACAAAAAGTCCAACACCAAGGCCAATCGCCAGACTCAAATACGTAAAAATCCGCCCGGCAATTACAAAGCCAGAATTATTGAGCTTCAAAAGCCGAATGATATTGAGGGAAAGCACCATAGCTCCGAAATCAAAAAGGTTAAAACCGGTAAGTATAAGCGCCTCAGACACGACCGTCAGCTTGTCGCGGAAAAGAGCGAGACCGAGTATTCCCAGAACAAAAAAGAGCATCGACAACCGATACTTTATATCGACCTCGACAGAAGATTCAGGCTTTTTGGGAAGAGAAAGAAGCATGATTCCGCAAATAACAATCCCCAAGATTATCAAAGGATTCGTTGCAATCATGAAAGGTTCACCGTGCTGGAAATAGCTGCCTTGAAGCATTCCAAAAACAAAAGCAAAAACCATAGTTGGCAAAAGCGTACTCAGGAAAATCTTCGACAAACCTTTTTTCTCAAGTGCGGCAGGCTCTTGTTTGCGAGGAGTCTGAAAACACTCATAAGGGAAACAGCTGAGTTTCCATTTTGCAAAAAGCGAGATGCTGGCAATGGCGGGCAGAATTGCCACAACTATAAAAGAATAGGGAGGCTGAAGAACACAAGCGACAAAACCAACAGCGGCACCGTAAATCATGTCAACCGGAAAACTGCGTCTGATTTCACCTTCGGTTTCTACCAAGCAAAACTGGAGCCACAAAAACATGAGAAAGGTTTGGGTAATTCCAATGCATACCGTAAGCGCCAAACTTAAAACGACGTTTTGCAGGGGAATAAACATAACCCCCAGAGTGGTTGAAACAAAAGAAACAACGCCAACTACTGCGAGAAACCCATAGGCGGGTTTTCGCGTTTTTCTCTTGCGTAAAAACCTATCAACAAGCAGGCTGATGGTAAAACCAAAAGCAAGGCTGACATACAAAACCATTTGCCGCAAAAAGAAAAAATCATGGGTTGTTTCTCCGAAATCTCCAATCAGTAAATCGGAAAAAAGGATTAAATAATGCCAGGCTAAAAGGGCCTTGAATCCAATGAAATCTACAGTCTTCTTGGTTGTATTCAAAATGACTCTTTTCAATTATTGCTTGGTTCTTCTCGGAAACGAGGCGGTGTCCACGCATTACAAACTCTAGTCGCCTATATTATAGTGAAAAAATGAAATACCTATAGCCTTAGGTACGAGATTTCTCTATTTCATACCCTAAGCGTTACTTTTCAAATCTTTTGTATGCTAATTTCTTTTCAGGAGTCTACGGCATGTTCTTGATGCTGCAAAACAAAGTTGTTCTTGCGAGATTTTGAATGCTTTTGACTCCAAAAAAGTATGTTGAAGGGTGTATGCTTTATAAAGTAGTTTCGACTACGCCTCCTCCGATTAACCTTGTGGCAAACAACAGTCGCTTCGTTTCTCTATTTAAGGAGGTAGAGATGGCAGATAGTATTGAATCTCGAGAAGACTCTGGAAAGGGTCTAAAAGAAAACGTGCGTTTTACCGTTTCAGACGCACTGGACTCAATCAAACTCAACAAGTTTACCTGGTCGATTTTTTTCCTTGTCGGGCTCGCAATGATGTTTGACGGATACGACTACATGATTGTTTCCTATACCATGCCCCAAATTGCACAAGAATGGGGATTGGATTCTGTGGCAAAAGGAAGCCTTTCTTCTTGGAGTATGGTCGGGCTCGTCATAGGCAGTTTCATGGCCGGGCCCCTCTCAGATACGTTTGGACGAAAGAAAATCATAACGATTGCGGTATTCGGCTACGGATTATTAACGATTCCGGTTTTCTTTGCTCCAAACTTTTTGTTTTTTGCAATATTTCGTGTTGCGGCGGGTGTGGGACTTGGCCTTTGCACCCCTATTGTCACAACCTTATTCGCCGAATTCACCCCCACACGCTACCGTTCGTTTTTCGTCACTTTCGGTATGGCGTGGATGATTATGGGCTGGGTCATGGCGGGAATTATCGGTACCGCGGTTGTTTCTGTCACCACCTGGCATTGGTGCTATTTGATAGGCGGCCTTCCTGCGATATTTGCTTTCGTTCTCTGGAAGTTTTTGCCCGAAAGCCCCCATTGGTATGCCAACAAAGGTAACACCGAAAAGGCTGCTGAGACTTTGATGCTTATAGAGCGTCGCGCGGGAAAGAAAATCGCTTTTGATCTTGCAGCTCAAAACATCATCGTTCCTCCCAAGCCAAAAACGGTTGGGCCGAAAGCGGTGCTTTCTAATAGATATATCAAGATGACCTTAGGGTTTTGGATAATCTATTTTGCGGGCAACTTCGCTATTTATGGCGTGAATGCCTGGCTTCCTTCGCTCATGCTTGAACGCGGTTATGAACTTCCAGCAGCATATGCTCTTGCAATCGCCCAAAACGCTGCCGCTGTTATTGCCAATTGCAGCACTGGCGTTATGGCTGAAAAGCTAGGAAGGCGCAAAAATCTTATGGTTGGTTTCGCACTTTCTCTTCTTGCCATTATATTAGCGGCGCAAATTTCAGGAATGTATGCCTTGGTGTTGGGGGCAATGATCTTCCTTGGCTTTGCTCTTAACTATATGATTACCGCTCTTCAGCCTTTGATGGCAGAAAGCTACCCTACCGAATTTCGCAATACGGGCGTTGGAATGACGGTGGCAGTAGGTCGTGTTGGAGGCATTGTTGCTCCCATCGTGCTGGGGCTTTTGCTGAGCTTAAATCTTGGTTATGCCAACACCTTTATGTTCTTGTTGATACCTATAGCTATCGGCATGATTGCTGCAATTATTCTGGTAAAGAAAGAAACTCAGGGTAAAACAATTGACGACCTTTGTGTTGAAGAAGAGGCATAATTCGACCGATTAGATCCTTCGCTTCGCTCAGGATGACATACTTTTTTCAGGATGAGGCACTTATGTCATCCTGAGGTGCCTCTGTCATCCCGAGGCCCTTGTCATCCTGAGGTGCCTCTGTCATCCTGAGTGGAGGGTGCAAAGCACCCGGAGTCGAAGGATCCATAGCTTAACTGCGTAGATCCTTCGACTTCGCCTCAGGATGACATGCTTTTTTCAGGATGACATGCTTTTTCAGGATGACATGCTTTTTCAGGATGACATACTTTTTTGAGGAAATCTTCTAACCAAATTCATCAGGCTTCGCGTAGCTAAAACACTCTAAGCTTTTGGTGGTGGAAACTTTCCGGCCGGTGTTTCTTGGCTGCTTTTGAAAAGCTCACCCACGCTGCCAACAACTCCAGCGATTCCTTGCATTTCAAGGGGCATAAAGATCTTCGTAGCGTTACCGTTTGCGACATATTTCAAAGTTTCCAAATAACGCACTGCTAAAAGGTCGTCAGTGGGGTTGCCTTCGTGAATTGCGGCGTACACATTTTTAATGCCTTGCGCTTCACCATCTGCATGAAGAATTTTTTCCTGTCTTTCTGCTTCAGCAATTTCCTTAATAGCGGTTGCCTTACCTTCTGCTTCAAGAATGGCACTTTGCTTGGTGCCTTCTGCGCGAGCAATAGCAGCAGCACGATCGCCTTCAGCTTCCAAAATCATGGCGCGGCGATCGCGTTCTGCCTTCATTTGCCGGTGCATAGCTTGGGTAACGTCTGTCGGTGGCTCGATGCGTTGTAGTTCAACACGAACAACGCGCACGCCCCACTTATCAGTTGCGTCGTCAAGAATGTTTCTCAGGGTGATGTTAATTTTTTCGCGGCTCGTTAAGCATTCGTCCAGCTGCATTTCGCCAACAACATTACGCAGGTTTGTTTGAGCAAGCTTCGTCGAAGCCAGATAAAAATTGGTGACGTTGTAGGTCAGCTTGAAAGGATCGGTCGCTTCATAGTAAACAACCGCATCAACCGTAACCGCAACATTGTCTTTAGTAATAACTTCTTGCGGTGGAACATCAACCACGTTTTCACGCATATCTACTTTTGAGACTTTGTCGATAAAAGGAATAAGGAAGTGAAGCCCCGGTTCCCATGTGCGCTGGTATTTACCCAGGCGCTCAACAACGCCGCGTTCGTGCGGGCGGATGATCCGGATTGCCCGTGCGGCATAAAAAAGAACAACGACTGCGATAATAATAAGAACAATTGCCCCAAGACTAAATAATGAACTGAAATCGTAAAAATCCATAGTGTCTCCTATCTGAAAGGCGAACTGACGCCTTGCTTACAAACGAAATGCTTGATAAAACTAATCGGTTACTTTCACAACCAAATGGGTTCCAGAAACGCTTACTACCTCAATTTTGGTATCTGCCGGAGGAAGACTAGCATCTTCGGTTGATGCGTTCCAGTCTTCGCGGTCAACGCGCACTCGAATTGAACTACCACTTTCGCTTTCGGTAACAATTCCTTTCATGCCAACCAGGCGGTCAACCCCAGCCTTGAGGGTTTCTTTTGAGGTAATCTTTTTTGCCAGCGGGCGCACAACAGCAAGTATCGCAACAGATGCCACAATGAAAACGCACCATTGAAGAGCTAGGTTACCGCCGAAAACGTTAACCACTGCGGCAGCTGCTGCCCCAAGAGCAAAGGGGAGCAAGAAAAATGAAGCAGTAAAAAGTTCTCCGACCAAAAGAACCGCAGCCAGTATTACCCAAATCCAAAACATGACTTCCATAAGCATTCCCTTCTGCGAATAAACCCATAGTTCCTGTTTGTTTTTTTTATTATCTCATGAATCTAGTTAAGTGTTGCAAAATTTTCTCCTTTAGGAAGGTAGATGCCATGGATTCTTCGGCTTCGCCTCAGAATGACAAAAAGCAACACTCTTTTATTGGGGTGCAGTGTTCATCATGCACGTCTGATAACCAAAACGAGGAATCTCTCCAACACTTCGGCCACAGGGATAGACGCAAACGAGCCCACTGAAATTGCACAATAGAGCTTTCGGAATAACCTGTTCACTGAGGTCGGCACCGCACTTTTTACACAAGGTAGGATTGCCGGATAAAACTTCATCACGAGCATAGATATTGCAGGTTTTACAGGTCGGGCAATTCCCGATTTTTCTTGGCGTAGGTTGGCATTTTCCGCACACCGGATTGCACAACTGGCACCCTCGTGTCATAAGGAATCCTTTCCCTTTCGAGTATTGCGTTTCCAAAAATACCATGCTTTCTTTAACAGGTATCGCTATAGAAAGATGAAAGGGGGAAGCGAAGGAAAAGTTTTCTATAACTCTCGGTATGAGCACTCTCACAGCAAAACAAAAAAGCGCATGTCAAACCCGAAAAAGCAAACTTCAATAGGGTTTTCCCGTGCCCAGCGAAAATCGCGTTATAAGGACTATTTTGTACAAAATCACTCTTACGGCTTATGTTTAATAAGCATCAGGTTGCTATATTTCTGCTTAGTAAAGGTTTTCTTGTCGTGCTGTATCAGGGGATTTTTCGTCATTTGCGAAGAAGAGGCTATCAGTCAACAAAGCGTTTTCCGCGATAACAGATATCGAAAATACAGCAAAGTGTTAGAAAGGAAAGGAAATGACAAAACAAAAAGAGCAAGAAAAATACGGCAATAGGTGGGGGTATTTAATCAAGGGTTTTATTATGACAATGTTTCTGGGCATTCTTTATGCCTGGTCCATCTTTGTAACTCCTTTGGAGCAGACTTTCGGTTGGACGCGCGCCGAAACTACCATTACCTATTCAATCATGATGGTGACTTTTGCGCTCGGTCAGCTCAGTGGCGGAATATGGGCTGGAAGGATTATCAAAAACCAGAAGAAAACGATTACGATTTTTAGTTTCCTGCTTGCCTTCGGCTTCTTTATGACATCTTTTACCCAAAGCCTCGCCTGGCTTTATCTGTGGTATGGGGTGGTCTGCGGTTATTCTTTGGGCGTCACCAACAACTGCGTAATATCAGCCGCACCAAAATGGTTTCCAGATAAAGCAGGGTTAGCAACGGGTATTATCGTTCTTGGTTTTGGCCTAGCCTCGTTGGTGCTTGGACAATTAACAAATTTCTTAATTAGCAATTACGGATACATTATTGCTATGAGATCTCTGGCAGTTCTCTGCTTCATTATGGTCACCTGCGTATCGCTGTTCTTTAAAATGCCGCCTTTGGGGTTTGTGCCAGAAGGTTATGTACCTAGCGCTAAAGAGTCCAGCGATATCGCAAGCGGCTATAAGCCCACGCAAACCTTGCGTACCCGACAGTTCTGGATGATCTATCTGTGGGATTTCTGCAACCATTTTGCCGGCTTCATGATCATTTCTCTTATTGCACCCTACGGCATTCAAATGGGTATGCCGGTGGTTTTGTCTGCACTGTGTGTGGGTATCTTCGGCCTTTGCAACGGTTTAGGACGCCCGTTATTTGGTGCTTTGGGAGATGCGATCGGTTTCAGACCTGCATTTATCATTGATAATGCCACTATGGTGATTGGAATGCTTGCAATTGCCTTTTTGCCGCGCATGATAGATCCAACTGTGGGTATCATTATTGGCGCTGTTATTATGGGTCTTTCGTATGGCGGTTCAGTCAGCTTGAAATCTGCATCGATGCGTACCTATTTCGGCAATAAATATGTTACTTCCAATTTTGGGCTCATCGCTTCAGACGATTTACCGGCAGGCATTTTGGGGCCTATGGTTGCTGCCATTATCTTTACTGCAGCAAGCACATACTTCCCTGCGTTCCTTATCGCTGCTGCTGTTTCAGCGGTTGGTATTCTCTTCCCCTTCTTTGTGGGCAAGCCCGTTCCCGTAGCCTTGCGCTTTCCTAATGAAGTTGAGAAAGATGAAGATGAAAAGGAGCTTTCTCCAAAGGCTGTTTAATCACTTCAGTATTGGAAGCTCCCACCACCAAAGGCTTAATAAGCTTAGTTTTAGAAAATAGGCACCATTAGGAAAGGACGCTCATGCGTCCTTTCCCGTGTATAATGCTCAATATGGCAGTTCTTCTTACAGCAAAAGATGTATCCGTCGAATTCCCCGCAAAAAAGGTATTCGATGCGGTCACGCTCGGTGTCAACGAGGGCGACCGCATTGGCATTGTGGGCAAAAATGGCGACGGCAAAAGCACTTTGCTCGCAGTATTGACTGGCACCTATCGCCCCGATGGCGGCGAAGTCCTGCGCAGCGGAAGCCCAAAAATCGGTATTCTCAGGCAGGAAGATGCTCTAGGCGACAGCCAGTCTGTTGAACAGGCAATTATTGGTGATGCGCACGAATACACGTGGGCAGCAGACCGAAAAACCCGCGAAATTGTTGAAGCACTCATCAACGATATAAGCTGGCAAGCAAGTGTTGGGGAACTTTCTGGTGGGCAGCGTCGACGGGTCGATCTTGCGCGCCTACTCATCCAAGATTGGGATATTCTCATGCTAGATGAACCAACCAACCACCTTGACATGAAAGCAATCACCTGGCTGGCAAACCATCTTAAAACCAGATGGCAGAAAAACGCGGGGGCACTTTTGGCAATCACTCATGACCGTTGGTTTTTGGACGAAGTAGCCCTTTCCATGTGGGAAGTTCACGATGGAGTTATCGACCCTTTTGAAGGGGGTTTTTCGGCCTACATTCAGCAGCGCGTTGAACGCGACCGCGTGGCGCAGGTTTCCGAAGAAAAGCGCCGCAACCATCTTCGCAAAGAACTCGCTTGGCTTTCTCGCGGAGCACGAGCACGTGCCACGAAACCAAAATTCCACGTTAAGGCAGCCCTAGAACTCATCGCGAGCGACCCGCCAATCCGCAATACCCTTTCGCTGAAGCAAGCTGCCATGACACGCCTGGGAAAACAGGTGCTGGAATTAATAGATGTCACTGTTCGTTTCGACAATAAAATTGTTCTCAATAAGTTGAACTGGCTTATTGGTCCTGGGGATCGCTACGGAATTCTTGGCGAAAACGGTGCCGGAAAAACAACTTTGCTTAACGTGCTTAACGGCAGCCTTTCCCCCACGTCAGGGCAGATAAAAACGGGTAAAACGGTGAAAGCCGCTTTACTGTCGCAGCGACTTGAAGAATTGAACGAAACACAAGGCGACCGCGTTCGCGAAGTGCTGGGGCGATATAAAACACGTCTTATGGTTGACGGCAAAAGCGTAACCACCGCCAAGTTGCTTGAACGCCTGGGTTTTGAACGAGAACATCTGCAATCTTTTATTGGCGATTTGTCGGGAGGGCAAAGGCGCAGACTTTCCTTGCTACTCACCTTAGCAGACGAACCAAACGTGCTCATACTCGACGAACCTGGCAACGACATGGATACCGATATGCTTGCCGTCATGGAAGATTTGCTCGATTCTTGGCCGGGAACACTTCTGATTGTCAGCCACGACCGCTACCTTATGGAACGCGTTACCGATGACCAGTATGCCTTAATCGATGGCAAGCTGCGCCATGTACCTGGTGGCGTTGATGAATACCTACAGATGCTTGAGGCACGCAGCGGGAAAAGCAGTTCGGCTTCTCACACTCAGAGCGCGCAGGAAACCCCTGATGCTGAAGACGATTCTGAAGGCAACGCGGGAAAACAAAAGCCTTCTGGAAAAGAAATCCATCTTGCGAAAAAGCAACTTGCCACCACGGAAAGAAAAATCGACACACTCGAAGGTCGTATCGAAGAGGCTCTTGCCACCATGCAGGAAGTAAACCCCTCCGACTACCTTGCTCTCGGAGATTCCCAAGAAAAGTTACGCGTTTTGCAAGCCGAACTCAACGAACTCGAAGAAACCTGGATTACCCTTTCCGAACTGCTGGAACATTAGGCTTTACGGTGGTTGTACGCTTTTGAAATCGTATGAAACAGCCATTCCGCAAGGGGAATAGTCAAAAAGATTACCCATGCGGGGTGCGCCTGATTTAAAACGAACGCCATCCATAAAAACCAAATCACACAAACAAGAGGATAAATTCCCTTGAAAAAATTACCTGGCTGCTTCTTACCCACAGCGTGCACAATCATGTAATAAATGGGAATAAGGAAAAAGACGAACAAGCCCACCGCCCAAGCATTTGCGAAAACACCCAACAAAATATAAACGAGCAATACGAGAAGCGGAAAAGGAAACTTCACCCAGGCTTTCCTTTTGCTGCAAATGTCCTTGTAATCTTCCCAACTATCGTAGGGTTTCCCGTTGACGATAACTTTTGCTTTAACCCACTCTCCTTCGTCGCCCGCTTCATTAAAGGCGGATCCGCAAGACTCTCCATCCTTGAAGCCTTTTTCTTTCACGTGGATGCCATCCCAGCCTACGTGCACTTCATCGCCACCTTTTTCCTTGACATTAATGCCGTCTTTCCACGAAAGATGAACATAATCATCTCCATCTTTCACATGAAGACCACCGGGTCCAAATTTCACTTTTGCATCACCGTCTTCCACTTCGAACACTGAATCGGTGGAATCTGAAGCGCCCGATTTTTCAGCAGTATCAGCGTTTTTTGACCCTTCTTTTCGGTCGGCTGCTCGGTCTGCTGCTTCAAATTCGACATCGTCTTTGAAGCTTTCATCAACATATAAAAGATCGTCAAGCGAAACGCCATACAACTGCGCAAGCGCAATCAGATTATCAGTATCAGGAGAAGATTCGGAGCGTTCCCATTTTGAAACTGCCTGTCGGGAAACTCCCAGTTTTTCAGCAAGCCCTTCTTGCGAATAGCCCGCCTCGCGTCTTCTTTTTGCCAAACGCTCTGCTATGTCTACATTCATTGCCCTTGCCCTTTCTTTTAATAATTAGTCTATCACCTTAAACAGCTTAAGGTTGCGGTCAGGCAAAATCGAGCAATTTCAGTTGGAATTTTCCGCAACTTTTGGTTGACATAGGACTATTTTGAGGAGTGACTGACAGATAGTTTATGGATCCTTCATTTCATTCAGGATGACATTCCTCTCTTTTTTTGTCGTCCTACGTCACCCCTGTCATCCTGAGGCACCCCTGTCATCCTGAGGCGCAGCCGAAGGATCCATGCTGGTTGATAGATCCTTCGACTTCGGGTGCTTCGCACCCTCCGCTCAGGATGACATACTAGGGATGAACACACGAGAACCGTCCCCATGTGTTCGTGGATCCTTCATTTCATTCAGGATGACATTCTCCTCTTTTTTTGTCGTCCTGAACGAAGTGAAGGACCCACAAACGGAGTGAGCGAAAGCGAACGTAGTGCAAAGTAGAGAGGTTGCGAAAGCGAACGTAGTGCAAAGTAGAGAGGTTGCGAAAGCGAACGTAGTGCAAAGTAGAGAGGTTGCGAAAGCAACCGACAGATTTTTGAGGGTACAAAGTGCTCGACACTACTTTGTTTCAACAAGGTGCCCGTAGCACCATTTTCGTCCATTCCTATCCGCCACGATGCAGCGTTCGGCTAAAACATTAAGCAATTCACCAGAAGCGGTTACCAGTCGAATATTGTGACGCGAAATTATGCCTGTTTCTTGGTCTTCGTCAATAATGCGCATGACCTTTTCACGATCTTCTTCGTATATTAATTCAACGAAACTATTTTTGAATTTCTGTTCAAAGGTTTCGCGGGAATAACCCAGTAAATTCGCCAGACCATCACTGGCAAAATCGTACCCAGAACCAGCGGAATCTATGGGGTAGCGATAAAAACCGCCCATCATCAAGGTTTCAAACCCTTCAAACCTATCCTTTGCTTCGGCGATGGTAAATTCTGAGAGATACGCTTCGGTTACATCTTCGATAATCATAAAAAGCATGTGTCGACCATTACGTGTTGCGATAAAGTGATTCACGTTACGAATCCAGCGGTCCGTTCCGTCTTCACGATTAGGGCGCCCGTACACCAAAGAACTCCCTTTTTCTATCGCTTCGTAAAAAGAGGCAATCACCCCCGCACGATCTTCTTCATTGCAAAGCGCCATCATATGAAGGCGGTTCTGTTCGCATGTTTCCCGAGAGACACCCACAACCTCAGCAAATTCATCGTTGAATGCCAAAGCCTCAAAATCATTTCCATACAGCTCCAGCAAACAAGCGCCACCAACGCAATTATTAAAAAGGAAAGAGGTCGCAGTGGTAGTGCTTAAAAATTCTGCCGTGTTAAGCGAATCGTCTTTCGAGAGTCTCTTTAAAGCCTCGCCCGTTTTCGCATTCTTAAGAAGGTTTTTAAATTCTTTCACCGGAATTGGTCGTGAAAAGTAGTACCCCTGCATCATTTCACAACCAATGCTCTTCAGGTGTTCTGCCTCTTCTTTTGTTTCCACCCCTTCAGCTAAAACAGGTAAATTTATCCAGTGAGCCATACGCACGATCGAGCTCAAAATATTTCCACCGCGTCCATCTTTATCGTTCCCCGTAACAAGAAAACGCATGTCAAGCTTTAAGACATCCACCGAAACTTCTTTAAGCACTGTAAGCGAAGAATAGCCAGTACCAAAATCGTCCATTTGCACCGTGAAGCCGCGATTGCGCAATTCGTCTACTACCGAAATAAGTTTGGTTGAATCATCAATATAAGCGCTTTCCGTAATTTCGAGTTTTAGCATAGCGGGCGAAACATCGTACTTTTTCACCAAGGAAGAAAGAGTTTCTACAATATCAGGCAGACAAATATCGGTACGAGAAATATTAACCGAAATTGGTACCACCGAAAGACTGTCTTTGTTTTCGAGCAAATAGCGAAGAAGTTTGCAGGCTTCTTCCCACACGTAACTGTCAAGCTTTTCGACTAAACCAGCCTGTTCAAGCAGGGGTATAAATTCCGAAGGGGGAACAAACCCAAGGGTTGGATGTTCCCACCGAACGAGAGCTTCGGCGCCAATGATTTCGCTTTTTCGGTAATTATATTGAGGCTGCAACACGATGTAAAATTCATTATTTTCAAGCCCGGCTTCCAGGTTTTGATTGATAACAAGCTCTCTGAACTGCCGTTCCTTTATAAGCTCGTCATAAATTGCCATTCGTTTGCCAGAAAGTTTTTTCACACTTTTATGCGCAATATTTGCCATATCAAGCATGCTGTTTATATCGGGCTCTTCCCTATCAGCTTCTTCAAGCAGATAAATTCCAGCAGCCAGTTCTGGCATAATTCTTTTTTGCTTTAGGGTGGGATGGTTTCCAAATTCTTTATTCATCCACTCGAAACGGTCATGGAGATCAGCAAAATCCTTAAAACAGCAGAGGAATGCAAAGGTATCAGCAGAAATGCGACAAAATGTTTCTCCTGGTCGGACATTGTTCGAAATAGCATCTGACCAGTATTGCAAAACTTTGTCGCCAGTTTCGTAGCCGAAAGTATTATTGATATAAGTGAAGCGACGGACATCCAAATACCAAAGCGCATATTGTTTTTGAGGGTTTTCTTTTATAAGCTTAGCCGCGCAATACTTGAAGCCATCAAAATTCAGATGCCCCGTTAACAAATCGCGAAAACGCAGTTGTGTCATGCGGTCTTGCATTTCTGTCTGGCGCAAAGCGTGCGCGATCGGCTGTGCCACCATATCAACCAAATAAGCTTGAGTTTTGTTCTTGGCGACATTGTTTAAGGTGATGATTCCTCGGAAATGGTCGCCAACAAAGATTGGTGTGAGCTGGGTACTTCTAATCTCTTTCTGCCTGAAAAATTTACGCAAGAGCTCCGGAATACGTTCGTCGGTCGCATCAGAAATGAGAGTATGAGCATTTCTCTTCATGGAAATACCCCATTGTTTCAGCGCCTCACTAGTTGGTTCGGCAAACACTGCCGCTATAGGAACCGCTTTATCGCCTGCATTCCAGCGGGCTGCACGAACGGTGGAGCCATACAGGATTACCGAACAAGCCGTTGCTTCATAAAACTCTCCCAGGCTTTCGGCAACCAAATAGATTGCATCTTCAAGCTGCATTGCTCCTGATAGATAGCTCATGCATTCATTCCACAAGCTTAATCCCTCTATAACTTCTGCAAGAATTACTGCTTTACGTTCTTCGTCCGTAATGTCTTGAGCCAAATCCATGCGAACGAATTGCCCGTCCCACTTCACAATTTTCGTTCGATGGAGATAATCTTTCTTCAGCGTTTTGTTGTGGTGTTGCCATACGTGAAAGCGGTCGCGCCGTAATGCCCGGTCTGAACAGAAGGGACATGGTGTTGTGCGATTTTGCGTTACGGCATAGCAACTCTTGCCTTCACAATCAAGAGCGAACTTCGATAGTTCCCCGTTATTTTCCGCAGTAACAATCCTGATTATTTTTCTCGATTTAATGTCTGAAAAAACAATATAATCGTTTTCGTTATCAAGACTATATGATTCCGTATCAAAAACAGCGAAGATTTTTGTTATGTCTACCACTGCTTTTTCCATAGCAGACAGGGGACGATTTTTGCCTTTTGTATCTGGAGTAAAAGTCATACCCGGGTCCAGATCAACTTCGCTGATGTGGCAAACTACCAAGTTTTCGTCGTAATAGGAAATGTCTAACTTGAGATGACGGTCGCGAGAAGTTGAGTAATCGTAAATAGCTTGTTTGCGCTTATTGATGAGTACTTCTTGGTACGCGTCTAACAATCTGCCATCGAGGTCTCGCCCGAAATCGTGAAGAGTGACCCCAATAAGAGTTTCAGGAACCGTGTCCCAAAGTTTTGCAGCGGCAGCATTTGCGTATTCAATAAAGAGCGTATAAGGTTTTTCGTTTTTCTTTAGCAGGCCTAACAAAACAACGCCAAACTTGCTGTCGTCAAACATAGAATATGTTTTTGGAGAATTCACCATTCCACCCACAGCCCCTTTTTATCGCCGACCAACGATGTAGTGATTATCTCACAAAAATGGGCATAAAGCTGCGTCGTGGGTCAATGAGCTTGATTATTTTAACGAAGGCACCATGTCATCCTGGGGCAGCCCTGTCATCCTGAACAAACATGCCATCCTGAAGCAGCCATGTCATCCTGAGGCGTAGCCGAAGGATCTATAACTCAACCATGTGGATCCTTCGACTTCGGGTGCTTCGCACCCTCCGCTCAGGATGACAAGAAGGTTCAGGAGGACAAAAAAGCAACTCTTATGTCGTCCTAAAGCACCATGTCGTCCTAAAGCACCATGTCATCCTGAGGCAGCCATGTCATCCTGAGGCGTAGCCGAAGGATCCATAACGGCGTGAGCGCAAGCGAACGAAGTACTTATAGAGAGGTTGCGTTAGCAACCGACAGATAGCTCACGACATCATCTAAAGGTACGTCGTGTTTTTCGCCCGTTTTGCGGTTCTTGACTTCAACTTTCGATTCAGCCAGACCACGTTTGCCAACAACCACCTGGAAAGGCCAGCCAATCAAATCTGCATCGTTGAACTTAACGCCTGCGCGTTCGCTGCGGTCGTCAATCGCTACATCAAGCCCCCGCTTGGCAAGTTCCGCCGCAAGGTTTTGTGCAGTAGGTGCCACCAGGTCATCGTCAACATCAAGCGGCAAAACACACACCTGAGCAGGAGCCACTGAAGGGTGCCAAATAATGCCCTTTTCATCATTCGATTGTTCCACAATAGCCGCCAAACTGCGGGTTACGCCAACGCCGTAACAACCCATAATAAAGGGCTGGTCGTTGCCATCTTCAGCACTGAAAAACGCGCCCATGGCTTTTGAGTATTTGTCTCCTAGCTGAAATACCTGAGAAACTTCGATGCCGCGCGCGCCTTGCAAAGTGCTACCGCATTCTGGGCAGCAGTCTCCTGCAGCCACCGTAATAAGGTCTGCCCAAGTGTCAATCGTAAAGTCGCTTCCCTGTTTTGCGCCCACAAAATGGAAGCCTTCTTCGTTAGCACCCGTAACCCATTGGGTTAACTGCGCGAGTTCGTTAGCGGCAATGAGACGCACCCCTGCAGGAAGGTTGATTGCACCAATAAAGCCTTTGATGAGACCAACAGCTTCAATTTCTTCATCTTCCAGCAGTTCAAAACCGGGTACCACACGGTTTGTCTTGATAAGGTTTAGTTCGTGGTCGCCCGGCACAAAGCACACGGCAACCTTGCCGTCGCCCCCTTTGCCAGCAATCGCTTTAACCGTTGAAGATTCGGGGATATTTAACAAAGCAGCAAGTTCAGCAATAGTATGAATACCCGGAGTTGCAAGTTTTTCCAAGGCGGCTACCGAATGTTCTGTTGGTGTTGCGCTGCCCGTACCCGCTTCGGTATTTGCCGCATACCCGCAAGCGCAATAGACCAGTTCGGCTTCGCCCGCTTCAGCAAGTGCCATAAATTCACAGCTGGTAGACCCACCAATTTGCCCAGAATCTGCCTCAACCGCACGCCATTCTAGCCCCATGCGGTCGCACATACGCCCGTAAGCAGCACTCATCACATCATAGGTTTCTTGCAGCGATTCTTGGTTGGCATGGAAGCTATAAGCGTCTTTCATAATGAATTCACGCCCGCGCAACAGCCCAAATCGAGGACGAATTTCATCGCGGAATTTCACCTGGATTTGATAGAGATTGATGGGGAGTTCTTTATAAGAACGCAGTTCGTTGCGAACGAGCGACGTTATCAGTTCTTCATGAGTGGGCCCCAAACAAAAGCCACGTTCATGACGGTCAGAAAGGCGCATCAGTTCTGGACCATAATCATCCCAGCGACCGCTTTCGAACCAGAGTTCAGAAGGTTGCAGCGCAGGCATCAGCACTTCTTGTGCGCCCGTCGCGTTCATTTCTTCACGAATGATGGCTTCAATTTTTGCCAGAACCTTCAAACCCAAAGGCAAGAACGTGTAAATACCTGAAGCCGCTTTCCGAATCATTCCAGCACGAAGCAACAAACGGTGGCTCGCAATTTCAGCATCTGCAGGGTCTTCTTTTAAGGTAGGAGCATACATTTTGCTCATACGAATGATTTCGGTCATAGCTTTCCAATCTCTTCCATTAAAGTGTTAACAATGGCACTTTCTTCAACTTTACGCAACGTTTTTCCCTGCGAAAATATGACACCGGAACCGGCACCGCAAGCAACACCGATATCTGCATCTGCTGCTTCGCCGGGACCATTTACCACGCAACCCATAACCGCAACCTTGATAGGTTTGACAGTTTGGGAAAGCCGCTCTTCAACTTCTTTAGCCAGAGCAATCAGGTCTACCTGACACCGCCCACACGTAGGGCAGCTAATAATTTCAGGATAGCGTCTGCGCAGGTCAAGCGCGGAAAGCAGTAGCCAGCAGGCACGAATTTCTTCCACCGGGTCATCGGTGAGTGAAATGCGCAGCGTGTCGCCAATGCCTTCTTCGAGCAAAATTCCCAACCCGCTTGCAGATTTAACCACACCCTGCAAAAGCGTGCCTGCTTCCGTGATGCCAATATGAAGCGGCACCTGCGGGGTTTCGCGCGCAAGCAAACGATAGGTGTTCACCGTGGTCATAACATCATGGGCTTTCGCCGAAACCACGATGTTGAAAAACCCTTGAGCTTCAAAGTGGCGCACATAATCTGCCGCAGAAAGCGCGAGTTTTTCCGAAAGGTTTAAGTCTGTTCGCGCGGCAATTTCCGCATCAAGCGAACCCGCATTTACCCCAATGCGGATGGGAATACCTGCTGCCTTTGCAGCTTTGATAACTTCATCGGTTTTTTCCAAGCCGCCAATGTTACCAGGGTTGATGCGCAACTTTGCCGCACCGCGCTTCGCTGCCTGGATGGCAATTTCGGCATCGAAATGGATGTCTGCAACCACCGGCAAGGGCGATACCTTGCATACTACCTCAAAGGCATCGAGACATTTTTTGTTCGGAATAGCCATGCGCACTACTTCGCACCCAGCATCTGCCAAGCGGGTTATTTGAGCGAGATTCGCCTGCACATCTTCGGCGGCAACCGAAAGCATCGATTGCACCACGCAAGGAGCACCGCCACCCAACCTAACGTTGCCAACCATAACCTGACGGGTGTTTGCGTTTGGCTTCATTGCCCGCTCCAAAAGCCAGTAAGCCCCCGCTGAATATCTTGAGACACCAGCACGGCAACCAAGAGCAAGATGAGCAAAAGCCCTATCATACTCAGGTAATTCATCACTTTAACGGGAACGCGTTTCCCCGTGATTTTCTGGAATATTTCTACGACGATGCGCCCCCCGTCAAGCGGTGGGATTGGGATAAGGTTCATGATACCGAGAGAAATAGAAATGAGCGCGATAAAGAAAACAAAATTCAAAAGCCCTGCATCGGCAAAGGACTTCGACATTACCGCCATGCCCACCACTGAAGTTGACTGAGAAACGGTTTCAGCGGCAGTTGCAGGGTTGAAAAGCCCTGCTACTGCGACAAAAACCATTCCAATCATTTGGAAACCACGGGTGATTGAATCAAAAACGCTCAGCCTAAAATGTTCAACCAGACCAGTTGCTGGATTTACTGCATCAACTCCAATTACGGAAAAAATAACGACAAAAGTAATGATAGTAAACAGCAGGTTGAAAACGATGCCACCAATAAGCATGACGAAGCGCTTCCAAAAGGGCTTGCTGCAATACTGCTGCTTATATTCGCTTTCATAAAAGGCGTGTTCATCTTCAACAACCCGTTGTTGCCCCAGTTCATACTTGCCTTTTTCCGCAGGGGTGCGATACGTGTTGTATGCGTCTTTCTTTGAGGGCGCGATAAGCGAACCCCATTCTGATAATTCTTCGAGAGCCGCGTAAGCTTCGTCGTTGGTAATAAGAAGATGTTCGGCAACCTCTTCCATGATTACCGTTCCTTTTTGATAGGCAAAAGCAAGCACCTTTTCTAAGTGAGGGCTGGGCTCTTGTTGCCCCATGCCACAAATGCGCGCGTAACCGCCAATCAGCGGCAATGCCGTAATGCCGAAGCGGGTGCCTTTCCAGGTGAAACCAATGCTGGGTGCGGGAAGCCCTAACATAAATTCGGTAACGCGAACGCCGAAAATGCGTGCCGCAAAATAATGCCCGCATTCGTGCACAAACACCAAAACGGTAAGCACAATGCCAAGGTAGAGAATCATTAAAACAATATCCATGCATACTCCCTGAGTGGTAAATTCGGTGTTCAATTTTATAGGTTTGTTTTCTCTGAATGGTGCTAAAACGCTGCGACACATAAGAAAAGCCCAGAAACTCAAATAGACAGTCAAATAGACAGTCGGGTACTTCGTACCCGACAGTTTTTTCCTCAGGATGACATGAAGGCTCTGGCGGCAACGCGTGCCTGGGCATCAATTTCCTCTAGTTGTTCAAGGCTTTCAACCGCACAAGAAACGTGTTTTTCCATAACCGCTTCAACACATTCAGCGATATCTAAATACCCCAGTTCACCAGCGAGAAATGCAGCAACCGCTACTTCATTTGCAGCATTCATCACGCAAGGAAGGGTTCCGCCCGCTTCCCCTGCCACCCGTGCTAAGTACAAACAGCGAAACGTTTCGCTGTCTGGTGCAGAAAAATCGAGAGAACCTAAAGTAGTGAAATCGAGGGGTTTAACGGGTGCATCCCAACGCTTCGGATAAGAAAGTGCATACTGAATAGGAATACGCATATCGGTGGTGCCCAAATGCGCCTTCACGCTTCCATCGCAAAATTCAACCATCGAATGAATGGCACTTTGCGGGTGAATGACCACGTTAATTTTATCGTAGGGCATATTGAACAAGTGGTGCGCTTCTATCATTTCAAGCCCCTTGTTCATAAGCGTCGAAGAATCGATGCTAATCTTTGCCCCCATGTTCCAGGTGGGGTGAGCAAGAGCAGCTTGCGGTGTAATATCGCGCAGTTCATCAAGGGTTTTGCCGCGGAAAGGTCCACCAGATGCGGTAAGCCACAAGCGGCTAACCTCAGGCATTTCTTCCCCCAACAAACACTGATAAATTGCCCCGTGTTCGGAATCTATGGGAAGAAGCGTTTCGGGAGTAGCCAGTGGCATAATCAAATCGCCGCCCACCACGAGGGATTCTTTATTAGCAAGCGCAAGTACCTTGCCAGCTTTCAGCGTTTCATAGCTTGCGCGCAACCCCGCCGCACCAACCAGCGCGTTCACCACAACATCAACTTCGGGAATTTGAGTAAGCGCGATTACTGCTTGCGCCCCAAAATCAAGGGCGGGTTCGTTTGCGAAAGCAACATCGTTTGCGCGCCCAGCATCTCCCACCACCAAACGCGACACATTGAACCCGCGCGCTTGTTGTACAAGAACATCGACACTCGAATGAACAGCAAGCCCCACAATTTCTAACTTATCAGAATGCTGTTTCACCACATCAAGCGTTTGTTTGCCGATGGAACCAGAAGAACCTAAGACAACAATACGCTTCCTAGATGGCATAAGGGATACACCCTCCGACTACCAATAAAATTGCAGATGTTACCGCAACCAAAAACAGAGAATCGCACCTATCGAGCAAACCGCCATGCCCCGGCATTATGGTGCCAGAATCTTTAAAGCCAGAATTGCGCTTGATGCGGCTTTCCGCCAAATCGCCCAACACGCCCATAAGGCCACAAATGGCACCAAAGAACACTGCTTGAACGATACTCATGCTTACTCCGGGGATAAAACTAATACCTACCCACGCCAAAGAAGAACCAATCAAACCGGCGAAAAAACCTTCCCAGCTTTTATTAGGAGAAATACGTGGTGCCAGCTTATGTTTGCCGAATTTACTGCCAACAAGGTAAGCGAAGACATCGTTCGCCCAAACGCTTGCTGCAATGCAGACCAACAAAAAACCTGCCCAGGGAAATTCAAGGGTTTCCGCGTGACGAATCACAATAAACCCGGATAACAGAAGCCCCGTATACGCTGCCCCAAAAAGGCTCACGCCTACATCGGCAATGCGCGCCCGCGTCCACAAAACATACCAAGCCAGAAGTGCTATAACCAAGCTCATGGTAACCAGCAAGGCTCCCACCAGCCCAAACAGCCAGATACTTAAGGGGTATAACACCGCCCCTACAATACCTAGCAATTCGTTGGGCAACTTCGCGTCCGAACGAAGCATGTAGAAAAATTCCCCAGCGCAAATGCCCGCAATAGCACACACTAAAACAACCGTCGAAATGTCGCTCACCATATAACAAACCAGCGTGATAACCACATACACTACACCGGTGCGCAAACGAACCTGAAATTCGCTCGGGTTACGCAGCTTTTTCGGCGTCTTGTCTAAAGCAAGATCTTTAAGCTTCTTCTTTTCAGGTTTTTGTGACGTGTTATTATCGGTAGTTTCCTCTTGCATTTCTTCAACCATTTCGCCTGACTTTTTGTCTTCCACTATTTCACCGCCCCATAACGACGATCGCGACTTTGAAAATCAAGAACGCAACGAAGAAGCTCATAACGATCGAAATCTGGCCACAATACTTCGGTACACACAAATTCCGAATAGGCAATCTGCCACAGCAAAAAATTCGAGAGACGCATTTCGCCGCTACTGCGTATCAGTAAATCGGGGTCAGGAATTTCAGCGGTAAAGAGCAAGCGAGAGAAAGTTTCTTCGGTAAGACTTGATGCTTCGCGCCCTTACAAAACAGCACTTTTTACGGAATCCGCATAGCGCTCTGCCGCTTCAATAATTTCTGCGCGCCCGCCATAGTTGATAGCAACAACCAAGGTCATGCCCGTGTTGTTCTTCGTCATATCCCAGGCAGCCCCAAATGCTTCGCGCGTCTTTTTCGGCAAAGCATTCATTTGCCCAATAGTCATAACGCGCACGTTTTCTTTATGCAACTCTGCCACTTCTGCAAGCATTGTCTGCGCAAAAAGATTCATCAAACCCATTACTTCATCTTCAGGTCTTTTCCAATTTTCTGAAGAAAAAGAATAGATGGTAAGAAAGCCAATGCCCAGG
>Ga0209755_10001778_pt1 | contig 32005 bp, 29 predicted proteins | sample TergutCo191P1_FD_187301 | JGI IMG/M metagenome (GOLD analysis project Ga0209755, IMG submission 187301) | Cornitermes sp. P1 segment gut microbial communities from Petit-Saut dam, French Guiana - Co191P1 (SPAdes) (version 2) | ecosystem: Host-associated > Arthropoda: Insects > Digestive system... | reverse complement strand
TAAAACCAGCATGCTGCCCATGGGGTAGCCAGTCCCAAAGAAACGCTAACTATTAAAACACTCAGGATGCTCCATCCAAAGAATTCAATTACACTGCCGTCAAAATAAGAATTTTCTTCCGACATAACTATCTCCTATTTCCCTGTTTTTGTTTTACCTAGCCAAATCCTTGGGAACACAAGACTTGGCAGGTTCGCACCGTTGTGGTGCAGATTAGCTTACGCTAGTGACACAGGCTTCGCCTAGTCTTGCAAACAACGAACAGAGTTCAAGCTTGTCTTAGAGCTTTCGCAGTAGTCGGCGGCCTCGCTGTCGCTGAAGTAGCTCATGCACAAACGGTAGGCTTCGGTAGCATCATACTCGCTACTACTACTCCACCAGAAGCCACTCTTACCAATATCGTAGAAGCCACCATTCGAGATCGAGATGCCGAGGCCACCAGGCAGAGCCGAAAATCCGTAATCGTCCGTACCACTTCTGCCAATCCAACCGCTTTTTGCCTTAAATTTTGATCTAACAACATCATCTCCACCAGCAAAATCAAGAATATCCTGCCATTCATCATTACTAGGTAAATGCCAACCATCTGGGCAAGCTTTCATAGCTGCCTGCCAATTATACAAACGACCATAAGACTTACAGTTAGATTCCAAATTATCATAGCAGACGCTACCAGTAACTTTGTAATTCAAATTTTCTGCCATCCAAATTTGAGCACCGATTCCAACAGTTTTGTATGTCTTGCCATCTCGACTATCTGTCAAAGTATCAGAAAAACTATTATTAACATTATCGTAGCAGAATTTTACTTCTTTATACCAAGCGTTCCCACACTTCGTTTGCACAATATTATTTTTGCATCTCTGTGTCAACGGATTATAGTCTACGCCATTGCAGATTGCACGAGCAACAGTTTTTCCTGTGCAAAAGTGAGTATAGGGATTGTATTTTATGCCATCGCATTTATCATAAACCACGCCGTCATAGCAAAAACTATTGTCGGGATTGAACATTTCAACACATTTTTTGCCACTGTCTTCAGAACAAGAAAATATGAATGTCAAGGCAAACGCAAAGATTGCCACTAAAGTGAATTTTGAAAATGTGATTTTCATGTTGTTACTCCTATTTCCCTGTTTTTGTTTACCCACGCCAAATCCTTGGGAACACAAGATTTGTCTAGGTTTGCACCACTATGGTGCAAGTTCTTTTTGTATCTGATCATTATCTTGCAACTCCTTTTTTACGGGTTTTTTCGGACTTCTTTTCTTCTCGTTTGTTTATTTCAACGATATCCCGCTTTATGGAAGCGGACTCAAAGCCTCTTATGTTTGACTCTGGTATCGCTGATTTTTCCGGTGCAGAACCATGCAGGCAACGAACGGAAAATAACATAAAATCACCGCCAAGACCATAACCGTAGACTTCCCAGTCATTGTTGGACATACTCAGACGATAAGCCCTACCTTCACCATAGGTAGTACTACTCCACCAATCACTACTTTTATTGATATTGAAAAAATTACCTTCCTCTGTACCGTTACCGCTTGGTAGAGCTGAAAAACCGAAAGCATCTAAGCAACCTCCTTCTATAGTCCGCCCACGATTGTCTATTTCCTTTGTTCCACAATCTACCCAGCCATTTTTAGCCTTGAGTTTCTTTCCTGCAACTTTATCGCCACCCGCAAAATCCACAAGAGTCTGCCACTCTTCATAGCTCGGCAAGTGCCAACCGCTGGGGCAGGCTTTCAACGCTTCTTCCCAGTCATATAACCGCCCATATTTTTTGCAATTTTCTGGTTTTCTGATCTTATTTTTAGGAACATCTCCGTAACACAAGCCAAGAAAGCCATCTTCGCCGTGATAGTCAAGGTTTTGAGCCATCCAGATTTGACTGCCGATTTCCACTGTTTTGTACTTTTTGCCGTCTCTTGAATCGGTGAAAGTACCCTGTGCAAAGGCACAAGTAGCCATTGCTATCGCTAAAACAAACGCATTTCTAAACATACCAACATCTCCTTCTATTGTTGTGCTGGATCTCTATATTCAATAACTGATTTTGGCGTTATGTTTCTGCATCTGCTCGGTATCTCAGACTTACCTCCTGGGCATTCACATGGGCTGCACTCCATTTCGCAGAACCAAAGCATTCTCCAAACACTTCCTGCAGGACAATCACCCATTTTTATTTTGCTGGTTGCCGTCCAAATGAAATAATCATGAAAGTTGCCTTCTTTTGTTCCTTTATATGTGAAAAAATCGCTTTTAGGAGATTTATATGAATGAGAAACAACTATTTTTGGACCATCATTATAATACGCCTGTTTTTTCAAAGAATTATGCCATTTTTTCGATTCTTGCTCAAGTTCAACTATTGCAGCATTTTGAAGTGCGGCAATAGAATCTATTGCTGCTTGTTTCCTTATGGTTTCTTCCGAGATTTCTTTTTTTGCGTTGTTAAAGGAAATCGGAGTAATTGCATGGCAAGGTTCGGCCTCCGGCAACTCTGGCGAAATTCCATATTCATCGCTTACTAAAAATACAGAAATTTTCCATTTGTTTCCGGCTACGCAATTATCCAATTTATTCTTATTCATAGCAGTCCAAACAACAAGGTTTTCCTTGAAACTGCATTCATAGAAAAAATCCTTAGATTTTTCCGGAGTGGTATAGGCGGTTAGCTCGCAATCGGCTAAGCTTCCTCTTTCCGTAACAAACAATTGTTGCTGCTTTACCCAAGTTTCAGCAGATTTCGCCATTTCTGCGATTCCCCCTTCGCCTTGTTTCTCACAGGCAAAAAGTAAAGTGCTAACTGTGATAGCCAAAGTCAACTTTATTTTCTTCATAAGAAAACCTCCTATTTATTTTTGTGATTTAAAATTATTTCTGGTGTTATATTTACACATTCAGCAGGAACTTTATTGCTAAAATTGTCGAAAAGATATTCAGAATATCCGCTTTCATCATCATAGTATTTGGCTCGTATTGTCATTTCAAAAACGCTTCCAACAGGGCAATCCCCCATTTTCATTTTGCTTGTTGCTGTCCAAAAGAAACCGGACTGTAGTTGTGTACCCCAAGGGGTAGTGGAAGATGTGATTTTTACTTTGTATGTGAAATACTTGCTTTCCGGTGCTTTGTATGGGTTTATGCTGCTGCGAAAGTCTTGTTTCCAAATCTCGGCTTCATATTTTAATTCTGCAACTAAAGAACCGGGGTCTTTTTCTATTTCAGCTAAGGCTTGTTCTTGTTTAGCTTCTTCCGATACATCTTTTTTTGCGTTGCTAAAAGATTTAGGAGTAATTTCACGGCACGGCACAATTATTGATGGTTCCGGTAAAATGCCATATTCTTTGCCAACAACGAACATTGATATTTTCCATTTGTTGCCGGCTTTGCAGTCTCCTAAATCTTCTTTGTTTTCTGCTATCCAGCTAACGCTTTTTCCTTTGAATTCACATTCATAAGAAAATGTTTTTGATTTTGGAAATTCAAAACCTATTTGTTCGCAGGTTCTGAATCCTCCATTTGTTGAATAAAGCGTTTCTTGCTGCTTTATCCAATCTTCCGCAGATTTCGCCATCTCAGCGACTTCTTTTTCTACATTTTGCCCACAAGCAAAGCAGAATATTGCCACCGCTGAGATAAATGCTAATTTGACTTTTTTCATGATTTTTCTCCTAATACTGAACGGTTAAATTATATGTTCCGGTGCTACTATGGTATTTAATTACCGAAATATAATAAGTTCCGGCTTCCAAGTCCATATATTCCTTGTGTGGAAAATAAATCCCATAAGTAGAATGCTTAATAACTTTGCCGTCTGTATCATGCCAGTGTAAATTTATAGATCCACTAGACAAGGTCCCTCCAGTTACATTCACATTCAATCTACCAGCCTGAGTTAATTCAATTCGATACATATCATTATTATCTTGATGGCTTATAAAACCTTTTACGGTTTGACCTGGTAATAGCAGTTGTGCAGTTGCACGCATTTCATTTGGCTCTATTTCATTGTTCTCTGTAGCGGTAAAATCTAATCGTAAACTATATGTTCCTGTATTGCTATGGTATTTTATTAATGAAAAATAATAAGTTCCGGCTTCTAAATCCATATATTCCTTGTGTGGAAAATAAATCCCATAAGAGGAATGCTTAATCGCTTTACCATTAGCATCAAGCCAATGTAAATTCACTGCTCCATTAGAGAAAGTTCCTCCAGTTACATTCACACTCAATCTACCAGCTTGTGTTAAATCAATTCGATACATATCATTATTATCTTGATGGCTTATAAAACCTTTTACGGTTTGACCTGGTAATAGCAGTTGTGCGGTTGCACTTGTTTCATTTGATTCTATTTCATTGTTCTCTGCAGCGGCAAAATCCACTCGTAAATTATATGTTCCTGTATTGCTATGGTATTTTATTAATGAAAAATAATAAGTTCCGGCTTCTAAATCCATATATTCCTTGTGTGGAAAATAAATCCCATAAGAGGAATGCTTAATCGCTTTACCATTAACATCAAGCCAATGTAAATTCACCGCTCCATTAGACATAGTACCACCAGTTACATTCACAGACAATCTACCACCTTTTGTTAATACATACTTATACACTCCTGTATTTTTTTGTGCAGTTATAGATCCTTTCACTGTCAAACCTGGAACCAATAACTGTGCGGAATGAATTGTACTATTATTCCCTATTTCATCGGTGAAATAATCTGCGCGAATATTAAATTTTCCCGTATTGCCAATGCCATCTACCCCAATAACTTCTATATAATACCTACCAGCCGATAAATACTTAGATTCATTATACGGAACGCTAACTCTTAAAGAACTACCAACATTTGCGTTGTTTGCATTAAGCCACCTAACATCTGCGCCACCACTAGGCAAAGCAGCGCTAGAACCATCTGTGGTTACGCTTATAGACAATGTGCCGGGTTGTGCCAAATCTATTTGATAAACTTGACGATCAACTTGTTGGGTTATAGCACCACTCTGTACACGGCTTGGCACCAATACCGTATATCCGCATTCTCCATTTGTCCATATTTTTCCGCCTGCAACGCACACCTCCTCATAAGTTTTGCACCCATCATTTGTCCATATTTTCCCACTCGCAACACACTCCTCCTCATAAGTTTTGCAATCTCTATTTATCCATATTTTCCCGTCCGCAACACACGTAGCTTCTGCAAGCTCTTCATCTGTTTTACACTCGCCATGAACCCAATTATTCTTAGCGGCAAGACAATTTTCCTCCGCTATCTCAGCTTTTGTTCTGCACTCGCTATGAACCCACACATTACCTTCTGAAACGCACTTTGCCTCTGCAAGCTCTTCATCTGTTTTGCACTTATCGTTAAACCAATTTTTCCCTGTGGCAATGCACGCCTTTTTTTCAGCTTCTTTTTGCGCAGCTATTCTTGCAGCCTCTTCCATAGCTCTGTGCTTTGCAGCAAGACTTGCCGGCAGTTTCTTTTCGCCTTTTAAGCAACGAACATTAAATTGCTGTGTTTTTCTATAATTGCCTTGTTGCGCAGTTTCTGAATTATGTAGCATAATTATAGCAGCGGCACCACTATAATTCTCCGAGGCTGTCCACCAAAAGCCAGAGTTGCCATTTGTCGAAGTTGGCAAAGCGGCAAAACCATAGTTATCCGAATTGCATTTGCTCGTCTTTGTAGTTCGCCCTCTATCATCTATAGTTGTCCATTCGCAATCCCATTTTTCCCAACCGTTTCTAGACTTGAGCTTGCGTCCGGCAGTGCTTTCTCCGGCAGTATTAATAAGAGCTTGCCAAGCTTCATTGTCCGGCAAATGCCAACCATCAGGGCACGAGAGCATTGCGCTTTCCCAGTCGTAAAGTTCGCTACTGTAATTCAAATTCTGCACCATCCAAACTTGCTTGCCGATTTTCACGGTCTTATACTTTTTGCCGTCTCTCGGATCGGTAATGGGTGTTTGCGCAAAAACTGCGATGTTGAGCAATGCCAGTAGTGTTATGGTCTTTCTCATTTTTTATCTCCTATAAAGAGTGAGGCTTGCGCCTACACCAAGCGGAATAGCTGTATAATGTGATCTTGAATATAGAAAATTTATATATTTATCACTATATCACCGGAGAAAATTCAATTGAGCATTAAAACTCTCGACATAACCAGCGAGCAGTGCCCCATGACTTTTGTGAAAACAAAGGTGGCTCTGCACGGGCTTTCTCAAGATGATATTTTGGAAGTGCTATTGAATGCGGGCGAGCCGCTGGAGAATGTTCCTCGTGCTGTTCAAGAAAGCGGATATAAAGTGCTTTCAGTTGAACAGGTAGAGGGAAACATATATAAAATGACTGTTACTTCTGATTCCTGTCCTTTATAATCAGCTCTACACGGCGATTTTTCGCTTTGCCTTCTTCCGTAGCATTATCCGCTACCGGTTTCTTTGAGCCATGACCTACGGACTGCAAGCGCTTTTTGTCAACGCCTCTTGCTGTCAGGTATTTCACAACTTCTGCAGATCTATTTTGGCTGAGTTTCAGATTGGTAGCATCCTTTCCAACATTGTCCGTGTGGCCTTCCACAATAATAGTGGATTCAGTCAGCAAGGTTTTCAGAATTCCGGCAACCTCAGCAAGATTCTCCTTTAGCTCCGGTTTCAAATCCGCTTTGGCGGTTTCAAACAGAATGTCGCTCATAGAGAGAATTGTACCTCTGGCATCCTTATAATAGCTGATAGTTTTGCTCTGCAACGCTTCCAGCTTTTTTTCAGCTTCCGCTTTTTGCTTGGCTATCAACTGATCCTTTTCCGAAAGAGCCTTCTGGCTCTCAGTGCTCAAACGTTCCAGGCTTGAACCCAAGGCTTTCACATCTCCGGCCCACGAAGCTATAAGAGAATCTTTTACCATGGATATTTCTTTCTGAGTATCCACAAGTTTCTGGCTCAGTTCAACTTTTTCGAGTTGCGCTCTGAAAAGTTCCACAGCTAAAAGGCAGGATTTTATCTGCTTTTCTTCACGTTTATCTTCTTTCTCCGCTTCCAGTTTGCGAATTCTAGACTCTAAAATAGCATAAGTGCGATCAGCAGCAGCGTCGCGCGGAGATGCTTTAAGTTCATCAAAAGCAGCTCTGCAAGATATTTTTTTATCTATGCTTGCAACTTCTACCGGTGCAGGAGCGAACTGTGCGAACAAGCTTGTGGCACAGGCTAGAACAATGATTACTTTTTTCATAAAACCTCCTTATTTTTTACCTTTGGGTTTGCGTTCTTCAAGCGCGCTGCGGTAACTGCTTAAAGATTCAGTTGCCACCTGCAAGCTATCAGCTATATTTTTATTCTCCTGCTTTTGCAAAGCCAGTTGATACTGCAAAACAGCTTCATCTGCAGCAAAAAACGCAGCCTCAGTTTGGCCGTCTTTATTCTGCTTTTCCGCAGCCGTTACGAGATCATCTGCCGAAGCAGCCGTTGTCAGGCCATTGGCTTTAGCCACCTGTTGCAAGGTTTTGGCTTCCGTTAAGGTGGAATCCACCATAGCAGCATTCTTAGATGCGCATGATATAAACAATATCGCGCATAAGAATATGGGTAATATCTTTTTCACAAGAACCTCCGAAGTATTGGGATAATATAGAAAAATTTTACTACATTTCTAAATTATGCGATTTTTTATTAAAATATGTGTTATTTTACTGGTTCTTGGTATTGCCGGGGGCGGATTTTACATATATAGTCAGAAAAATTCAAAGAAAAATGTTAAATTGGAAACGATTTTACCCAATTTGGACGATATTGTGCAGACAATTACCGCAACAGGCCGTGTTCAGCCCATAGACCAGGTGGATATAGGTACGGAGGTATCCGGCACTGTCAGCAGAATTTATACTGATTTCAACCAAAACGTGGAAAAAGGCCAAATACTCTTGGAAATAGACCCGCTAAAGGCAAAGGCAAAAGTGGAGCAAACAAAAGCCTCTTACAGATCCGCAGAAAACGAAGCTCAATACCAAAAACGCAATTACGACAGGATTTACGAACTTTTTCAGAAAGGTTCCGTTGCAGCAACCGATTTGGAAACAGCGGAATACAGATATAAGAATGCGCAGAACAGTTTGATAAATGCAAAAAGCAATTTGGATCAGGCGCAACTGGACTTGGCAAACTGCACAATAAGGAGCCCCATAGACGGCATTGTGCTGAACCGTGCGGTTGAGGCCGGGCAAACAGTGGCGGCTTCTCTTTCTGCGCCAACGCTGTTCACTCTTGCGCGCGATTTAACGCAAATGGAAGTGAAAGCCGATGTCGATGAGGCAGACATTGGGCAGGTGAAAACAAATCAAAGGGTTGAGTTCACAGTAGATGCTTTTCCAAACGATAAATTCACAGGCTCGGTTCAGGAGGTGAGGCTCTCGCCGAATATATCATCAAATGTTGTAACCTACACAGTGATAATAAGAGCCAGCAACCCGGATCAAAAGCTTTTGCCGGGCATGACTGCGAATTGTGATATAATAGTTGAAGAAGCGATACAGGTTTTAACCATTCCCATGCGAGCGCTGCAATTCAAACCGGACGAAAACACCCCTGGTTATGTGGTTCCAAAACTGGCAGAATCTTCTGAATCTCCACTCAGTGAAAAAAAACGTGGCGCAGGCAAACGTGGCAACCAGAACAGAAGCCGTGTGTGGATATTATCTGGTGATGGCTCTTTGCAAAATCAACGGGTTAATTTGGGTCTTTCAGACGGAACCAAGATTCAGGTTGTGGAAGGCTTGGACGCTAAAACGCCTGTTGCCACCGGAGTGCAAGCCATAACGGAAGAAAAGAGCAATCAAACAACCAATCCTTTTATGCCGCAAAAGAAAACAGGCGGAACTAAGATGAGGATGTGAGCTTTAAGCAAGCATTTGCCGCACCATACAAGCTGATCGAATAATCCTTTATCAAATAAACAGGCACTTGCTTCAAGAGCGGCTTTATGTTTTTGTTATAAGCCATTTCATAATATTTCATAAACAGGTCATCGCCAACGAGCCATTTAAGTTCTTTTTGCGCAACGCCGCCTGCCAAATACAAACCGCCAAACGGCAAGAGCAATGTGGAAATATCGCTTGCATAGCGAGCCAACATTTTTACGAACAGGCGAACTATTGCGGCAGCATCAGCATCGGAGTCTGCGAGCTTGGAGATGAGGCGTGGCCTATCGGTTGTTTTTGCGTTTTCAATTTCCGCCCAGGCATCATTTTTCGGCAATCCTTTTGTATCTCGCCGGTACTCATAAAGGTTTTGGATCCCGGTTCCGCAAACTAGGACTTCAACATCGGGAACTTCTCCCAGTTTGTTTTTCATATAGTCTCTGGCCGCCTGGCTATCTTCGTCAAACGGAGCAAAAGTCAAATGTCCGCCTTCTGAAGAGTTGGGAATATAGTCTGTTCCGTTCCAGGTTAAAAACCCCGCACCCATGCCGGTTCCTGGCCCAATCACCGCTTTGGTAGCCGGGCGTGGAGCGGGCGTGGAGCCATCCGTATGTTTGAATGCAAAAATCTGCTCAGGATTATTCACATCCAGAGTAGGAATTCCATAGCTTATGCCGAGGAAGTCGTTTATTATATGTATTTTAACGCCAACATCTTTTGAGAGCGCATTGCCGTCGATATTCCAACTGAGGTTTGTGAGCGTGCAGCAATTCTGCGCAACCGGTCCCGCAGCGCATATGCATCCACGGTTGGTGACCAAGTCTGCCCGTTCGCTTTTTGCGGCGATTAATAGCTCTTTTATTGGTTCGGTTAGCCCGGTGATCTCCTGCGAAGGGAAGACCGCTTCCACTACAATGGTGAATTTTCCGTTTTTTACGCCAACCAGCGCCAAGTTAGTGTTGGTTCCGCCTATATCACCGGCTAAAACAAGCTGGTCAAAGGCAGCGTCTTTGTTTAGCCATTTGAGTTTCATTTTATCTTTGCAATTCATATGGATAAATATAGGAAATAGATCAGAACCTAGGTTTCCTTGAATGTGCCCATAGGTGCCTTCTCAGCTTTCTCGTCCATCTGATTTCATATGCCATCGCAACGATTGCAAGCGTTACGGCGATCGCCATTGCGATAGCTTTGTAGTATTCCATTGCATTAGCTTCTGGCACTATTATGTTAATTGCCATCATTATAATCCATGCGGTTGCCATGCAAAATGCAACAGCAAGCAAAAATGTGCCTAACACAATTTTCACGAAATCCATAAATCCTCCATTAACTGTTCAAGGGTACATCTCTGTTTTATAAGCGATGTTCTTTGTGTTATAAAATAAATTATTTTTGGCTTAAGAGTACAAAAAAGTTTTTTCATGGCTCAAAATATGGAAAATATCCGCCCGCTTGTCAATGGCAGGTCAAACGCCTGTCAAATCTATGTAAATAGGTATCAATGGGCATATCTGTTTTCTTGCTGGGGGTTTCGCAAGTATATTTGTGGTGATGAATTGAATTGTATATTTCCACAATGAAAATCGGCGTTTCATATTTTGGCGTGCGAAACCCTGAGTGGGTTCGTAAAGATATGCAAACTATCAAAGAAGCCGGATTCAATTACGTATTGCACACATTCTCAGAAGAAGATTTGCAATATTACCCGCAAACCATGAAAGATATAATAGCCATATCTAAAAAAGAAGGCTTGAATGTTTATGTGAACCCTTGGGGTGTAGGTCGGGTGTTCGGCGGAGAAGCTTATACCGAGCTTGCAGCTCGGACTCCCGAAATGGCACAGGTTAGCCGGGATGGGCAAAAACTTGTCGCAGCCTGCCCCAACAGCCCGGCATTCCGAGATTACATGAAGAAGTGGATAGAGTTTGTTTGTGAGTGCGATATTGAAACTGTGTTCTGGGACGAACCGCATTTTTATTTTGAAAAGAACAATCCGCAGTTACAGAGCTGCCACTGCAAGCACTGCGCCAAACAAAGCTCCAAACAGCAAAGCCTTATATCATTTCTGTCTTTTTTAACGGAAGAGGTGCATAAATACGGCAAAAGGAACTCTGTTTGCCTGCTGCCGCCCTGGTTCCCGGCCGGATTGGAAAACTGGGAAGAGGTGGCAAAGCTGCCCTGCGTTGACGAAATAGGCAGCGACCCATACTGGGAAAAGGGCGACACCCTTGAAAAGGTTCAGCATGATTATAAAGAAGTGAGCGAAAAAATCGCAAATTTGGCGAAAAGCCACAATAAAGAAGCTCAAATGTGGATAAAGAACTACCACATTGAAGCCGGAACCGAGCATTTTACAAAAGAAGCAACAGAAGTAGCCTCCAGTGCAGGCATAAAGAACATCTTCGCATGGTCTTATATGGGCTCCAAATACATGGACTGGCTACGCTGTGACAACCCGGAGTTGGTATGGAAAACGCAAATAAAAGCGCTAAGCTTGGCAAAAGCGTTAAATCGGCCTTAAATAATTTTCTACATTTTCCTTGTTATTAACGGAGGTTTTAATAATGGAAACAGACAACGATATTCTAGCAGAATATGTTGAAGAGTCTCGCGAACATCTCACTCATATAGAAGAGATTTTCGAAGAGCTTCAGAAGACCGGCGAAATAAGTCTCAGCTCAATAAATGATTTGTTTCGCGCAATTCATACTATAAAAGGCTCCGCAGGCTTTTTAGGCTTAACGAGTATTGGAACTCTTACCCATGCTATGGAGAGTCTTCTAGACTCTCTACGTGAGGGTCGGCTTACCGTAACTCAGCCTATTTCAGACACTCTTATGGAAGGCACAGACATGTTAAGCGAAATGTTTGACGATGTCAATAAAAGCAACAGCGTAGATGTAAGTGAACTTGTAACTACACTGAAGGGCTTGAATAGCGGCACTGCTGCCCCTGCACCGCAAGCTGCAGCAGCGGCCCCCGCAGCGCCTGCAGCGGCTCCCGCAGAAGCGGAGACTCGCTCTGTTGCTGATGTTTTATCTCAGTTCCCGGAACTCGCAGCATTTGTTCCGCCGGAACAACAAGGTGGAGCTGCTCCTGCCGCTCCTCCGGCCCAAGCTGCTCAAGCTCCTGCTGCAGCCCCAGCTCCGGCTCCAGCTGCTCCAAAGGCAGAAACACATCCTGCTCCTATGCAAGAAAGCAAACACGAAGAATTTTTGCGCATAAAAGTGGACTTGCTCGATCGTCTTATGATGCTTGCAGGCGAGCTTGTTCTTGTTCGCAACCAGCAACTCATGCACCTGGAGCAGGCAGATGCCACGCTCCGCAGCATAACCCAAAGCCTTGACTCTGTTACAACGGAACTTCAGGAAACAATCATGCGTACCCGAATGCAGCCCATTGGCACTGTGTTCTCACGCTATTCAAGAATAGTGCGTGATCTCTCCCGCAAGCTCAGCAAGAAAATCGAATTTGTAACAGAAGGTGATGAAGTTGAACTTGACAAAAACATTTTGGAAGCAATCGGTGATCCGCTGACTCACTTGGTTCGCAATGCTTGCGACCACGGCATTGAAAAAACCGAAGACAGGCTTGCCGCAGGCAAAACCGATCCCGGTAAGGTGACGCTCAGTGCATATCATGAAAGCGGCCAAATACACGTAGATATAACAGATAACGGAAAAGGCATGTGCCGTGACGTTATTCGCCGCAAAGTTTTGGAAAAAAATCTCAAAACCGAAGACGAGCTCTTGAGAATGAGCGAACAGGATTTGCTGAACCTAGTATTCTTGCCCGGCTTCTCAACGGCAGAAAAACTAACCGATGTTTCCGGACGTGGCGTTGGAATGGATGTTGTGAAAACCGGCGTTGAAAAATTCGGCGGCTCGGTTTCTCTTTCTTCCGTTGAAGGCGAAGGCTCGGTTGTAAAACTGCGCTTGCCCTTAACACTTGCGATTATACCTTCACTTATCGTTCAAAGCGGCGAAGAACGCTTTGCTATTCCGCAGGTCAATCTGGAAGAACTCGTTTGCCTTTACGACAAAGATTCCTTCACCAGAATCGAATGCGCCGGAGCGAGAGAAGTGTTCCGCTTGCGTGACACCCTGCTCCCGATGGTTCGCTTGCGAGAAGCGCTTGCCCGTGAAAAAATGTTTGACGAAGATTCTCTTTCTGAGGTCACGGAGCAAAATTCCGAGGCTCGCAAGGAGATGGCTGAAAAATACAAAGAAGCTGAAGCTAACGGACATTCAATACACTACTCGCTGAATTTCGCAGTTTTGCGCAGCGGTAACTTGCGCTTTGGCTTGATTATAGACCGCATTCACGGCAGTGAAGAAATTGTGGTTAAGCCTATGCACAGAGCTGTTAAAGGCATTCCGCTTTACTCCGGCGCAACGGTGCTTGGAGACGGAAAAGTAGCTATGATTTTGGATGCCACCGGCCTTGCAAGGCACTATAATGTGCGTGATGTTGGCGGCGGAAAAGACAACAAAAAACAAAAAAGCATGGCCGAGGACGGTACCGAACTACGTTCCCTGCTCTTGTTCTCCAATGGAGGCAGCGAGCAATTCGGAGTTTCCATGCAGGATGTAAAACGTGTAGAAGCTGTAGAGACATCAGCTATAGAACAGGTTGGTTCTCAGGAGTATATAACGCTGGACGGTGTTTCCACCAGAGTTGTGCGCTTGGAAGACGGCTTGCAGATTCCGGGAAGCACAAAGCCGGAAAATATGTTCTTCTTGATTCCGCAAAATGCTCGCAAGCCTTATGGCTTGCTTGTTGAAAAACTAATAGATAGCGGACATTACGAGGTAAAGCTCAACAAAGAAAGTTATCAAGCAGAAGGTGTGGAAGGCACCGCATTAATTAAAAAGAAAATGACCGTTCTTGTCAATTTGGAGCAGTTGATGCATCTTGTTGATGGAATGTGGTATGGAGGTCAAGCATGAATTACGAAGAAGAAGCTCAGGCGAATTCAACCATGCAAATGTGCACATTTCGCATGTCCAACCGTTTATTCGGTGTTAACATCCTCGACGTGAAGGAAGTTAACGAGAACACAAATGTAACCCCGATTTATCATGCGCCGCCGGACATCTGCGGCTATATAAATATTCGTGGTCAAATTTTGCTTGTGGTAAACCTGCGCGAAACCTTTGGTTTTGACTACAGGCACGGCAAATCTGAGGGCGTTGGCGGTAAAGTAGTGGTGTTCAAATCAGGAGTCGACGAACCTTTTGGCATTTTGGTTGACGAAGTGTGCGATGTGGTTTCCGTTGAACAGAACCGTATTGTGGACAGGCGTGCCGGCGAATCAAACGCATCTGATACCGTAAGAGAGCTCCGCAGAGCTAAAGACGGTGTTGTGATGGGAGTTTGCCCTCTGGATCGTGAGTTGCTTTTGGTTTTGAATGCTCGTTACATATTGGGCAGGCAAGGCGTAAAATCATCGGATAGCAAATAATATAAATAAGGGGGAAAGCATTCCCCTGGCTGCGACTTAGTGCGCAGCTGGTTTATTTTACTAAATTACACAAGTATGACACAATTATCCATTGCGATTTTGCCCGGAGACGGCATTGGCCCTGAGATTATGAAAGAGGGGGTCAAGGTTTTAGAAGCTGCGGGCAAAAAATTCGGGTTTTCCTTGAATTTAGAATGGGCACCTGTAGGTGGTGCTGCTTATGACTTGCATAAACATCCTTTGCCTGAAAGCACCATAAAAACAGCAGAAGCCGCCCAAGCCATACTCTTTGGGTCTGTAGGCGGACCAAAATGGGAGAGCTTGCCTCCCGAGCTTCAGCCGGAAAGGGGAGCGCTTTTGCCAATTCGCAAATACTTTAAGCTTTACTGCAACCTGCGGCCCGCCAGAGTGTATAAGGCACTCGCCTCAGCTTGCCCACTAAGAGCTGATATTGTCGGTGACGGTTTTGACATACTTTGCGTTCGTGAATTGACCGGCGATGTTTATTTTGGGCAGCCTAAGGGCAGAGATGGAAGCGGCGAAGATGAAAAGGGCTTTGACACCATGGTCTATACCAGAAAAGAGATAGAGCGCATAGCTCGGTTTGCTTTTGATGCAGCCAGGCTCCGCAGCAAGAAGGTTGCCAGCGTTGACAAGGCCAATGTTTTGACAACCAGCGTTTTTTGGCGTGAGATAGTTAAGGAAATAGCGAAAGGATATACAGATGTTGAGCTTGAGCATATTTATGTGGATAACGCCGCAATGCAGCTCATAAAAAGACCGGGTAGCTTTGATGTAATGCTTTGCCCAAATTTGTTTGGAGATATTTTAAGTGATGAGTGTGCCATGCTTACAGGCTCCATGGGGCTTTTGCCAAGCGCAAGCCTTGCCGAGGGAACCTTTGGGCTTTATGAGCCGGCTGGCGGTTCTGCTCCTGATATTGCGGGTAAGGGCATTGCAAACCCAATTGCGCAAATACTCTCAGCAGCTCTTATGCTCAGGTACACTTTTAAACAGGAAGAGGCGGCTCGGGCAATAGAGCTTGCAGTTGAGACTGTTATATCAAAAGGAATTCGTACCGTAGATATTTGGGTTGAAGGTTGTAAAAAAGTTTGCACCGAAGAAATGGGTTGCGCAATAGCGGAGGCTATATAAATGCTTGATAGAAAAGATGCTTCGAAAGTGGTTTTTGTGGTTGACGACAGTGCCGTTAACCTGATAAAGGCGAAACAGGCTTTGGAGGGTCAGTATGATGTTTTCACCATGCTTTCCGCAACCAAGATGTTTTCCCTGCTCGAAAAGTTTACGCCGGATCTCATCCTTCTCGATATTGAGATGCCGGAGATGGACGGGTTTGCAGCTCTGCAAAAACTGCGAGAGAACGAGCTGACCTCGCAAATTCCCGTTATATTTTTAACAGCCTTTGATGATGAATCAAGAGAGTTCCACGGTTTGGAACTTGGTGCTGTTGACTTTATAGCTAAACCGTTTTCTACTCCAATAATGCTTCGCAGAATTTCCAATCACCTGCATGTTCAGGAATTGATAAAGAAGCGTACGGAGCGCATAGAGCAATTGCAAAACAACGTGGTATTTGTTTTAGCCGACATGGTTGAAAACAGAGACAAGGTTACAAGCGGCCACGTTGAACGCACTTGCGATTACATAAGGCTTTTGATTGAAGGAATGCAGGAACGTGGCCTGTATATGGAAGAGATGGACGGCTGGAATAAGGAGATGCTGGTTTATTCCGCAAGATTGCACGATATTGGCAAAATTTCCGTTTCAGATTTGATTTTGAACAAGCCGGCAAAGCTTACGGAAGAAGAATTCGAGGCTATGAAAACTCATTCCAGAGAAGGCGAGCGCATAATCAACCAGATCATAGCTCGCACGGGTGAAGGAATGTTTTTGCGCCATGCGAAATTTTTTGCGGGCTATCATCATGAGCATTGGAGCGGCGCTGGTTATCATAGAGGTTTGAAGGGCTTGGATATTCCGTTGCAGGGGCGCATTATGGCTATAGCAGATGTGTATGATGCCATTACTTCGGAGCGTCCTTATAAAAAAGCATTTACGCACGAAGAAGCTGTGAAAATTATCATGGACGAGGCCGGCAAGCAGTTTGATCCGAAAATAGTAGACGTGTTTTTGGCTGTTCAGGAAAAATTCAAAGCTGTGAAAGACAGCAAAACTTCGAATTCGCATCCTCCCAGTCTGCATACAGAGCCGTAATCCGGCTTTTTGCAGCTTCCATTTCTTTGGAAATCTCTGCGATTTTAAGCCCATCGCCTTGCTCTGCGGCGGTTATCATGTTTTGTTCACATTCGGCGATAAAATCTTCGTTTTGTTGAATTTCCTCTTCAATTTGTTGAATTTTCTGTTGCAAAGGGCGTGTGGATGGCTTGCGAACAGGAATGATTTTCGGTTGGGGAGCCTTTTTGGGTATCGGGGCTTCACTGATCCAGCCCACACGGTCCAAAAAATCTTGATACGTGCCGTCAAAAAAACTCGCTTTGCCTCTGTCGAAAATTATCAATCGCTTGGCGAAGGCGTGCAAAATTTCTTCGTCATGGCTTACCAAAATTGCTGCGCCTTTGAATTCGTCAAGCGCTTCTATTAAACTGTCTACGCTGTCCATATCCAGATGGTTTGTGGGCTCGTCCAGCAAAAGGAGGTTGCATGGTTTGCCAAGTATTTTTGAAAGCAGTACTCTGGAGCGTTCTCCGCCGGAGAGCACGGATATTTTTTTTAAGGCATTGTCGCCTTCGAACATCATTACGCCTGCGAGCGTGCGGGCTTTGCCTCTTGTTCGGTCTGCCAAGGAGCTTTGGATTTCTTCTTCTACTGTTTTTTGCAGATCGAGGCGGTTCACATTTGTTTGCCCAAAGTAATTCATCACCGTGCTGTTGTGAGTTTCTATGCTTCCGTTGTTAGGTTTCAGTTCGTTTGCGAGCAAATTTAAAAGAGTTGTTTTGCCTTTTCCGTTTGGGCCTATTATAGCAAGGCGGTCTCCTTTGAATAGTTCAAAGCTCAAATTCTCAATAAGCGGCACGTCGTAGCCAAAGTCCAGCCGTTCAACTTTTAACATTCTCTTTGCCGGGAAATCGGTTTCTGTGAATTCAAAGTCCAGTGTTTTTATTTTTTCCAAATTTGTCAAAGGCTCGTGGCGTTCTAGGGCTTTCACCTTGCTTTGCACAGCTTTTGCTTTAGAGGCTTTATATCTGAATCTCTCTATGAATTTTTGCAGATGCTCACGCTTTGCGGCATCATTTTCCATTGTTCTCAGATACACTTCTTCGTCTGATAAAATTGAGTCTTGCAATTTTGCAACGCTTCCCTGAATTTTTCGCATTTTTTTTCTGTGAATGCCGAGCGTGTGCGTGCAAACGCTGTCCATAAACCTGCGGTCGTGTGTGATGAGCATAAGTTCGCCTTGCCAATTTCGCAAAAATTTTTGCAGCCATCGCACGGAAACTATGTCAAGATAATTCGTTGGTTCGTCTAATAAAATCAAGTTAGGTTCTTCTGCCAGCGCTTTTGCCAAATTCAGCCGTATTTGATACCCGCCGGAGAGCATGCTTGGAGATTTTTTTTCAATCATTTCTTTATCAAAGCCAAGTCCGCTTAAAATGGCTTCTACCTTGTAGCTCTCAATCCATCCGTCTTCGTTTGGCTTTAGCACTGAGCAGGCTTCGTCAAAAACGGTTGTGTGGGTAAAGTGCAGGTGTTGCGATAGGTAGCCAATGGAATAATTTTTTGGAACATTTATTGCGCCGCCGTCGTAGCCTTCCATATTGAGTATAATTTTGAAAAGAGTGGATTTTCCGCTGCCGTTTCTGCCTACAAGCCCAATACGCTCACCTTTGCCAACTTGAAAGCTGGCATCGCTGAACAATGTTTGGAGTCCAAAACTTTTCTGTAAATTCTGGACTTGGATCATTTAATGATAAATCGGACGTGTTGCGCGGAAACTCCGTGGACTGTAGCGAAATACATTCCGCTTGGTAAAGATGTGTCTACAGTTTGTGTTCCGGAAACATTGAATGTTGCTTCTTTTTTCCCGCTTAAATTATAAACAACAATCGTTGCGGGCGCACTGGCTTCTACAAGTAAAGCCTTGCCGTTGGTTCGCACGGAGAATTGCGTTAGCGGAGTTTTGTTAAAGATAAGAGTTACCGAAGTGCTGCTGGAGCTGCTTACAGTTAAGCTGCTTGAGCTACTTCTGGCTGAACTGCTGGAGCGATTGGAGCTACTGCTAGAGCTGTTTGTTACAGAACTGCTGGAGCGATTGGAGCTACTGCTAGAGCTGTTTGTTACAGAACTGCTGGAGCGATTTGAGCTGCTTGAGCTATTTGTTCCGACAGTTGAAGAGCTGGAACTTGTTGGGCAAGGTACTTCTTGGTACCAATAACCACTTGTCAAGTTGCTTTCTAATTGAGTGCCATTCCAAACCCAGCTTGAAGCGCAAGTATTCATATTGCCTTCATGTTCGCCTTCGCTTGATATTTTGCAAACATAGCATTTGTCGTTGGTGTGTTTAAAACAGGCTGTGTATGGATCTGAAGGAACAGTGCTTGTTGGGTATGTGATTAAAGGCGTTTTGCAAGTGGTTGCTTGAGTTTTTGCTTGGCTTGAGCTGCTTGTGCTTGATGTGTTAGCACTTGAAGTACCGCCGCCGCTGTTGGAACTTGGAAGGCTGCCGCCGATAGTCAAAAGATTCTTTGTCACTGTTGCATTGCCGTTGCTATTTTTGGAAGCGCCGGTATAGGATTCAACCTTCATCGCTATTTCGTATAACCGGCAAGTAGTCATTGTCATTTTAGCTGCATGCCATGCTTCAAAATGCTTGGAAACGGTGATTATACCGCTTGTCCTGTGGCTGCTAGTGCTTTTGGGAATGCTGAAGTATTGCTTGAAGTTGCCGTTGCCCGTGAGCATAGGCTGGCCGATTCTGTCGCATACCCTAAATTCGTATAATATGCCGTCAATTGTGCCCTCTCCGTAAGGATCGCTTTTGCACAATGTCGAATTTGTAGCTGGGTTATAGCTGCCTCGGTCTTGAATTATGTAGTATTCAATTTGGTTGGAGAAAGTTGCGTTTTGTCCATTTTCCCGTTGTGTTGGCACGCTTCCTGATGGGTAATAAGCCCAGCCATACACGCCCAGCATTTTCACGTTGTCCCCAGAAGACCATGTAGCTGCAAAATCAACAACTGCATTGCCGAGCGAAGCTGGAGTTGTGGTGCTTGATTCTCCCCATTTTTTGCCGGCACGGAAAAGAACATTCTCTGTGCCGCTCCATTGAGCAGTAAACGTCCCGCCTACCGTGCTATTTCCGTTAAGCTTCATAGAAACTGTGCCTGAGTTATCTTGATTCCACAACTCGTAATCGTAGTCGTAGCAATTTCGTATTGTGCTAGTTGTCCATGTATCGCATTGGGCAAAAAGCGGTAAGGAAGCTGCTAGTACAAGGCCTAGAACTTTTGCGGTCGTTTTCATAATCCACCTCCAAAAATAGGATTGTTGAATCTAATCTTCGTCAGTTGACAAGCCGAGTTTATTTTTTAATTCAAAAACTTCTCTTGCCAATTTATGATTTTCTTCTGTCAAGTTAACTGCTTCTTTCTGAGCACTTTGCACCTCATCCGCCCTTACAGGGGCAGCTTTTGCAGTACGCTTGCCGCCGCTTCCACCACCACCACCGCCGTCATCGTCATCGTAGTAGTCGTCATCACTGGAAGCTTTCTTAGAGCCTCCACAGGCAGCTAGAAACAAAAGCGCAGAAGCGCAAACCAAAACATTTAAACGTTTGAACATAACTAAAACTCCGTTTACACCTATTAATATACATTTTTTTGGGGGAAAGTGGTTGATTTTTCTAGCTTTTTAAGCGAAAAACCACATTTTTTGTAACTTTTTGTAACTTTTTTCTGAAAAAAAATATATATTAGTATAAAAAGGAGATGGTTTATGAAGTACTTATTCCTGGTTTTTTGCCTGATTTTGGGCTCTTGCGCATTCGATGATGCATCATCCGGTGACGGTTTTTATTTCGATGAAGCGAAATTTATGTCTGAGTGGAATATCTGGAAAAACCAGGATATAAAAGATTATAGCTTCGCATTGAAAGGGGAGCTTCCTTATTGGCACTACCCAAGAAAAATTATCCAAGTTATTTTAATGTATGATTATGATGTTAATATAATGGTAAAAAATGGCATTATGGATTCGTTCGAATATATCGGCAGAACTCCATATCAAGAACGAAACAGCGAAGCAATTTTGGTTCCGGAATATACTTCTATGTCCGATATGTATCAAAAGATATACGACAGCATAAAAGACTGCGAACGTTACTGGAAAGAAACTACGGATAAAGGCTGTTTTGTTTCAAAACGATATGAAATAGAATATGACCCGGAATTTCACCACATCACATATTTTAAACCAGTTACAAAAGTAGCTCCCGGTTGCTTATTAGATACTACAGAGCATGAAATTGTAGTTTCTGATTTTTCAAAAAGTGCCGTTTATTAGCAAAAATACTATTGCGCCGGACACATAGCCAAAAAACGCGAGTGGCGTAATTCTTTTTAGATACCAGCCAAAAGTGAGGTTTTTATCTATGCCCATAGCCGCAATCCCGGCTGCGGAACCTATAACCAGCAGGTTGCCGCCAGTGCCTGCGCAATAAGAGGCAAACCCCCAAAACAAACCGTCTTGCCTGAAAATCTCAGAAGTTGCCTCTATGGGATACATCTTCATTATTGCGCCTACCAACGGAACATTATCCACAATAGCGCTGAAAATGCCAATGGCAATGGTAATCAAATAAGTGTCGCTGATGTGATCGCTGAGAAAAGTTGCCATAGCTCCTAGCTGGCCCGTTGCGCTCAAACATCCCACAGCCAGCAAAATGCCAGCGAAGAACAAAATACTTGCCAAATCAACTTTTTTGAGAATATGATAAAGATTCAAACGGGGAACATTTTGGTGCGGATGCCTGCGTCTTAAAAATTCAACTAAAAACCACAACATTCCAAGAACAAAAAGCATTGCCAAGTATGGAGGAACATGGAAAAATGTTTTAACCACAGGCACCATCAAAAATCCGCATATTCCGCAGATAAAAAGCAAATTTCTTTCAAAGCTGGTGGGCTTGTTGGCCTCCACAATTTCCGGCTCTGTTTCCGGCTTGATTTTCCCTTTGATTACAAAACTTAAAATTAAAAGCGGTACCAAATTGCAAGCCAAGCTCGGCAAAAATGCTGCTTTTATAATCCCCAGCGCAGATATTTGCCCTCCCATCCAAAGCATGGTTGTTGTAACATCCCCAATAGGGCTCCACGCTCCGCCAACATTTGCCGAAATTATTATAAGCCCCGCAAAAAACAGCCTCTCCTTTGTGTTGCTCACAAGTTTGCGGCACAAGGTCATCATAACTATGGCGGTGGTTAAATTATCCAGAATTGCGCTTAAACAGAAGGAAATTGACGAGATAATCCACATCAGAGACCTTGCATCGGTGGTTTTTATGCGCGAAGTTATTATTGAAAATCCATCGTTGGTCTCAATTATGGCTACTATGGTCATAGCTGCCATTAAAAAAAACACTATTTGAGCCAGGTCTCCAAAGGTCTCAAACAAGTGGTGCGTAGCCAATGCCTCTCCGGCTGGGGAAGCCTGATATTTGAACCATATAAGCCAAAGCACCGTACCCAAAAGGAGTGCTGTCGCAGATTTATTTATTTTAAGAGGGTGCTCTAAAGCTATGACTAAATAGCCAAGTATAAAAATGATAGCCATAGCGCTTAAAATCATATTTATTGAATATAGAAATTTACAAGCTTCCCCGGAACAACAATTACCTTAGCAATTTTTTTATCTGCAATGTTAGCTTTGATAGCCTCGTTCTGCAAGGCTATTTTCTCCAGCTCCTCTTTGCCAAGGCTTTTGGAAAGCTTCGCCCTGGCCCGAACTTTGCCGTTCACCTGGAACACTATCTCTGCGGAGTCTTCGGCTGCAAGCCCTGAGTTGCCGGTGGGCCAGGCCACGCCAGTCAAGCTCTCGCTGTGGCCAAGAATTTGCCATAATTCTTCGCAAAGGTGCGGCGCAAAGGGGTGCAAAAGCTTTACAAAAACCTCGCTGGGCTCACGGTAACGCACGGATTGCTTCATAAGCTCGTTGTTGAAAACCATAAGCTGGCTGATGGCCGTGTTAAAGCGCATATTTTCAATGTCGTCGGTTACCTTGAGAATGCTCTGGTGCATAAGGCGGGTAAGCTCTTCCGGCGGTATATCGTTTGTGTATTCGGGTGTGCCTTCGTCTCCGGCAATGGAGCGCATGGCACGGCTCAAAAAGCGATACATGCCTTCTATGCCTTGTGGCTGCCAGGGTTTAACTGCGTCCAGCGGGCCCATGAACATTTCATAAAGGCGCAATGAGTCTGCGCCGTATTGGTTTACAACGTCGTCTGGGTTTACCACGTTTTTCAGGCTTTTGCTCATTTTGGCTATTATCTGCTTTAGCTCTTCGTCTGTGCCTTTGCGATAGAATTTGCCGTCTTTTTCTTCTACCTCGTCGCTTGGAACCTTTGCGCCTGCGGCGGTTTCGTAAGCGAATGCGAGAATCATGCCCTGGTTGAACAGTTTTTGGAATGGTTCGTCTGTGGATACAAAGCCCAAGTCAAAAAGTACTTTGTGCCAAAAGCGGCTGTAGAGCAAATGCAAAACGGCGTGTTCTGCGCCGCCTACGTACAAGTCCACAGGCATCCAGAAATTTTCCAAATCTTTTGATGCAAAGGCATCCTCGTTGTGCGGGTCAATGTAGCGCAGGTAATACCAGCAACTGCCTGCCCATTGAGGCATGGTGTTCAGCTCTCTTGTTCCCTTGCGCCCATTTGCCTCTACGCTTATCCAGTCGGTTGCATTTGCCAACGGCGATATGCCTCCATCTCCGGGTTTGTAGTCTGAGAGTTCGGGCAAAAGCACGGGATATTCTTTTTCGTCAACCAGAGATATTTCTCCGTTTTCCCAGTGGATTATTGGGAATGGTTCGCCCCAGTAGCGTTGGCGGCTAAAGAGCCAGTCTCTGATTTTATAATTGGTTGTGGCTTTGCCTATTTTTTTGCTTTCAAGCCATGCTGTGATTTTTGCTATGCCGTCTTTTTTTGAAAGACCGTCAAGGCTAAGTTCATCGCTTGCAGAGCGAATATATTTTCCGTCGTTTGTCCAGCAAGCCTCGCCTGCCAGGACTTTTTCCTTTAATTCTGCGGGGCAGCTTGCGTCCGGTTCCATTATGCAGATCACAGGGATGCCAAATTTTTTTGCGAACTCAAAATCGCGAGTGTCGTGCGCAGGCACGGCCATTATTGCGCCGGTGCCGTAGCCCATTAAAACGTAGTCTGCTACCCACACTGGAATTTCTTTTCCGTTTACGGGGTTGGTTGCGTAAGAGCCTGTGAATACGCCGGTTTTTTCTTTTGCAAGTTCTGTGCGGTCAAGTTCGCTTTTTAATGCGGCGGATTTTACGTAGGCTTCTACGGCGTTTTTTTGGTCGGGTGTTGTAAGGGTTGCGGTTAGCGGATGTTCGGGGGCAATTACCATGTAGGTTGCGCCGAACAACGTGTCGGGTCGTGTGGTGTAAACACGCAGGGATGCATTTGCAATTGCGAAGTCCACCGTTGCGCCGTTGGATTTTCCAATCCAATTCCGTTGCATATCTTTTATGCCGGCCGGCCAGTCCAGATTATCCAAGCCGCTTAGCAGGCGTTCTGCGTATAACGGAATGCGCAACTGCCATTGTTTTAGATTGCGATGCTCAACCTCAAATGTTCCGCATTTTTCGTGGGAGCCGTCTGCAAGCACTTCTTCGTTTGCGCATACGGTTTTGCATTTGCGGCACCACCATACTTGTGCGTTTGCGTAGTAGGCGAGGCGTTTTTCTTTTACGTTTTCCGTTGCGGGCAATTCGCTTATCGGGCGGCCTCTGTTTTGCTCGGGGTCAAACCAGGTGTCGTAGAGCTTTGAGAAAATCCATTGAGTCCATTTGTAGTACTTTGGGTCTGTGGTGTTTATTTCTCTTTCCCAGTCGTAGGAGAGGCCAAGCCTTTTGATTTGGCGGCGGAATGTGTCGCAATTTTTTTGCGTGGTCACTGCGGGGTGCGTGCCGGTTTGTATAGCGTATTGCTCGGCGGGAAGGCCAAAGGCGTCCCAGCCCATCGGGTGCAGAACCTGGAATGCGTTTGCTCTTTTGTAGCGGCAAATTATATCTGTGGCTGTGTAGCCTTCGGGATGGCCAACGTGCAGGCCGGCACCGCTGGGATAGGGGAACATATCCAGGCAGTAGAATTTTTTGGACTTGTCTTTTGGCTCTGGCGTACGGAAAGTGTTGTGTTCTTCCCAGTAATTTTGCCATTTGACTTCTATTTCTTGTGGTGCGTATTTTGGCATAGGGGGAAGATAGAAATTTCTACATTATGGCTATGAGTGTAACACCTTTTAAAACAAAAATCATACTGCTGATAGCAGCTTGCATTGCGATTCTGGTCATTGCATTGTTGCGGCAGACTCACAAAAGCGAAGTCGCTGAGAAAGAACGTGCCAGAATGGAGCGAGAAAAGTTTGACAGGGAAGTGCAAAAGCAACATGAAGAATTTATGAATGTGATAATGCAAATTTCTCCGCAAGATATTTCCGATAGCCTTAAAAGAGAAATTCAAAAAGCTCTGGAGAGAATAGCCGATTCGCAAACCTCGGAAGACTTCTTTTTAAAGGCTTATGCAGCCAGCATAGCCGGAAATCATGATGCTGCTATAGAACATTACGGAAAAGCCATTGAAATAAAACCTGATTATGCTGAGTCGTATTACAATATGGGGTACATTTATTTTCAAAAAGAAGATTACGACAATGCTCTTGCGCATTGCCTGAAAGCGATTGAGCTAAAGCCGGGTTATGCGGAGGCGTATAGCAAAGTTGCGGATGTTCATTTTCAAAAGGAAGATTATGATATGGCTATAGAGCATTACCGCAAGGCTATTCAGTTCAAGCCGAATTACGCAAATGCTTATGACGGGATGTCGGAAGTTTATTATAAGCAGAAGAATTATGGCAAGGAAAAGGAATACTTTGAAAAGTATATAGAACATTCCGATGATAAAGTTGAAGCGTATTTTGAAAAGGGCCTTGTTTCTTATGCACGGCAAAATATAGATAGAGCCATAGAGTATTACAAAAAGGCTGTTGGATTGAAACCCGATAATGCGGATGTGTATTTCAATTTGGGCCTCGCTTATGGCGCCAAGCCCGACTATGGTAAAGCTATAGAGAATTACAAAAAAGCTGTTGAATTAAATCCTGACTATGCCGAAGCGTATAACAATACCGGGTTTGCGGCTTTTGAAGAGCTCAATTATGACAAGGCTATAGAATATTATGAGCGTAATCTCGGTTTAAGTCCCGATGCGGTTATATACAACAGTACCGGTTGGCTTTATGCTTTAAAAAAGGATTACAATAAAGCTGTTGAATACGGTCAAAGAGCAATTAAACTGAACCCGAATTATCCGCATGCATATCACACTATGGGTTTTGCTTATGCCGGCAAAAAAGATTACGACAACGCTATTAAGAATTACAAAAAGGCAACTGAGCTTTTTGAAAAATCTCCTGAGTTTAGAGAATCTCTTGCAGAAGCGTATTTTGATATGGGAGAGGCTTACGAAAAAAAGAGAGATAAGAAAAAATCTGCGGAGTTCAAGCAGAAAGCTGTTAGTTTGGGATATAAAAATCCATGAATTTTTTTATTCTGTTGCTGTTCTTTTTTGTTGCATCTGTTTTTGCGACGGACAGACCTTATACTTTGCGGACTCTTGATTATACACCGCAGCTTTATATGCATCACGATGTGACTTTGGGGGAACGCAGCATGAGCAACCACGGTGGGTTGCCACTACTGCGTTGGGTTGCAGATGATAAATCTGCTATGATTGCTCTCAGCCCTATTTTGGCTTTTGATATGCGTGGCGGCGACGATTTGGGTGATACCATTCAGGGCTATGAGGGTGGGGTGTTTATACGGGGCTATAAGGATTCTATTGATTTTTGGCTGGATGCCCGAATGTTTACGGAACGTCATTCTGCGGATCCTCCAAGATCTTGGGATAGGGAATTTTTGGAAAATCAGGGGAATAAGGATATCGAGGGTGAAGTTAAGTATTCGAGTTATTCCAGGTATAGAGGAAATTTGAATATTCGCATGGGTTTTGGAAATTTGAGTTTTGCCCGTGATGTTCCGCATTGGGGGCCGGGTTATTTTAGCAATCTTTCATTGAACAAGAATGCGGTTCCGTTTAATCAGATGACTTTTTCTTCTGAGATTGGGCCGCTTAAGGTTATGAGCCTTTATGGTGATTTGCGCATTGGCACTAATTCCATGAGCAAGGATAATCTTAAGAGCAGAAATCTTTATGCGCATCGCTATGAGTTGAATTTTGGAAGTACTCAATTTGGCATAAGCGAGATAACGGTTTTATATGATTTGAACAAGCCTTGGCTTTTTGTGCCGATAGTTCCGCTGTTTATTGAAAAAGGAAATTTCACCGAAGATAACAACAATGGTGCTTTGGCTATGGACTTCAGCCAGCGTTTGCCTTTTGGCTTTAGAATTTATTCGGAGTTTTTGCTCGACGATATGGAGAGCCCAACGAGCTTGATTCGCAATGATAATATTGAGGCTAAGTGGGCGTGGATGGCTGGTTTGGCTTATGCCGGGAATTTCGGTGATTTCAAGTTTGGCAGCATTGCGGAGTATGCAAGGGTTGAGCCTTATGTATATTCTCATTTTCATCCTTACACTGCGCAGATAGCGCATTTGGGTTATCCGATCGGTGCGCCGAACGGCCCGAACAGCCAAACTGTAAATTGGCTTCTTTATGCAAAGCGCAGGGAGGCTTTTCAAATTCAGATAGGGCAGGAGTGGGCTTGGAAGGGTACGGATTACGGCAGTGCGGTTAATGATACAACACCTATTTCCGGGCATTACAAAACGGAAAAGCATTTTTTGAAGGGCGCAAAGATGAAGTACTCATTAACTCCGGCAATTGCCTATAGTGCGGCGCATTATGCGATTAGCGTTGAGTATTCGTTGTTTGACAAGAGCGCTTTTTGCTTCAGAATTATGTTATTGTGGTGAGAAATTTGTATTTTATGCAATATATAATGGAGGCTAATATGAGTGATTCTAACAAAGCGGCTGAGAATGCCGGAAAGACAATTGAAGAAGAGGCTTTGGATGCCGAGGTTCGTGATGTTGAAAAGCGGCTTGCTCTTTTGGAAAAGGGTGCTGCGCTGTCTGTTACTAGGAACCGGGCGAGAGATCGGTGAAGTTTAAGATGTCAAACATCGCTTTATTGAAATATATATTCTCTCTGCCTTGCCGGAAAAGCTTTAGCATTTGCGTAGTGGTGCCATCTGCCCGTTTATAAGGTTCGCAGAGCAAATGCAAGTACTTTGCTGCCGTTTGGCGGCTAACTGTTGGATTTTTATGCAAATAGTTTTCCATTCTGAAATATGGTGCGGAAAAAATTGTCTCCACTAGATCCAAAGAATATATTTTAGAAAAATATTTTTGCAAATCGTCTTTGCATAAATTACGTGCCGTAATAATTCTATCTATCAGCTCTCTTGTATTGTGGGCGGTTTGCTCAACAGCATCTAAAATATACAAAATCCACTTTTCCCACTCGCTATTAGAAGTAACATTTCTTAAGCCGTTATAATATTCTTCTCTATGATTAAGAAAGTATTTTGACAAGAATAGTATGGGACGATTAAGGAGCTTTTCCTGTACAAGCCAAAGAATATTTATAATACGTCCAGTGCGACCATTGCCATCCATAAAGGGATGTATCGCCTCAAACTGATAGTGCATAACAGCTAATTTAATTAACGGGTCTATTTCGGCATATTCCGGCTGATATAAAAAATTTTCCAGATTTTTCAGTTTTTCCCGAATGATATTTTCGCCTACGGGTGGAGCGTAAACAATTTCATTTGTTATTGGATTTTTCAAAACTGTACCTGGAATGTTACGAATTCCTGCGGTGTTTTGCTTTATTTCCTGCACTATGCTTATAAATATATTTGTGGAGAGTGGTCGCTTGCCAATCATTTCCATGCCGTGCCACAAGGCACGATTGTAGCTGCGTATTTCTTTTGTATTAGGATCCAGCATAGTATCTGGAGTAATGTCGGCTCTATACAATAGATCGGCAGTCGTCACAATGTTTTCTATTTCCGAACTGTCGCGAGCTTCGGTCAAAGCAATGCTTGATACCAATATATCCTGATTTGATAAATGATCCGCCTTATTTTTAAGGTCTGCTAAAGCACGATTGGCAGCAATTGCTCGCCTTAAAATAGCACGAGTTTCAATATCTACACTTGGTGGCAGAGGTGCTAAATTGTTATTTGGCGTATAATTTGCTGCATTTTGCTGTTCTAGTTCTGTTTTTATGCCTGACATACCATAAATTTAGATATATTTTGTGCAAATGTCAAGGGAATATGTTAAAAAAAAGCAAAAAACTTAACATATTCTGAAAATACATATAAAATTTATACATATTCTTGAGATATGTTAAAAAAATACGAAAAACTTAACGTATTCTGAAAATACATATAAAATTTATACATATTCTTGAGATATGTTAAAAAAATACGAAAAACTTAACGTATTATTAAACTTATTATATATGGCTTCAGAAAATTCTAATTTCTTCTTTATGGACGAAATTGTCTTTTTGTCGCGTCTGCAGTTTGCTGTAACGACGATATATCATTTTATTTTTGTGCCTTTGACAATAGGCTTGGGGCTTTTTGTTGCGATATGGGAAACAACTTCTTATAAGAGCGGAAATTCGGAAGATGATCGAATTGCGAGGTTTTGGGGCCGGTTGTTTTTGCTGAATTTTGCTGTTGGCGTGGTTACCGGTGTTGTGCTGGAATTTCAGTTTGGCATGAACTGGTCTGAGTATAGCCGGTTTGTCGGAGATGTTTTTGGAGTGCCGCTTGCAATAGAAGGGTTGCTCGCATTTTTTGTAGAAAGCACTTTTTTGGGACTATGGATTTTTGGCAGGAGCATTTTGCCCAAAGCTATTCATCTCGCTTGTATATGGCTTGTGTTTGCGGCTTCATGCGTATCTGCGATTTGGATTCTCATAGCTAACAGTTTTATGCAAAATCCGGTTGGCTATGTGTTCAATAACGGGCGTGCCGAACTTACGGATTTTTTGGCCCTTGTCACAAATCCGTATTTTTTGCACCAGTATCCGCACGTTATTGCCGGTGCCATATGTACCGGAGCATTTTTTGTTTTGGGAGTTTCTGCGTGGAAGATTCGTGAAGGGTCGAAAGATGTTCCTCTGTTTGAGAAAAGTTTTAAACTTGCGTTGATAATAGGGTTTATCGGAGTGGTGTCCGTTGCTCTTAGCGGGCATTTGCAAGGGCAGTCAGTAGCCAAGTTGCAGCCGATGAAATTCGCTGCTATGGAAAACCTGAAAGAAACCGCCAATCCTGCGCCGCTTTCGATTTTGCCCGGAATTGAAATGCCTGCGATGCTCAGCGTTATGGTTTACAACAAGCCAAGCGGTGAAGTCAAAGGGATGAACGAATTGCAAAAGAACTTTGAATTTCGCTATGGTCCCGGAGATTATATTCCGCCTGTGTGGATCACTTATCTTTCGTTCAGAGTTATGGTTGGTTGCTCAATTGCAATGATGAGCATTCTTCTTTACAGTTTGTTCAGGCTTATTCTTATGCAAAAACCAATGCACAAAAAAGCACTGTTGTTGATGGTGTTTGGAATATCTCTGCCTTATATTGCGAATACAGCCGGTTGGATTATAGCAGAAGTCGGGCGCCAGCCATGGATAGTTTATGGATTGATGCCTACGGAAAAAGCTGTGTCGGTTGGTGTTTCAAGCGGCAGCGTATTGTTTTCTCTGCTTGCATTTTCGGCTATTTATATAGCGATGGCGGTTGTAACTTTTCTTTTGATGCACCGTGAGATTCATAAAGGTTGTGTGGAGCGTAGCAGTGGCATACCTCGGAGGGCGGCATGAGTTTGGAAATTTTATGGTTTGTGCTCATTGCGGTGTTGTGGGTGGGCTTTTTCTTTTTGGAAGGTTTTGATTTTGGCGTTGGAATTTTGCAGTTGTTTTTGGGAAGAAATGAACGTGAGCGTGGAACTTATATTTTTACCATCAGCCCGCATTGGGATGGAAATGAAGTTTGGCTTTTAACTGCTGGTGGCGCAATGCTTGCGGCATTTCCTCTTTGGTATGCGGCGTTTTTCAGTGCGCTTTATTTGCCGCTTGTGTTTTTGCTTTTGGCTTTGATTGTGAGAGGTGTGACTTTTGAAGTCAGGCACAGAGCGGATTTTCCTATAGCTCGCCTTATATGTGATATTGCTATTGCCGCAGGCAGTTTTACTGCAGCATTGCTGTTTGGCGTTGCCATGGCGAATATGGTGATTGGCATTCCTCTGGAACACGGAAATTTTACAGGAACATTTTTGGATTTGGTTAAACCTTATGCATTGTTGGGCGGTGTGCTTGGCCTTTCTTTGTTCTTGACAAATGGAGCTCTGTTTTTGACTTTGAAAATAGAGGGAGAATTGCAGTTAAGAGCATTCAAATTTTCAAGGGTTTCGGTTGTGATTACGGTATTTTTGTTTGCAATAGTAACTCTTTTGGCGGTAGGTGATAGCCTTCTTTGTTTGCTTTCTCTGGCTTTGATTTCCGGTGCGGCAATTTTGGTGATAAAGCATTATTTGAAAACGGCATTTTTCTTGGTTGCGCTTTGCACAGCGTGCAGTGTTGCGGCATTGTTTTATGCGATGTTCCCGAATGTCCTTGTTTCTTCCGTATCTCCTGAGCAAAGTTTAACCGTATGGAATGCGGCATCTTCTGCATATACATTGAAATTGATGAGCATAGTTGCTGCAATTTTTGTTCCGATTATTGTGGCGTATCAAAGTTGGAGTTATTATGTTTTTCGCAAACGTATCAGCCCGAGAAAGGCAAATGTAGAGGTATAATTTAAAGCGTGCACACCGAGTACATAAAAAAAATAACCAAAAGCCTGATCAGCTTGCCAACGCTCCCAACCGTTGCCGGTCAGCTTTTTGAGTTGATGGACGATGAAAAAGACCAGAGAGAGGCATTGGAACAAATAATTTCCGCAGACCCTATTTTAACAGCCCGCCTTTTGAGAATGATAAATTCCAGAGGTGAATCCGTAACAGGAATTCACAGCGCAATTGATAAGCTCGGTGTTGAGCAGGCAAAGGAAATTTGCATGGAAACTTCCATGTCCAGGGTTTTTGAGCTGAAAAATTCAAAAGTAGATTCTCAGAAAATTTGGGATCATTGTTATGCGGTAGGCATTGTGGCTCGCCTGGTTGCGCAGAGATACGAGCCCAGTTTGGTAACAGATGCTTTTACCGCCGGTCTTTTGCACGATTTGGGAAAAACGGTTTTGCTTCAATATGTTGGAAAGGAATTTGAGCAGGCAATAGCGTTAAGCAAAGATCGCCCATGTGAATTGTAT
>Ga0209755_10001777_pt1 | contig 32015 bp, 22 predicted proteins | sample TergutCo191P1_FD_187301 | JGI IMG/M metagenome (GOLD analysis project Ga0209755, IMG submission 187301) | Cornitermes sp. P1 segment gut microbial communities from Petit-Saut dam, French Guiana - Co191P1 (SPAdes) (version 2) | ecosystem: Host-associated > Arthropoda: Insects > Digestive system... | reverse complement strand
CCCACTATCAGCCCAATACGAAGCCCCAGCATTCCTAGCACGCACCCTAAACGTATCCCCATTTCCAACAGTAGTCAGCCCCGCCAAATTCAACTCAAGCACCGCACCAACAGTCCTAAAATACACACCATTCCTATACACCCTATACTGATTAGCACTAGCAACCTCATTCCACCTAAGCACACTCCCCTCAAGCCTCACATTCCCCGGCACACCAAGCGTACCACTCCGCGTCCACGATACATTAGAAGAAGCCGGTGAATTATGTACGCCTTGAGTTTGTACACCATTACTCCAATGTATAGCAACTACATTAATATCGTTAAGAGTACCTACTGGTATGGTCGCCACATTAGTACTATTAGTTAACGTAAAAGATGTTGTATTTTGGTTGTCTATTCTGTGTACAACAGTATTGCCAACTCTAATCTCGTATCCCGTAGCGTGCGGGTTCGCATTCCAATGCAATGTGTTGCCTACTGTTCTAACATTGGTAACTTGTGACAACGTACCCGCCCTAACCCAATGAGTATTTGTTTGTGGAACGTAAGTCTCTCGACCACTACGTGCTTGCCACAATTGAACTCTCAGATGATTAGTTCCTACTGGTATAGTACCTAGGTTAGCATTACCATACCACGTACGTGTCGATGGTCCATTCATATATGCAGCATTACCATTTAAAGTAAATCTTGCCCTATAAAACCACCTATTACTCCACATTGAGTGAAATCTAAAATCGACACGACCCGAAGTATTTATGTCTAGTCGCATATAAGCGGTATGGTAGCCACGAGGGTAACAAAACCCTCGCCTATAACTTCTAAAAGAATTGCCCGTAACTACACCCGCATTTACGACCGAACTCGCGTAAGCCTTTTCACTCTCACTATGACTATGACTATTTGTTATATGTGCTACTCCTAACACAGCACCAACTAAAAAAGTTAGCCCTAAAGCCAAACTTATAAACCTAGCAAATCTTTTACTAGCCTTAATCTTCAAATTTTTCTTTTCCATAATATTCCCCCTTTTAATGTCATACTGAGCGTAGCGAAGTATCTAGGCGAAGCCGAATTCCGCTTCGCTAGACCCTTCACTACGTTCAGGGTGACACTTTTGTTTTAATTTAATTACCGCGCTAGCGGGTGTAACCATTGTTCAATGTTCAGTATTCATTGTTCAATTAATTACCGTTTCCGTTTTAACACTATGTCCACAAACACACCACTTCGCGCGCAAAACCTATGAACATTCTGTTAAAGTGTATAGGTATATTTTATCAAAAAAAAAAAAAAGTCAAGTGTTTGAACAAACTTTTAACAAATATTAACAACAAACTTTTGTGTATTAAATTAAACACGCATTTTTGTGGCAAAATTGAATATGTTGCGCAACAAAAAAAGGCATTATCTTGTTTTGAAATAATGCCTTAGTATTAGGTTTTTGTTGTTTATTTAGCACGCGATGATGCGTGTGCCTTATTATAGGGCTATTAAGTTAAGCCCCATATGCTTCCGTTTTCAACGTCTGGGAAGCCTTCGAAGCACATATAAAACGGACCCCTATCTGCCCTTACATAACTGTGCCAAGTGTCGCCGCAAGGTGACGGAACAACTGTTATGCCGTTGTGTGCATAAAACTGCATATGGCGTGGGTGCATAATGCCAATGTGTCCGCCATTTAAGCGTACCATCGGAACAATTTCTGCTTGCGTAGTGTTACCACCGCCTGAGCCTATTAATGCATTACCTGCTAGTAAGCCACCAGCCAAAAGCGCACCTCCGCCTACAATAGAAAGTGCCACTAAAGCATTAGAGCCACCATCTAGATTTTGAATATCACAGTTGCTTGCCTCAGCGCCAGTTGGTGGTGTGATTAAAATTGATTTTTGCTTTTCCATAATTTTCCCCTTTGTTTGCCATATCAAATATTTTTTTGCGCTGTAGGCGTAATTACTACGCCCAAGCGCCAGTTAAAACGGCAAACGTATTAAATTGTATTATTTTATGTACGTATATTTTACCATAAAGATAAATAAAATGCAAGCATTTTTACTAAAAAACTTCAAAATATTAATAATTTTTACTTAACTCACTTAATCACCTACTAACTTACTTGTAGAAGTCTTCTATGTCTGTTGGTTTGTCTGATTCTTCTGTGTCTATAGAGTCTACTTTTGCTGTTGGAAAAAAGCCGTAAGACGCGGGCTGAAAATTTACAGACTGGCTATTGTTAGCGCTTTGGCTGTTTGTGGTTTGATTAGGTGCTACCCTATTAGTTGCCCTATTTGCTGATTGGCTTGTAGCGGACTGATTACTTGCTGGTTGGTTTGATGTTTGGTTAAAGTCTTGCAGTTTTACTTCTAGCACTTCGCCCGGCAAAAGATTATTTTGCTCAGTTGTTAGGCTGTATCTTGATATGTCTATATCTGCTGCGCTATTTACTACAACTTGTTGTCTGGCATTTTGGTTATCGTTTAACATAACGTCTTGAAAAGATGTGGTGTTAAAGGTGGTAGCCTCTCCCTTTGCGACCGGGTCTAACTTTTGTATAAGTATATCTGCTATCAGTTCGCTTTCTACTACTTCTAGAATTGCTTGAGCATCTAGTATAAATGATGTGCGGTTTTGTCCGTCCCCCGTTGCCACAACTACATAATTAGAGCCTGCTATAAGCTCTGTAACTTCTCCAAATATACCGCCCGCTGTAATTACCTTGTCGCCTACTTTTAGTCGCTTTATGCGCTTTATCTGCTGTTTTCTTGTCTTTCGTGCTGGATGTATAAACAACATATAAACTACTATAAATATAAAGATAATGGGCACTAATGCTATTAACGATTCCATTACAAATATTATACCACAATTTAGCATTTTTTGCAACTGATAGACAGCAAAATAGTTTACAAATCGAAAAAAATAATGTATAATAGATGTTAGCAATTAGTTGCGAAGCGGATTTTTCTTATGACTAGGACTTATCGCTTTTGAGAACGAGAGCGAAAAGCCTCGTCCAAAAAAGCCGTTCCTCAAGAACGGGAATCGGCGAAGCCGACTTTTTTATAAGAATTATCGCGAAGCGGGTGTAGCGCCCGCTAACAATCTAAAGGCAAAAAAATTTAAAGTTTTTCTAAAAGGAGAAAACAAAAAATGAGCAAAACACGTAAGTTAGACGAGTTTGTAACTGACCCAAAGGTTGCACTAGAAATGCTTAAAAGCGGAAACGAAAGGTTTGTAAGCGGCAAGCCACTTAAAAGAGAAATTATTAAAGACTTAAAGGTTTTAACAGAGCAAGGTCAAAAGCCTTTTGCTGTTATACTAACTTGTTCAGACTCTCGCACAGCGCCAGAAATCTTTTTTGATACGGGGCTTGGCGACATATTTGTTATAAGAAGCGCGGGCAATTATGCAGATGCTGGCACACTAGGCTACATAGAGTTTGCGGTTAAGCACTTGAAAGCGCCGCTTGTTCTTGTTGTGGGTCATACGCATTGCGGTGCTGTTATAAACGCGCACCAAAACGCAACTGGGCTTAGCGAAATGCTTCAAAAGGTTTTAGACCACTTAAAGCAAAATGTTAAGGGCGCAACTTCAGATGATGAGGCTATGACAGCAAACGTTGCACACAACGTAAACCTAATAAAAGAAAACCCAGTTATAAAAGAACTTAACACACCAGTACTAGGCGCAGACTTCAACATAACAACGGGCGTAGTAACGCTACACAACAGCCTTTAAGCCGTGCGTTGAAAAATAAACAAACACCAAAAAAAGATAAAGCAAACTAAAAAAGAGCGGTAAAATTTACCACTCTTTTTTGTATTTTACCCACTTGCGCGAGATATATGTTTAAATTTTAAAGCACTAAGTTGTGGTGAGACGCTCACCGCTATGAGACACAATTGTCAAGCTAGCCCTTTAAACACTATAATAGTTCTATGTTGTGGTGAGGCGTAGGCGCGCAGATATATAAAATTTTTGACCTTGTGACTACGCCAGCAAGTACCTTTATAAGTTGCTTCCTGAAAGCTGCGGAGGCACTCAGACAAAAATTTTATATATCAAGCGCACCCCAGCGCTTATGGGCATTTATTTTGTGTAGGTGCATTATTTTGTTGTGGTTTGCTCCTTTTTTGCCGTTTAAAAGCCAGTCGTCTACTTCGGTGTAGGTGAAGCCTAACTCGCCCTCATCAGTTTGCTCATCGTGTAGACCTGCTGATGGTTGCTTTGCTATTATTGTTTTTAAAATTTCTATCAATTGTGGTTTTGTATTTGCCGGCAAGGCTTGTAATAGAGCGTTGGGTTTGCCACCGCTTATTTCTTTTTGTAGTTCTGCCACTATAAAGTTTAGTATTTCGTAAATTTCTTTAACTGTTAAGTCTACTAAAAGCGGAATGTCGAAGCCACCATCTCCCCACTTTGTGAAATAGCCTAGATAGAATTCTGACCTATTTCCCGTGCCTGCCACTAAAAACGAGTTTGCTTGCGAGTATGCATAAAGGGTTAGCATTCTTAGCCGCGGCGGTATGTTTATCTCAACTTCTTGCGTAAGCGGCTCGCCAAACTGCTCGCCCAACTTTTTTCTAAGGCTTAGATATTCATCTGTTAGTGACACCACTATACTTTTTATACCTAGCGCGTTTGCTAGGGCTACGCCATCAATTTTATCTATCGCGTAGTTACGTTTTGCGCCACACGGCATAGCAATGCCAACAGTTGCAACGCCCGACAACTTTAAAAGTAGCCCCGCCAAGCAACTATCTTTGCCACCGCTGTTACCAAAAACAAAGCCCTTTGTGCCGCTTTCTTTAACAGCATTTTGAATAAGTTTAATTTTTTCTTTTATAATTTTTTCGATATTCATTTTTTAATGCCTCCTAATACACAAAAAATTTTTAAAATGGGCGCGGGGAAAAACTTTACAAACGTTTTTCCCCGCTAAAATTTATTTTTTAAAGTTAATCGAGTGCCTTACAAATTCTACGAAAAGCGGGTGTGGTTTGTCTGGTCTGCTTTTAAACTCTGGGTGATACTGCACGCCCACAAAAAAGTTGTTCGACGGAATTTCTATACACTCTACAAGCGTTCCGTCTTCAGATGTGCCACTTATAAGCATACCGCCTTTTTCGAAACGCTTTTTGTTAGATGCTAAAAACTCGTACCTATGGCGGTGGCGCTCTGTTATATAACTCTGCTTTTTGTCGTTTACATCTACCGCGCCCAAACTATTATACACATTATAAATTTTACCCTTTTTATCTAAAATACATACGTACGCCCCTAGCCTCATCGTGCCGCCCATACCCTTACCTTTGGTTGATGGCATAAAATCTATAACATAATCGTACTGCGGCTTTGTAGACACCTTTTGCCCTTCTTTCTCTGCTTTGCGCTTTTCGCTTTCTGCCTTTTTAAACTCTGGCGTTTCTTCTATCTCTCTTGTTGTTGCGTTTTTTACGCCAAGCACATTTTGCGCAAACTCTATAACCGCCGTTTGCATACCAAAACAAATGCCAAAGTAGGCAATGTTATTCTCGCGCGCATACTTTGCCGCAAGCATTTTACCAGCCACGCCCCTAAAGCCAAAACCGCCCGGCACAAGTATGCCAGATACATCGCCCAAAAACTGTGTAACATTATCAGCCGTTAACTCTTCTGCCTCTATCCACTTTATGTCTACATAAGTGCCTAAAAGAAAACTCGCGTGATTAAAGGCTTCTACAATAGACAAATAAGCGTCCTTACTTTTTACATACTTGCCAACAATAGCAATTTTTACGCTACCCTTTCTTTGCTTTACGCGTTCTAACATCTGATGCCAAGCCGCATTATCTAGCGGGTTAGCCGCCACGTTAAGTTGGCGCAAAACAATACTAGAAAAATTTTGCGCTTCTAGCATAAGCGGCATTTGATAGATGTTATCTACAGTTAAATTTTCTATAACGCAGTCTTCCAACACATTACAAAACAGCGATATTTTTTGGCGAATTTCTAAACTTAAAGGCTCGTCTACACGCGCGACAATAATGTCTGGGGATAGCCCCAAACTTCTTAACTCTTTAACCGAGTGCTGAGTCGGCTTAGACTTATGCTCGTCACTTCCCTTAAGGTGTGGCACAAGCGTTACGTGAATAAACAAACTGTTGTCTTTGCCAACCTCTAGTGAAATTTGCCTTATCGCCTCTATAAAAGGCTGGCTTTCTATGTCACCCACCGTGCCGCCAATCTCTGTGATTAAAAAATCTGCGCCCGAAGTTTCTGCCGCTTTGTATATGTAGTCTTTAATTTCGTTGGTTATGTGTGGGATAACTTGTATGGTTTTGCCTAAGTATACGCCCTTGCGCTCTTTATTTAAAACGTCCCAATAAACCTTGCCTGCCGTAAGGGTCGAGTACCTTGAAAGGTTTATATCTATAAAGCGCTCGTAATGCCCTAAGTCTAGGTCGGTCTCTGCGCCGTCTTCCGTTACAAAAACTTCGCCGTGTTCGTAGGGCGATATTGTTCCCGGGTCTACATTAATGTATGGGTCTAACTTTTGACACATTACTGTAAAGCCCCTGTCTTTTAAAAGTCTGCCTAGCGACGCTGCCGTTATGCCCTTGCCAAGCCCCGATACAACACCGCCCGTTACAAAAATAAATTTTGTGTTCATTTGCTCACCTATTAAGCCTTTTTATTTGCTTATGCTTTTGTTTGGTTATGCGTTTTTTGCATATGGTTCTGCTCTGTACCATTTTTGCAAATTTATCCCATTCTTTTTTTTACAAACTGATTTGTCTAAGTGCAAAATAATAACAGTACAAAATAACTAGAAAAATTATTCCGCAGGCTCTCTTAACAATTCTAAACTTCTGTTTGGTCTTTCTCTTAAAATTATTAGTGATGTTGTGCCTTTTTTTGTGTTGTAACTTACTGTGTGGCGGTTACACTTAAGTAGATAATCTTTAATCTCAAAGCGCGGAATAACCATTGCGTGCTTTAGCGTTTCGTTATCTCTGTATACATAGTAAAACAAAACGTAAGCCCCGCCAAAGCCTTGCTCGTTAAAAGTGTTAAATGGTATAGACCAGTCTGTCCGTACGATGTTAAAGTCGTGTAATTTTTCTGGCGGTATGTGCGCGTTTAAGTGGCTGATGTCTTTAAACTCACCCGACCCGCTCGTATCAAATGGGTCTGCAGACTTTCTGTTAGACCTTACAAGTTGGTTTTTAACAACTCGCTCGCCACTCTCTAGCGGCTTTGCATCGTATATATAAATCGGCACAGCCTCGCCAGAGCGCCTAGTTTGCTGGCGATATACGTTTATGCCAATATAGCCACCCAAAATTAAAATAACAAAACTGATTTGTATCCAAACCAAAATGCCGTCATCATCTATGCCTAGTATGTTTCTGAAAATTAAATCGGGTACAATTAAAATTACAAAGGCAATCAAAACCAAGCGCAACATATTTCCGCGCCCTTGGTTGCCCATCATTAAAACGCGTTTAGATTTTTTATCTGCACGCTTAACTTCTTTTTGCAGTTTAGAAACCTCTATCAGACGCTGATATTCGTCTAAGGCTCTCTCTTTTGTTTTTTCGTCTACCTCTATTAAGTCGAATGCTGTGTGCGCTCTGTTAAGCGGCGCTGTGTCGCCCGCGTTTGCGCTATCAAATGTCTCACTCGTGTCGCCAAGTTCTGCCGAGCCTTGCGCGCCTTGCGCAGAGCCATCAACCATATCGCCCGCGCCGTCCGTTAAAGACAAATTCTCGCTCTCTTGTCCGCCACTTTTGTTAGACACTTCTCTAAAAACCCTAACATCTCCGTTAGTGTCGCGGCACAAAATTAAAATCTGTCTGTCTAGTTTAACAAAATCTTTTGGGAATACAGTATGCATATTACCGTCTTTCCCAACAACTTCTATAACAGTATCCCGAGGGTAAGCCCTAACAAAAAAGCCACTGTTAAACGTAAAATAATTTTCCATATAATTTATAATAACACAATTAAAAAAAAAAGTCAAATAAACATCTGCACATTTTGCGTTTATTTTTTACACAAGTGTTATAAGCATAATAGTGTACAAAAAAAGGAACTCAAACTCGAGTTCCTTTTTGTATTTTAGTTATTAGAATGTCGTATTAGTTTTGCTATAGTTGTTATGCGTTTGCTGCTCTAGCCGCTAATATTATAGCGTTTACTAATGCATTGTGGCTTTGTGTTGTACCCCCGATTATCTCTATGTCGCCTGGAAGGGTTGTCGTAGGTGCTGTTATAGTAGCCCAGCCAGCAACAGTTGCTACTGAAAGACCTTCTACAACCGAAGCAGTTGCGCCAAAGTATTCTACAAGGTCTCTAGCAAACCTACCACCTGTTGTAAAGCCATCTTGGTTAGTAGAAGTTGTTCCTAGTGTGCTAGGAAGAAGAAGTACTGCCACGATGTATCCATCGTAAACTAATATCTCAATGTCTGCCGCTACCCCAAAGCCTCCAACTGTAGCACCTGCACTACCCGCAACAAAAGAAGTTGCTTGTCCGTTCATTTGCCTTGCTAGTGCGTTTTGAGCAGTTAAAAGTGTGTTAAAGTAAGCATTTGCTGGCGCACCCGATGTTCCAGCACCAAAGCCGAATGTTGTTGCTCTTTCCGATGCGGTTAAGCCGTTAATAAAGTTGGTTGCCGAGTTTATTCTAGCAATTTGAGCGCCCCCAATTGCTGTTCCAGCTGGTGGCAAAGCACCTATTGCTGTAATTAGTTGACGCGCTGCTTCTGGGTTGTTTGGCAATACCGCATAGAATGCATCACTTGCTGCTCTTAGGTCTGTTATAAGCGTTGGCGCCGCTGCTAGAAGTGCCGCTGGGTTTGCAACTGCATCTAAAACAGTAGGTGTAAAAGGTGATGGGTTAGGCTGTGGTAAGTGTGGCGGGATAGTTGTAGGAACAAGTAGTAAAAAAGCATCTATTACCGCTTGAAGCGCTAATCTTTCCGGCGCATCTGGTAAAATACCCGGTGGGTATAGTAAACCCCTAGCCCTGCCTATTTCTATAGACAACTCGTTTAACAAAGTTTGGTTTGCCTCAAAACTAGGGTCTGCATCTGCCGCCGCGTTTATTACTGCAGAAATAAAGTTTCTAGCAGTAAGTGTTGCGTGAGTTACTGTACGTATTGAAACTGCGCCCGTTGCTACCCCACCTAAGTATACAAGTGGAGAAGAAGTGTGGTTTACTGGTGTCTCTGTAACATTAAGCCCCGACACATTTGCTACAGTTTGTCCTACAATTTGGTCTATAATGTGCCAAACTGTGTTTCCTGGCGAAGTTAGCGGAGCACCATCAAGATCTTGTTCTGCTACTAAACCTACACCTATAAGCCAAGGTCCAGCCCATAAAGCCGTAGTTGAGCTTCCAATAGCGTAATTGTATATAACTGCTACGATAGTGTTGCTGCTGTTTACAATTACTTCTAGGTTTATTCTGCCAAAGCCTGGCGTAACGCTATCATCACCCCTGCACGAGAAAAACCCGTAGTTGAAAAAGTCACTTCCGCCCGTACCCGAACCATAGTGCTGACCATACCAAATAAGGTTTTCAACGTGTGTTGTGCCTGAAATCCTTGTGTAGCCAGTTCCAGTAAACCTTGCGTTGTTAAGTGTGTTAAAAGCAGCTTGAAGCCTTAAGTAAGGGTTAACGCCATCTACTACCCAAGTGTGAACAATAGATGTGCTAGCATCAAAAGGATTAAATGTTGCTTGAGCGCCCGCAGCCAAAGCCCTTACACGAGGAGTTGCTTCTAGCCACGCTGTCATAGCATCGTCAATTGCTGCTTCTGCCGCTAGTGCGTTAGCCGTAGATAGTGGGCTTCCGTGTGGTAGTGCAACTAGTTTAGTGTTAAGCGCTATTGCTAAGGCAATTTCTGCTGGAATTGCTTCTACTGCTGCGCTAACATTAACAGTTACTGCTTCCGTTACATTAGTAACAGTAAAACTAACTTGTGAAGTGCGCCAATGGTTAACACCTGCTACAGTTGCCTCGGTTGCAGTTGGAACAGCCGTAAACCTATGGTTTGCCGCAGGCTGTATATAGAAAGTAAAGTTAGCGCCTTCCCTAACCTCTACAGTTCTAGTTGCTGTTGTTCCTGCTAAACCTGTAACATTTACGCTAGCGCCCGTTGGTACATAGTTAACTGTAAGAGTGTGATAAGTATATTCATCATCATCACCATTACAAGCCACTAGTACAAAAGTCATAGCAGTTGCTAAAACTGCTATTAAAAGAATCATAAATAACCTTCTTGTCATTTAGATTTCCCTCCTTAAATAAATTTGTTTTAGATTTTGTTTTTTTGCGCTGTTTTTATACAAATTTATACAAAACCAAAACGCAAAAAGGCACAAACTAAAAAAGCTTGTACCTTGTTATTTTTGTTTATAAAAGTTTGCGCTAAACCTATTGTATGTAGCAACCAAAAGTAAAACCTTGCAAGCAAAAAACTGCTTACTGCAAAACCCGTTAATGTGCGTCCCACAAATGTGCTTTTTAACTTGCCACAAACCATAGTTAAGCATAAATATATTATAACACACATCAACCAAAATTGCAAGTGTTTTTCACATATTGCTTTACATTTTCTTTACATATAATTTACCTTTTGCTTACACAGTTGTTTTATACTAACAACATAAAAAAGGGCGGTAGGTTTAGCCAATGCCCTTTTTTATTGTGTTTTGAGTTTCGTAAATTTCTTTTTTATGCAATTGTTTACTTCTGTTTGTCTAATTGTTTTAGTTGTTTGATTGCTGTGTCTGTATATAACAATTACATTTCGTGTTTTACATTATACAAGTTATTACGACTTCTTGTTGTTTTTCTTGCTGCACGACCTTGCGTTGTTGTTTTTGTTGTTGTTCTTCATAGAAGAGCAAGACCTTGCGCTTTTGTTGTTGTTCTTGTTGCTCATAAAATTTCACCTCTTAAATAAATTTTCTAGTAAGTTTGTTTGTTAGCCTAGTAAAAACCATTTTGTTAAATACGGACAATCCCGTTAGAGTTAGTTTGAAAACTTGTGCTTACAAACTTTGTTGCTTCTTCCCCCCTTCCCACTTTTATATGTAAACGCCGAAGTTACAATTACAACTTTGATTTGCCTATTTGGCTTTGTCATATTTTGTTACAATTTGTAATCAGCCTTACAATATTATTGTGTACGCTTTGGCTTAGTTTATACACTAACATTACTAATTTGCTCAAAAAAACACGCAAAATGTTAGTAAATTGCCACATTTTATGTTACAATACAGATATAATGAAAGTAAAGCGTTTAAAAATTAGCAATTTCAGAAACTATGCCAGCCAACTTGTAGAGTTTAAGAGCGGCATAAATTTTTTAATTGGCAAAAACGCTCAGGGCAAAACAAACCTTCTAGAAGCAATATATATATCAAGCCTTGGTCATTCCCCCCGAACCAACAAAGAGCGCGACACTATAAAGTGGGACACTACTACCGCAAAAATAGCGCTTGAGATAGAACGCCGAAGTGGCACAGTTAAACTAGAAACCCACATATCTAAAAACCACAAAAAAATTGTAACCATAAACGACATTCCGATTTTAAGAATTGGTGAGCTTCTAGGTCAACTAAACGTGATATACTTCTCGCCCGATGAACTAAGCCTAATAAAAGACGCAGCAAACCAGCGCCGCCGCTTTCTAGACATAAACATATCGCAAATTAAAAAGCCCTATTTTTACACGCTTGGGCGCTACAACAAAATATTATCTCAGCGCAACCGCTTACTAAAACAAATTTCTGCAAACAAAGCCTCACACGATACGCTTGCCGTGTGGGACAGCCAACTTGCAAAAGAAGGCGCTCAAATTATACTAACGCGCCAAAAGTTTATACAAAACCTAACGCCCTATATCTGCCTTGCCCACGCTAGCCTAACAAGTTTGAAAGAGCAAATCGCGCTTACTTACGAAACCAGCATAGTAACTAAAGAGACAACAAGCCGTGAAGTCAACAATTCGCCACACCTAGAAACCGAAATAGAAAACTTGTTTTTACAGCGTTTGACAACCACAAGAGAGCGCGATATAGGGCTTGGTCACACAAGCACGGGTCCGCACAGAGACGATATAAAACTTAGTGTGAATGATGTTGATGTAAGGCTGTTTGGCTCTCAAGGGCAACAGCGCACGGCAACCCTATCCCTTAAACTTGGGCTTTTTAAACTTTACGAAAACTTGCTGAAAGAAGCCCCCGTTTTGCTGTTAGACGATGTCTTTTCAGAACTAGACGAAGCAAGAAAGCAAAATCTTCTAGACTTTTGCAAAGGGCAATCTCAAACAATAATCACGGGGGTAGACACACTTTTAAACGATAAGGCTGTAGCGGATATTCTAAAACAAACTCACTCTAATATTTTCTATATAGAAAACGGAAGCGTAAAGGTGTAACTGTATTTCCGTGCTTAACTTTGTTCTGCTTAGTTTGCTTTACAAAAAACGAATTCACAAAACACACAAAAAGCGTGCAGTAAATTACCGCACGCTTTTTATAGTCCCTTTTTTGCCCGTATGGTTTTATTTAAAAGCTTGCCACTAAGAACACACAAAGCATTCTCGCGGGTTTGCCAATTAAAAGCATTTCAATTTTAAGCCGAAATTTCGTACTCTGACTTAACAAGAAACTTCATTACTCACAGCGCAATCTCTCTAGCAAGAAATTTCATACTCAGAGCGCCTACGCTTTCTGAACTGGTCTGTAAGTGTCAGATGCCCCACCCACAAAAGCGTAACGCCAAAGCCACCAGCAACAGCCACCACTATCCAAATCTCTCTATCACTCGCCTTAACTATATCTGCATATTCCCAATTTGCTACCAAAACAATTTTACTGCCCGCAACAAAAATCTGCTCGCAAAACTCACTTACATACCCACCACTCAAACGCCTTGCGCCATACTCACCGTTCCCGCCCACACTATCACTTCCACCATTCACAACATCACCGCCACCTTGCAAATGCCAACCAACAAAACTAAAAAAGTCACTACTAGGCGCAACAAGCCCCCGCTTAACAAGTTGCTCGTGCGTACCTATAAAATAACTGCTCTCACCCACAACACTAGCAAACACAACAATCATCTGCCCATAACCAAGGCACACATTACAAAGCGAATTAAAATAACCAGAGCAACTACTAAAATCTATCGCAAACATCACAAGCCTAACGCTAGCCTGCCCGCTAAAATGCTCTATGCCAATCTCTCTCAAAACATTTACCGACTTAGTGCCGTCTGCGTAAACAAGCCGCCACCCAATAAACATCTGCCCAGCCAGCATAGGCGTAAACAACTGCCTTGTCGGAAGCGCGCTAGATAATATACTAACTTCGTTAAGCGTATGCCCATAAACATTCTCAAACCTAATCGTTAACTCACGCGGCACATAATACTCTGCACCAGAGATATAACACTCACCGCTTAAACTAGAAATACAATACCCACCGCTAGACACATAACGCTCACCACTCAAACCAGACACATAATCCCCACCGCCATAACACTCACTCTCACCAAAAACATAATTCGGCTCTGCCACATAGGCAAAACCTTTGCCACGCGGGGCAAAAAACCCAGCACTAAAAATTACTGCCAGCCCAAAAACCACATATGCAACTGCCCTTAATCTATTCAATACTCACCCCTTATAGCAAAAACACCAAACCTACTTAAAAAGTAAATCGGTAAACTATTTATTAAAATTGTTAAATATATATTAACACATTTCAGCTTTTTTTGCAAGCGTTTTAACACACTTTTTCAAACTTTTTCAAAAAAAATTTTTTATTTAACAAAAAAAGAGAGCCTATTTTGCTTTTAAAAGGCTCTCTTTTTTAAAACTATTTTAGTATGTGCGGTCAGTTAATCCGTCCCCGTGACCAATGAAAACAACACAAAAAAATAGCGGTTAAGCTTTTTACCTTAACCGCTATTTTTGTTTGTTACCGCGCTAAAAATTCAACTGTGGTCATTTACTCCGTCCCCGTGACCAAATTTTGAGCCTTTGGCTTTTCCGCAAGGAAAAACAACCGCGAAAAATTTATACATCAAGCGTTATTCTCTATCCCCCGTAAATCTAGTGCCTACCCTTTTGCTTACGCCCTTGCCTAACTCTAGATACTTATCGAAGTCTGTCATATTTTCTAGGCTGTCTAGTGCTATTTTTATAAAATGCTCTATCTTTTCAGTTCTGCTTTCTGCGCCAAGTTCAGACCACGCCTTGTATAAATCTTTAAGTCTACGGCGCACAACCATTGTAAGTATATCCCAAAACACCGCTATAATAAAAGTAACAATCAAAATTACAACACCCACAAGCGCTATTAAACTTTGGTCTTCCCCCACAACTATAATAGAGAAAATTATAAACGCCGCGTTGATAATTCTCATACCATACTTGGTATATTTATAAATGCGGTTGGTAATTCTGCGCATACGTAAAGACGGATTATTTCTGTTTAACACAAATATTTTTATGCCAAAAAATATTATATACGCAAAAGCAACCCCAAGCATAGCCCAGTTAAGCCACACTTGCCCAACTTCAAAAATAAGCAACATCGTTACGTAAGATATATAAACCAAAGCCATTAAAACAGACGACACATCAGCAACTGTTGCAAACAGCCGCCTTGCCCTTTTGGTTTCTATTCTTAAAGTCTCGTTTGTGTTGGCAATTTTTACACTCTCGTTCATAGCGGCTATACTAGCGTTTGTGTCTAATTTTGTGTTGGCTGAAGCAACTTCTGTAGCAATGACCATATCAACTTCTGTGTCGCTTATATTCACGCCCATATCCACACTTGTAGCAACACCCGTGTCTGAGTTCGCCTTGTCTGCCCTGATAGTTTTGTTTTTGCCCTTATCTTTTCTCATACTATTTTTCCTATAACATTTTCTACAACAATTTATATTTCTTTACTAAATTATTCTACTGCTAAACAAAAAGTTAACCCTACATATAATGATACCACATTTTGCTAAAAATTACAACTTTTAAAAACTATTTTTTTGCTAGCACAATTTTTACGATAAGCCTTGCATAATTTTGCATAATGTTGTATAATAATTATATGTGTTAGATTGGGCAAGCCCCAAAATACTATTCTTTCATATAAAATACTAATTTAGACTAATTTAGACTATTTACAAAATTAGTATTAGGAGAACATTCTGATGGCAGAAATCTTCACGAAGTACCGCGAACAACTAAAAGGTACAAAAACCGAACAAAACCTGCACGAAGCATTTGCAGGGCAATCTATGGCAAGAAACAAATATTGGTATTTTGCTAGCGTAGCAAAAAAAGAAGGCTACGAACAAATCGCAGAAATTTTTACTAAAACTGCAGAAAACGAAAAAGAACACGCTAAGATGTGGTTCAAGTTTTTAGGCGGAATCGGCAACACGCTAGAAAACCTAAAGGCTGCCGCAAAGGGCGAAAACTACGAGTGGACAGATATGTACGCACGTATGGAAAAAGAAGCAAGGGCAGATGGCTTCGAAGAAATTGCTAATCTGTTCAAACAAGTTGGCGCAATAGAAAAAGCACACGAAGAGCGCTATCTAGAACTTATAAAGCAAGTAGAAAAAGGCACGGTGTTTCAGCGCACAAAAGAAGTTATTTGGGAATGCAGAAATTGCCACCACCTACAAAAAGGCAAAGAACCACCAGCACTATGCCCAACCTGCTTCCACCCAAAAGCCTACTTCGAAGTACAAAACACCCATTGGAAAAACTAGCAACAAAAAAGGTTTTTCGGAAATTCCGAAAAACCTTTTTTGGTTAGTGTAAAATGTAAAGTGTAGAGTGTAAAGTGTTTACACACATTTAATGCCCTTACGTTTGAACAGTTAGAAATTAGTTATCTAAGCCCCACTCGCTTGCTTCGTTCTTTCTGCGCGCTCTTATCTTGCTTTGCGCGATGTAGCCTGCTGTGCCGGCTGCGCCTACGCCTGCTACTGAAAGTGTGCCGATTATTATGTTACGTGCTAGGTTAGAGCCGTTTTCGCTTTGCGCTGGTATGTACCATACTGCGAATAGTAAGATTGTATCTGCGCCGTACTCTAAATCTAGTAGATGCAACGGCAACAATAATTGTTCGGTTTCTTCGCAAGTTTGTAGAACTTCACCACCTCTAGATAAACTCCAGCCTAAGAATATTGCGCCGCTTATGTTTAGTTGTAGCGTTGGAAGTGTGAAGTTTTGTGCGTACTCTAGGCTCATATCTCTGTGTTCCATTCGTGCTGTGCCGAAGTAATGCTCGCATACTAGTATAACTCTGATATCGCCCTCGGCTATGCTTGGCAGGTCTAGTATGCCGTCTTGTATGTTGCAACTTGCTGTGCCACGCGTTACGTAGATTACAAACTCGGCATAAATGCTAGGGTCTATTGTAGACACCGCGCGTATTACTGCTCTGCCCACGCCGTACGGCAGAAGCGATATAAACCCGCCTAGGTCTGTCGCAACAGCGCTCTCACCATTCTCGCCCTCTAAAATCTCGCCGCCGCTCATTCTCACAACGCGCTCATCAGACGTAGTCCACACAAACTGCCCGCTCACATTACCACTAGCGGTAGCACCCAAGCTAAGCGTAAGCACCTGCCTCTGCGCCAACTCTGGTAGGCTGTAAACCCCATCTGCATACACTAGCGGTATAAGCATAGCAGTCTGCTCGCGTACAACACCATCGCCCAAAATCTCTACGCTATCCAGCCTTGCTTGCTCTACAATTATTGTGAACACTCCGTAAAAACCGCTCACCTCGTGGGTCGCCGTAATCACCGCAACACCAGCCTCAAGCGCCCTTAGCATTACAAAATTGCCAACATAACTACCCAAAAACTCTAGCACGCTACCACCACAACTGCTTGTCCACACCAAACCATAAGCAGCCGGATGCGACCCTCCAACAAACGCGCCTAGTTGAATCACCGGCAACAGAATCATATCCGGACGCGGAAAATCTATACTAACTCTATACTCGAATATACCCTCTAGTGGCCCTCTAATCCTTACAGATGTCACGCTCTCTTGCAAAATCTCAACCACAATCTCGTTAGACACCACTCCACAGTACGCGCCTACCGCCCTTATAGTTGCAAGCCCAGCAATTACCGGACGCGCCGTAACAACCACATTCTGCCCCTCTAAACGCACGTTATCAAACAGAGCAGCGCCAACAGGGTACGAAACCCAGTTAATTGTGCTTGCAACACTCGCGTTAGTTATGCCAACTAAAGCACGCAAATCTAGCCCCGCTCTAGCACCAACTTCCGTGTTCCCATAAGGTATTGTAAGTTGCCCGCTATGCCCTTCCATCGCCTTGCTTATTACAATCTCACTAATCACAGGTTGCTCTATTGTAAGCGTACGGCTTGCATACATCGCAGGCGTTAGTACAGAAGTCGCCGTAATTACCACTTGCTCTATAAAGCCCACAAGCCCTCTGTCTACCGCGCGTACGCTAACAACATTCGCGTCCGTGTGGCTTAAAACAAACTCTACAAACTCACCAGCAACACTCTCTAGCCCAACCCCAGCGCGCGCACCACAACTAGATGTCCACACAACGCCAGAGCCACTTCCGCCGCCAACACCGCCAATAGTAACAGCCGTTAACTGAGCGCTAGGCATATCGGCAATCGGGCGCGATAGTGGCAACACAAACAAACTGTTAGATGGCGCACCAACACTTATGCTAGTAACACTCGGCGCAACTGCCCTGTCTATAAAAATTCTGAAAGTACCAACAGCACCAACCGCATTAACCGGCGTAGCCGTTATCATTATCGGACCCGCCTGCGCAAAGCCCGTAACCCTAATGCCGTCCGCCGTAAGCGTAAGGCTTAAAAACTCGCTAGGCACACCAACACTCGCCCCGCAAGACGAAGTCCACGTAACTAACTGACACCCTATGTTATGCCCCTCTACAAGCGCTAATAAGTCTACAAAAGGCATATCTACCGCATCATATGCAATTGTAAGCCTACTCTCGCCCACTCCGTTGTTGCCACAGAAAATCGTAACATCTGTTGCAATAGCCGTGCCGTCCATAACAACTGTCACGTAAAACGCACTAGGTATGTGCGGGTGAGCCACGCTTGTTGCTGTAATTCTAGTTACACCAGCGCTAAGCGCACTTAGTATCCCCGTATACCTATCTATCGTAGCAACGCTAGTGTCAGAAGAAGTCCACGTAACACCCAACATCGCACTTGTCAAGTTAAACCCGTAAGCCTGCGCGCTAAACTGCGTAACATTATAAAGCGCACTTCCGTCAGCCGGCAACTCTATCTGTCTAAGCCCACCAGCCGCAACCGCAACCCCAACAGCCATAGAATACGGCGGGCTTGCAAAAACAATCAAAATAGTAAACTGATTATATACACTGCTATCAAACACAGACCTCGCAGTTATAACGCTTGCTAAATGCGGCAACTGGCTCTGTGTCCACATATTCTCAGGCCACGTAGCGCGCACAAAACCACTAACAGGGTCTACAGTCGCAACAGATGGGTTAGAGCTAGACCACGTAACAGCCGTATTAGTGCCGTGTATTGCACTAACCGCCGCGCTAAGTTGCACACTAGGCATTTGCTCTACACTTAGCGGGCGCGGCCACGCAACCGTAAGCGTCATAGTATTGTTTTGTCCCTGACCCGGCGCCGTAACAGTAATGTTATTTACGCGCTGAACCCTGTTGTACGTAACAGCGCCAGACGCCGCAGAGTTTTGCCACAGCGTGCCAGCCGTAGTATTACGCGCAACTACTGTAAGCGAGTGCGCACCAACAGCCAAAGCCCTATATGCCCCAACCTGCGTACCAGTCGCGTGCGTATTAGGCAAACGGCGCAAATCAAACGAATGCGCATTAGCGCTACCAACCGGCACAGTAGCAAGCACATAATTCCCGCGCCTAATCTCAAAATGCGTAGTGTTAGCCCGCGCGTGCGTCCACACTAAATTACTACCACTAACAGCAACACCAGTAGGCGTAGCCAACTGACCAGCCCTATTCCAGCCAACTCTCGCACTAGGCGCAGAATTAGCAAGGTGTCCGCCAGTTGCAACAACATACAAATAGTGCCTCTGACCCGCCGCTAAACTAGGGTGATTTAAGTTAAGATGGGTATTATTCGTAGTTTGTATATGAGTGCTAGTTCCGCCACTCGCAGCCCCAGCCCTTCTCACCTGAAAACTCGTAGCCGCACTATTACCATTCCACCTTAAGTAATTACCCGACACGTGAACCCCAGTAACCTGATTTAACACCGCACGCTCTATTGCAAAAGAATGAAACCTTCCAGCTGCAACACTTGTAAAATACCTGTAGTCACCAACACCACGTACCCTTGTAGGCGTACGACTTACCGAAGTATTTCCTGTACCCAGTCTATGATTAGAGCCAGTTCCCCAAGCCCACAACCTACCGTTTGTACATATTGCTAGTGTATGAAACCTGCCAGTCGATACAGCCCTAAAATGTGTAGCCCCCGGTACGTGTATATGTACAGGTGTACTTCTATTAGAAGTAGTATTGTTACCAACCATACCATTGCTATTATTTAATCCCCAACCCCACAGTCTGCCATATGTATCAATAGCAAAAGCGTGAGCGCTATCACTACCCGTAGAAAGCGTAGTAAAGCGCCTATCTTGCATAATATGTACCGGGTAACCTCTGTTGTGAGTATTACCAGTACCTAATCTGCCATCGGCACCAGTCCCCCACGTTAATAACGCACCGCACCTAAGTATTCCCATACTAAAGCTTGCACCAACAGAAATTTTATTAAATCTTAAACCTAGTTTCCAAGCCCTCCAATTAGCCCAGTCTTGCACTTGTCCATTACTATATGTGTGGTTAGTGCCAGATGTTCTGTAGCCTAGTTGAATAGGCACTCTGCTTCTAGTCAATGCGCTATGTATTCTGTTATTTGCTCTCCAGCCTTCCCTTCGTATATTACCGCCATTACAGCAACATCTTTGCTCTGTCCAAGTCTGCCAAGTATGGTTATATCTATGCCAATGTGGGCTGCCCAATTGCCCATTATTATTCTCACCCCAAACAAATAAAACACCATCTCTCGTTAAACCTAAACTATGGTTAACAGCTGCAGACACTTGCGCCCAGTCTGTTCTTGTACCTATCATTACCGGTCTTGTTGCATTGTTAGTAGAATTATTTCCTATCCTGCCGTAATTGCCATTACTTCCCCAAGCCCAAAGTGTACCATCAGACCTAACCGCTAAAGCGTGCGCGCGACCAGCCGAAATAGAAATAAACGTGTTGTAAGCAGAACCATCTAAAACAACACGTTGCGGTGTAAGCGCCCTACCTGATGTAGAACCATCGCCTAAACGTCCATTTGTTCTATCACCCCAAATCCATAAATGCCCCCTATAATCTAAAGCCATTGTAAACTGATTGTCAGCAGTTTCGCCATTATTGTTATTACCACTACTACTCACATATCTCCATTGCGTAGGCGCACCACCGCCACCTACCATACTCGGTAGCGTATGCTGATTAGCACCGGCAGTACCCAACTGCCCCCTATTGTTTTGACCCCAAGCAAAAAGGTGAGAATTACTTGTAGCCGCATAAGCATACTCACTATTCGCCCCACCGCCACCAAGCCTACCAAACGAGCCACTAGCACTTAAATGCACAATTCCCAAAACCCCGCCAACTACAAAAGCCAAGCCAATACATAGGCTCAACAACCTAGCAACTTTTTTTGAAGCACCAGATTTTTTCACTAAATTTTTGTTATCCATATTTGTTCCCCCTTTTTTATTGTCATACTGAGCGTAAGCGAAGTATCTAGGCGAAGCCGCACTCTTTCCCGCGCCAGCGGTGTAACACTTGTTACTTGTTACTTGCTTACCTGTTACTTGAAAAACCCGCTTCGCTAGACCCTTCGACTTCGCTCAGGGTGACAGTTAGTCAACCTGTATGACATTTTAAGATATGATATTTAATATTTTGTTAACTTTTGGCTAGTTTTTGACCCACCGTTTGTTAACAAACTATTAATGTATATAAGTATATTTTATCAAAAAAAAAAAAAGTCAAGCATATGAACAAACTTTTAACAAATATTAACAACAAACTTTTGTAGGTAAAATTAAACACGATTTATCTTGTTTAAATTGAATATATTGCGCAACAAAAAAAGCCTTGCATAAACGCAAGGCTTTTTGAAATTTAGAGTATGTGGTTCTGTGAGAAAAGTTGTGGTATAGGAAAAACCTATTAAAAAAGGCTCTGTGAGAAATGTTGGGTGCGGGCAAATTAGTTTCCCGCGCTAGCGGGTGTAGGCATTTAAAATTTAACATTTAGCATTTAACATTCTAAAACTACAACTCGTCGCTTCTTACTTCTGAGAATTTTGAGAATTTAGATTTATTTAGGTTGAAGATGTATTCTACTTTGTCTTGGTCTTCTTTTGAAAAGCTTAGTGGGAAGTTTGTGCCTGCTAGTGTGAAAAAGCCTTTTTCGTTTATAGAGAACACTATGCGGTTGTAGTCTTTTTCTATAAAGTAGTCGTAGAGTTGGTGCCAATGAAAAAACCTGCCCTTTGTGAAAATTCCGTCACTTACTATTGCGTTTGGGGATATGCCTAGTGTTAGTAGCCTTATAATAAGCGCAAAACAAATTACAGCAAGCAGTAAAAATTCTGCTACTATGTCTGTTGTTGCTGCGACTGTTACTAGTGCAATTATAGCGCCCACAAAAAAGCCACAAAGCACAAAGTAGATAACCCTAAAAGAGCGAAGTTTTAAAAGCACAATAGAGTTTCGCATACGCTTGTGTTGTTTTATAGCAAAAACTGTTTGCGTTATGCAAGCAATAACAAAGACTGCCGTAATTATAGACAGCAATAGTATAAGCGGTATTTGCAAAGGGTATTGCCCGTTTGTAGCCGAAAAGTTTATCGTATTTAACATAAGTATATTTTAATGGTATTTATACAGCGGGAATTTTTTTGTAAGGTCTGTTACGCGCTTTTTAAGTGGTTGCAGAATTGGGTTATCTTTTTCTAGTTTGCCCGCTTTTATAACTTCTGATATTATGTTTGCAATCTCTTCCATTTGAGGTTTGCCCATTCCGCGTGTTGTTATAGACGGCGTGCCTATTCTTATACCGCTTGTAACCATTGGGCTTTCTGTTTCTTTTGGTACTGTATTTTTGTTTACAGTAATATAAATTTCATCTAAAATTTTTGTTAGGTAGTTGCCTTTAAGGCTGTGGCTTCTTAGGTCTATCAAAAATAGATGGTTGTCTGTTCCGCCTGATACAATGTCTATCCCGTTTTTAACAAAACTTGCCGCCATATGTGCCGCGTTATCTTTTACGTTTTGCTGGTAGATTTTAAAGTCGGGGCTTAGCGCTTCTTTAAAAGCAACCGCCTTAGCGGCAATCACGTGCATTAGCGGACCGCCCTGCGTACCCGGAAAAACTGCCTTATCTACTTTTTTAGCGTGCTGAGCCTTACAAAGTATAAGCCCGCCACGTGGCCCCCTAAGTGTTTTGTGGGTTGTAGATGTTACCACATCTGAGTATGGTACTGGGTTGTTATGTAAGCCTACCGCTACAAGCCCCGCAATGTGTGCCATATCGCACATATGAATTGCGCCTACTGCTGCGGCAATCTCGCCTATGCGCTTGAAATCTATCTCTCTAGAGTATGCGGACGCGCCCGATACAATCATTTTTGGCTTGTGCTGGTGTGCTAGTTTTTCTAGGTTGTCGTAGTCTAGGCGCGAGTTTTCATCTACGCCGTAGGGTATAAAATTATACATAAGCCCGCTTACATTAACGGGCGAGCCGTGCGTTAGGTGACCCCCTTCTGTAAGGTCCATACCTAGTACTGTGTCGCCCGGCTTTAAAAACGCAAGGTAGACCGCAAAGTTTGCTTGGCTTCCAGAGTGAGTTTGCACGTTTGCGTGTTCTGCGCCGAAAAGTTGTTTTGCTCTGTCTATTGCAAGTTGTTCTGCAATGTCTACAAATTCGCAGCCGCCGTAATAGCGTTTGCCCGGGTAGCCTTCTGCGTATTTGTTTGTTAGGTGGCTGCCTTGTGCTACTAAAACTTGTGGCGTAACAAAATTTTCTGATGCTATAAGTTCTAGGTTTGTTTGCTGGCGCTTGTATTCTAACATTAAAGCCTCGTACAACTCTGGGTCGTACTTTTTTAAAATAGATAATTTCATAATACCTCGATTAATTTTAAATGTTAAATGTTAAATTTTAAATGGTTATGTTCGTTTTAAAGCCTAAGCGTTTGAGCGGTCTGAATTTGTTCCCGTATTTTTGTATGGGTCTACTTTAAGTTTTCGATTAATTCTAGCCACGTCTCTTTTGGTTTAAAGCCTAACTCTCTATGAATCTCTACGCCATTTTTAAAGAACAAAACGGCTGGGATATTTTTAATTTCGTACTTTTGTGTAAGTGGTCTGTTTGCTTCGTTTTGTACATCAAATTTATAAATTGTTGCATCTGTGGTTTCTGCCGATAACTCTTCTAAAACCGGAACTAGCATTTTACAAGGCGGACACCATTCTGCCCAAAAATCTACTATTGTTAGTTTGTCTGAGGCAACTGCCCCTTCAAATTCGTTTGCTGGTAATTCTCTCATAATAAAAAACTCTCCTTTTTTTAAGCATACAGCATTAAGCGGTCAGCATACAGGTTTCAGCGCTCAGTACAAAGTTAGTTCTGTATGCTGCACCCTATTCGCTTACACTGAATGCTGTATGCTGATTACTGAACGCTGTTCGCTGTTCGCTCATCGCTGTGTAGTGTGCAACACTACACACAGCAGTACACTACGGCTTATAAATTTCTTGCATATCGCATTCTTCTGTTTTTAGGTTTTCGTTTAAATCTTTTTCGGTTACTTGGTTTGCACGGCGGACAATTTCTACAATGCGCGCTCTGAATTTATTGCCACTTGCAATTACTCTGTCGAAAATTATAATCATTATTACACCGATTGCCAAACCCACAAGCCCAAAAAGCGCCATACCCGTATCGTTATGACCTTGGAAGTACCCTGTTATTATGCCCACCATTAGCATTAATATAGGCACACCCCAAACAATTAGGCTAGACACCAGCGGAAAATATTTGTTCATTTCAGAGCGTACGATGTCGCCTACTTCTGCGCCTATGTCGTTTTTAACTACCAGCCTTGCAAACATATCTTTTGGGCGCATTAAACAACCGCCACATTTTGTGCATTGCTTTTTTCTAGAAAACTTTACCGTTATGCGCCCTTTCTCTACTTTTTCTACAACGCCATTTTCATTCTGTTGCATTTCATTGTACTGCATAAAATTTCCTCCGTATACGCTAGTGCAAGCACTAGCGAATGAATACTGAATATTGAATAATGAATAATTGTTAAACTCATTTTTTGCAAAACTTTTGAACAGTTAGCATTTTGCACTTTTAAATAGTTTGCAAAATAATTATCTCGCGAAGCGGGTGCAACCACTATTCAATATTCATTAATCATTATTCATTTGATTTCACCCTTAAGGTGAAATCAGTAAGTCGTTTATTACTTCTGCTGCAAGTAAAGCGCCTGCTAGATTTGGTGCGTAAGAAATGCTTCCTACGGGCTTTGGTGTTTCTTGCTCTAGCGCTGGTTGTTCACTTGCTACAACCTTTAGTTTTTTTACGCCTGCTTGCCTTAGTTTGCTTCGTACAATTTTTGCAAGCGGGTCGTTTTTTGTTTTGTATATATCTGTGACTTGAAAGTTTGGGTTTTTTACTCTTTTACCAGCACCCATACTCGATATAATTTGTAAGCCTAAAAGGGTTTTTTCTGCAAGCAAGTTAGCAGTTTTTATAAGCGCGACCTTTGCCGGCACATCATCTATAGCATCTATCACGTAGTGTGGCTTTGCATCTTTTAGTATGGCTTCTATGTTTTGCTCTGTTAGCCTTTCTGTTATCAGTTTAAGTTTTATGTCGGGGTTTATGTCTAGCAATTGTTTTTTTAAAACTTCGGTTTTGTGAAGCCCTATTGTAGAATGATATGCAACGATTTGTCTGTTAATGTTAGTTATGTCTACTTTATCGAAGTCTATAATGGTCAGTTGACCAACACTTGCACGAGCCAACATATGCGCACATATGCCACCAACTCCGCCTAGACCCGCCAAAAGTACGTGCGAGTTTTGCAGTTTTTTTATGCCTTCGTCTTTTATTAATATGCGCGTACGCTGGTTAAAATTATCCATAATGATTAATGTAGAATGTTAAATTTTAAATGTTAAATGGTTTCACCGCTAGCGCGGGCAAAATTTTATTTTGCATTTTTTTAAAAACTATAACTACGACTGTTAAAAGGTTAGGGTTATATGAGTTTAGGCATTAAACATTTAAAATTTACCATTTAAAATTAAATTAAGGTGTTAGTCTATTTGGGTTTCTGAAAAGGAACATAACATCTTTTATGTTTATGCCCAAAAACAGCATTGTAAGCCTGTCTAAACCTAGACCGAAGCCCCCGTGTGGTGGGCAACCATATTTGAAAAACTCTGTGTAGAACTCTACATCTTTGTCTAAGCCAACTTCTTTTGCTTGCGCAACAAGCCTGTCGTAGCGATGCTCTCTTTGCGCGCCCGTAACAATTTCTACTCCGCGCCAGATAAGGTCGAACCCTTGCGGCGTTGTGCAACTCTCTGCACTCGTATTCTCGCAAAGCCCGCTCACGCTGTTACAACTACAGCGCTTGTGATAAAACGCTCTATAATCTTTGTGATAGTCTGTTACAAACAAAAACTCGTGGTTGAAATGCTCTGCTAGTAACTTTTTTGTTAGTTGCTCGGCTTCTGTGGTTAAGTCGCCCCTAATCTCAGCCGTAGACTTTTTCTCTTCTAGTGTGGTATCGCTCTCTTGCGCGCTCTCTGGGTTGTAGCCATAGTGCTTTTGCAAAAGCGCGTAAACTTCTGCTAGTTTAAGTTTTGGGAAAGGCGCTGTTGGTATTACAACATCTTTATCGAAAAGCCTTTTAATTTCTGCGCCGTACTGCTTTTTAACTTTTGTAAGTAAGTCTATATACATTTGCTCTTTAAGCGCTATAATGTCGTGGTAAGAGTTTATGTAAGAAAACTCTGCATCAAAGCCCGTAAACTCTGTTGTGTGCTTACTTGTGTAAGATTTTTCTGCCCTAAAAACTGGACCAATTTCAAATACGCTCTCAAAGCCTGCCGCCATTGCCATTTGCTTATAAAACTGTGGGGACTGTGCAAGGAATGCATCACGCCCGAAATAGTCTAGTTTAAATACATTAGCGCCACTCTCACTTGGCGTGTTTATAACTTTGGGCGAGTGAATTTCTATAAAATTTCGTTTTTCGAAAAACTGCCTAAGCGTGCTTGTTATAAAGGTTTGAAGTTTAAATATAAATGTTTTGTGTTCTGCACGAAGGTCTACCCAGCGGTAGTCTAGGCGCACATCTATATCCGACATATCGTTAATAGGAAGCGCTTCCGCTTTAGATAAAACAGTTATTTTGGTTGGGATAATCTCTAGCCCGCCCATTTTAACGCCCTCGTTAGTGACTGCCTTGCCCTCTATTTCTACAACGCCATCTAGTGTAAGATGCTCTAGCGCAGCCAAAACATCAGGGCTAGCATCTGGCTTAAATACAGTAACTTGCACTTTAGCGGTGATGTCTCTAACCACTATAAATGCTAGATTTTTTTTGTCTCTTATGTTTTCTAAAAAGCCTGCTATCTTAACTTTTTTGCCGGGCTTAATTTTGTTTATATGTGTTCTAACCATAATTCTAATTTTGAATGTTAAATTTTAAATGTTAAATGATTTAACTCACTTAATGCTTTGCATTTGAACATCTTACATTATGTTTTTGTAAAAAACTTACAGTATATTGCCCGCGCTAGCGGTGAAACAATTTAACATTAAACATTTAACACTTAACATTAAATGTTAATCATTTTCTTGCATCTCGCTGTTAATGTCTAGGTATACCCACGTCTCTATCTTAAAAATGTCTTGCAGGCTGTATGTGAATTCTTCGCCCGACTTCATATTTTTGACTGTGGCTGTGTTTGTGTTAACTTCGTTTTCCCCTAATATTACGGCAAACTTTGCGCCCGATTTATCTGCTTGCTTAAGTTGGGCTTTTAGGGGTTTTTGTTCATAACAATATTCTACGCTACAACCATAAACCCTTAGCGCGTTAGCCTCTAGTAATAAGTTTGTCTCGCTTCCGTCCCCCGCGGTAAACTCGTGCGTGTGTAGCCCGTTTAAAAAGCAAAAGTAAACATCTAGTGGCTGGGGGGTGGGTATAAGATTTTGCTTTTCTAAAATTATTAAAAGGCGCTCTAGCCCCATACCAAAGCCAACGGCTGATGTGTCTTTACCGCCAAGCGTTTTTATAAGCCCGTTGTATCTGCCACCACCGCAAACTGTACTTTTAGCGCCAAGGTCTGCCGAGATATACTCAAAAACTGTATGCGTGTAATAGTCTAGCCCCCTTACAAGTGTTTTGTCTATTTCGAACTCTATGTTAGAGGCTTTTAAAAGGCTTTGAAGCGTGCTGAAGTGAGTCTCGCAATCTGTGCAAATTGTTTTTAAAATGTCTGGCAAATTTTTAAGTGTTGCACGACACGTATCAACCTTACAATCTAGCACGCGCAAAGGGTTTTTATCTACGCGCGTAAGACAAAGCTCGCATAAATTTTTAGATTGCTTTTTAAGCGTGGCTATAAGTTTTTTGTTGTATTCTACGCGACAAGGTGCGCAACCTAGCGTGTTGATATGAAGTTTAACATCTTTCAGCCCAAGCAAATGTATTAGATAGTGTGCAAGCACGATTATCTCGTAGTCTGCTAGCGGGCTGTCAGAGCCTACTAACTCTGCGCCAAACTGGTGGTGCTGGCGGTATCTGCCGGCCTGTGGGCGCTCGTACCTAAACACCGGCGTTAGATAAAATAGTTTTTGCGGTAACTCTTGCAGTTGTCCGTGTTCTATAAGCGCCCTAACAATTGGCGCTGTACCCTCGGGCTTTAAAGATAGGCTTCTATTCCCCTTGTCTAAAAACGTGTACATTTCTTTGCTTACAATGTCGGTAGTCTCGCCCACGCCACGCAAAAATAATTCGGTATGCTCGAAAATTGGCGTACGAATTTCTTTAAAGTTAAAAACCTGACACACTTGCTTTACGCAGTTTTCAATATGATGCCACTTATATATGTCGCGCGGCAAAATGTCTTTTGTCCCTTTAGGTGCTTGAAGTTTCATAATAAAATGTTAAATTGTAAATGGTAAATGTTAAATTGTTTCATCGCTTACGCGTTTAATATATTTGCAAACTACAAGCATATGAAAATTGCGACTGTTCAAAAGTTTTGCTTTTACGTGTGTATGCATTAAAAATTTAACATCTAACATTTAACATTACAAAATGTATTCTTTTAAGTCTTTTCTGCTGTGGGTTTTGCTTAGGTTATCTTTTACGTACTTGCGGTCTACTTTCAAGTTTATCATTGGGTGGTTGCCATCTGCGTTAAAAGAAATATCTTCTAGCAAGCCTTCCATAATTGTGTGTAAACGACGCGCACCGATATTCTCGTGTATGTCGTTTTGAAGTTCTGCAACTTCTGCTATCTCATCTATCGCATCAGGCGCAAAAGTTAGGTTAATATTATCTACCTTTAGTAAGTTGCCGTACTGCTTTGTAACCGCGTTTTCTGGTACTGTAAGTATATTTACAAAGTCTTCTTTTGCTAGGCTTTTAAGTTTTACTTTTATAGGGAAGCGACCTTGAAGTTCTGGAATTAAATCTTCTACGCGCGCTATATGGAAAGCACCCGCCGCAATAAAAAGTATATAGTCTGTTTTGATTGGTCCGTATTTTGTAGAAACTGTAGAACCCTCTACAATTGGAAGTATGTCGCGCTGAACACCCTCGCGCGATACGTCCGGACCAGTCTTGCCTTCTCTGCCCGCAATTTTATCTATCTCATCTATAAATACTATGCCATCTTGCTCTGCACGGCGAAGCGCTTCTTCGTTTACGCTGTCGTTATCTATAAGTTTTTCAGACTCTTCCGCAACTAAAAGTTTTATAGCCTCTTTAACTGTTACCTTGCGTTTTTTACGGCGCTTTGGAATCATACCGCCAAACATCTCGCCAATGTTTATAGCCGTGCCAGAGCCGGGCATTAACTCCATAGGCTTAGGCTCGTCCGCTAGGTCTATCTCTATAATTGTGTCATCTAACTTACCCTCTCTTAGCCACTTTAAAAGTTCTTGACGCGTTTGCTCTTTTGCGGCAACTGTCTGACCGGTTGCATCAGGCGTCTCTACTGGGTTTTTTAAACGATAAAGCGCTTCTACAACGCGCTTTTCGGCAAACTCTCTTGCCCTGTCTTGAACGTCTCTTATGCGCTCTACCTTAACTAGCCTTATTGCCGCCTCTACTAAATCTCTGATAATGCTCTCTACATCTCGCCCAACATAACCAACTTCCGTAAACTTAGTAGCCTCTACTTTTACGAATGGCGCTCTAACAAGTTTTGCTAGTCGCCTTGCAATTTCTGTTTTACCAACCCCTGTCGGACCCTCTAGTATTATGTTTTTTGGTGTGATTTCATCTTTAATGTTGTCTGGCAAGCGCGAGCGGCGAAAGCGGTTTCTAAGTGCTACCGCTACTGCTTTTTTAGCATCTTGCTGACCTATAATGTATCTATCTAACTCTGCAACTATTTGCTTTGGTGTTAAATTTACTATTCCCATTTTTATCTCCTTAAAATTTATTAAACATTCAATATTGAACATTGAACAATGAACATTGAACAATTGTTACAAACGATTAAACGCAAAACGTTTGAACGCCTACATTTTGTGATTGTATACTACTGCGGACAATTATTTTGTCCGCGTAAGCGGTGTAACCACTTTACATTTTACATTTTACATTTTACATTTTACAATCTACACTTTACACTTCAAAATTACTTTTTTGCTTTTGTTGTTTTTGGTGCTGGCTTTTTTGCTTCTTTTGGCTTTTCTGTAGTAGGTGGCGTTTTTGGCGCTGCCGCATCTAGTACTTCTAAAACAATGTTGTTGTTTGTGTAAATGCATAAATCTGCCGCAATTTCTAACGATTTTGTAGCAACTTCTGCCGCCGTTAGCGTTGTGTTTGCAGCCAAAGCGCGCGCTGCAGAAAGCGCAAAAGCACCGCCCGAGCCAATAGCCGCTATGTTATACTCTGGCTCTATAACGTCACCCATACCCGATAGTATATACATATTATCTTTGTTTGCCGCTATCATCATCGCTTCTAAACGGCGGAAAGTTTTGTCTGTGCGCCAAAGGTTTGCTAACTCTATACAACTTCTAAGTAAGTTGCCCGAAAACTTTTGAAGCATACCCTCAAACTTATCTAAAAGCGCGAACGCATCAGCAACCCCGCCCGCAAAACCTACAATAACAGTATTGTTATATAGTTTTCTGATTTTATTAGCAGTTTTTTTCTGAACATAACTTTGCCCAAATGTTACCTGCCCGTCTCCCGCCAAAGCAGTCTGACCGTTTATTTTTATACCAACTATAGTAGTTGCCTTGTATAACGAATTATTAATCTCCATTTTTGATACTCCTTATTTAATTGAATACTGAACATTGAACACTGAACAATTGTTACAAACATCTAAAACTAAACTTTTGAACATCTGCCGTTGCTAGTTTATACACTTAACAAATTATTTTGCCCGCGCTAGCGTGAAATAATTGTTCAATGTTCAGTATTCAATATAAAATTACTTAACATACTTACACCCTTTGGTGTCTGAACATTTTATTTGGTCGCCCTTTTTTAGTTGTTTTAAAACTAGTGGCTTTTTGCACTCTGGGCAAAACTCGCCCGTTGGTAAATCGAACGCAAAGAAGTTACAGCCCTTATTATCTTCGCACGCGTAATAGTCTCTGCCCCTTTTGCTTTTGCGCTTGAACACGTTTTTCTGGCACATTGGGCATTTTGCGACAGGGTCGCCACCGCCCATATCAACTGTGTTTTTACATTCTGGAAAGCCCGGACACGCCAAAAACTGCCCGTTTTTGCCCTCTTTAACAACCATCATATTACCGCAAAGCGAACACTCTGTGTCTGATACTTCCGGCTCTGTAAGCGGCTTTGCGTTTCTGCAATGCGGAAAGCGCGGACACGCCAAAAACTCTCTGCCCGTTTTGGTTTTTCGTATAACCATTAAAGTATTGCGCACCTCACCAGTTTTTTTATCTACAGAATCTGCGCACTTGTCGCACTTTATATCTGTTGGTTTTGGTGGTTCTTTAAGCTTAAACTCGTCCGTTTTTGCCATATCTACCTTCTCTTTAAGTCTTGGGTAAAAATTACCCACTAAGTCTTTCCAGTTGCGCCCCCCTTCCGCTATGTCATCTAGGCGGTCTTCCATTTGAGATGTGAACTCTACATTAATATATGCGTTAAAATACCGTTGTAAAACATCGCTTACTTTAAAGCCAATGTCTGTTGGCACAAGCGCTCTGCCATCTTTAGTAGTATAGTCGCGCTTTGTAAGCGTGTTAAGTATACTAGCGTAAGTAGATGGTCGCCCAATTCCCTTTGCCTCTAACTCTTTAACAAGGCTCGCTTCCGTAAACCTTGCGGGCGGCTTAGTAAACTTTTGCTCTGGCAGTAGTTCGTTTAGGTTCAGCCTCTGCCCCACTTCTAGTGGCGGAAGCGTAATATTTTTGTTGTTCTCATCTGTGCCGTCTGGCTCATCACTCTCTTTTTTCTCTACTTCTTTAGAGTAAACGGCTGTATAGCCCGCAAACTTAAGTGTTCTGCCCGTGGCTCTGAAAATGTAGTTACTTGCGTTTATATCTACAGACACACTATCGTATTTTGCCGGCGTCATCTGACTTGCTAAAAAGCGCTCGTATATAAGAGCGCTTT